>ERZ1370068.8450-contig-7302_pt1 | contig 34010 bp, 50 predicted proteins | sample MGYA00561227_ERZ1370068 | MGnify/ENA primary metagenome ERZ1370068 (study PRJEB38410, sample SAMEA6850437) | metagenome | study: Metagenomic assessment of the ecological functions of the soil: analysis of the soil microbiota associated with the...
AGACGCAAAAGCACCCATTTTTCGCAGTGTCGGGGGCTTTTCAAGGTCTGCTCGGCCGACTCAGGCGGTGTTCCCCGCCGCGGCGCGGCCCGCGGCCCGGCCGGAGAAGACGCGCAACCGCCGAGGCGTGAACGTGCCCTCCAGCGAACGGGTAGCCGCGCGCACACCGCCGCCACCGAAACCGGCTGCCGCCGCCTGGCGGCGCAGTAGCCCACTGAACACGGTGCCGTCGGCACGCAGCACCCGCGAGTCGAGGTCGGCTCTGCCGCCCAAACGATTTTCGGGGTCGGGATGTGCAGTTTCCACGGCGATCAGCGGCCCCGCTTTCGGGGTCGGTCAGCCGGTGCGGGGCGACGACCCGGTGGAACCGGTCGCCCAGATAGCTGCGGGCCACTCGGATCGCCATCACCGGCGTCCTTCGTGAACCGGCTGGTCGACCTCCCGGTCGCGTGTGCAGTCACCTTCTGTTCGACGGTGGCATAGTCCAGGGGGATCACATCGCGCACGCTGTTCATCGCGGACACCAAGTCCCGCAACGTGTTTGCGCCGACAAAGTCGACACCCCTTGTCGACGAACGCCTGCAATCCCGGCGCGGGCGCGCCGGACGCACCCGGGCCAGCACGTCCCGCATCGCTGCGACCGGTGAGGTCGTGTCGGGGTTCTGGCCCTGTCCGGGAGAGCGCAAAACTCCTTGGCGATGATGCGTGGGCGTCCAGCACAAACCAGGTGTAGTCCCGCCCTGTTCGCGCTGATGATGTCTGATGCGTGCCGAGCGTGTCGAAGCCCGGTGCAGCGGCGCGGTGCAGCCGTCTCCCGGTGGCGTCCAGCCACAACGACGACGGCCCAGGCAGGATCCGGCGATGCCGTGATCGGGCCAGATCGGGTCGTAGTTGGCGATGCCCCTCGGCAGCGCCACATCCGGATCGCTGCTGGATTCCATGCGCGCGCCGGCCGACTCGCTGATGCCGATCATGCGGCCGTCGTGACGTGTGCGGGCACCCTGCTGAGCAGCTGGGTCGGGCAACCCCTGCCCATCCGCTTCGGCCAGCTCCTGCCGTAGCAGGTCGTGGTTACCGCCGATGCCGCCACTCGGCAACGATAACGGCCTGCGCATCGGGAACCTCGAACTCGCCGACGCGAGGCTTCGCCCCGCCATCGATCGCGCCAACCTCACGGGCGGCCGTCGACGGTCCCAGCACCGCACCGCGTACGCCGACGGCCGCGCCGTCCTCGACGATCAGCTCGTCGACCTCGGTGCCGCTGCGCGAAGCTGACCTTCGTCGCCCTGCAACCGCCGCGCGTGAACACCGCCGATCAGCGGGGCCGGTTCCCAGGTGATATGGAACCGTGGCACCGAGTTGCCATGTCCGCGGGCGTCGGCACCGCCACGCTCGGCCCAGTCAGCCGACCAGCGGAAGGTACGCAACCCAGCGCCCTGGCAGCCAGCCGCGTTTCTCGCCCGCGGCGAAATCCACGTACGCGTGCAGCCCACTGGCGCGGCCAGTGGTCCTCCGGCCGGTCGAACGCCGCGGTGCCCAGCCAGTCCCGGAGCGCGAGCTCGTGGCTGTCGCGTACGCCCAGCCTGCGCTGTCTCGGGACTGTCGACGAAGACAGTCAGGCCGCCGAACGACCAGGAACGCCTGCCCGCCGATGTCGGGGGCGTTCTCCTGGTCGACGACGACGACGCGATCGGCGCGCGGTTCAGTTCCAGGCCTCGCCGGCGACCAGCCCGGGCACGAGCCCCGGCTTCCTGACGACAATGACATCAGCCTCAGCCATGGCTGCACACAATGTAGCGCCCCGCGCTGGTCAGGCGGCGATCGGTCAAGGCGGGATATGGCCGCCACTCGTAGACCGGGCGGGCGCGTGCACCGATATGCATCAGCGCCAGGGTCGTGATGGCGTCGGAGTGCACGGCCTGGCGCGGCCCGGGGTCTGTGCAGGGTGCCGGGCCGTGCCACCAGCGACCCGCATCGATGCCCTGCCCGGCGAGCGGTGCGCTCCAGCGGACAGCACCAGCGCGGCACCACCAACGGCTCGGACAGGAAACCCCCGCCGATACCGAGCACCCGCGCCCGCACCGCTCGTCTTACGCACCAGGTCGCTGGATTCCGCTCAAGTCCGGCCAGGAGCCTGAACTCATTGCAGGCGGCACGCATTTACGGCGGTTCCCTCGCGACACCGTCCAGCCCAGGTGCGGCGAAGAGCCCGGCGCGCAGTCCGAGGCAACTTCGAGCACCCGATCAGGCCGCCCATCAGCGCCGAAGGTTCGCGCTCGGCGCGCGGGCAGCGTCGCGAACTCGCCACGACGTTTGGTTGCTGCGCCTCGTCGAAGCCGTGCAGGACGATGGCGTCACTGCCTCGCTGTTCCGCTTTCGCGCATGGCGAGCCATCTCCACCGTGGATGGGTCCGCGAAGTAACGAGCCGGTAGCTTCGCCCTTCAGCCTGGGCAGCGACGAGGAATCGAGTAGACGGCACGCGCATCGCTCTTCCAGTTGTGCGCAGAACGCCGCGACGTTTCGGGCAGTGTCTGCTCACTGATGCCACGAAATCGACACGATCAGCTCTCCAGCCGACACCTCCACATTGGGTGGCAACGCCAGGTGTCGGCAATGGTTTCCGACAATCCTTACAGCAGTTGTCACTCTTGCCGCCGTTCGCAGCAGGACCGCCTCGATGGGTCCATCGACCCACCTCGGGGGCGTCCGGTTCGGTGCGCGGACGGAACCGCCTTCGCCACCGTGCCACCCGGTGCGAGCAGGAACTCTTCGAAGTTCCACTGGTACGCTACCGGCCCCACCGGCGGCGGGCCCGGAGTCTCGTCAGCCTCGGCGAACAGCGGGTGACGGTCCGGCCCGCTGGGCACATCCGGTCTTGGCCGGCAGTGGAGGCGGAAAGGTGCATACGGCAGGTGGTGGAGCAGAACGTCTGGATCTCCTCGGCGTTGTGGGCTCTGCGACCATGAACTGGAGAAGCTGCACGGCACACAACGATCACTGTCAGTCCGATCGGTTGGTAGCCCCGGAGCGAGCTCGCCGCTGTACTGCGGTGTCAGACTGCATTTCGAGACGATGCTGATGACCATGCGCTGTCGGGCGAAGCCACAGCGACGCCGGCTTGCCGTCGAGAGTGGTGAGTGCGATGCCGGTGCTGGCGTGTCCGTCATGGCCTGAACATTACCGCAGCCTGGCTAACCAGTTCACCGCGCGGTCAATCCAAAGCCTCGAGGCGTACTTAACCGTCGAACAACATCAGTGGCGATCCGCGCGCGATCACGTCGGCAATGCGGATCGCCATCGGTGTCGATCGCCTTGTTCAGCCATAGCGTCGAAAACCCGTGCACCAGAGAACCGCCGCCGCCAAAGCGCGGCGCTTCGTGGGATCGGCCTTGGCGTGCGGGTCGTTGAGGGTGCCGACACCGTGCAACAGCTCCGCGCCTGCGGCGGTCTCGGCGCGTGCACGCAGATCGCCGGGGGTCCGTGTCGTCGTACAGCGACTCAGGTCAGGAACATCGGCCCAGTGGCAGCCGGGATGGTCGATGGCGGAGCTGGACGTACGCCAGCGCAGCGCGTCGGAGTGAAGTCCCGGCCGGGCGCCGGTGAGCTGCGCCGGCCAGCATGCCGGAAGCCCTCGGTCGCCAGCGCAGGTGAACGAGGCCAACGATTCGGTCGGTGGTAGTGGATGCGGGGCAGGCGCGGCGTGCGACACCCCGGCCAGCCCGGGCCAGCTCCCGGTAGCGAGAGGCCGTCGGCGCCGCGGTCGGCGACGGGCGTGGCGGCCTCGGGCCAGGATCGCCGCCTTCAGGTCGCCGTGGTGGTAGCTGTCCCTGCTCGCTCATGAGGTCACTATAACCCGGAATCTTGACAGTGCCTAGATTGTTCTCTACGTTAGATCTTGTCACTGTCTAGATTGGAGATAAATGGCCGTGCTCGTCACGCTCGTTCTGGGCACACTGGGGGCCCGCCTGGTCGGCTGGCTGGGCGTCGACTATGCCGACAGCTGGCCTGCGGCGATCGCTCGGGCTGGCCGCGATGTTCGTGGTGACCGGGGTCGCGCACTTCGTCAATCCCCTGCGCCGGGACGTGATCGCGATCGTGCCGCCGCGGCCTCGCGATCGGCCTGCTGGTCACCATTACCGGCGTGCTCGAGCTGCTCGGCGCCGCAGGGCTGCTGTACCCGCCCACCCGGGTGGCGGCGGCGGTATCGCATCGCTGTCGTGCTGATGTTGGTGATGTTCCCGGCCAACGTGTACGCATCGCGGATGCCGAACCCGCCGAAGTCAATGACCACTCGGCTGGATGTGCGCACGATCGAGCAGGTCGTTTTCCTAGGGGCTGCCTGTCGTGGTCGGCCTTGGCGGCATCCAGTAGCCACGCGTACTGGAAGGCCGCCTCCTTCCAGCGCTCGTAGCGCCCGCTGATACCACCGTGGCCGGCGCTCATCTCGGTCTTCAACAGCACCGGGTGGGCGTCGGCCTTGAATCTGGCGCTGCAACCCATTTCGCGGGCTCGACGTAGTAGCACCCGGGTGTCGTTGAGCGACGGTCATCGGCCAGGATCGGCGGATAGTCCTGGCTCGCGACGTTCTCGTACGGGCGAGTAGGACTTCATGTAGTGGTAGACGTTCTTGTCCGCCAACGGGTTTCCCCACTCGTCCCACTCGGTCACGGTGAGCGGCAGCGACGGGTCGAGGATGGTTGTGAGCGGGTCGACGAACGGCACCTGGGCCAGAAACCCGGCGAACAACTCCGGCGCCATGTTGGCCACCGCACCGATCGAGCAGCCCGCCCGGCGCTGCCGCCGAGCGCGACAAGACTCTCGGGGCCGGGTCACATCGGTGTCGACGAGATGACGCGCGACAGGCGACGAAGTCGGTGAACGTGTTCGTCTTCTGCAGCAGCTTGCCGTCGCTCGTACCACGCGGCGGCCCATCTCGCCGCCGCCGCGCACGTGCGCGATCGGCGAACACCATCCCGCGGTCCAACAAGCGACAGACGTGCGACAGAGAACCTAGGGTCCATGCGCGACTCCGTAGGCGCCGTATCCGTACAGCAGCGTGGGTGCCGGGAACTGAGGTCACGGCGCGCGACGGATGATCGGAGACCGGCACTCGTGCGTCGCCGTCGGGGCGGTTGCCCAGTCGCCGGCGCTCGTACGTAGTCCTCGGGCCGGTAGTCGCCGAGCACCGGCTCGCTCGCGCAGCAGCGTCCCGCTCGCCGCTGGCGAGGTCGACGTCGTAGACGCGCACCGGGGTGACGAACGACGTCGCGCCGCAGCCGCAGCCGTCGGGCGAGTCGCAGTCCGGGTTGCGCGCTCGGGCCCGACGGTCGTACATCGGCTCGATCGGAACGTGGAGCTCCTCGCAGATGGCCGTAGTCGCCGTCACTGGATGCGAGCGCCACAGCTGGATCCGCGGCAGCTGCCTCGCGGCGGTAACTGACCACGATGGCCGACGAAGGCGTCGACGGCCGTCCGAGGCGGACATCGCGCGGTGCTCGACGAGCGCGGGTCAGTGGTCGGGTCGCTCGACCGGCGCCTCGACGGAGCGGTGAAGTTCTCGCGCCGTCGTTGTGCAGGACCGAGAAAGCGGTCTCGCCGCCGACGATCGGCGTCGCTCGACGGAGTACTCGACGAGCTCCGCCGTGGCCACGGCGGGGACGAACTCGGCCTGGGGATCGGCGGGCGTCGGCATACCGCGCATCTCGGTGGTCACGGCGCTTGCCGCGCCGCGATGATCACGTACTTGTCGCTGCGGGTGCGGCCGACCGCCGACGCCAGAACCGCTCGTCGGGCTCGTCGAGTACGAACCTCTCGGCGGGCAGGCCGCGCCCGATGCGGTGCCGCCACACGGTGTCGGGCCGCCAGGCGTCGTCGACCGTGGCGTAGTAGATGGTGCGGTTGTCGGCGGCCCAGGTGCGCGCCACGCAGCTGATGCCGACGATCTGGTCGTCGTAGCAGTTCGTCCGGTCCGCCAAGTCCTTGACCCGCAACGTGTATCGCTCGTCGCCGGCGACGTCGACGGAGTAGGCCAACGTGTTGGCGTCGATGCTGACCGTGGCGGCGCCGAGCGCGAAGAAGTCGTGCCCTTCGGCCTCTACGTTCTCGTCGAGCAGCATCATGCTCGCCCGGGGACCTCGCGTGTGCTCATCGAACGTGCGGTGGGTGTCCAGTCATCGCCGATCGGTGATCGGACCAACGGCAGTGCACGCTGTACTGCTTGCCCTCGAAAGCTCCGGCTGTAGTGCCACCAGCCGCCGCGGCGGGTGGGCACCGACAGGTCGGTCTCCCCGGTGCGGGCCTTTATCTCGTCGAAGATCTTCTGCCGCCAGCGGCGCCAGATGCGTGCGGTCGACCTGTTCGGTGCTACGCGTTCTCCGCTTCCGAGGTAGTTCGACGACCGCGGGATCGACTTTGTCGCGCAGCCACTCGTACGGGTCGATGAAGACGTCGCCGTGGTACTCACGACGGTGCTCGACCCGTTCTGGACTGGGCGGTACGAGGCTTCGTCACGGCTGAGCCGATCCAGTCGGCGAACTGCGATGGCCCGAGATGCGCCGTAAGCATCGATATAGCGCTCGCGCGTGGCATCCACGATGTCGGGCGGCAGCGGGGGCGGTGGCTTGTCGCCGCCGCGGTCCCAGCCCGATTCCGGACTCGTGAGCCAGTTACGGACGAACTGCTTGTCGAAGCTGGGCTGTACGACACCCTCCTGGTAGAGTGTCGGCGCGCCAGTACCGCGACGAGTCCGGGGTGAAGATCTCGTCGGCAAGCACCAGGTTGCCGTGCTCATCGACGCCGAACTCGAATTTGGTGTCGGCGATGATGATTCCCTTCGTCAGAGCGTGGTCGGCGCGCTCGGATATAGGTCCGCAGGTGGAGGTCGCTCAGCTGGTTGGCGCGACGGCGCCGACGACATGTCGATCACGTCGGCGAACGCGATGTTCTCGTCGTGTTGGCCGAGCTCGGCCTTGGTGGCCGGCGGTGAACAGCGGGAAGTCGAACTTGCTGGCCTCGGCGAGATCCGGTGGCAGCGGATACCGCTGACCGCCAGTCTTCTGGTAGTCGAGCAGTCCCGGAGCCGGTCAGATAGCCGCGCGCGACGCACTCCACCGGAATCATGTCGAGCTTGCGCACCACCAGTGCGCGGCCCAGCACGTCTGGCGGGGATGCGCGGGTCGTCGGGCGGCCCGGCGAGATGGTTGGGCGCCCGCACGTAGTCGAAGAAGAACACGCTCATCTCGCGGTCAGGATGCGGCCCTTGTCGGGGTATCTCGTTGTCCAGGATGTAGTCGAACGCCGAGATGCGGTCGCTGGCGACGAACAGCAGGTGGTCGTCGTCGATGCGGTAGGAGCTCGCGAACCTGTTGCCGCTGGCCACGATGCTGGTAGTCGGACAGAGCTGGGCGCATCGGGCCAGCCTAGCGGTCGATCTGTGTTGGGATCGATCGGCATGACATCGAGGTTACGTGCCATACGCCACCACGCCCGCCCGGCTCCTCGCGCGGTTGTTCAGCGACTTCGTCGTCGCCGTCTGGATCGCCCATCTGGGTGCTGGTCGGCATCGCCGTGCACTCGGCCGTGTGCCAGCATCGCCGATTTGGCAGTGACGTGGAAAGCGGGCGCGAACGGGATCGCGGGCAATCTCGATTCCGCGGGCGACAGCGCCGGCAAGGTGCCGTTGATCGGCGATGCGCTCAGCAGCCCGCTTGACGGCCGCGGGGTGGTTTCGCCCGCGACATCGCGAGCGCGGCGCCACCAGTTGAACACGACGGCCAGCTGGCTGGCGTGGCTGCTGGCGTCGCCGTCGCCGCTCCGCCGATCCTGGCGATCGCGATGCCGTGGCTGGTGCTGCGGCTGCGGTTCTTCCGGCGCAAGTGGGTGGCGCTGACGCTGGCGCGCGACACCCGCAGGCGAACAGCTGCTCGCGCTGCGGGCGCTGGCCAACCGCCCGCTAGCCAAGCTCGTGCGGCGATCAGCTCAGACCCGGTCGGCGCCTGGCGGAGCCGAAGACGCCATCGGCGATCACGCGGCCTGGCTGCCCTCGAACTTCGAGGCCGCCGGCGTCGCGCCGCCGGCCGCGCACCCTAATTGCGATTTCGGCGTGATTTCCAGCGCTCACCGCAGGTTTTCACGCCGAAATCGCATGGCGGGAACCTTCAATGCAGGCGCGAGGTCGATGCGGATGCCCGACGACCTTCGTGCGTAGACATCGACGGCGTAATCACCGCTTGCACAGGCCGATCGTGCCGGTCCCAGAGAAGCACGCCGTCATACGGCGTCACCGTAGTCCGGGAACTGGCGTCGATGTGGGCCGGGCGTCTACTTCGTCGATGACCGGCCACACACCGACGCGGCACATGCGCGCGCAGGTTTGAGTTACGGCGTCCGCGCGACAGCAAGCGGAGCTGCGGCAGCGTGGTGGCACGGACTGACCAGTTTGCGCCCGACATTGTCGAGGTGACAGTGCCACCGGACAGCAATGGTCGATCCCGCGACGGCTCGAGCAAGTGCACGGCGAGACCTCAAACCGGCTGACATTGTTGAGCTACGAGGCCTGCGAGTCACGGAGCTGGCGCTGACGGTCGTCGAGGCGGCGGTCCGACGCCGGTGGCGCGAAGAGATTGCATGGACGCTGCGCTGCAGCATCGCGTCGAGCTGCGTGGCTATGGCGCGCACCTGCGGCAACAAGGGGCCGCTATGGGTCGCCGGCCGCACGCCCGCTTTGCAAGCCGCGACAATGGTGCTCGCTCAGAGGCCGAACGACTGCTGATCCGACTCCTGAGGCGGCGCGCATCACCGGCTGGCGGGCGAACTATCCTGGCACGGGTATCGCGATCGATGCGGCGTGTCCCGAAGCAGAAGGTCGCGACCAGAGGTCGATGGCTGGGCGTTCCATAGCGATCGAGCGAGGACTTTCAGCAAGACCGCATGAGCGCCAGAAACGCACATCGCGCTGCTCGGCTGGCAGGTGCTGCGCTTCACCTGGCTGACCTGACCGGGTACCTCGAGCGGTCAAGCCGAACCAGGCATGCGATCGGCGTGATTTCATGCGCTCAGCGCAGGTTTTCACGCCGAAATCGCACACAGGCCGGCGATGCGCGACGATCGTACCCACGCGGCGAAGGCGATCCAGAAGAACACCAGCGAGATCGGTCGTCAGCCACCGCCAGCCGGTTTCGACGGCGGTGGCGTACGTCGCCGACGAGTACATCCCCAACGGGAACACCGCCGCCCACCAAGTTCGCCGGATCACGAAGCCTCGACGCTCACCGCGACCAGCGGCGGGATCCACGCCGCTGGCAACGACCCACGTCACGACTGTCACCGGGCGAATGCTCCTCGCAAACCGGCCTCGTAGATGTGATCACCCGCCAGCGTCGCGATCGCCGACACCGCCCATCAGAATCCAGATATCGCGGCTGCACCAACTCCGGCGCCGATCGGTATCGGCGGACAGCCCGCCAGACGACCAATCCCGTCATCAAGCAGTACACACCGATCGCCATGGCCCAGCAGCAGCGACCGCAGCAACCACAGATATCCCGAGATCCGCCGTCGACGTATTGCCAACCCGGATGTCGCGACGCTCGCCAGTTCCCAGCCGCCACGCGCGCGGTCGCGCCAGCCCGACCACCGTTGACGCCACGCGCCAGGCGCGTCAGCACCGCCAGACCAAGCCACGCCAACGCAGCAGCGATCCCGCGAGTCGCACGCGAGACGGCCGGCGACTGCAGCCAGTCGTGCCCACGACCGCGCACGCCGCGACGAATGTGCACAGCCGCAGCGGCACATCGAGATCTCGAGTCGGGCCGCAACCTCGTCGCCGCAAGCGCACCAACGGCCGCCAACAAGCACCGCCGCGACAACAGCCAGCACGCATCGCTGATGACGTGATAGCCGTGATCCGCAGCCGCGATCGACACGATGCCGGTCGCCATCACCGCCGCGAACGCGTCGGTTTCACGCCTCCAGCTCGACGATGAGATGGCGGATGCCGGTGTGGCGGTTGCTGCGTGTCCACTCCACCGGCTTGACCACCCGGCACCGACGAGAACCGGCCGAGCAGCTCCTCGAACAGGACCCGCAGCTCCAGCCGGGCCAGGTTGGCGCCGAGGCAGTAGTGCATACCCTGGCCGAAGCCCAAGTGCGGGTTGGGCTTCCGCGACGATGTCGAAGGCAGTCGGCGATCGTCGAACGACGCAACGCGTCGCGGTTGGCCGAGCCCTCCCAGACCTGCACCTTGTCGCCGGCCTCGATCTGCGCATCCGCCCAACTCGACGTCGCGCGTGGCGGTGCGACGCTTGGACGGCGACGGCGACGTCCAGCGCACCATCTCCTCGATCGGCGGTCGGCAGCAGCGTCGAGATCCGCGCGCAGCACGGCGCAGCTGGTCGGGGTGTTCGGCCAACGCCAGCAGCCCGCCCGCGACAGCGTTGCGCGTCGTCTCGCGCGCCCGCGCTGAAGAGCAGGCTGAAGAACAGGTAGAGCTCCACTTCCGAAAGGTCGGACGAGATGAGCGTCGTCGTCCACCGTGGCGTTGGCGACGACCGACAGCATGTCGTCGGTCGGCTGCAGACCGCTTCGACGCGATCAGCTCCTGGCCGTAGCTGTACATCCGCGACCCGGCCTCCTCGACGGACATCTGCGCGACGGACGCCTTGCGCGAGCCGCCGAAGTCGAACTGCGGCTCGATGGCCTCGAACAGCCAATGTCGTTCGGACTCCGGCACTCCCAGCAGGATGCAGATCATCTGCATCGGCAGCTCGGCGGCGACGTCGACCAGGAAGTCGAACGGCCTCGCCGTCGACGATCGAGTCAGCAGCCGCCGCGCCCGCGCGCGCAGATCGTCCTCGACCCGGCGGATCATCCGCGGCGTCAGGCCGGAGCTCGACCAGCGCGGCGGATCTGCGAGTGGCGCGGGTCGTCCATCATGTTGAGCACCTGGCCGGCGATCGGCCAGGTCCTGCAGCAGCGTGCCGCCGTACGGCCGCGAGCCGCCGGTCACCGACGAGAAGGTCACCGGATCCCGCAGCACCGCAAGCGTTTCGGCGTACGTGGCGACCGACCAGAAGCCCTCCGCCGTCGGGGTGTTGCTCCGTCGGCGCATGCCAGTACACCGGCGCCTCGCGCCGATGCACATCGAACAGGTCGTGCGGAAAGCCGTGCGGCGAAGTTGTCCAGATCGGTGAAGTCGATCTCCGACAACGCCGACGCTGAAGTCACAGGATCGCGCCCGACGTGTACTTGGCGGCCTCCGGATAACGGCTCACCAGCTCGTCGACCGCAGTCGACGACCGTGTCGACCTGACCGCCCGCGGCGCCGGTGAACGCCTGCTTGTCGGCCAGCGCCGCGTCGAGCGCCGGCCGGTCCAGCGGCAGCCGCGGATCGGCGGCCAGCCGGTCGAGCAGGTCGGGCTCCAGCACCCTTCTCGCGCATCGCCAGCGCGACCGCGACGGCGTGCTCCTTGATCACCTCGTGCGCCGCCTCGCGGCCCATGCCGGCGCGCACCGCCGCGATCAGGATCCGCGTGGTGGCCAGGAACGGCAGAGTAGCGGTCGAGCTCACGCTGGATCACCGCCGGATAGGCGCCGAACTCGTCGAGCACGGTCAGGAACGTCTCGATCTGCCCGTCGATCGCGAAGAACGCATCGGGCAGCGCGACGCGCCGCACCACCGAGCAGAACACGTCGCCCTCGTTCCACTGCGCGCCCGCGAGTTCGGCGGCCATCGACGCGTAGCCGCGCAGCACGACCTGCAGCCCGTTGACCGCGCTCGCACGAACGCGTGTTCATCTTGTGCGGCATGGCCGACGAGCCGACCTGCCCGGGCGCGAACCCCTCGGTCACCAGTTCGTGGCCCGCCATCAGCCGGATGGTGTGCGCCAGCGACGACGGGCCCGGCGCCGACCTGCACCAGCGCCGAGACGACGTCATGGTCCAGCGAGCGCGGATAGACCTGCCCGACGCTGGTGAAAATCTCGGTGAAGCCGAGGAATTCGGCGACCCGCCGCTCGAGCTCGGCCAGCCGACCAGTGTCGCCGTCGAACAGGTCGAGCATGTCCTGCGCCGTGCCCATCGGACCCTTGATGCCGCGCAGCGGATACCGGTCGATCAGCGCACGCAGCCGCGTCAGCGCGATCGAGCATCTCCTCGGCCGCCGACGCGAACCGCTTGCCCAACGTGGTCGCCTGCGCGGCGACGTTGTGGCTGCGGCCCGCCATCACCAGGTCGCGGTAGCTGATCGCCCGCTCGGCCAGCCGGGCGCACCACGGCCACGCCGTGCGTGAAAACGAGCTCCAGACGACCGGCGGATCTGCAGCTGCTCAACGTTTTCGGTGAGGTCGCGGCTCGTCATGCCCTTGTGCACGTGCTCGTGGCCGGCGAGCGCGTTGAACTCCTCGATGCGGGCCTTGACGTCATGGCGCAGCACCCGCTCGCGCGCGGCGATCGACGACAGGTCGACGTCGTCGATCACCCGCTCGTAGTCGGCGACGACGCCCTGCAGGCACCTTCTACGCCCAGCTCAGCCTGCGCCCGCAGCACCGCCAGCCACAGCCGACGTTCGGCGACGACCTTGGCCTCCGGTGACCAGATCGCCACCATCTCGTCGCTGGCATACCGGCTGGCCAGCACATTGGGAATCGTCACAAACACACAGCTTACGGCGCGGGTAGGGCAGGCTGGGCCTATGCACTTCGTTGGGCTCGATCTTGCGTGGGGTGAGAAAAACCAGAACCGGCGTCGGCCGGCCATCGACTCCGACGGCCGACTCCTCCACGTCGGTAGCGGCGCAGGACGACGCCAGCATCATCGACGCCGTCGCTCCATTCACCGGCGACGACTGCCTGGTTGCCATCGATGCGCCGCTGATTGTCAACAACGCAGGCGGACACCGGCTCGCCGAGACCGTCGCTACAACCGCGACTTTCAGCAGTTCGACGCGGGCGCGCTATCCGGCGAATACGGACCAATCCGCTGTTCAAGAACCCCGCGGCGCGACGGTTGGCAGCCGCCCTCGGACTCGACATGGACCCCGCGCGCGCGAACGCGAGCGGGCCATCGAGGTTTACCCGCACCCGGCGACCGTCGTGTTGTTCGAACTCGAGAAGACGCTGAAGTACAAGAAGGGGCATTCGAGGACCGTCAGCGCGAGTTACTCGAACTGATGACGCTGATCGAGGGACTCGACAAGGCGACACCGAGTCTGCGGGTGAACCAAGCGTGGCGTGGGTGGAACTGCGCAGGAGGGTGGCCGCCGCCACCCGACCGAGTACAACTCGGACCGGGACGAGGATCCAGTCGACGCCGTCATTGCCGCGTACGTCGCGTCTGTATTGGTATCACCGGCCGAGGACGTGACCATCTACGGCGACTTCGAGACGGGATACATCGTCACGCCGTCGCTGTCCGGGCCGATCTCGTGCCCACACCGCGCCGACGGGCAGTGCCGCCGCCACTGACGAAACTCACGGCGGACTCACGCGTCGTTCAGGCACTACTCGGCGACGCGCAGCGTCGAGGATAATCCGCGATCGCTGTAGGCGACTGTGCAGCTAGTCCGGCGCAGCACCGAGGCGCGTCGGGTCGGTGATGCCGGCGTACCGCGAACTACCGAGCCGACGGTTGATCACCATGGTGACGGAAGAACAGCAGCGATGCCGATGCCGAACGAGAATGCCGCGCCAGGATGTACTGCTGAGCGACGGCCGTGCCGGACAGCGGCGTCACCAGATACAGCGACGCGAGACATCCGATCACCGGCAACACCGTCGGCGTTCTGAAATGTCCGCCCGCCTCGCGAACATCGCGCCGCAGCACCAGCACCGCGACGTTGACTACGGCGAACACCGCGAGCAGCAGACAGCGACGTCGTCCCGCCGAGCATGGTGATCGCGTCTGTCTGTTGGCGAACGCCGTGCACGTAGAAGATCAAGCCGAACGCGATCAGCGGTGGTGAACAGAATCGCCACCCACGGGGCGTGCCGTGTCGCGGATGCACCGCTGCCCAGCACGCGGCGGCAGCACGTGCTGGCGGGCCATGCCGTAGATCAGCCTGCTGGCCATCAGCATGTTGATCAGCGCCGTGTTGGACACCGCGAACATCGATGATGAACGGCAGGATGTCGTCGATCGGCAGTCCCGGCGCGCCGGCCTTGACCACCTCGACCAGCGGGGTGTCGCTGGCCTCCAGCTCGCCGACGGGCACACAGCGCCACGGCCACGATCGCCACGAGGACGTAGACGATGCCGGCGATGGTCAGCCCCGACAGCAGCACCTTCGGGAAGATCTTCACCGGGTCCGTGGTCTCCTCGGCCATGTTCACCGAGTCCTCGAAGCCGACCATCGCGAAGAACGCCAGCGAGGTCGCCGCGGTGACGGCGAGGAACGCGTTCTTGTCTTCGGCGGTGTCGAACGCCACCACGCGGGAGAAGTCGACGTCCGCGCCGCCGGTGAACGCCCACAACCCCACCAGGATCACCACCAGCAGGCCGGTGATCTCGATGATCGTCAGGAACACGTTGAGCTTGACGCTTTCGCCCACGCCACGCAGATTGATCAGCGCCAGTGTCGGTCATGAAGAACAGCGCCAGCGCGACGATCACCGGCTGTGCCCAAACTGAAGTCGAAGCCTTTGAAGAAGTTCGCCGCGAAGCATTCGAGCAGCCGTCGATGCCGACGTGATTCCGGAGCACATCACCACAAAGGCCGATCGGGACGTCAACGAACTGATGCCAAAGCCTTGTGCGCGTACAGCGCTGCACCCGCCGCCTGCGGGTATTTGGTGACCAGTTCCAGATAGCTGAAGGCGGTGACCGTGGCAATGAGGAATGCCACCAGGAACGGAACCCACGCCGCTCCACCCACTTCGGCGGCGACATCGCCGGTCAGCGCAGATACGCCGGTACCCAGAATGTCTCCGACGACGAACAACAACAGCAGACCCGGGCCCATCACTCGCCGGAGTTCAGGCTGCTGCTCGACGGCATCGGCCTGACTCATGGGTGCCTCCTGTCAGTCGGCTGAATACCCCATCATTGACCAGCATCAAACGTGCGGCACGGGCATTGGCGCAGAGCCGAACCGTGACCGGATTCAGCCGGGTGTTGCAGTCAGCTCGGGTGCGATGATCGGCAGGTGCAGGATGGGCGCAAGCGTCGATCACGTCGATCAACGTCGAGCGCGCGGCCGTGCGCGGACCGTCACCGTCATCCACCAGCGCCGCCACCACAGCGCCGTCGACGGCGCACACCAGGGCGGTGAGCGGTTCGGCGCGCACCGACCGTCCGGACCGCTCGACGACCTCGACCACCGCGTCGGTTCGCTGCTGCAGTATCCGCCGCTGAACCACGCGCAGTGCCGGCTGGCGCGCGCACGCGATGTAGCGCTCGTACCGCGAAATCAACTGCTCGGTGACCCGTGAGTCGGGGTCCTCGCCGACCGAGCAGGTCGACTCAACACGTCGGCCGTCGACTCGGCGCCGCGACGCCGCCGCGACAACGCGGCCACCCGCTCGCGCAGCTGTTGCGCTTCCAGCGCCGGCCGACATGCTCGACGGCCTTGACGATCAGATCATCGAGGGACGAGAAGTAGTAGGTCGTCGCCGCCAACGGAAGCCGCCTGCCCGCCGGGCAACGGCGCGGTGGCGCACGGCGTCGAATCCGCCATTCACCTAGCAGCGCGGCAGCGGCGCTGCCCAGCGCATACCGCCGACGCACTCCCCTGGGAGTCACCGCTGCAGTCATCATTAGCACTGCCCAGTCACCCGAGTCCGAAATGACTCTTTCGGCTAAAGCTAAACGCTTTACACAGAAAGTCGGGCCGTCGGTCGATTTGGATGCATTGCCGAAATGCCGCCTGACGGTAAGCCAGCCGTCAATGGCATGATGGCCCGCATGCCAGAACTGAGCCGTCGGGCAATGATGCGCCTCTGGTGTCAGTGCGGCCGCCGGCGCCAGTCGGCGCACGTTCTGCACTCGGCACGCTGCGCGAAACGGGTCGTCGCATCGCGGGGCCGCCGGTATCGATGACGAGCGCCGGCGCCCCGCACCACTGGCTCCGCCGTCGCCACTGGAGCCCGCGCCGACCGCGGTCGCCGACGTATCGTCGACGGCTCGTTCGTCTCGGCGCGCGCGCGGCGGCGTCGACGACCAACTGGGCGATCGCCCGTCCGCCCGGCCAGACCGGCGTCGCTGCGGCCGGTTATCGCGCTGCACGGCAAGGGCCACGACGCCGCTGAGAGTGATGGCGGGCGGCGTGGAGCAGGGTCTGGCGCAGGCGGTCGCGGCGGGCACTTCCGCCGTTCGCGGTCGTCGCCGTCGACGGCGGCGGAAGCTACTGGCACAAGCGGGCGTCCGGCGAGGACTCCGGCGCGATGGTGCTCGACGAACTGATCCCGATGCTCAGCTCGCAGGGTCTGGACACCTCACGGGTCGGCTTTCTCGGCTGGTCGATGGGCGGCTACGGCGCGCTGCTGCTCGGCGCGCAGGCTCGGGCCGGCACGCACCGCCGCGATCTGCGCGGTCAGCCCGGCGTTGTGGACGTCGTCCGGCGCGACCGCCCCGGTGCGTTCGACGGCGCCGACGACTACGCGGCCAACAGCGTGTGGGGTCTGCCGCAGCTCGGGTCAGATACCGATCCGGATCGACTGCGGCAACAGCGATCCCGTTCTACTCGGCGACGAAGCAGTTCATCGCGCAGCTGCCCAGCCCGCCGTGCGGGCGGCTTCTCCCGGCGGACACGACGGCGGGTTCTGGAGCTCGCAGCTGCCGCGCTGGACTGGATCGCGCCCTGCGATCGCGCCTCCGCTTCGGCGTGAGTTCCGGCCTCAGCACGGACTGACTGATCTGGCCCTCGGCCGCAGCCAGTCCGATGTCGGTGCGAAAGTGGCTGCCCGGCAACCGAATCGACTTGATCAGCGCGTAGGCGTGCATCGCGGGCGGCCGCCAGGTCGGGCCCGTCCCGACCACCGACAGCACCCGGCCGCCCGAGGACACGATCGCGCCGTCGTCGCGTCGCGCGCGTGCCCGCGTGCAGCACGCCGTCGGCTTCGGCGCCGACGATGACGTCGCCCACCCGCGGCCGTCCCGGATAGTTCTCGGCGGCCAGCACCACGGTCACCAGCGGCGCCGTCGCGCCAGCGCAGCTGGCGGCTGCTCGGCCAGACTACCGGTTGCCGCGGCATGCAGCAGTTGGCCGAGTGGCGATTCGAGCAGCGCCAGCACGGACTGGGTCTCCGGATCGCCGAAGCGGCAGTTGAATTCGACCACCGCCGGCCCCTGCGACGTGATCGCCAGCCCGGCGTAAAGCAGACCCGAGAACGGGCTGCCGCGGCTGAACCAGCTCCGCGGCAACGGGTTTCACGATGTCGTTGACGATCTGGTCCGTCGACGTCGTCGGGCAGCCACGGCAGCGGCGCGTAGCGCGCCCATGCCGCCGGTGTTGGGCCCGGTGTCGTTGTCGCCGACGCGCTTGAAGTCCTGCGCGGGCAGCAGCGGCACCACCGTCTCGCCGTCGACGATGCAGAACAGCGACACCTCCGGTCCGTCGAGGAACGACTCGAGCAGCACCGGGTGGCCCGGCGTCGAGCAGGCTGGCGCGCGTGCGCCCGCGCGGCGTCGCGGTCGGCGGTCACCACCACGCCCTTGCCCGCGGCCAGACCGTCGTCCTTGACCACCCATGCCGGATCGCCGCCGGCCGGCCCGAACCGATCGAGCGCGGCGTCGAGGTGTGCGGGGTTGTCGACGATCTCACTGGTCGCGGTCCGCACGCCCGCCGCGGCCATCACGTCCTTGGCGAACGACTTCGACCCCTCGATGCGAGGCGGCCTCCTTCGTCGGCCCGAAGCACGCGATCCCGGCTGCACGCACCGCGTCGGCGACACCGAGCACCAGCGGCACCTCCGGGCCCGATCACCGCCAGGTCGGCGCCGATGCGCTGGGCCAGCTGCGCGACGGCGTCGCCGGAGGTGACGTCGACCTCGTACTGGTCGGCGATGGCCGCGGTGCCGGCGTTGCCCGGCGCGATCGCCAGCTCTCCACCTCTGGGTCGTTGCGCAGCGCCAGCAGCAGCGCATGTTCACGGGCTCCGGATCCGATCGACGAGGACTCGCACGGTTGCCAACCCTAATCGCACCGCCGCACGGCAGTCAGCAATGTCCGCCGGCTTTCGGCCATACACCTGACATCGCAGTGTATGGTCTAGTCATGACGCGCAGACCTGTCCGTTCGGCCCCGGCGGGATCTCCCCAGTGCGCTACGCTCCTACCCCGGGGTTGACTTCACCGACCCCGACGTCCTGGAACAGGGCATCCCGGTCGCCGAGTTCGCCGAACTGCGCAAGACCGCGCCGGTGTGGTGGAACGAGCAGCCGGAGTCGATCTTCGACGACGGCGGCTACTGGGTGATCAGCCGCCACGAGGACATCAAGGCCGATCTCGCGCGACGGCGACCTGTGGTCGACCAATCGCAAGGGCGTCGTGATGCGGCATGCCCGACGGCACCACACCCGATCAGCTGGAGCTGACCAAGGCGCTGCTGATCAACCACGACGCGCCGGAGCACACCCGGCTGCGCAAGATCGGTGTCACGGCTCTTCACGCCGCGGGCGGTCGCCACGCTCGAGGAGAAGCTCGCGGTCGCGGCGCGCGACATCGTCGCCGCCGCAAGCCGAAAAGGAGACCGGCAACTTCGTCGACGACATCGCGATGAGCCTGCCGCTGCTGGCGATCGCCGACCTGATCGGTGTGCCCGAGGCGGACCGGGAGAAGCTGTTCCACTGGACCAACTCGATCATGAACACCGACGATCCGGACTTCGAGACGGACTATGCGGCGGCCAACGCCGAGCTGATGGGCTACGCCTACAGCATGGCCGAGGAGCGCCGCCGTTGCCCGGCCGACGACATCGTCACCCGCCTGATCGAGGCCGACATCGACGGCGAAGCGCATGGACGACGTCGAGTTCGCGTTCTTCGTCATCCTGCTCGCGGTCGCGGGCAACGAGACCACCCGCAACGCCATGACGCACGGCATGAACGCGTTCTTCGAGAACCCGGACCAGTGGGAGCTGTTCAAGCGTGAGCGGCCCGACACCGCTGCCGACGAGATCGTCCGCTGGGCCACGCCGGTGCACTGCTTCCAGCGCACGGCGCTGGCCGACACCGAGCTCGGCGGGGTGACCATCCGCGAGGGCCAGCGCGCCGGCCTGTTCTACAGTTCGGCGAACTACGACGACGACGTCTTCGACCGGCCCTTCGAGTTCGACATCCTGCGCGACCCCAACCCGCACCTCGGCTTCGGCGGCAACGGCGCGCACTTACTGCATCGGCGCCAACCTGGCCCGCATGGAGATCAAGCTGATCTTCAACGAGATCGCCGACCAGATTCCGAACATCGCCGAAACTGGCCGAGCCGCAACGGCTTCGGTCGGGCTGGCTCAACGGGGTCAAGGAGCTGGCGGTCTCCTACCGGCGGCTAGCCGCCGGGTACGTTCTTCGCCGTGCGCACCCACGGCTGGTCGGGCTCGGCCCCCGCCACCGACGACGAAGCCATCGCGCGGATCCTCGACGCCGCGGGCAAGGCCATCGACGCGCGCGGCGCGGACTTCTCCATCGCCGACGTCGCCCGCACGCTCGGCGTCACCCGGCAGACGGTCTACCGGTACTTCCCCAGCACCGACGCGCTGCTGGTGGCGGCCGCTGTGCACGCGGCCGAGCGGCTTCCGACCGGCTGACCGCAGCACCTGCAGAGGCATCACCGACCCCGCCGACGCCGTTGCCGAGGCGATCGCCACCGCGCTCGAGTGGCTGCCGAAGGACAAACACCTCGGCCTGCTCATCGATGCCCGGGCGCGCCGAACGCCCACACCGAGTCGGTGACGTCGGACGTCGCGCTGCGACTTCGCCCACTCGATGCTGCGCCGATTCGATGTCGACTGGGCCGGCCTCGGCTTCACCGACGCCGATCTCGACGAGCTCGCCGAGCACCTGCTGCGGATCATCCAGTCGTTCGTCATCGACCCGGGGCGACCGCCGCGTCGTGGCGCTGAACTGCGCGACTACATGCGGCGGTGGGTCGGCGCGCTGCTATACGACCGTCAGCGGAAGCGACTTCCGTCGGCTCGAACACGAACGCGTCGGGCCGCCGCTGAACCTCACAACCGAAACTTCACGCAATTCCTCTGCCGCCGTGTCGGTCTCGATCACACGTGCCGTCCAGTCCGTGTCGGTACCTGTCATCTCCACGTCGAGGTGCGGGTCCACGGCGGCGACTACCGCCTGCAACGGGCGCTTCTCGCCGGAGTCACCAGCGAGATCCATGCCCCGTCCTCGTGAGCGGGTGATTTGCGGACCTGCGACGGTGTCCGGGCCGAAGTCGGCCGACACGTATGCCGCCGGGTTGAACATCGGGTGCAGTTCGAGTGTGCGGATCGCACCCTCGATGCCGCCTGGCAGATCAAGCGCACGATGAATGCGTTCGGCGGCGATGCCCGCGATGCCGATCAGCTGCTTCGGTGCAGATCTTCTTCGCGAGTTCGGTGTTCGTCCCGCGCGCGTGCCCGACCGCGAGCGATGAACGACAGGTTCAGCAGGTGCATCTGCAGGCAGACCTCGTCGGCGATGCGCACCAGCGCCGAGTGTGAGAACGCGCCGAAGTCGAAGTCCGACACGCAGCGGCCCCGAGTAGTCCGCCTGCCCTTCGCCATCCGGATCGATCGGGTCGAGTTCCGTTCTGGCGGCGCGGGTTCGGCGAAGCACGTCGACCACCGGGATGGTCGGCGACCTCCGGATACGACTCGTCGATGATCACGGTCCACGCGCAGTGCGGGTGCCGATCGGCCGGCGTGCGCGGTGGCCGGTGGATCGGGCCGTATCTGCGCCTTGCGGTTGGTGGCCACCGCCGTGCGCGTCGAACGTCGGGATCCTCGATGTCGTGGCACATGCCGCGGACGTAGTCCTCACCCATCGGCTCGACGTCCAGCAGCGCGCCGCAGTGGTCGAGGTGGAACTCGCCGTGCCACCGGTCGTGCACGGTGTAGCGGAAGTCCATGAACTGCGGCGGGGCGCCGATGTCGAGCTGCAGGCCCTTGAAGATCGTGACGACGTCGTCGCCCTCGATACTTCAAGCGCCTTCTGCATCCGCTTGGTGTAGACCGGGCTCGACGCCCATCCACTCCTCGATCGCGATCTGCAGCATCTCTCGGTGACCGAAGTTCTGATGCACCAAGCCATTCCGGAGCGGTCGATCAGCTGCCCGATCAGCAGCAGCTCCGGCACCAGGACGGCGAGCTGCTCGCGCGACAGGTCGGCGTACCTACTTGTCATGGAGGTTCCTGCCGACGTGCATCTGGACGGCGTCGTTGACGTTGTCCTTGCTTGTCCTCGCGCTGCGCCCTTCTCCTCGGCCTTCTTGCGTTTGGCCAGCACCGCGCTTGACGCACCGTCGAGCCTTCGAGCCGAGCGGGAAGCCGACGTAGTGGGTGAGGAAGATCGCCATCTCGCGCAGCTCCTCCCGTGTCATCTCCTCGTTGTGCAGGATCGCGTTGGCCTGAACCTCCATCAGCTCCTCCATGCCCTGCGCGGTCAGCACACCGTCAGCGTCATGCATCCGCCGGTCGCGCATCGACAGCCCGGGCCGGCTCCAGATGGTGCCGAAGAGGTGGTCGACGGTCAGCGCGAAGTATTCGCCCTGGCATGTCGGGCATCTCCCAGCCGTAGACCTCGTTCATCTTCGCGAGGCCCTTCTTGCGCAGTTCGTCCATGGTCTACTCCTTCGTGGTCGATGCGTGTGCGGCACACCGAGTCCGTCGGCCAGGTCGCTCGAGCGCTACCTCGGCCAGCGGCAGCTCGACGCCGGTCGCCTTCACCGAGCGCGAGCGCCAGGCTCAAGTCCTTCTCGCCGAGCCCGCGCGTGTGCAGGAACGGTTGATACAAGGAAGTGCTCCGGGGTAGCGGTCTTGTGTCGTCGCGGAACATGATCGCGCCGGCGCCACCGGTGATGCGCGTCGGTGTGCCGCACGACCTTGCCCAGGTCCTGCAGGTTCAGACCCCGCCGCCTCGGCCAGCTTCGGACGCCTCGCACGCAGCCGCGAACGAGATGATAGTGCAGCATGTTGCGCGCCAGCTTCATCCGGGTGCCCGCGCCGGGTTCGCCTGCATGGATCACCAGCGACGCCCACTGCTCGAGAACGGGCCTTGACCAGCTCGAACGCCTCGTCGGTGGCACCGACCATGATCGCCAGCTCACCTTTCTTGGCCGCCCGGCCGCCACCGCTGACCGGCGCGTCGACGACGTGAATGCCCTGCGGCTCCAGCTGTTCAGCCAGCTCGACCGCGGTGCCGGGGCTGATCGTGGAATGAATCGCGATCACGGTGCCGGGCTTGGCATTGGCCGCCAGCTCGCCGACGACCTCGCGCACCTGCTCGTCGTTGAGCACCGTGACGCTGATGACGTCGGCGGTCGCGACGTCGGCCACGCTGTCGGCCAGGATCGCACCCGCTCTCCGCCAGCGGCGTCATCGCCTCGGCGCGCACGTCGAAGACGACCAGCCCGCCGGGCCAGTCGACCAGTCGCTTGGCCATCGGCGCGCCCATGATTGCCCAGGCCGATGTAGCCGAGCTTGATCGTCGACGTCCGCCTCACTCAGGATCGGATGATCTGGCCGCCGTCGACGTTGAAGATCTGTCCGGTTATCCACTTCGCCTGATCCGACAGCAGGAACAGGCACATGCCGACCAAGTCGTCGGGTTGCGCCCATGCGCGACAGCGGAATTCTCTTGACGATGTCGGCGACCATCTCCTGCGGCGTCGGTGGTCCGGTTGGCCTCGGTGTCGATGGGGCCGGGTGCGATCGCGTTGATCCGGATGTTCTGCCCGCCGAGTTCGGTGGCCAGCTGCTGGGTCAGGCCGTTGATGCCGACCTTGGCCAGGCCGTAGAAGTTCGAGTACAGCCACGCCGCGGTCGAGGACTGGTTGACGATCGCCCCGCCGCCGCGCTTGGCCATCTTGCGGTACACCGCGCGGGTGCACACCAGCGCGCCGTCGAGGTTCACGCTCATGAACTTCTTGTAGTAGTCCCAGTCGACGGTGATGAGGAAGTCGAGCTTCATGCCGCCGAAGATCGCCGCGTTGTTGACCAGGTAGTCGATGCCACCGAACTCGGACAGCGTTTGGGCGGCCATCTCCTTGGCGGACTCGGGATCGGACACGTCGACCTGCAGCGCGAGCGCGTTGCCGCCTTCGCCCTTGATGCCGTCGGCGACCTTCTGCGCACCCTCGGTGTTGATGTCGGCGACGACCACCGCGGCGCCCTCGCGGGCCAGCGCCTCGGCGTACGCCTGGCCGATCCCGCCACCGGACCCGGTGACGATCGCGACCTTCTCCTCGAACTGATCCCATACAGACCTGTCGTTCTCCTTAATTCGCTGCTGTGGCAATGGCTTTGGTTTCCAGGTATTCCTCGAAACCGGCGAGCCCCATCTCCCGGCCGATGCCGGATTGCTTGTATCCGCCGAACGGCATGTCGGCCGAGTACCAGACGCCGCCGTTGACGTTGACCGTGCCGACCCGCATCCGCGCGGCGATGCCCGCGGCGCGCTCGGGATCGCGCGGAGAACACCGTGCCCGACAGGCCGTACGGCGAGTCGTTGGCGATCCGCACCGCGTCGTCGTCGCCGTCGTGGGCGATCACCGTCAGCACCGGGCCGAAGATCTCCTCGCGTGCGACCTTCGCGTTGTTGTCGAGTCCCGCGATCACGGTCGGCTCGATGAAGAAGCCGGTGTCGCGGTCCGCGGGACGGCCACCGCCGCAGGCGAACTTGCCGCCCTCGTCGACGGCCGAATCCAGATAGCCCTGCACGCGGTCCCGCTGCCGCGCCGAGATCAGCGGCCCGCAGATCGGTGCCGGCGTCGGTCGGGTCGCCGGGCTTCAGCGAACCCATCGTCGCCGCCGCCGCCTCGACGGCCTCGTCGTAGCGGGCGCGCGGCACCACCAGCCGGGTGGTGATCGCACAGCCCTGGCCGGCGTGCATCGATGCGGTGAACGCCGACATCGAGCAGGCGCCCGCGAGATCCGCGTCGTCGAGCACGAGGAACGCCGACTTGCCGCCGAGTTCGAGGAAGACCTTCTTGAGCGTGGCCGCGCCGTCGGACATCACCGCGCGCCCGGTCGCCGTCGACCCGGTGAACGAAACCATGTCCACCCGTGGGTCTTTCGACAGCAGCGCGCCGACGCCGTGGTCGCTGGAGGTGACGATGTTGATGCACGCCCGGCGGGATGTCGGTGTGCTCGGCGATGAGCTCGCCGAGGACGGCCGCGCACCACGGGGTGTCGGGCGCCGGCTTGAGGACGACGGTGTTGCCCGCCGCCAGCGCCGGGCCGAGCTTGGCGAGGTTGATCTGATGCGGAAAGTTCCACGGGGTGATCGCGCCGACGACGCCGACGGCCTCCCGGGCGATCGGTGCGGTGAGTCTTGATGCCCATCGGCGAGGCGATGCCGGCGTCGGTGGTCCACTGGTAGGACTCCGCGGTGTCGGCGCAGAAGCTGAGGTCGGCGATCGGGCCCTCCAGCTGCGCGGCGGACGTCAGCATCACGCGGCGCGCCCACCTCCGCGATCGTGAGCTCGCGCAGTTCCTCGACGTGCTTGGTCAGCACCTCCTGCAGCTGACGAATGCAGCGCACCCGCAGCTCGGTGTTGGTCGACCAGTCGGTGTCGTCGAATGCGCGGCGGGCCGCCTCGATCGCGCGGCCCATGTCGTCGGCGGTCGCGTCGGCGGCGACGCCGAGCACCTCCTCGGTGGCCGGGTTGATCGTCGGGAACGTGCCGCCGCTGCCCGCCACCAGCTTGCCGTCGATGAGCAGTTGACTCTGGCGATCGTCCAGCAGCGCCCATACCCAACTCCCGCTTCTTTGCTGGACAACTGTCCGACTAGAGTTCCTTCGAACGATAGCCGCAGACCGCGTGCGAGAAGCAAGGTTGGGCTGCCTCGTCGGGCACGTCCAGGCATCGTATGCGGATGTACGTGCGGCTTTTCTGGCTGCGACTTGCCTGCCGTGATCTCGTCGGATAACTTGGACATGTGTCCAGCGATGCCGTGGTCGCCGTCACAGACCAGAACCGGCGAAACGCCGCGCAACCGCCGCCAGGAAGAGACCTTCCGCAAGGTCCTCACCGCAGGCGTCGAGATGCTGCGCGAGTCGTCGTATGCCGACCTGACCGTGCGCGCGGTCGCCGCCCGCGCCAAGGTCGCGCCGGCGACCGCCTACACGTACTTCTCGTCGAAGAACCATCTGATCGCCGAGGTCTACCTGGATCTGGTCCGCCAGGTGCCGTACTTCACCGACGTCAACGACAGCACGTCGATCGCGCGTCGAGAAGGCGCTGCGCGCCCTGACGCTGATGATCGCCGACGAGCCCGAGGTCGCGGCCGCCTGCACGACGGCGCTGCTGCAGCAGCAACGACGCCGGCGGTGCGCACGGTCCGCGACCGCATCGGCGCCGAGATCCACCGCCGCATCCGCTCGGCGGTCGGCCCGGATGCCGACCACCGCACGGTGTCGGCGCTGGAGATGACCTACTTCGGCGCGTTGGTCCACGCGGGCAGCGGCGCCGTCACCTACCGCCAGATCGCCGATCGCCTCAGCTACGTGGTCGGCCTCATCCTCGGAGAGCAGACTCGATGACCGTCCAGACCAGCGACGTGATCCTCGACCCGTACGACTACGACTTCCACGAGGACCCGTACCCGTACTACAAGCGGCTGCGCGACGAGGCCCCGCTCTACCGCAACGAGCGAGCTCGAAGCTTCTGGGCGCTGTCGCGGCACGCGACGTGCTGCAGGGCTTCCGCAACAGCACGACGCTGTCGAACAAGTACGGCGTGTCGCTCGACCCGATCTCGCGCACCGAGCACGCGCAGCCGGGTGATGTCCTTCCTCGCGCTCGACGACCCGGCGCACCTGCGGCTGCGCACGCTGGTGTCGAAGGGCTTCACGCCGCGCCGCATCCGCGAGCTGGAGCCGCGCGTCACCGAGATCGCCGTGCAGCACCTCGACGCTGCACTGCAATCGGACAGCTTTCGACTACGTCGACGAGTTCGCGGGCAAGCTGCCGATGGACGTCATCTCCGAACTCATGGGCGTGCCCGAGGCCGGACCGCGCCCGCATCCGCGCGCTGGCCGACGGCGTCATGCACCGCGACGAGGGCTGTGGCCGACGTCCCGGCGTCGGCCATCCAGGCGTCGGCTCGACCTGATGGTCTACTACGGCGACATGGTCGCCGCAGCGCCGCAAGAAGCCGACGCGACGACCTGACGTCGGCGCTGCTGGAGGCCGAGATCGACGGCGACCGGCTCACCGACGAGGAGATCATGGCGTTCCTGTTCCTGATGGTGGTCGCCGGCAACGAGACCACCACCAAACTGCTTGCCAACGCGGCGTATTGGGGCTACAAGAACCCCGACCAGCTCGCTCCGGTGTTCGACGACCACTCCATGATTCCGCCTGTGGATCGAGGAGACGCTGCGCTATGACACGTCCAGCCAGATCCTGGCCCGCACCGTCGCCGGCGAGCTGACGCTCTACGACACCACGATTCCCGAAGGCGACGTGCTTGCTGCTGCTGCCCGGTTCGGCCAACCGCGACGACCGGGCGTTCGAGGACGCCGACGACTACCGCATCGGCCGCGAGATCGGTTCGAAGCTGGTGAGTTTCGGCAGCGGCGCCCACTTCTGCCTCGGCGCCCACCTGGCCCGGATGGAAGCCCGGGTGGCGCTGACCGAACTGTTCAAGCGAATCCGCGGCTACGAGGTCGACGAGGCCAACGCCGTCCGAGTCCACTCGAGCAACGTCCGCGGGTTCGCCCACCTGCCCATGACCGGTGGAGGTCCGCGTAAATGCCGCGCTTCGAACCACTGCCCGACCGCAGGCCCGCGATCGTCGCCGGCGCGTCGTCCGGCATCGGCGCTGCCGACGGCGACCGAACTCGCCGCTCGCGGTTTCCCGGTCGCGCTGGGAGCCCGCCGCGTCGAGAAGTGCCAGGAGCTCGTCGACGAGATCCGTGCCGACGGCGGCGAAGCGGTCGCACTGCCCCTCGACGTCACCGACCCCGACTCGGTCAAGGGTTCGTGCATCGCGCCACCGAGGAGCTCGGCGACATCGAGGCTGCTGGTGGCCGGCGCGGGCGACACCGCATTTCGGGCGACTGCACGAAATCAGCACGGACAGCTTCGAATCCCAGATTCAGATCCACCTCGTCGGCGCCAACCGGCTGGCCACCGCGGTGCTGCCTGGAATGGTCGAGCGCCAACGGGGCGACCTCATCTTCGTCGGCTCCGACGTTGCGCTGCGCCAGCGCCCGCACATGGGCGCCTACGGCGCCGCGAAGGCGGCGCTGGTCGCCATGGTGACCAACCTGCAGATGGAGCTCGAGGGCACCGGTGTGCGGGCGTCGATCGTGCACCCCGGGCCGACGAAGACGAACATGGGCTGGAGCCTGCCCGCCGAACTGATCGGTCCCGCGCTCGAGGACTGGGCCAAGTGGGGACAGGCCCGCCACGACTACTTCCTGCGCGCATCCGATCTCGCGCGGGCGATCGCGTTCGTCGCCGAAACGCCGCGCGGTGGCTTCATCGCGAACATGGAACTCCAGCCGGAGGCGCCACTGGCCAGCGCGCCGAAAGAACGCCAGCAGCTCGAAGCTCGGGACGAGGAGGAGACTGCCGTCATGACGCACAGCGATCGTGCCGCCGGGTCTCGGGGTGGCGAAGAGGAGCACGGCCACCTCGAAGAGTTCCGCACCGACCCGATCGCGTCTGATGCAGCGCGTCCGGGAGGAATGCGGCGACGTCGGCTGGTTTCAGCTGGTCGACAAGCACGTCATCTTCCTGTCGGGCGCCGAGGCCAACGAGTTCTTCTTCCGGTCCGCCGACGAGGATCTCGACCAGGCCGAGGCCTACCCGTTCATGACGCCGATCTTCGGGCGAGGGCGTGGTGTTCGACGCCGACCCCGAGCGCGCGCAAGGAGATGCTGCACAACACCGGCGCTGCGCGGTGAGCAGATGAAGGGTCACGCCGCCACCATCGAGCGCGAAGTCGCGACGGATGATCGCCGACTGGGGCGACGAGGGCGAGATCGACCTGCTCGACTTCTTCTCCGAGCTGACCATCTACACGTCGACGGCGTGCCTGATCGGGCATGAAGTTCCGCGAACAGCTCGATCGGCCGGTTCGCCGCAGCTACTACCACGAACTGGAGCGCGGCACCGACCCGCTGTGCTACGTCGACCCGTACCTGCCGATCGAGAGCTTCCGCAGCCGCGACGAGGCGCGCGTCAAGCTCGGTCGCGCTGGTGCAGGAGATCATGGACGGCCGCATCGCCAACCCGCCAGCGACAAGAGCGACCGCGACATGCTCGACGTGCTGGTCACGATCAAGGACGAGGACGGCAACCCGCGGTTCTCGGCCGACGAGGTCACCGGGATGTTCATCTCGCTGATGTTCGCGGGCCACCACACCAGCTCGGGCACCGCGTCGTGGACGCTGATCGAGCTGCTGCGGCATCCCGAGGTCTACGCCGACGTCATCAACGAGCTCGAAGAGCTCTACGCCGACGGGCCAGGAGGTGAGTTTCCACGCGCTGCGCCAGATTCCGAAGCTGGAGAACGTGCTCAAGGAGACGCTGCGGCTGCACCCGCCGCTGATCATCCTGATGCGCGGTAGCCAAGGGACGAATTCGAGGTCGAGGGCTTCCCGATCCACGAAGGCGACCTGGTCGCCGCCTCACCGGCGATCTCCAACCGGATCGCCGACGACTTCCCCGACCCGGACGCGTTCGACCCCGATCGCTACGACAAGCCGCGCCAGGAGGACATCGTCAACCGGTGGACGTGGATTCCGTTCGGCGCCGGCAGGCATCGCTGCGTGGGCGCCGCGTTCGCCACCATGCAGATCAAGGCGATTTTCTCGGTTCTGTTGCGCGAGTACGAGTTCGAGATGACACAGCCGTCCGGACAGCTACCACAACGATCACTCGAAGATGGTGGTGCAGCTGGCCAAGCCCGCCAGGGTGCGCTACCGCACGCGAACCACGTAGGGAGAGCACATCCATGGGCTATCGAGTCGAAGTCGACCTGGACCTGTGCCAGGGCCATGCCGTATGTGCGAGCTGGAGGCCCCCGACCACTTCAAGGTGCCCAAACGGGGCAAGGTGGAAATCCTGAATGCCGAACCGCCGGAACGAGGATCGGGTGCAGGTCGAACAAGCCGTGTGGGCCTGCCCCACCAAGCACTGTCCATCAAAGAAGAGGAAGACTGACAATGCCGTCACTGACCCGCGAGGAACTCGACAACTGGGTCGAGCAGTGGCTGGAGGCCAACCGCGACTGCCGAACAGACGGGTGACTGGAAGCCGCTCGCCGACTTCTACACCGAAGACGCCACCTACGGCTGGAACATCGGCCCTAAGGAAGACGTGATGTGCGTCGGCCGCGACGAGATCCGCGACGTCGCACTGGGGTCTGGAGATGGAGGGCCTCGAGGACTGGGTCTACGAGTACCAGAAGGTGCTCGTCGACGACAAGCTCGGTGAGATCGTGGGCTTCTGGAAGCAGATCGTCACGACGAAGACCGACGGCACCGAGCGGTGAGATCTACGGCATCGGCGGGAGCTGGTTCCGGCTTGCCGCGCGGACAGGCGCTGAAGATCGAATGGCAGCGCGACTTCTTCGACTTCGGCCACGTCTCGAGATGCTCGCCATAGACTCATCGAGTCGGGCGAGCCTCAGCGCCGGTATGCAGAAGCGCATCGAGCGCTCGCTGGCCGGTGAGAAGCTGCCCGGCTACTACCCGCTCGGCGAAGCTCCGGTACCGATCTGGTAGACCAGCCGTCATACGTGTGACCTGAGATAACTTAGTCTGTCGCAGGCAGCACTCGAAGACAAGCAGGACGCGATGAAGACAAAGGGCGCTCTCATCTGGGAGTTCAACCAGCCGTGGTCGATCGAGGAGATCGAGATCGGCGACCCCGTCAAGGACGAGGTGAAGATCCAGATGGAGGCGGCGGGGATGTGCCACTCCGACCACCACCTAGTCACCGGCGGTCATCCCGATGGGCGGGCTTCCCGGTGCTGGGCGGGCACGAGGGCGCCGGCATCGTCACCGAGGTCGGGCCCGGCGTCGAGGACATCGCCCCGGGCGACCACGTGGTGCTGTCGTTCATCCCGTCCTGCGGCACGTGTCCGTCGTGTCAGGCCGGGCTGCGCAACCTGTGCGACCTCGGCGCCGGTCTGCTCGGCGGCGCGGCCGTGTCCGACGGCACCTTCCGGATTCAGGCCAAGGGCCAGAACGTCTTCCCGATGACGCTGCTTGGCACGTTCTCGCCGTACATGGTGGTGCACAGGAGCTCGGTGGTGAAGATCGACCCGTCGCATCCCGTTCGAGGTGCGCCTGCCTGGTCGGCTGCGGTGTCACCACCGGCTACGGCTCGGCCGTCCGCACCGCCGACATCCGGCCCGGCCAGGACGTCGCGGTCGTCGGCGTCGGCGGGGTTGGCATGTCGGCGCTGCAGGGCGCGGTCAGCGCCGGCGCCCGGCTATATCTTCGTCATCGAGCCGGTGGAGTGGAAGCGCGACGCACGCGCTGAAATTCGGTGCCACCCATGTCTATCCGGACATCAACGCCGCGCTGACGGGCATCGCCGAGGTCACCATGGGCTTCATGGCACACAAGGTGATCGTCACGGTCGGCGAGGTCAAGGGCGCAGACATCGACAACTACATGATCATCACCGCGAAGGGCGGCACCTGTGTGCTCACCGCGATCGGCAGCCTGCTCGACACCCAGGTCACGCTGAACCTGGCCATGCTGACCCTGATGCAGAAGAACCTGCAGGGCACCATCTTCGGCGGCGGCAACCCGCAGTACGACATCCCACATCTGTTGTCGATGTACAAGGCGGGCAAGCTCAACATCGACGACATGATCACCCGCCAGTACAAGCTGGAGCAGGTCAACGAGGGCTACCAGGACATGCTGGACGGCAAGAACATTCGCGGCGTGATCCGCTACACCGACGACGACCGGTAGCCACGATCAACCAGTTCAAACCACTGTCGGCGGCGGGCGGGATCGGCGCGATGTGCACTGCGCAACCGGCTCGTGATGTCGCCGATGGAGACCATGTACGGCACGCCGGACGGGCTGCCGTCGGAGCGCACCCGCGACTACTTCGCCGCCCGCGCAAAGGGCGGCGTCGGGCTGATCACCGTGGGCGCCACCGGGATCGACCACCACCACCCGAGACCCCGGGGGACTGCACCTGGCACCGACGCCGCCGTCGACGCCCACCGCGCACTGGTCGAGGTGGTGCACGAGCACGGCGCCAAGATCCAGCCGCAGATCGTGCACGCCGGGCCCGACGGGCTGGGCCGGAGATGCACGGCGTGACTTCGATTGGGCCCGTCGGTCATTCCGTCGTACCTCGCCGACCGGGCCGTCGGCCGAGGTCACCCGCGAGCAGCTCGGTCGACGGTGTTCGACCTGTTCAAGGCGGCGGTGCGGCGCGCGGCCGAAGCCGGGATACGACGGCATCGAACTGCACGCCGCGCACGGCTACATGTTCCTCGGGCTCGTTCCTGGCGCCGCAGCGCAACCGCCGCACCGACGACTACCGCGGCGACTCGGTGAAGGGGCCGCGTCGCGTGGTGCTCGAGGCGCTGGCCGCCATCCGGTCGGAGATCGGCGACGCGCTGCCGATCACACTGCGCATCTCCGGCTACGAACGGGTCGCCGGCGGCCGGCCGATGTTCGAAACCGCCCAGGTGGCACCGCAACTGGTGGCCGCGGGCGTCGACGCCTTCCACGTCAGCGGCGGCGTGATCGACCGGCTGGTCACCGGCATGGTCAACTCCGCCGACGACGGCGACGCGCTCAACGTCGGCGCCGCCGCCGCCGTCAAGCAGGTGGTCGATGTGCCGGTGATCGCCGTCGGCCGCATCCACGATCCCGAACGTGCCGAGCAGATCCTCGCCGACGGCCGCGCCGACTTCATCGCGATGGGCCGCCCGATGCTCGCCGACGCCGAGCTGCCGAACAAGGTCGCGTCCGGCCGCGCCGACCGCGTCCGCAAGTGCATCTCGTGCGAAAACTGCATCGACGCCATGGAACAACGATTCTCGGTCGACTGCGCGGTCAACCCGCGCACCGGCAAGGAACGCGAGCTGGCCGCGCCCCGCGCGTCCCGCCCCAAGAAGGTGGTGGTGATCGGCAGCGGACCGGCGGGCATGGAGACCGCGCGGGTGGCCGCCGAGCGCGGACATCACGTCACGCTGTTCGAGCGCAACAACCAGACCGGCGGCGCGCTGCTGTGGGCGTCGATCCTGCACCCCGAGAACGAACCGTTCCTGCGGTGGCTGCGCGACGAGGTCGGCCGCAGCCTCGGTGAAGGTCGAACTGGGACACGAGGTTTCGGCCGACGACGTCGTCGACCTGCAGCCCGACGCGGTGGTGGTGGCCAACGGCGGTCAGGTGGTAGTTGCCGACCATCCCTGGCGATGCGCCTGCCGCATGTGCAGACCGGGCAAGCGCTGCGGGAGCGGTTTGGCGGCTGGCGACAGCGACTGCGTCCGCCCCAAAGCTGTTCGCGTGGCGTCCAAGGCGTGGATGCCGCTTGGCCACCGCGTGTCGTGCATCGTCGGCGCCGATCTGGTCGCGCTGGAACTCGCCGAATTCCTGGCCGCGCGTGGCCGGCTCGTCTCGGTGCTCGAGGCCGACAAGACGATCGCGCCGGAACTGGGCAACAAGCGCAAGACCGAACACATGGACCGCCTCGACCGGTTGGGCGTTGCGGTGCATGTGCGCCGCCGGTCGACTGAAGATCGTGCCTGACGGCGTGGTCGTTCACCCCGTACGGCGGCAGCAGCCGCCGCCTCGCCGCGGACAGCGTCGTCATCGCCGGAACCCTGCAACCCAACACCAGTGTACAAAGAAAGCTATCATACCATACCAACATCGGCGTGATGAAGACCGCAGGCCTGCCATTCTCGGGCTGATCTAAGGCCATAAAGAAGGCGCCCGCGCCGCTACCGCCATCAACGAAGAGGTGAGATCACCTTCGATTCGAAATGGTACGCGAGGGAGCAGACGTGGACGCCGAGCGCCCGACCGCCTCGCAGAACTCGTGGCGCTGTGTACACGCGCCACGATAAGGAGGGTTAGCTCGGTATTATTATCATTGACTTGTCGTCAGGACCAATCAGACGGTGCCACCATCCCGGCGGGAGATGACGCCGCGTGCATTTAAGCAAACATTCGCTAACCAGCCTTTCTTTCACCTGGAGGCCCGGACGCAGAAATTTGCGGGTCACCTGGCCAGGAGACCGCTTCCCCTTCAGTGCTGACAGGATGGCACATCGATTGCTTGCACTTATAAGGACAGGCAAGCAGGATCAATACAGTGCGCAGCGTGTTCACCTATAAGGTCCAACGACTGCCTTCTTTCCACTTAACCTAACGGCTACTGGAACCTGTGGACATGATACAGTTCGGCAAAGAGTGGAAACAGTGGCAATTCCTTTCTCGCAATGATAGCGCCGTCGTCGTCGAGGTTCGCGCGAATCAGGCCAGCGGTCGCTCTTGATTCGCCGCGCAAAGGTGCAGGCGTCATGGTCAACAGACGTGACAGAAGCGGCCCGGCCGGGAGCAGCCGAGGCGCATCAAAGGTGCCATTTCGCACACCCGGGCTCTGTCTGGGCCGAGACCGCATAAACGCCTTGATCGACAAGGTGCACTAAACAGATTCGTACATGACATCCCAGTGGAAGGTAATTGCGCAGGCGCGCAGAACTTTTATAACAGGTCGATCTCAAGGTCACCAGCGCACCAGTTTCCCGACCCAATTCGGCGCCACACCTCGGCACCGCGTTCCAGGACACCGCGCCGCAGCTCAGGCAGTCACGGGGCGGCGGGCGATCATCAACACCAAGCTCGTTCCGCGTTCCTCAACGGCCCTAAT
>ERZ1370068.631-contig-10576_pt1 | contig 34008 bp, 43 predicted proteins | sample MGYA00561227_ERZ1370068 | MGnify/ENA primary metagenome ERZ1370068 (study PRJEB38410, sample SAMEA6850437) | metagenome | study: Metagenomic assessment of the ecological functions of the soil: analysis of the soil microbiota associated with the...
CCCCATTTTTGTTGGGGCACTATCCCAAAAAGGTTTTGAGATTCTGATAAAGCAACTACCGATTTTCTCCACAGTATTGATAAGCTGTCCTTAGGAAGCATTACGCAATACTTGAACAAGCTCAGCTCAATTAAGTTCCTTATATACTATAGATGAAGGCCGCGATCCGGCTTCCATGTGAAATCCTGTCGTCGCTATGTCGCGATTGTTTACTTTATATAAATGGTAAACGCCGGCTTTATATTTAGAATGCGGTAAGGCTGATCGGAAATCTTTGCGCCGGCTCGTGCCGGTCGCCCGCAGCGTTGAATGGCAGCGGCGCGGCCCCGCGGAAAGCTCGTGCCGGCGCACGTCTTGCTGTTAAGGTCGACCGCCACGGGATAGGGGCCACCGTCCCGCGGACTTCACCGACACCCACCTCAACAAGGCCTGCGATGCAAACTCCGGCGATGGGCACGTCAGAACCGATGTTCAATCTGCCACGGGTGGTGGTCCTGCTGGCAGGGGTGATGGTCGCGATGCAGCTCATCCAGATGCTTCTTGCCCGACCGAGGAGAGCCTGCAATTCCTGCTCGCCCTTGCCTTCATTCCAGCCCGCTACAGCGGCGCCGCGGCGGAGCTTCCCGGCGGCTATCTCACCGCGATCACCTCCTTCGTCACCTACATGCTGGTGCATGCCGGCTGGGTGCATCTCCTCGTCAATCTGCATGTGGATGGCGGCTTTTGGCAGTCCCGTGGCGCAGCGACTCGGCGATTGGAGGTTTCTCTCGTTTTCGGCGCTTTGCGGAATTGCCGGGGCGCTGACCCATCTCGCCTTCCACTTTGGCGAGATGACGCCGGTGGTCGGGGCTTCGGCGGCCATTTCCGGGCAAATGGCGGCGGCGATGAGGTTTGTTTTCGGAGCGCGGCCGCGCGGGCGAGGCGGATCTTGCGCAGGTTCCGCTGCAAAGCTTGACCAAAACGCTCAGCGACCGGCGCATCCTCACGGTCTTAGTGTTCTGGGTGGTGCTCAACACTCGTTTTCGGCCTTGGCGTCGTCTCAATCGCCGGCACCGAGGGCGATATCGCCTGGGAGGCTCATATCGGCGGCTTTCTGTTCGGACTTCTCTGCTTCGGCTTCTTCGACACCGGCGGCAGGCAACCGGTTCCGCAGCAGTCCTGATCCCACTTCCGGAACTTTCCGACTCATTTCGAACTTTTGAAATCGGCCTCTCTTGCACGTCCCGCCGCTCAGGGACAGAATGTCGCAGGCGACCGGGACGGAAGTTCTCGGGCCGGAGGAAACGAGCATGAACGTCGCAGCAATTCTCAAGATGAAGGGCAAGGGCGTGTTTACCACCTCTGCGGACACATCCTTGCTCGAAATCGCGAAGCTTCTCGAGCAGCACGGCATCGGCTGCATTGTCATCGAAGGCGAGGAAGGCAAGGTCGTGGGCATCGTGTCCGAGCGCGACCTGGTGCGGGCGATCGGTCAGTCAGGCCCGAAGGTCCTGAAAGATCCGGTGTCGGGCTATATGACCAAGACGGTGGTCACGGCGCGCGAAGGCTGACACGATCGACCGGCTCATGTCGGAGATGACCACGCACCGGTTCCGGCACATGCCAGTGGTCGAACGTGGGCGGCTGATCGGCCTCGTGTCCATCGGAGACGTGGTCAAGATGCGCATCGCGGAAGCCGAGATGGAAGCAGCCGCGATGCGGGAATACATCGCTACCGGCTAGGCGAGCGGCGGCGCCGATCAGCGCCTTGAGCTCGTCGATCTGCTTTTCGGCGGCCCTGGCGCCTTGCTCCATGGCCTCGCCGGCGCGATGGAAGTCGAACAGGCCGATGCTGCCCACCTTTGGCGAGATGGTGATGTCCGGTGGGTCGCCGGCGAGCCGCGAGCGGGCGATGCGGTCCTGGGTGATGTTGATCGCGTCCATCATCACCGCCGATATGCCGGGCGCGCCGTCGCTCCTGCCGAAGATCTGCCGATGCAACAGATGAATGGCGGCGCGGCCATTCTTGCCGGGGAGTTTGGTCTCTTCCGGCGGCATGGAAAGTTCGGCGAGGACTTCCTGGTCGTGGATGATGCTGCCCCGGTTGACCGAGTCGCTGCTCAAATTGACGGCGATCACGATGCGGGCGCCGAGCGCCCGGCAGACCGAGACCGGCACTGGATTGACCAGCGCGCCGTCGATCAGCCAGCGGCCATTGATCTTGACCGGGCGGAAGATGCCGGGCAGCGCGAACGACGCTTGAAGCGCATTCACCAGACTGCCTTTGTTCAGCCAGACCTCATGGCCAGTGCCAAGCTCGGTGGCGACAGCCACGAATTTCCGCTCCAGCCGCTCGATAGTGACGTCCTGCAAATGGTTCTCGAGACGGCTGCTTAGGCGCTGGCCGGTGATCAGCCCTGAGCCCGCGAAGTTGATGTCGAGAAAGCCGAAGACCCTGCGGGGGTCAGCGCCGCGGCGAAATCCTCGAGCGCCTGGAGGCGGCCGGTGACGTAGCAGGCGCCGGCGACGGCACCGATGGACGTTCCGGCGACGATGTCAGGCTCAAGTCCGGCGTCGATCAGGGCCTTGAGCACCCCGATATGGGCCCATCCGCGGGCCGCGCCGCCGCCAAGGGCGATGCCAATGATCGGTCTCGCCATTTCAACCTAACCCACGCTCATGCCTGACGTTCGATGCCGCGATGTCGCGGGCAAAAGACCGCCAAAGAGCGTCTTCAGCCAGCATCCACGAGGCTTATCGCCGGAGGAATCGCCTGACCTTGCGTTACCACACTAGTCTTGAGTCTTTAAGGTTCCCTTTGCGGCGATCCGCGTGTCCGTACACCTTTTCTGGTTCGAACAGCGTCTCCGCATCGACAAAGGTGAGCGAGACGCCGGTTCCAGCCCCTTGCCGATGGGAACGGTGCGATAGAAGCAGGACTTCCGACCGGTGTGACAGCATGCCCCGGCGCCGCCTATCTCCGACCCTGAGCCAGAGCGCATCCTGGTCGCAATCCGGTGCGCATCTCGACCACGCGCATGGTGTTGCCGCTCTCCTCGCCCTTGCGCCACAGCCGCTTTCGCGACCGCGACCAGAATTGCGCTTCCCCGGTCTCGAAGCGTGCGGGCGAGCGCCTCGCTGTTCATGTGAGCAAGCATCAGCACCTCGCCGGTTTCAGCCGAGGTCACGACCACCGCAACAAGGCCGTCAGCGTCAAATTTGGGAGTGAATGCCGTCCCCTCCTCGATGTCGGCCGTCGTTGGCCTTGGGAGGGAAGCCTTGGACTTGGTCACCGCGATCGATTCCTCGCGGCCGCGAGGGTCACGAGGCGGCCGCGTTCCGTGGCAAGCATCATGAAGCGTGCCTGCTGCGCCGGATCTTCCTTGAAGATGCCGGTGAACTGGGTGGTGATGGTGGCGACGTTCGGCTTCTTCACGCCGCGGATCGACATGCATTGATGCACGGCCTCGATCATCACCGCCACGCCCTTCGGCTTCAGCGCCTTGTCGATGGTCTCGGCGATCTGCGCGGTCATCGTCTCCTGGGTCTGCAGGCGGCGCGCGAACACTTCGACCACGCGGGCGAGCTTGGAGATGCCGACGACGCGGTCGGTCGGGAAGTAGGCGACATGCGCCTTGCCGACGAAGGGAATCATGTGGTGCTCGCAGTGGGAGTGCAGCTCGATGTCGCGCAGCATGACGATATCATCGTAGCCGGCCACCTCGTCGAAAGTGCGCGACAGCACGTCGAGCGGGCACTCATGGTAGCCCACGAAAAACTCGTCATAGGCGCTGATCACGCGCTTGGGCGTCTCGCGCAAGCCCTCGCGGGTCGGATCGTCGCCGGCATAGGCGATAAGCGTGCGGACGGCCTCCTCGGCTTCTTCCCGCGAAGGGCGCGTAGTGCCTGGGCCGCGGCCGATATCGACCTGAGGTCTAATTGGCAATTTCTTTATCGTTGCGTCCATCAAGCTTCCCTTGCCTCACTCAACGCGTAGGAATAGGGCCGGTTTCCGTATCGTCTACCGAGGATAGTATAACCGGTCCGTCAACGCTTTTTGTCACTTTGGGACCGTCGATCTGCCTGATCCCCGCACGGCTGCATATATAATGCGGGAGTAACGCCCGCAAGGCGACGATGGTTGACAGTAATTTGAGACGACAATGAGCTTGCCAGAGGACATCTATAGCCAGCGCATTCTCGAGCTTGCGGCGAACATGCCGCGGGCGGAGAGGCTGCCGCATCCGGACGCCACGGCGACGGCCCATTCCAAGCTCTGCGGCAGCCGGGTCACGGTCGATCTTTCCATGGAGGGCGACGTGGTGACCGATTACGGGCAAAGCGTGAAGGCCTGTTTGCTTGGTCAATCCTCCGCCGCCGTGATGGGCCGGGAGATCGTAGGCTCGACCGCGGCCGAGCTTCGCGCCGTCGGCGCGGCGATGCGCAAGATGCTGAAGGCTGGCGGGCCGCCCCCGAACGGCCGCTGGGCCGATCTCGCGGCGCTCGAGCCGGTCAAGGACTACAAGGCGCGCCACGCCTCGACGCTGCTGGTGTTCGACGCGGTGGAGGACGCGATCGCGCCAGATCGAGGCTGAGCGTAGCGAGCAGGCAGGGCACGCGCCATGCCGAGCCTGCTTGAGATCGATTAGGAGCCCTGATGGACGAGCCTGAAGAGGAGAGCCGGTCCTGGCTCGATCCAGTGAGCGTGCCGCCGCGATTGGGCAGCATCTATCCGGCGCCGTTCGGCGACACAGCTGGCTCGGCCGCGAGAAGCGCGCGCCTCGGCGACGCGCTTCAGCTGACGCAGTTCGGCGTGAATCTCGTGACGCTTGCTCCAGGCAGTTGGTCCTCTCAGCGGCACTGGCACGCCAAAGAGGACGAGTTCATCTATGTCCTGGAAGGGGAGGTAACGCTCGTCACCGACGCCGGGGAGAAGACTCCTTGCGGCGGGCATGGCTGGCGGGCTTTCCTGCCGGCAAGGCCGATGGGCATCACCTGATCAACCGGAGCGACGAGCCTGCGCTCTACCTCGAAGTCGGCACGCGCGCGCAAGTCGGAAGAGGCCCAGTACAGCGACATCGACATGATGGCGCGGAAGGAGGGAGGCCGCTTCGTGTTTACGCCGCAAGAACGGCGAGCCATATCCATGAGCCCATTGCACCGCGCCGTCAAAGCTCCGCTGCTCGGTGCCATCGCGCTTTATCGCTGGACGATCTCGCCGCTGCTCGGGGTCAATTGCCGGCACCTGCCGACCTGCTCGGACTATGCGCGCGAGGCGATCGACAAGAACGGAGCCTGGAAGGGTGGCTGGCTCGCGCTGTCGCGCCTGTGCCGCTGCCACCCTCGGGGCAGCCACGGCTTCGATCCAGTGCCTGACCTGCGGGCCGAACACCATCCCTTCGCGCCCTTGGCGCTACGGGCGGTGGACCTTGAAGTAAGGTACACGACCCCGCGAGGCCCGGGTCATCATCCCTTCAGACCTATCTTAACTGGACGCACGCGTTGCGCTAGCATGGCATAGAGCGCAACCGCGCCACGCGGAAAGACGATGCCCCCTGAAACAGCCTGTTAGCGCAGGCGGTTCCGATGCCGGATGCCCCTGTCGAGTTCATATTCCTGGCGATGATCCGCTCAGGAAGCCGAAACAAGGATAGCGCTCTGCCTTTCGGGCGGAGGCTATCGCGCTATGCTCTTCCACCTCGGGGCGCTCTGGCGTCTCTATGAAACGAACCTCCTCAGCAGCATCAAACACATCTCGAGTGTCTCCGGCGGGTCCATCACCGCTGGCGTACTGGGCTCAATTGGTCGGAAGCTGAGCTTCGACCCGGCGAATATTCAGAGCGATTTTGTTTCGCATGTCATTACACCCGTCCGTGATCTCGCTAGCGAGACAATCGATCGAGATGCCACCATTCTTGGCCTCGCCTTGCCTGGAAGGGTTAGCGATCAAATTGCCGCGTCTTACGACCGGCATCTGTTTCACGGTGCCAAACTGAACGAGCTCCCCAACCAGCCGACTTTTGTTTTGAACGCGACGAACGTGCAGTCAGGAGCGCTATGGCGCTTCACGAGTTCGTATATGCGGGACTATCGTGTCGGTGAGGTGAAAGATCCGGACATACCTGCTAGGCTCTGGCCGTTGCCTGCCTCATCGGCCTTTCCGCCGGTAACTTTCACCCGTAGAGATACGTCTTGATCCAAACACGTTCACGCCAAATTCGGGGCAAGACCTCCAGCGAAAGCCTTTACCAGCCGCGTCTTTCTGACCGATGGAGGCGTGTGACGACAATCTCGGTCTTGAGACCGCGTGGAAGCGCTATGACACCGTTCTTGTCAGCGACGGGGGCGGCAAGATACAGCCGAGGATGAGCCCAAAAGCGATTGGGCGCAGCACTCCTATCGATCCTGAATCTCGTCGACAATCAGGTGCCGCCCTTGCGCAAGCGCCAATTGATTGAGTTCGTACAAGACGCAGCCGGGCGACCCACATTTTCGCAAGGGCGCCTATTGGGGCATCCGCAGCGACATCAGGAAATACAACCTCGCCAACCACGCTGCCGTGCCCGCTTGATCGCGATCTATGGAGCTCTGCGGAAACCCCGACGCGCCGCTGAAGCGGCTCGACGACGAACGGCAGGAGCGGCTCATCAATTGGGGCTTATGGCGGTGTGCGACGCGGCGTCTGCGGGCGCATGTCGATCCGAGCTCGCCGAGGGCAGACAAATTTCCTTATCCGGCGGCGAAGCGTGTGAACGCCCTGCCAAGGCGGCCTTGACGTACCTCAGGCTTGACTTCCTCGTCGCCCAACGGCTAAAGGAGGCGTCGCGCACGCTGCCGTCCCGATATCCATCTTACCTGCGCTCGTACGCAGGAGTGAGAGGAGAGCAAGATGATTTCCCTAACCTTTCCAGACGGCTCAGCTCGCGACTTCAAACCTGGAGTCACGGGCCGCGACGTTGCCGAATCCATCTCAAAGTCGCTCGGCAAGAAGGCCGTGGCGATGACGCTCGACGGCAAGGTCAAGGACCTCGCCGAGCCGATCAAGGCCGACGCCCAGATCCGCATTCTCACCCGCGAAGATCCGGAAGCGCTCGCGCTGATCCGTCACGACGCCGCGCATGTCATGGCCGAGGCCGTGCAGGAGCTCTATCCCGGCACGCAAGTGACCATCGGCCCGGTCATCGACAACGGCTTCTATTACGACTTCGCGCGCGACCGAGCCGTTCACGCCCGACGATCTGCCGGTCATCGAGGCCAAGATGCGCGAGATCATCGCGCGCGACTCGCCCTTCACCTGCGAGGTGATGGACCGCGCCGAGGCGAAGAAGCTGTTCGCCAAGATGGGAGAGAGGTTCAAGCTCGAGCTGATCGACGCCATTCCCCGAAGGGGAGGAGATCAAGGTCTACTCGCAACGTGAATGGCTCGATCTGTGCCGCGGGCCGCATATGACCTCGACGGGCAAGGTCGGCAAGGGCTTCAAGCTGCTCAAGATCGCCGGCGCCTATTGGCGCGGCGACTCCAACAACCCGATGCTCCAGCGCATCTACGGCACGGCCTGGGCGAGCGAGGAGGAGCTTCACGCGCTATCTGCATCAGCTCGAAGAGGCTGAGAAGCGCGACCACCGCCGCTTGGGCCGCGAGATGGACCTGTTCCATTTCCAGGAAGAGGCGCCTGGCGCGGTGTTCTGGCATCCCAAGGGCTGGACCCTGTTTCAGGCGCTGATCGGCTATATGCGCCGGCGCCAGCAGGCCTGGGGCTATGTCGAGGTCAACTCCCCCGACATGCTCGACCGCGCGCTGTGGGAGCAATCAGGCCATTGGGAGAAGTTCGCCGAGAACATGTACATCGCCGAGACGCCGGACGAGCGCGTCTATTGCCTGCAAGCCGATGAACTGCCCCGGCCATGTGCAGATCTTCAAGCATGGTCTGAAGAGCTACCGCGATCTTCCGCTTGCGCATCGCCGAGTTCGGCAAGGTGCATCGCTACGAGCCGTCGGGCGCGCTGCACGGCCTCCTGCGCGTGCGCCATTTCACCCAGGACGACGCGCATATCTTCTGCACCGAGGACCAGATCACGGAAGAATGCGTGCGGCTCAACGAGCAGATGCTGTCGATCTACCGCGACTTCGGCTTCTACGGACGTGGTCATCAAGTTCGCCGACCGTCCGACCAAGCGCGTCGGATCGGACGACGTCTGGGACAAGGCGGAAGCCGCGTTGAAGCGGGCCGTCGAGGCAGCCGGGTTGCAATACGAGTTCAACCCCGGCGAGGGCGCCTTCTACGGTCCCAAGCTCGAATATGTGTTGCGCGACGCCATCGGCCGCGACTGGCAATGCGGCACCATCCAGGTCGATCTCAACATGCCGATGCGGCTCGGCGCCTTCTATATCGGGCCTGACGGCGAGAAGACCGTGCCGGTGATGATCCACCGCGCCATGTTCGGGTCGCTCGAGCGCTTCACCGCCATCCTCATCGAGCACCATGCCGGGCACCTGCCGCTGTGGCTTGCGCCGGTGCAGGTGATGGTCGCCCCGATCGTGTCCGACGCCGATGCCTATGCCACGAAGGTGCTCGATGCGCTGAAGCGCGCAGGGCTGCGGGCCGAGGCCGACCTCCGCAACGAGAAGATCAATTACAAGGTGCGCGAGCACTCGCTCGCCAAGGTGCCGGTGATGTTCGTGGTCGGCAAGCGCGAGGCTGAGGAGGGGACGTGTCTCGGTGCGGCGGCTCGGATCGCAACAGCAGCAGGTGCTCGCCGCTCGACGCCGCGATCAAGGGAATCGTGGCCGAAGCAGTGCCCCGGATTTGGCAGAAGCCCAGGCTCGCGCGGCGTAGCGCCATCGCTATTGCCAAAGGCCATGCCGCTGTCCGGCGAGGGCGGAGCGCCGGACATGCTGGGCGTTCCGGGCATGGCGTCGGGCGAACCTGGCGACGCCACGGACTGGCGCCGGCGGAGGCGCGGGCGGCGCGGGCGGCGGTTCGGTGATCGCCTTCAGGGCCTCAGGCGAGGCCGGGCCCGACTCCATCACGACCTCGATCTGCTTTGGCCTCGCCGGCCGCCACGCTGAACTTGCTCGTGTAGCTTTCACCGTTGTGGTTGGCCACGACGGCATAGTCGCCGACGGCGAGAATATGGGTCGGCAGCGCGCCGGTATTTTCCTTCACCACGTCGCCCGTCGTGGTGAGGATGCTCCACTTGGTGTCGGCCAAAGCCTCACCACCTGGACTCTGCACCAACTTGAAGGTGACCGGTGCGGCGGCGTGCTTAACCGTTGCTTCGGTGATCTTGCCGGGCTCGACGGTCACGTCGGCCCGCACCGTCGCATTGGCATCACCATAGGTGCTGACCAGGTGATAGGCGCCGGCATTCAGCCTGATGACAACGCCGGGCTTGGCGTCGTTCAGGATCTTGTGCCGATTGCCGAACTGATCCTCTTCATCGGAGAGGACGTCGAAATGGACGCTCGAGGCCGGCAAGCGCTGCGCCAGCCGGCGAGAACGGCCGCGAGCTTCAGCCCTCCGGTGTTGAGGACAAACGTCTCCTCGAGAGACCGGCCACTCTCGACTTTGATCTTCTTGGTGAGGTTGGAAAGGCCGTAGGCGGCGTTGACCAGGTATTCTCCAGGAACCAAGGCTGCTGTCGGCATGGCTTCACGATGCGTGCTGACGAGCTTGCGGGCGCCGTTCGCTCCCGGCTGCGGCGTGAACACCCGCCAGATCAGCCCGGTTTTGACCTGAGGTCCGGCTTCGGTGAGCAGGGCCTTGAAGGTCACGGGGACCGGTGCCGATTGCCCTGCGCCCGGGCGCCCGGTGCGGCCGGCGTCCGCGCCGGGGCAGCACTTTCCTTCGGCGGAATGGCGGCGAGCTTCGGCATATCGGTCTGGGCCGGAGCCTGCGGTCCAATCACTGCGGATGACTGAGGGCCTTGCGCGAGGCTCTTCGGTTGCGCGTTTTTCGCCTGGGCGGTTTCCGCGGGCGCCGTCGGGGCGGACGGGCTTGGCGACGCGGGCTTTTGCGCGGCAGGCGCAGGCGCCGGCGTGGTGCCGTGCGGCGCGGCCGGGCCGCGCTGGCGCGGCGTTGGCCTGCGGCGCGGCACTGGCGGGGCACGGCGTTGCGGGGCGCCGGGGCGTTGGCGGCGCGGCTGCCGGCGGGGCCGGTGGAGCGGCGGGCTCGTGCTGGCCACGGGCACGGGTCGCGGCGCCGATTTGCTTACGGCGTCGAGCACGGCGGCAAGGTCTTGCTTCAGGTCGTTGGCATTGGCAGCGGTCAGGAACTGGCCCCGGTGGTCTTTGCCACGCAACCGAGAGCCTTGACGCTTTGCTTCGCCTTGGGGTCGAAGCCGATGACATGGATGCGCAAGCCCGGCGCCGCTTGCTTCAGCGATTTCACCGTGGCGCAGACATTGGCCTTGCAGCTGTCGAGCCCGTCGGTGATGAGCACGACATCGAGACCCGTGGCCGGCGTTTGCTTGGCGGCCTCGACCAGCGCGGCTGCGACCGGCTTCGTCGCCTTTGGCTTGAAGCCCGCACCGAACAAGAGCTTGCCGGGCGATCTTCGAGCTGAGCTCGCCAGGCTTCGCCAAGAGTTCAGCCTCGGTGCATGCTCCGCCGCCGCGGTGGCCGAACGCCACAAGACCGAACGCGATGCGATCTTCATAGTCTGTGAAGGTCTGAGCCAAGGGTCGAGCGCACGATGCCGACCTTGCTCTGCCCGCCGAGCCTCGCCCACATGCTGAGAGAGCCGTCGAGCAAGATGATTGTCGGCGCAAGCGCTTGGCTGCGCTTGGGGAGCTTGCCGATCCTCGGCGCTCGCGTCGACCGCGCAAAAGGAGGAGGATGGGCGCGAGCAAAGCCCAAGCCCTGCGCAACGCTTCCCTCCCATGGCGTTCGCTCCCGTCAGGCCCCGGCCTCCGCCGGACCTTATACCCCGTTCGACCACCCCCACAACGTAAGCGAAATTCGGCCATGACTAAGGCCGATTTGGGGTCGCGCGCGCTGTCCCGATTCTCCAATGAGTCGTTGTTTCGCAAAGCTTTTCGCGATAGGGGAACGCGCCCTCCACCATGCTGAAAGCCATGACCAATCCCACCATCGCTCATTTGCTCACCCGCCGCTCGGTCTCCGCCAACAGCCTCGGCGAGCCTGGACCGAGCCAAGACGAGATCGAGCAGATCCTGACCGCGGCCGCGCGGGTGCCCGACCATAAGAAGCTCGTGCCGTGGCGCTTCCTGCTGTTTCAGGGAGAGGCGCGCGGCCGCATTCGGCGAGATCCTTGCCGAGATCTGCAAGCGCGAGGAGAAGGACCCGAGCCAATTTCGACTCGGAGACCGAGGCCAACCGGTTCATGCGCGCTCCGCTCGTGATTGCCGTGATCTCGCGCGTGGTGAACAATCCGGCGGCGCCGGAATGGGAGCAGGTGCTCTCCGCCGGGGCCGCGTGTCAGAACCTGCTCATCGCCGCCACCGCGCTCGGTTACGGCGCGCAGTGGATCACCGAGTGGTATGGCTACAGCCAAGGCGTGCGCGCCGCGCTCAAGCTTGCCGACAATGAGCGGGTGGCGGGCTTCGTCTATATCGGCACCGCCAAGGAGAAGCCCGAAGAGCGAGAGCGGCCGTCGCTCGCCGACATTGCGCAAGCCTGGCGGCGGTGAGCGCCAGACCTCAGTAGTCGAATTGTTCCCGCAGGATGCGCTCGGCGAGGCTGTGGCCGGGATCGAACATCATGAAGATGTCGACGTCGCTCGCCTCCCTGATCTCGACGGCGAGCACGTCGCGAAACTCGGTGTTGTCGGCCACCGCGCTGACCGGCCGCTTATCCGGCTCGAGCACCTCGATCAGGACGACGGCCTCGTTGGGCAGGATCGCGCCGCGCCAGCGCCGAGGCCGGAACGGGCTGATGGGGGTCAGCACCATCAGCGGCGCATTGATCGGCAAGATCGGCCCATGCGCAGATAGGTTGTAGGCGGTGCTCCCGGCCGGGGTGGACAGGAGCACGCCGTCGCAGATGAGTTCATCGAGCCGCACCCGGCCGTCGACCGAGATGCGGAGCTTTGCCGCCTGATAGATCTGCCGGAACAGCGACACTTCGTTGATGGCGAGCGCTTTGTGCTCGGCATTGTCGCGGTCGTAGGCCGTCATGCGCAGCGGGTGGATGACGTTGATCTCCGCCTTCTCGAGGCGCTCAAGCAGCTCGTCTTCCCGGTAGTCGTTGAGCAGGAAGCCGACGGAGCTCGCGGTTCATCCCGTAGATCGGGATGCGGTTGTTCATGTAGCGGTGCATGGTCTGCAGCATCTGCCCGTCGCCGCCCAAAGCGACAATCACGTCGGCCTGCTCTGGCGCCGTATCGCCGTAGCGGGCGACAAGGTCCCGTCGCGCTGCCTGTGCTTCTTTCATCTCACTGGCGACAAAGGCGATGTTGCGAAACTTGGACATGGTCGCTTCGATGGACTTGGAGCGGGCTTAGAGAGCGGGCACTATAAAGGCTGCGGCGCTTGCCCTATTGCAAGTCTCTCGCACGCTTTGGGGAGAATGGTGAATCCATGACCAAGGACGATCGTCCGGTTCTGGTTTACACGACGTTTGCAAGCCTCGACGACGCCAAGCGGGTCGGAGACGCCCTCGTTGCCGCGCGGCTTGCGGCTTGCGTCAACATCTTCCCCGGCATGATCTCGATCTATGAGTGGAAGGGCACGCGCGAGCTCGCCGACGAGGTCGCCATGATCATCAAGACGCGGGCGTCGCTCGCCGACGCCGTGCTGGCCGAGACCAAGCGCCTCCACCCTTACGAGCTGCCGGCGCTCCTCGTGCTGCCGACGGAAGGGGGCAGCGACGAATATTGCGGCTGGATCCTGAGCCAGACCGGACGCGCTCCATGAGCGAGCGCCGCTTCGTGCTCGCCATCGACCAGGGCACGACAAGCACCCGCGCCATCGCCTTCGATGAAGAGGCGCGCGTTTGCGCCGCAGCACAGGTGCCGCTCACCCAGATCTATCCCGCGCCGGGCGAGGTCGAGCACGATCCGGAGGAGATCTGGCAGTCGGTGCTCACGGCGGCACGCGCCGTGCTCAAGGAGGTCGGCGCGCAATCGATCGAAGCGATCGGCATCACCAATCAGCGCGAAACGACGCTCGTGTGGGACCGCGCCACCGGCAAGCCGCTCGCCAACGCCATCGTCTGGCAGGACCGGCGCACCGCGAAGCATTGCGATCAACTGAAAGAGGAGGGGTGGGACGCGCATGTCGCGGAAACCACGGGCCTCGTCATCGATCCTTATTTCTCGGCGACGAAGCTCGCCTGGCTGCTTGCCAACGTCCCCGGCCTCGCCGAGCGCGCGCGAGCCGGCGAGATCTGCTTCGGCACGGTCGACAGCTTTCTCTTGTTCAAGCTGACCGGCGGCAAGACCCACGCGATCGAAGCGAGCAACGCCGCCCGCACCATGCTCTACGACATCAGGTCCGGGTGCTGGAACGAGCGGCTGCTCGACCGTCTCGGTATCCCGCGCGAGCTTCTTCCCGAGCTCCGCGACAGCCAGGACGATTTCGGCACGACGGAGAGCGAGCATTTCGGCGTGGCTATCCCGATCAGGGGCGTTGCCGGCGACCAGCAGGCCGCGGCCTATGGTCAGGCGTGTTTTGCGCCGGGCATGCTGAAAGCGACGTACGGCACCGGCTGCTTCCTGCTCGCCAATACGGGAGCATGCCAAGGTGGCTTCGACCGCGCGCATGCTCGCGACCGTCTTTCATCAGCTCGAAGGTCAGACGAACGTTCGCCTTGGAGGGAGCGATCTTCATGGCCGGTGCCACGGTGCAGTGGCTGCGCGACAGTCTCGGCTTGATCGCCGAGGCTGCGGAAAGCGAAGCCCTTGCTCACCGCGCCGATCCTAAATCTCGCGTCTATCTCGTTCCGGCCTTTCAGGGGCTTGGCGCGCCGCATTGGGACGCCGAGGCACGGGGCGCGATCCTTGGCCTGACACGAGCCGCCTCTGCCGCCGATATCGTGGCGGCGGGCCTCGAAGCCGTCGCCTTCCAGACCCGCGACCTGCTCGATCGCGATGCGCGCGGACATGGCGCAAAGCGGCATCCCGGCGTCCGAGAGCTTGCGCGTCGATGGCGGCATGACCGCCAATGGCTGGTTTCTGCAACGCCTCGCCGACATCTTGGGCGAACGGGTCGAGGTCGCGCGCCATCCGGAAACCACGGCGCTCGGCGCGGCCTTCCTCGCCGGCCAAGCGAGCGGCTTCTATGGCAGCCAGGACGAGTTGCAACGCGCCTGGGTGCCGTCGCGCGCCTTTGAGCCCGCCATGGGCGATCGATGAGAGGGAGGCGCGCTATGCCGGCTGGCTCGAAGCGCTCGCGAAGGTAAGATCGAAGGCCTGAGCCCCTCCCGTTAAGGCCGGAACTCAAAGGACTGGCATCGCCGCCTGTTAGCTTTTCGCGGCCTTTATCGAATCGTCACATGACCGTCATAAGTGTATCCTCAAACGCACGTACCAGGGGAGCATGGCACACGATGGCAATTGCATCAATCGACTTCCAAATGTTGGCCAATGCGGGATTTCCACCGGCGCGCTATGCCGCCGGCGACGTGATCTTTGCCGAAGGCGATAAGGGCGACGCCATGTACGTGGTGCGCAACGGCGAGGTCACCATCGAACGCGGCGGCCGGGTCATGGAAACCCTGGGCGGCGGCGGCATCTTCGGCGAGATGGCCTTGATCGATGGATCGGTACGAAGCGCCACGGTCCGCGCCAAGACCGACTGCGAGGTGGCCCCGATCAACGAGAAGACCTTCCTTTTCCTCGTCCACGAGACGCCATTTTTCGCGATTGCCGTGATGCGCGCGCTCGCCGGGCGGCTGCGGCACATGAACGAACCCTAGCCGCTCACTCGCGATCGCGCACGCGCCATTTTTGGCCTTTTATTTGCTGCGCCCCCGGCCATGATCGGCCGGAGCCTCAACCCGTGAACATTCCGAACACTGTCCTTGGAATCGCTCGCTAATCTGGCGCTGCGGCGCCCGCGCAACATGGATTTGCCGACCCTTGGGCGCGACGCTTTGGCGGGCGTCATCTCGGCGGTCGTGCAGATTGCGTACTGCATCTCCTTCAGCGCGCTGATCTTCCAGGGCGCGATCGCCTCCGGCTTCTCGCTTGGTCTTGCCGCGCTCATCATGGGTACCGTGGTGACGGGCCTCGTGGTGGCCTTGACCTCGACGCTGTCGCCGGCCGGTGCCGGACCGGACACGCCTGCGATCGCGGTCATGAGCGTGCTCGCCGGCTCCATCGCCGCGGCGCTCGCGGCCAAGGGCGTAACCACGCAAGCCATCATCCTCAACGTGATGGTCGCCATTTCGGTCAGCACGCTGTTCACCGGTTTCCTGCTGTTCGGACTCGGCGCGCTGAGACTCGGCCAATGGCTCCGCTTCATCCCTTACCCGGTCATCGCCGGATTTCTTGCCGCCTCCGGCTGGCTGCTGATCACCGGAGGCGTCGAGGTCGTGACCCAGTCCAACCTCACGCTCGTCGCCGGCAAGCTGGGCCATGCTCTACTCGTCGGTCTATGGGCCGCAGGTCCTTGTCGGCCTCGTCTTCGCCGTGGCCATCGTCTTTTGCGGCGGCTTGGTGCCCGCTTATCTCGCGCTGCCGGTCGCCTTCGTCGGCTTCCTCGTGATCGTGAACATCGTCCTGTTCGGCTTCATCCATGACGAGGCGGTGCGCAACGCTTGGTTCCTGCCGAGCATCGGCAAGCTCACGCTGTGGTGGCCGATCTCGGCGGTGATGCAGCACGACGTCGATTGGGGCGTGCTTGGCGCGAGCAGCGCGGAAATTGGCGCGGTGTGCGGCATCACCGCCATCTCCATGCTGCTCGACGTATCGAGCCTCGAAGTGGCGCGACAAAAGTCCGCCGACCTCGACAGGGAATTCCGCACCAACGGCTTTGCCAACATCATCGCCGCAGTGTTCGGCGGAGCCGGCGGCAATCTCTCGCTCAACGGCGCCATTCTGCTTGAGGAATCGGGAGCCGCGGGGCGGCTCGCGGGCGTCTTTACGGCGCTCGTCTGTGCCGTGGTGCTGTTCGCCGGGGCCGATATCGGCAGCATGGTGCCGAAGGCGATCCTGATGGGGATGCTCGCCTATCTCGGCGTGACGATCCTCGCCGAGACGCTGCACTCGCCGGCACAAAGCTCATGGGCCGACTGGGCCTTGGCCGGCGCCATCATGCTGGTGATCGTCAATTTCGGCTACCTCATGGGCGTGGTGCTCGGCGTGATCGGCGCCTGCCTCATGTTCGCGCTGAGCTACAGCCGCATCGGCGTGATCCGGCGTCACCTCACCCGCGGCGAATTCTCGAGCAACGTGGAGCGCGCCCCGGAGCCGTCGCGGCTATTGCGGGAGGAGGGCGAGCGGCTGCATGTGTTCTGGCTTTCCGGATTCATCTTCTTCGGCTCATCCAATGGGTTGTTCGAACGGATCAGGCGGGCGATCGACGCTCAGGTCGAGAAGCCGGTCGGCTATGTCGTGCTCGATTTCGGTGCGGTGCCGGGGCTCGACACCTCGGCGGTGTTAAGCCTCGTCAAGCTCCGCAACTATTGCAATGAGCACGACGTCACCCTCGTCTTTTCCGGCCTCAGCGAGGTGATGCGCGGAAGCTTCCAGAAGGCGGGCTTCTTCGCCGGCGGCCAACCGCATCAGGTCTTTGCCACGCGCAACGAGGCGGTCGAGTGGTGCGAGGACATGCTCCTCATGTATCACGAGGTCGGCGAAGCCTCGGCGCATAGCTTCGAGAGCTGGCTCACCAAAGAATTCGGCGGCGCCGCGGACATGTCCCGCATCGCGCCTTATCTTGAGCGCCGTGAGCTGAAAGTGGGGGAGGCGTTGTTCCGGCAAGGCGAGCCACCAGACTCCGTCGAGCTCCTCGCTTCAGGCTGTGTCGCCATCACCATCGAGGACCAGCAGGGCCGTCCGATCAGGCTTCGCCGCATGATGGGCTATACGGTCGTGGGCGAAATGGGCTTCTACCGGCAAGTTCCCCGCACCGCGACGGTGATCGCCGAGGAGCCGAGCGTCGTCTACCGGCTGACGCGGGAGTCCTTCGACAGGATGCAGACGCAGGACCCCACCGCGGCTTCGGTGTTCCACAAGCTGATCATCCGCCTGCTCTCCGACCGGCTGGAATTCGCCAATCGCGAGATCTCGGCGCTGCTCTAGGGTTTGCCTGCACCAACCACAGGCGTCATACCGGCGCAAGCCGGTATCCAGTTCTTAGTTTTTGCGCTTCGCGCGCTGGATTCTGACTTTCGTCGGAATGACGGTACGGCGCATCACATCGCGTAAGCGATGAGCACGCCGACGATCACGAGATAAGTGAGGCCGTGCACGAGCTGATCGGTGCCGAGCGCGTACCAGAAGCCCGGGTCCTTCGCGGTCCAGCCGTTCCGGTGGGTCACCTGCTCCTTCAGCCAGTCGATATGGTAGTGGAGCAGAAACTCGCTGATGGCGATGATCAGCGCGAGCATGAGAGAAGCAGGCGCGATCACAAGATACACGAGCGGCGTCAGCGCGACGTGGATGGCGCTGTGCTCGATGCCGCCGGGATGTCCGTAGGTTCCCTTGTTCAAATATTGATACGCGCTCTGCAGATAGAAATCGGCGACCGCATGCTTGCACATGAGGACAGCGACCGCGGCGAGAACAATCAGTACGGGCTGGGGCATGGGCTATTTGCTGAGGGCTTCCGTGCTGCCGTCCCAATGGGCGGCGGAGGATTTTGCTTAAAGAAGGCGATGCGTTCGCGGTAGAGCGTATAGAGCCGGTGGAGGCCAGACGCCGTTCATTCTGTCGCATTCGCGGCGGAGCCGATCTGCAGCGTCCCAGTCTCCGGCTCGGTACTTTCTCAGGAACTCGTCGTGACGCGCGGTAAGATCGATGAAGCCACGGGTCTCTTTGAGGGCATCGTCGCCGAGCAGCGCGAAGATGCGCGTGGCTTCCGTCTTGCCTTTGACCTTCAATAGATCGAGCTCGAGAAAGGCAAAGTCAGGCGCCCGCGCCGCGGTGGATCTGCCGACGATGGTGGCGACGTCATACATCTTCGACTGACCCTCAAGCCGCGAGGCGACGTTGACGTTGTCGCCGATCACCGAATAGTCGAAGCGCGTTTCCGAGCCGAGATTGCCCACGCAACAGATGCCGGTGTTCAGCCCGATGCCGATCTTCACCGGGTTGAACGAGCGGCCCTTGACCGCAGCCTCGTTGCGCCAATGCTCGTTGAGCCCCGGCATCTCTTGCATGATGCGCAGCGCCGCCTGGCAGGCGTGGTTTGCGTGCTCGGCATCGTCGAGCGGCGCATTCCAGAAGGCCATCACGGCGTCACCCATGAACTTGTCGATGGTGCCTTGCTCCTCGAGGATAATCTTGCTCAGCGGCGTGAACAGACTGTTGAGAAATGCGGTGAGCTCCTCGGCGTCAAGGCCCTCTGAAATCGCGGTAAATCCGCGCACGTCGCTGAACAGGAGGGTCATGTCGCGCGTCTCGCCGCCGAGCTTGAGACGCGACGGATCGTCGGCGAGCCGCTCGACCAGCGCCGGCGCCATATAGTGGCCGAAGGCGTGGCGCACGCGGTTCCGCTCGCGCTCGGTGCGCAGGAACACGAAGAGAGTTCCGGCGAGGTAGATCGGCGGTGAGCGCGATCGCCGGGTAGATCGGATCCACCAGCCAGCCAAAGGCGTCGAAGGTGTACCAGGACACGCCGATGACCGTGGCGACGGCGATGCCGCCGAGCACGGCGCTGCCCGCCGCGCCGAGGCGATAGATCAGAAGGGCGATGAGGAGGCCGAGCACCAGGATGTAGAGCAGCTCCGCCGGCGTGGCGAAGTCCGGCCGCTGCAGGAACGAGCCTTGCAGGATCTGCTCGATGGCCTGTGCGTGCAGCTCGACGCCCGGGCACCGAGGCCTCAAGCGGCGTGGCGCGGAGATCGAGCAGGCCGGCCGCGCTCGTGCCGATGATGGCGAGACGGCCTTCGATATCCTCCTTGCCGATATCCCCGTTCAGCACTTTCCAGGCCGGCAGATAGCGTTCCTTGGCCTGTTTGGTGAACCTGATCCACATCTGGCCGTCGGCCTCGGTCGGGACCTCGTAGTCGCCGATGCGGACCTTGACGATGCCGGTCTTCTCGCCGAACGCCTTCTCGCCGCTCGCGCCCGACGATTTCACCACATAGGTCGAGGCGCCTTGCGCAAGCCGCAGCATGTCGGCGGCGAAGGACGGGTAGAGCTTGTCGCCGACCTGCACCACCATGGGCACGCGGCGAATGATCTGATCGTGCTCCGGCAGCCAATTGAGCGAGCCGGCGCCGGACGCCTTGTCTTGCAGCTCGGGCAGGCTTGCGGCGGCGCCGGGATAGGCCGGCGCGAACAGTGCCGGATCGTCGCCGCCATGCGCAAAACCCGCCTTCGATTGCGGCGTGGAACCGCCTTGTGGCGTGGCGATGAAGCCGAGCACGACGGGGCCTTGCCCGATGGCCTCGGCGAAGACGTGATCGTTGGAGGGAAGCTTCTCGACCTCTTCGCGCAAGCCCGCAAGCGCGTCGGACTGCGGCCAGAAGCGCAAGGCGTTTGCCGGCGACATGCGGTCGGGCTCGGGGAAGACCATGTCGAAGCCGATCGCCGCGGCGCCGTTGTCGGAGAGCTTCTTCACGAGCTCGGCGAGCACCGTGCGCGGCCAAGGCCATTGTCCGATCCGCTTCAGCGACTCCTCGTCGATGTCGACGATGCGCAAAGGCAGACCGGGATCGAAGTGGCGCGGATTGATCTGCTGGTAGGTGTCGAACACCACCGCGCGCAATCGCGCCACCGGGCTCGGGTCCCAGATCCGCAAAGCGAGCGCGCCTGCAATCACGGCCCCTACGATGAGGGCGTAGAGGAGACGAGGACCCATCTCTGCCAATAACCCCGCGGCACTTGCATACGCCGGAATGCGCCGGTCCCGGCGCTGCGGCTCGGCCTAGTCGATGGCGTCCACCCGCTCCAATGTCAACTGCGCATTGGAGGAGCGGCAATAGCGCGGTTTTTGCAGGGCAAGGCAGCATTGAACGGAAGGGCAGAATGAACTAGGAAGCGCTGACATTCTCAAGCCCAAAACGTCAATCCGGGAGCCTCGTTTCGTGAACATTTCGATGATTGGGGCAGGCTATGTCGGCCTGGTCTCCGCCGCTTGCTTTTCGGAATTCGGCTGGACGGTGACTTGCATCGACAAGGACCCGAGCAAGATCGAGCACCTTCGTCAGGGCGGCGTGCCGATCTACGAGCCGCGCCTCGACGAGCTCTTGCATCGCAACCTGCGCATGGGGCGCATCGCATTTTCGTCGGATCTCGCACCCTCGGTCGGCGGTGCCGACCTCGTGTTCCTCGCAGTCGGCACGCCGATGCGGCGGGGCGACGGCCACGCCGATTTGAGCTTCGTGTTTCAGGCGGTCGAAGAGCTTGCTCCCCATCTTAAGGGCTTCACGGTCATCGCGACCAAGTCGACGGTGCCGGTCGGAACGAGCCGCGAGATCGAACGCCGGCTCAAGGCGCTCCGGCCCGATGCCGACTTCGCGGTTTGCTCCAATCCCGAATTCCTGCGCGAAGGCTCGGCCATCTATGATTTCATGCATCCCGACCGCGTGCTGGTCGGCTGCGACAACGACCGGGCGCAGGACCTCATGGAGCGCCTGTATAAGCCGCTCGCCTTGCGCAATGCGCCGGTGATGTTCGTGAGCCGCGAGTCGGCGGAGCTTGCCAAATATGCCGCCAACGCCTTCCTCGCCATGAAGATCAGCTTCATCAACGAGATCGCCGATCTGTGCGAGGCGGCCGGCGCCAATGTGCAGGAGGTGGCGACGGCCATCGGCGCCGACCGGCGCATCGGCGACAAGTTCCTGCATCCGGGCCCCGGTTATGGCGGCTCCTGCTTCCCAAGGACGTGGCCGCGCTGATCCGCACCGCGCGCGAGGCGCGCTCGCCGCTGTCGTTGATCGAGCAGGTGCAGACGGTGAACACCGAGCGGAAGATCGCCATGGCGAGCCGCATCGAGCGCGCGGCGGGCGGCAAGCTCGCCGGCAAATCGGTCGCGGTGCTCGGCGTCACCTTCAAGCCTGATACCGACGACGTGCGCGACGCGCCGAGCCTCACCCTCATTCCCATGTTGCAGGAAAAGGGAGCGTCGGTCCGGGCCTACGATCCGCACGCCAGGGAGAATGCCGAGGAGCTTCTGCCGGGGTGATCTGGTGCGGCAGCGCGCTCGAGGCCGCCGAGAAGGCAGACATCGCCGTGGTGGTCACCGAATGGAACGAGTTCCGCGCGCTCGATCTCGACACGCTGAAGGAGTCGCATGCGCGGCGACGTTCTCGTCGATCTCCGCAATATCTATCTGCCGGCCCAGGCACGCGCCGCCGGGTTCAACTACACAAGCGTTGGGCGCTAGGCTTACTGGCCTGGCCAGGCGCTCGACGGGAAGGCGCGCTGTAGCTCGCGCTGCTCGTCGCTCCACATGCTCTTGGGGCCGCGGGCGGCCGCGCTGGCAAGGCTTGCACGGGAGGAGGCTTGGGCGGGCCCGCCCGCACCGCCTTGCGCGGCGGCGGCGCTTCCTCTCAGGCGCGACGACCGGGCGCTGCTTGAAGCGCGGAGGAACGGCTTTCTCGATCGGGCAGTGGGGGCCCTTCCAGCCTTTCAAGGCGTCGAGGCTTGCCTGTTGCGGCTCATCGAGCGGAAGCTTCGAGCGCGGCGTGCCGGTTGAAGCGCTCAAGGGCAAGTTGCGAGCGCCCGCCCCAATTGCCGTTGATGCTGCCGAAATAGCAGCCGATCCGCTTGAGCTCGGCAAGCATGTCCTGCGCGAGCTCTTGGCGCGTGGCGCCTGGCGGCAACGGCGCTTCGGTCGTCTTGCCAGCTTCAGGCGTCGTCTGCTTCGGCACCCGTGCCTTCGGTGGCGGCGAGCTTGGTGGCTTCCTCCGGGGTTGCGGCATTTGCCGCCTGCTGAAGGGCCGGCGCGGACGTCGTTGCCGGTGTCGGAATTCGTGCCGCTCCCGGCAGGCTCGACCGCGATCACGCGGCTGGTCGGTGCCGGAGGCCGGAACGTTCGGCTGCGGCGCCGCGCGCTTCGGCCGGCTTGGTCTCCTCGGCGAGCTTCTTCTGCAAAAGCGCAAGCTGCTCCTGCTGCGACTTCAACAGCGCCCCTGGTCGGCCTGGAGCCGCGCGATTTCCTGGCGCAGCGCGGCGATCTCGGCATCGGTGGAGGAGGATTTCGCCGCGGCCTGTTGAGGAGCAGGCTTGAAGAAGAATTGACCGGTGAGCTGGGTGCTTTCAATGGGCTGCTGCTGGTTGTGCCTGTTTCCTTCCGCACGTCGTTGCGCACCTCGATCATCATGTCGCTGATGCTCTCGCCTTCCTCGCCGATATGACGGAGCAGGGCTTCGGTGAAGGGACTGTTGCGGCCGGTCCCGTCCAAGGCCACTTTGCCGGATTCGGCCGAGTAGACGATCATCATGCTGGAGACGGCCTCGACCCTGGCTAGCCCACGGCCGATATTGAGCGAACGGCCCGACTGCGCGAGTTTCTGAACGAGCGGATTGTCGCGGCAAGCGTCGAGGAAGACGAGGCTCGTGCCGGCGCTGCGCAGCATCTGCTTCAGCACGAGGTCGAGCTCGACCGCCTCGAAGTCGAGATCGGTTTCGGATTTCAGCTCGGCGTCGATCGGAGCGAGGTAGTTCTTCTGGTTCGACCTGCAAGCCATGGCCGGCGTAGTAGAACAGGCCCACATCGGCGCCGTTCAGCTGCTCGGCGAAAGCCCTGAATCCGCTTTTCCATGTCGCGCTTGCCGAGGTCGATCCCCTCGACCACGTCGAAGCCGAGCTCGCGCAGCTTGGCGGCAATGTCGGTGGCGTCGTTGCTCGGATTGCGCAGAGGCGGGACGTTCTGGTAGGCGGCGTTGCCGATGACGAGCGCCACGCGCTTCTCGGCGGCCGCCGGCGTGAGCGCGGCGAACAGCGCCGCAAGGCCGAGGAGACAGGCGGCGAAGTGCTTGAGCATGGAGGCCTCCATGAACTCGAAAGGCGTGACGGGCTAAAGTCCTGCGCACCGCTCTATGCGGCGTCCCCTGAATGGCGACTGAACGGCATGGTCCTCCGCCGTCACGCCCAAACTACGGCAGCGCGCGGTCGCGCGAAAGGCGCAATGAGATCGTGATGGCTGGCAGCCTAGCTCGAGGCCGTCGACAACGCACTTCGCGCGTGCTGCGGCCGGCCCGGTACGGCCTGCGGCTTTGCTCTTGCCGCCGGGATTTCAACTCGGCCTTGGCCATCTCGCCGAAGCGCCGCAACAGGCGGCGCGCCTGCCGGCGGTAAGCGGCAGTAGTTGGCCTCCAAGCCGGTGCCGCTCGCTTTGCACATAGGGGGCCTGCGCCGAGTGATCATGCCCTTGTGCCTTGAGCGAACGGAACCAATCAGCGCGCTCATGGCCTTCCGCCGCGGCGATGAGGAAGCTCGCCACGAGCTTCGCCTGATCCTCGGCGAGGCGCCAGATGCTGCCATTGGCTTGGATGAGCCCGATGGCGAAGAGATCGTCGAGCTCTGGATGGAAGACATTGAAATAGAGCCGCAGGCGCCCGTCGGCGTCGAAGACCAGATCATTGTCGATGAGCGGGAGGGCGATCTCGTAACCCGTGGCATAGACGAGGAGATCGGCCTCGACCTCGGTCCCGTCGGCAAAGCGGACCATGCGGCCCTTGAGCTCGGTGATCTCCGGCTTGATGCCGATGCGGCCGTGGGCGGCGAGCTGCGGCAGCACCGTGTTCATCGTGGGGTGGGTGTCCATGATGCGATGCTCAGGCTCGGGCAGGCCGTAGCGGGCATTGGAGCCGACCATGAGCTTGTGCCAGATCGTATACATGCGGTTCCGAAGCCCGCGCGGCATCGGGCATCTTCTCGCAGAAATTGACGATGCCGTCGGTCGGGCGGCCGAGCATGAATTTCGGCACGAAATAGGTGCCGCGGCGCATGCTTTGATACACGGCGCGCGCCACGCTCGTGGCATCGACGACGATGTCGCAGGCCGAATTGCCGGCGCCAACCACCACGACGCGCTGGTCGACGAGCTGCTTGATGCTGCGATAGTCGCGCGAATGCATGGCTTCGCCGGTGAAGCTGCCCGGGATCTTCGGAAAGCGCGGGACGTCGTGATGACCGGTCGCGATCACCAGCGCACGGTAGAGGCGGGGCCGCGTCTTGCCGGCGATGTAGACGAGCCAACCCTCATCGGTCCGCTCGACGCGCTCGACGGTGGTGTTGAACTCGATGCGGTCGAGGATGCCGGAAATTTTGGGCGTAGTCGCGCAAGTAGGCGAGCGCCTCCCGATGCGAGGGGTAGGTCGGATACTCCTCTGGCATCGGGTAATCCTCGAACCCCGTGTATTTGCGGGATGAGACGAGATAGGTGGTGTCGTAGACGACGCCGGTTCCGGTCGTCTCGTTCCAAAGTCCTCCGATGTCGTCCTCCCGCTCGAGGCAGTCGAACGGAATGCCCCGCTCGGCGAATGTCTTGGCGGCCGCCAATCCAGACGATCCCGCACCGATAATGCAGACTTTGTCGGTTTCGTTTTTGGTGTCGGTCGATTGCATGTCCATCGATACGGAATCCTGTCTTGCCTCGATTTTTGGTCAAATGCCTACTGATCGGCCACCGGTGCCGCGAGGGTAATCCACCACTAATCCACTGTGGGAACTCGGTGCACATATACTGGCTTTCATGCGTTGTACTCGTAAAAAGCTTTGGACGTGGTCGATCATGAGTTTAGATTCTTTAGGGAAAACGACTCAGTGCGGCGGGGGCCCACTATGCGTCGTATAGTCCTGATCTTGGCTGCTATCCTCTGTATCGGGCTGTTTTGCGGCAACGCCTCGGCCCGCCAGCTTTGGCTTCCCACCGTTGACAATCCGTTCTGCGCGATCACGACCTACCTTTTGCCGGAACTGCCGGAGCAGGCGATGTCCACGATCGATGAAAACGGCCAGCCGGTGATCGTCGTCAGCGCCATGACCATGGCCGGAATCCATGGCCTATGGGCGCTTCCTCATGGCGCATGAGTGCAGCCATCATACGCTTGGCCATGTTGCCGCCTACCATCGTGAACTCGGCCACCTTGGTCCGCAACCCTTCTTTCTACATTGCGCCCCAGCTGAAGCACATGGAGCTCGATGCCGATTGCAACGCCGTCAGGATGCTTAAGCTCAAAAATGAGCCAGACACCATCGAGGCCGCGCGGCAGATGATGCTGAAATTTGGCGGCAAGCCAACCGGAGCCTACTATCCGACCGGCATCGAACGGGCCGACAACATCGCCAAGTGTGCCGCCCAATATTAGAGTGGCTTTCCAAACTATCCCTGCCGGTAATCCTCTTGTGGCCTTGAGCTAGGCGCACAGCTTTCTGCGCGGCGCGCGGGAGGCCCTGGAAACCTCGCCGCTCCCATATGATATGCTGAAGGTCCCTGTGCCCTCGTGACCCAAATGACCATATCTAATCTGACGAGCAGCCGAGCCGCACGCAGGCTCGGACTCCGATGCTTCAAGAGCGCTGGCAACGGTGTTGATTGCTCTCCTCGCCGGCGCCGCCACCGTCGGCGCCAGGGCGGCCTCCACCGACGGCACGCTTCGCGTGTGCGCCGATCCGCAAAACATGCCGTTCTCCAACGAGAAGGGGGAGGGGTTCGAGAACAAGCTCGTCGACCTCATCGCCGACAAGCTCGATCTGCACGTCGTCTACACCTGGCTGCCTCAGGTCGTCGGCCATGTCGCCACGCTGCCGGACGACACCGATTGCGACATCCTCATGGGCTATGCCCAAGGCACCGGCCTGATCGAGGATACCAATCCCTACTACCGGACCTCCTATGTGCTGATTTACCGGCAGAACGATAAGAGCCTCGCCGGCGTCGAAAGCCTTGCCGATGAGCGTCTCAAGAGCAAGACGATCGGCATCCTCGCCCGCACGCCGCCGGTCAGCATCATGGCGATGAACGGACTGATGGCAAATGCGCGGTCGCTTGAGATCATGCGGCGACCGCAGCTCAAGCGAAGCCGCAGCGGCGGTGATCGCGGCAATCGCCTCCGGCGAGATCGACGCCGGCATTTTGTGGGGGCCGCTCGGTGGCTACTACGCGCAAGGCGCCAAGGTGCCGCTCGCTCTCGTTCCCTTGGTGAAGGAGAAGGCAGGACCCGCCACGATCTACGGCATCACCATGGGCGTGCGCCCCAACGAGCCGGAGTGGAAGCACAAGCTGAACAAGCTGATTGCCGAGAATCAGGCTGACATCAACGCCATGCTCAGCGAATACAACGTGCCGCTGTTGGACGAGAACGGCAACCTGATCAAGACATCGACCGCCGAGCGCTAGACCGCTACATCTTGCAGGTGCTCTCCGGCTCGTCGATGCCGAGAGTGTCCACCTCGATCTCGGGATGGCTTGCGTGGGGAAGCCACGCTGCGGTGAGATCGAAACCGGGACCTTGTCGGTGGCGATGAGGATCGGCTGGCGGAACTGACCATCCCAGGGCCGGTATTGCTGCTTGATGCCCTTGAACGGGGCGAGCTGAAGCTCGCTGCCGTGGATGAAGGCGGCGACCTTGGCGAAGGGCTCGCCGTGGTTCCGGGTCACGGCCTCGCCCACCGTCCTTGCCGCCACATAGGCCTGATAATCGATCGGCAAGATCAGGCGCTTGAAGTCCTTTTCGAAGTGGTTGTTCATCTGCGTGGCGCCCCACTTCTCGTGGCCTGGGCTCCAGGTGGTGGCGACGAGGCCGGTCGTTCCCGCGACCGGCCGCGGCTTGCCGCCGCCACGATAGGGCATATACGGCCCGAACAGCTGATCTTCATCGGCGACGATGATGACGTCGTAGTTGGGGTCGGCGGCGAAGGTGGCATCGACGCTCGCCTGCTTGCCCGGAGGGATGACGCCGACATCGTCGCGTCGTGCCGCCGGAGACGTCCTTGTACTCGCGCTGATCGACGATCGTGGCGCCGAACCGCCCGGCGGCGCGTCTGATCGCGTCGGCATAAGCCACGATCGCCCGGCGTCGAGCCGTGCACCAAGAGCCAGTTCGTCCACTTCTTGAGCACGAGATATTGGGCGAGCGCGTCGGCCAGCATGTAGCGGTCGGGCACGACATGCATGACGTTGGCGCGGCAATTCTCCTGCCTGAGCGATACGTCGGTGGCGCGGATGTTGAAGAGGAGAATGTCCTTGCCCCTGGCCCAGTCGGACAGCTTGAGCAGCGTGTCGGCCGATGCGTCCACGATGATGGAGTGATGGCCGGTGTCGTAGAATTTCTGCATGGCGCCGAGAGCGGCGTCGGTGGAGGCGACGGACCTCACGTCGAGCGAGTAGAGGTCGCCGGTAAATTGGCCGCCGGCGTTGTTTTCTTGAATGCGCGAGCTTGGCGCCCGGCGATGCCGGCATCGTCGGGCTCGTTGTCCATGCGCGAGGCAGGCCGCGGACTATCCGGAATCTCGCGAAGATAGCCGATGGAAACCGGCGTCATCGGCCGGCGATCCCGGCACCTGCACCTGGACACCGCCGGGCTTGCGCCTCTGGGGCTGCCAGCCGGAGCTGGCGCCCCTGCCGCAGGCTGCGTTCGTCGGCTGCGATCGCCGCTGCGCGTGCCAGCAGCGTCATGACGCCGGCGGCAAGGACAAGCGCATCAGGGTGACGCTTAGGATGTTCGCCGTGGGCGGGCGAGGGGAGGGAGATGCATGATGGACCGACCGACGCCTTCAAAGGATGCCGGGCTCCTGGAACGGACCCGGAACGAGCTTCCGCCGCCGCTTGAACCGGCCGAGCGACCAGGCATGGTAGCGACAATAAAATGGGCATTGCAAGGTGGAAACCTGGGCAGGAAGTTTTTGGCAACCCCTCAGGCCAAACCGAAATGCCTCCCGATTAGTCAGGCTCGCGCTCCGAAAACGAGCGGCCCGGAAAACCGGGCCGCTTGGTCACGATGGGCAGATTTGGCGGCGCGTCTATTCCGCCAGGAACCAAGGGCGCGGCTTCGGGCTTCGCCGCGCTCGGCGCGTTGGGCGCGGGTTGGCGATAGACGAAGGGCGGCGGCTCTTCGCCGCCTCGGCGCGGGCAAGCGCCACCATCTCGCCGTGATAGGGCGAGAGCGCGCAAGCCGGATCGGTGTTGCGGGCATCGCCGGTGATGGCCATGGCCTGGCAGCGGCATCCGCCCGAAGTCGATCTCGCGGAACGCGCAAGAGCGGCAGGGCTCCTTCATCCATTCCGTGCCGCGGAAGGCGTTGAAGGCATCTGAGTTGAGCCAGATGTCGAGCAGCTTCCGGTCCTTCACATTGTCGAAGCTGAGATGCTTGATGGTCTCGGCGGCGTGGCAGGGGAGAACCTTGCCGGCCGGCGTGATGTTCATGAAGCCTTTGCCCCAACCGCCCATGCAGGGCTTCGGGCGCTTGGCGTAATAATCCGGCACGACCATGTCGATGGTGAGGACGCCCTTGAGCGCGCTCGCGCTCGCGCTCGACGAACTCGATCGACTCGAAGCGTCTGCTCGTAGGTCGGGATCAGGCGCGGCGCGGTTGAGGTAAGCCCAGCCGTAATATTGAACGTGCGCGATTTCGAGCCGCTGGGCGCCGAGCTCGAGCGCAAGCTCGATGTAGCGGGCGACATTGTGAATGTTCTGGCGGTGGATCGGCGCGTTGATGGTGAGCGGCAGGCCGAGCTCCGTCACCCAACGGGCGACGTCGAGCTTCTTCTGCGTGGCGCCGGGATAGGCGCCGATGCGCTCGGCGTTCTCCGCATCGACGTCCTGGAAGGAGATCTGCACGTGATCGAGGCCACGCTTGACCAGCTCCTCGAGGCGCGCGGCGGTTGAGGGTGACGGCGGCGGTGATGAGATTGGTGTAGAGGCCGGCCTTGGCGGCGGCCGAAACGATCTCCTCCGAGGTCCTTGCGCGCCGTCGGCTCGCCGCCGGAGAGGTGCACCTGCAAGATGCCCATGGCTCCGGCCTGCTCCATCACCGACACCCATTCGGCGGTGGTCAGCTCCTTGTTGACGCGCTCAAGCTCGAGCGGGTTCGAGCAATAGGAGCATTGCAGCGGACAGCGATGGGTGAGCTCGGCGAGCAGCCCCACGGGGGCGCGGGCGCACAGCGCGCGGCGACGTGCCGCTCACGCCGGCGGTCGGCTCGTCGTCGACGACCAGCGTCTCGAAATGTCCGTTCGTCTTGGTCGGGCTCATGCCTTTATATATCCCTTGTCCGCCGAGCCCTTGCAGCAGCTCCAGCACATCCTTGCGGATCACGTCGACCGGTGCTGCATAGTCCTTGGCCAGCGCCTCGGTTATGTCCTCCACGCTTCTCTTGCCGTCGCAGAGCTTGAGCACTGCGACGGCGGTCTCGTCAGGCGTCAGAATGCGCTCCGGCGCCAGTAACACCCACCGGCCCCGCCCCGCGTCATGGCGGAGCTTCAGATAGGCCGGCAAATAAGGCCTCGTCTCCTGGGTTACCATCAGACGTCCAGGGGACGCGGCTTCAGCCATCATGCTTTTCCGGCACGAAGGCGCCCGGCGGAATCATCCCGGGTCGTAATAGGCTAAATAAAGCGCATCGAGCTGCGACCACAGCACGTTGCATTTGAATCTGAGCGGCATCGAGCGCCGCCGCTTGCGCCTCGGGCGTGCGGGCGTTCCGCTTCACATAGTCGAGGGCGTAGTCGGCGTCGCGCGGCGCCTGGGTCAGCCGGCGCTTGAAGTACTGCATCACGTCGTCGCTGATGAAATCGTAGTTCTCCAGCATGCCCGAGATGCGCTCCTTGTGGATCTTCGGCGCGAACAGCTCGGTCAGCGACGAGGCGCACCGCCTCGACCAGGGTCTTCTCGCGCACGAAATTGACATAGGCCTCGACGGCGAAAGCGGGTCGCGGGCAGCGCGCCCTTCATCGAGACGACGTAGTCGCGGTCGAGCCCGAGCCCGTCGGTCAAGCACCAGCCAGCGCTCGATGCCGCCTTCCTCCTCGCCATAGCCGTCATGGTCGAGAATGCGGTGGACCCAGTCGCGCCGGATCTCGCGGTCGTGACACCGGCTGATCAGCGCGGCGTCCTTGCGCGGCACCGCCGACTGGTAGCAATAGCGGTTCAGCGCCCAGGCCTGGACCTGGCCCTTGTTCAGCTTGCCGCCATGCAGAAGCTTATGAAAGGGGTGCTTGTCGTGATAGCGCTCGGCGCCGATGGCGCGGAGCTCCTGCTCAAGTTCCTCGGGACTCATAATCTTGGTCACGGCCTGATCCTCACTTCTCACCGGATGCCTAAGAGGAACATCAAGTAACCCACCGGCACCATCACCGGATTGACGCGCATCAACACCAACCTGTTGTGGGATCATGACTAGGAGCTGCCGCAGTGTCTTTCATGGCCGCTGTTCGACCCTATTTTAGCATGGGAGTCTGGATGAGAGGGCGCATGAAGCGTCGATGAAATCTGTCTGGATACCAGATTAAGAAAATATGATCGATGGCCGAAAAGCTAGGCGGACTGGCGTGCACGCGCTGCCGTCAGCTTGGCACCCGATTGGCAATCTCCAACAGCGACCAATAACGTCGGCTGCCGAGGTGTCGTGCCGTCGGAAAAGATGGCCGTAGACCTTCAACGTGATGGTCGGGTTACCAGACCGAGGCGCGAGCTCACGCTCACCACTCGATACCGCCGGCGATCAGGGCCGAGGCGTGCGTGACGTAACGCATGAAACTTCCACTTACCGCCGACAGCGTCACGCCATCGAGCGGTGACGTGGTTAGGTGGCAACGGCTGGCCCCTCGAGCCGACAAAACACAAGCGCCTCGGGTTCGAGCTCTACTGCCGAGAGACATGCGAAGTCCTTAGTTGTTGGCGGCGATGCATTACGTAGCACCTCGACGATCTCCGCTGGGATCGGGATCTTGCGGCGGCCGGCTTCGCGTCTTGGGCGCCTGAAGCGGTAGCCGTGGCGCGTCGTGTATTCGAGAGATTCTGGCGACCGTAACGACGGCGCCGTCGAGGTTGACGTCTTGCCAACGTACCGCGAGCAGCTCGCCTCGTCGCATCCCCGTTCCTAGCAACCGCGACCATCGGGTAAGGCCGCTCCCCGCAGTGCCTCAAGGACGGCTGTAATTTCCCGCGGATGACAAGACATCTACCTCACCCGCTTCGAACCGCGGGCGCCCTTCCTGACGCGGCGACATTCCGCGACATCGAGCCTCAATATCAACCGCCTGTTGCAATGCCGCCTTCAACACACGACGAGCGGTTGCGGAAGGTCCGCTTCGCGGCGCCACGGGCGAGCCGTCACGTCGTAGCAACTTCATCTCATGAACGTGGACGGGCCGGAGCTTTCGCAACTTGACGTGGCCCGGATCGCGGCGACGAGGCGGTTGACGGCGGTAGCGTATGCCTCATGCGAATCGAGGGCTCACCGTCGCGCCGGCTAGCCACTTGTGCAACCACGCGCCGACGGTGATCTCGGCAGGGTCGACGTGAGGTGCCGGCGTTGACGGCGTTGCACGAGCTTGGCGAGCTGGCGCTCCGCGTCTCTGCGGGTGCCCCTTCACCGTGACGTAGTGGATCTGGCGCGCGCCGGCGACGCGCTCGACGTCGTACTTGAGGCGCCATGAACGCTTGCCGCGGCGGGTGATGCCTCTCATTTCTTGCGGCTCTCCAGGCGAGCCCTCATGCGATTGAGGTGCTTTTTGAGCGAGCCCTCTTGGCCGGGTTTTTTTTCGAAACGGAGCAGAGCTTTCAACCAGGTGACGGCCATAGCCTCCATGTTGAATGATTGCTCCAAGCGGCTCTCAACCTCGGCACTGAGCGAGCGTCCTTTTTCATCTGCCGCGGCCTGAACCATCTGTTTGAGGTCCGCGGTAATACGCACTGACAGCGGCGCTTGCCTGCCCGGTGTTGGCGGCTTTGGCGGCCGTCCCATGCGTTTTGTCATATCTCTGTTACTTTGTGAGCATCTGCATAAAGTAGTTGCGGTCAACTCCCGAATCGTGCCATACATTATGCACTAATGCACAAAAGGAGCAGGTAATGGAAGAGCCAATTGAACGAAAACAATGATTTGTCCCAGAGGCCGCGCGCCAAGGTTCTCGGATCGGTCTTAGCGTCGCCTGGCGAGGCCCCGCTGCCGGCGAGCTGCCAATCATCAAAAATCGGCAAAAGCGCATCCTCGTGCCGACGCGGGCCCTCGGATCGTGGATGCCTGGGGCGGCGCGGCAGTGATGGCTCATCCCACCACACCACTCACAGCCGCCTTAACCCCAACGCGGCAAAAGAGCCGCCCGCAGTTGCTGCTGCGAACGGCCTTCGAAGCCTAAACGGGAGCATGACAATGACCGACATAGCAGCCGGCACGCGCTAACAAGTACCTTGGGGCGCATGGGTAAGCGTGACAACTGGAAGCGGGTGCTGGCTGCGTTACGGGCACGTCCGCTAAAGCTCATCCGTCTTCCGCTTTATGGGGCGGCGGGCGTGCTCAGACGACGACGCGGGCAGGCCCGACCTCATGGAGTTCTGATCTGGTCGGCCTCTTCGGCCCCTCGCCGGTGCGACAAGAGGAGGTGCGCGCCACTGCATCAGAGCTTTACGCCCCGCGTGGATGGACGAGGAAGAGACGCAGGGACTTGCTGGAACACGCTTCGCCATGACCCCAACCTATGAAGGCGAAAACGTCTCAGGAGCTAGGCAAGAAGCTCCTGCTCGCCAATGCCGAGCGGGAGCGGCTGAAGCTCTATGCAGCATCCGCCCGTGCGACCTGACGCCAGAGGAATTCGAGCGGCAGTCAAAGGCACGGAAGAAAGCCCGGCAGGAGCGTCACAGCGGCGTCGTGGATGGCGTCGGGACTTCGGGCAGAGTATCGTGGCCGAGCGCCGCAGCAAGCCCAAGCCTTGGTGAGGCTGGAAGGCATCTCTCAACGGCAATGGCAACGGATGCGAGGCCGTGTCGCGCGGCTGACGACCGAGCCACGTCGCGCGGCGAGGGTCCAAGCAATAGCTTAGTTAAGGCAGATACCTAGCCGAGCGACATCGGAGCGAGGCGTGAACAGCAAGAGGGCCTTCAGGGAAGCGGGAGCGACCGGAAGGCCCGTAGACGCTGTGGGAGCTCAGAACAAAGCGGAGAGAATCGAGAAGCGAGCGAGCTGCTCAAGCTAGTCTCCCTCAGCCACGCGACTACCGGCAGATGATGACAGGCTGATTGCATTGAGCAATTGGGGAAAGAACGCAGAGCAAAAAATCGACCGTTTCGTCAAAACCGAAAAAGCCTTGGACCAAACCGCATGTTCAGCGAGGAGCTGCGTGACTTCGCGGAGTTTCCGCTGGAGGCAAACGAACTCGCTATCAAGGAGGCATCATGAGCAACGTGCCGCCTTTCGCTTGGGCCCAAGCGGTCGCTGGTGGAGTACATAGAATCTCCCAGTTCTCTTTTTCATTGAAGGAACAATGAATGCTGAAAGCTTATTTGCATCCGAAGAAGAAGCCAAACGACAGACACTGGTACGCCTATGACGTGGTATTCGATGGCGAGATCATCGTAACCGACAGCCGCGACCCCGAACATGATCTTGCGCGAGCCCTGCTTGCCCGAGGCATCAAGGGCAATGTGACACTGCATGACGGCCCCACTCGCAAGCCCCGCACAGTGGTCAACATCGAGAAGGCCGCGCCCTGGTGCGTTGGCAGCAACCTCGAAAGGTACAAGTGGAAGGCCCCTGAGGTATCCGACAGCAGCCCGCACACGGGCGAAGACGGGTATCTGGTACTTCCGACAATGCCAGACGACGATAAGGCTGTGGCATGACCAGCACCCTCCGTTTCAATTTGGGCGATGTTCGCCTACGCGATGAGGAGCGGCGGCAGCTGCAGAAACTCAGCCGCAAACTCATCTTGAAGGCAAACCACTACCAGTGACCGAAAAGCCGTCTGACCCGCGCGCATTGTCGAGCAATACGTAACTGAACGAAGTACAA
>ERZ1370068.9237-contig-8028_pt1 | contig 34001 bp, 58 predicted proteins | sample MGYA00561227_ERZ1370068 | MGnify/ENA primary metagenome ERZ1370068 (study PRJEB38410, sample SAMEA6850437) | metagenome | study: Metagenomic assessment of the ecological functions of the soil: analysis of the soil microbiota associated with the...
ATTGTACTTCGTTCCAGTTACGTATTGCTGAAGCCGGGGACCGCCGCTGCTGTGCGCGTGTAAAGGTCTGGAATTGTGGGGTCCGCGTCGACCCCACGAAATACATTCAGCCGGGCTAAGTGCCGGGATCGGCGCCGGCCAGCCACGGCAGCACACGGGCCTCGATCTGCGCCAGTCGCCCATACGAAGACATTGCCGTCATCGGGGATCAGTGTTGGTCTAATCAGTAACGATAGCTGGCGCGCGACCGGGTCCTTGCTGCAGACCGCCAGCTGTTCGTAATCACCACCGGTGCAAAGCAGATTGACCGCCGCCCTCTCATTCGAGAGCGGTGTCACGCGCCAAGTTATGGATTTGAATTCCACGGCTCGACGCGCGCCCAGTCTGGCCGGCGCCGCCAAAGACATGCTGGCCCAGCAGCACGCCATCGACATGCTGCGCGGTGATCTTGGCAAACTTCGCCGGCGTCTTGGCGCCGCCATAGCGGCGGGTTTGCAGTCACACCGCGCGCCGGGTGCCAGCGCGCGTCGTCACGAAACCTATCCGTTTCTAACAACGCCAGCAGCCGCTCGACACGCGAGCGGGTCAGGCGGCGAATTTCTCCGGCTTGAGTGATCGTGCCGTCATCGCCGGTTTCTTCCGCTTGTTTGGTAAGGATGGCGCGGCCTTCCGCCGGCAGGTTGCCGAGCAGCCAACTGGTCAGTTTGGCGACCTCATCGACGGTGCCGACCTCGCCCTTGGTGATATTCCGCAAGTGATCCCTTGGAACGCTCACGGTCCTCCTGGGCAAGAGTAGTGGCGTGCGCAGCCATGCCCAGGTCAACGCCCACGCCGCGCTCGTTGACGGCCTCCATGGCCCAGTACTCGCGCCACTCGTCCAATGAGAGCCGCGAGGTACGGCGGTAGACCGACCGCAGCGCCTCGACATCGGCCCGGGCATAGGCCTGGAATTGCTGCCACTGCGCGGATAGGTGGCGGGCGTAGCGATCTGTTCCACGCAAAACAACCGGATGAGATCAGCCCCGGCCGGGTCCTTGGGGATCGCAGCGCAAGCGCTGGCAGCGCCGGCCAGAATCGGCTGGCAAACCGGCGGCACACGGCCTGCGCCATCGGGTCGATGATGTGGTAGGCCTGCAACCACCGGGAACCCCAAGGTGCTAGTAGTTCCAGATGGCCTTGTCGAAGGCAGCGTTCCAGGCCGCCCAGATGACCTCGCCAGCGAGCACGCGGGCGTGCCAGGCGCGGAAATCCGCGGGAGGCTATCCCAGCGCAGAGGGCCGTCCTCGAACGTCTCCACGGCCACCGTAACGGCCGGGGCGTCCCCGAGAGCGTAGCTTAGGATGATCGCGTCTGCCGCTCCCGCGTAGCGGTAGGTTCCAGCCGTGATCGGTACCGCCGAACGGGACTCAAAGTCCAAGCAACCGACGTCCGCGGGTGCGAACGCCGGTTCGCCATCACGCTCGCTCACCGCGGCAGCGACCAGCCGCCGCCGCTGGCCGGTGTGCAGCCTGAGGGGTCGGTACCGGCTCGGGCGGCGGAGGCGCCTGCCGGGACCGGCTCGCGCAGGCTTGGACGCCGGCGGTGGACGGCGAATCCCAATCCGAATCATCCGGGGCGCCCCGGGCCGGATCATCGAAGGAAAGCGGCGCCTTGTCCCGGCTATCGAATGGAAACGGTTCCGCGCGGGCGGCAACCGCTTCTTTGGCGGCGGTAAAGAGCGCTGGCTCCGCGGCGTTGCCTTCTGCATGTCAACCCAGCCGGTGACGCGGTAAATCGGATTGTAGATTTTGCCCCACTTGTTGTGGTTGTAGGTCTCGCTTTCGAGCACGACCACCGGGCAGGGTGTGCCGGATCGTTGCGCAGCTGGGTTTGATCGCCGCCAGCAGGCCGTCGACCGCCCAGCATCCCGCCGACCGACGTGACCTTGTAGCACGACCTCGACGCCCGCTGGCCTCGCCGTCCATGCATTTCAGGTCGAACTGCCGCTGATCTTTGTACTCGGTATCGTGGATTGGCGGGGGCACGGGTCCTTTGGCTCCAGCATGGAAGTCATGACCTCGCCGGCCAGCGTGTTCTTGTCTTTGCCAACGCCCGGCACCCAGCAAACCCAACCGTGCTCCAAGGTCATCGGATTGATGGCCCAGCGTGAGCCTTCCTCAACCTCATCGTTGGTCTGACCGTAGACCCACCCGCCGTCACGCAGCAGACGCAGCAGCTCGGCTTGCCGCCAACGATGACTGTCGTGCTGCGTGATTCAGCAATACCGCGCATCAGGCGGGCGGCCAGATCACCGGTCATCAGGGCGTTACTGTTAACCTTCGTTACATCGTTCATAGTCATCGTGCTCCTGCTCTCTTGGTTTCGATCCATTGCGGTGACTTGCGCAGCGCCAGAAAGATTTCTGGAACTGCTCGACCAGGACGTGGGTTGGCTGCACCAGCGGCGCCGGGTCGGTATCTGGGGCGACCGTTGTTTCAGTTGTCGGCGGCATCACCCGCAGCTTATCCGGGATGGTCACGCCGCGGCGGCGGGCGATGGCGTCGGTCATAGCGGAATGTTTGAAGTTTCTTGGTCCATATCTCGTCGCGCTGAAAGCCGATCTTGGCCAGCTCAGTGGTCACGATCTCAGGATCAGCCCACTGCCGCTGCTTTGCCTTGGCTTTCAATCCGCCATCCCGGCACCCTGCCGCCGTTCTCAAGATAAGCGTGCAGCTGGTCGTTGATCGATTTCTGGTAGATCGCGAGCGTGTCAACCAGCGCTTTGGCGGCCGCCAGATACTGGCCGTACTCCGCCGCCTGATCCGGGTAGGACGAACGATCCGCGGTTAGCCGGAGCAAGCGCGGCCAATTCCAGCGCAGGACCCGTCCACAGCGGGCAGGAAATCTTGCAAGGGGCAAAGCGGCAGTGCTCCTCTTCTTTAGCGGCGGCTCACGGTCAAGCGCGGCAATCACCGCGTTCTGCACGTCTTCGGCAAATATCCGTAACTCTTGGCGTGACACGACCGTGTGGGTAAGCGGTTCGGCCGTGCGCGGCTGAATGATGGAGACAACGATTTTCCGCCGGGTGTAGAGGGCCGAGAGCTGTGCAGATACGCAGCGGCGTAGAACATTAACTGAGGGTTGACTAACTCACCATCGCCGGCAGGGTAGATTGCTTGCACACCGACGCCGGCGCCGAATTTCCAATCAACATGGAGAATATGCGTGTCCGATACGAGCGTCAGGTCAACGTTTCCAAACGCGCCGGGCACGCCGGCGAAGCGCACCGATTGCTCGACGCTGGCCACACGGAAGCCGCCGCCATATTCTTGCTCTAACGTTGCAAAGATGACCTAGTGCCGGTTCGATCAGAGTGTCGAGATGCTCCGCGGTCAGCGCACGGTCACCGATGGTAGTACCCACGAGACAGCGGGCGATAGCGGTTAATTTGCTGCGGTCGTGCTCAACGCTCTTGGCGCCGAGCATATGCGCCATCACGGCGTGGGCAAAGGTGCCTTCTTCCGCATAGGGTGAGGGGATATCTGCGGAGGGCGGCAGGTGCAGGATAGCTTGATAAGAGCCCGGACAGGGAGAGCAATCGTCCTGCGGGTCGAGCCCCGATGATATTCGAGTGTGCCATAGTCATCGTTCCTAGTTCATATTTTATGAGGTGGTCATGCCAGTGAAAAAGCCGGTTGTCAAGGAAGTTGTTGTTGAACGTTCTCTGCGCCGGCAGGTCGAGGCGCGCGGCGGGTTGTGTTTGAAAGTGACGACGCTTGGAAGGCGGGGATCCCCGACCGGCTGAGTGATCCTGCCAGGCCGGATGGTGCTGGTGGAATTGAAACGGCCGCGCGGTAGCCGGCTAAGCTGGCACCAGAAAGAGTATATGAAATTATTCTCCGCGCTAAATGTAGAGTGCTGCATCGTCAAAAGCGCCGCAGATATCGCTCGACTGCTGGCGTAACGCTGACATATAAAAGGGCCGCGGAGCTGATGCGCAGCTCCGCGGCCTAAGGCCCTTCGTTCGTCCTACCCATCGTGTCACGGAAAGGATCAGACATGCCGTATCTACTGATTAACCCCCTTAAATCAAGCGCTGAAAATAAGACCGCGGCGTCCGTAACGCCGCGGCCTCCGGATAGCTTCCCATTTCACGCCAAATGAAAGGTAGCCACATGGCAAGCCAATACAACATATCCACAGGAAATCAACCGCTAAATTTAACCGTATTTCAGCAAACATGCATGCGGATCAAATCCAACGGCTACAACGTTATCCCTCTCTTCCGCGGCAAAACCACTCCGCCTAAAGGCTGGCTCAACGCTCCCAAATGACCCGGCCGACATCGCTGAATGGCGCGGCGGCGCCGCCGCCATCCGCACGTATGGCAGTGAAATCCTGGTCATCGATATCGACGTGCTTCTAGCCGGAGCATGTAAAGCAATTGTGAATATGCTGGAACAGCGCTGGCCGGCGTCTCGTGGCAAGTTGTCTGCGGCGCCACTCCGGCGGGGTCAAGCTCGCTCTGATCGGGCGGGTGAAAACCGATAAGCGCTATCTCCACACCTGGCGCTACCGCGATCCGGCCTTACCGCCAGAAGATAAGACCAGCCACAGGGTCGAGATTTTCACCGGCAACACCAAAAATATGTCGGCGTCTACGGCAAACACAGCGAGGGGCGTGAGTATGGCTATTACGGCCCGACCATCCTCGACATGGCGGCGGGCACTTTGCCAGAGTTTCCGGCCGCTGATCTCGGCAGCATGATCGACGCCTGCGACGCTATCCTGGCAGAGCACGGATTACAGGCAGTCGAGTCGGCCTACGGCAAAACAGACAAGAAAATTATTTACGATATTGATGACGCGACGCGGTTCGACGTGGATGGCGGCCCTGATCAGACCGGCTATGACACGCTCGTCAGCATGGTGGCCGAACGCGGCGAGGTGCGCGTGTCAGGCTCCCTTCATCGATGGCAGTCACGACCGCACCAAGTGCCGGGCCTCGCACTGCGCCATCGCGCGCTGCGTGGGCGTATGGGACAATGAGCTATTGCAGTGGCACTGCCCGAAAAGCGAGGCGCCGGAAGCGATCGCGGCGGCGCTCGGCGCGCAGCTGCGCGAGCTGGCTGCCGCGCACCCGGAGGAAGGTCATTAAACCGGGCATGCTGAATTGGCGCGAACGCTACAAAAGGGTCAACCGAAAGCTAGCTACCACAACGCCATGCTGGCGATCGAGGCGATAGGTTTAAGCTGTTTTGAAGATGTATTCCATGTTCGGATGCAGCTGCTGGCGCGTAGCCGCGGTCGGTAGGCGCCGACCTAGCCGGCACCCTATCCGACGCTATAGTCGAACGTTTACGATTGCGTTTATCGCAAACATACGGATTTGACCTTACTGAAAAACACGTGCGCGATGCAGCTGTAGCGCTTGCGCGCGAGCATCCATTCGACCCGGTCATAGACTTACTCGATCGAGCCGAGGAAAATTGGGATGGTGTTGTGCGGCTCGACCGCATGGCGGCGGAATTACTGTCGCGCGAGGACACACCTTTCAACAATGCGAGCGTGCTCAGGTTCATGATCGCGGCCGCGCGGCGGCCGCGGCATCCGGGTTGCAAGTTCGACACCATCCCAGTTTTCGAATCGATCGAGGGCTGGAACAAGTCAACGGCGCTGCGCGTGCTGGCAGGCAACGATAATTTCTCTGATGCCGGCATTCTAGGAGCTGGCGCCCGTGAGGTGCAGGAGCATCTTGGCGGAGTGTGGATACATGAAATCGCCGACTTGGCGGGTATGCGCAAAGCCGAGGTCGAGGCGGTTAAAGCATTCGCCAGCCGAACCAACGATCGCGCCAGGCCTGTCTATGGTCATCTGCTGATCGACCAGCCGCGGCGCGGGGTGATAGCGGGGACAACCAATGGCGATCGCTATCTGCAATCGCAAACCGGCAACCGCCGTTTCTGGCCGATACGTTTGATCGAACCAATAGATACCGAACGATTAGCGTTCGTAAGGTTGCAGCTGTGGGGCGAGGCGGCCCGCCGGGAAAAATCCGGCGAAAGCCTCGTGCTGCCGGCGGAGCTATGGGGAGCGGCCGCGGCAGAGCAAGAGGAACGGCGCCGGATTCACCCGTGGGAAGCCAAGCTAGAGGGGCTGACAGCATACAGAAAAGATGCGGTTTATAGAAAAGGAGAAAGAGAACTTGCGGTTGTGCACGATACCGCAACTGGAGTTTGTGTTTCCACGGCAGACATCTTTGAAGAGTGCCTAAATATGCCCGGATGGAGGCAAGGAGGCTTCGACGGAGGCACGCTGACGGATGTCATGCGGGTCCTGGGCTGGAAAAACGGACGGGTGTCAATAATGGGCAAACAGGTACGCGGATACTTTAAAGGTACCGTGGTATAGATTTTCTCTAGACAGCTAGACGGACTAGACACCCTTTTTCTCTTGTCCTTAGTTAATTTCATGCTGCAGTGCAGCACGTTATTAATGGTGCACAAAGGGAAAAGGGTGTCTACCCCGTCTAGGTGTCTACCCCGCCTGTAATACAGGTTGAGGCTGTAACATTTCGTGATCGCAGGACGCTTGACTGATACGGGTTAGACCTGTATACAGATGATCACTGAAACGGGGCTGCGCCCCACCTAACCGGAAGGACACATCCGATGACCCGCGAACACGCCAAGCATTGTCTCGATCATAGGCTCACCGTCGAGGACCCGAACGATGAGAATTACAGGACCGGTCTCATCCAGGAGATCGTTAACGCCGTCTATTGCATCGTGCTTTGGGACGACAGCGAAGGCAGTATGACCATCGATAAGATGCGCGACTTGGCCGTGCAGTACCCTGAGCAGTTGGGGGCCGCGTGATGGGCAAGAAAACAAGCCTACGCTGACCTACGCGTTCAACGGCGATGCCGCCGGTCTGCGCGATGCCCTGGTGCATCATTTCGATCAGAAGGCCGATGATACGGTTTTATTGAGGGAAGACCTATCAGGCCGGTTATAGCGCCGGCGAGCGGTTGGCTTACCGGCAGCTGGTTGTGTTCCTGAGGCGCCTGGTCATCAACGCCAAGCCGGGTGAGTACGAGGAGGTAGCGTGATGAAAACGATAACTTCTCGCGAGCGTGCTCGTGCTCACCGTTGCCGGAGCCCGGAAAGACGACCCCTTGGGCAAAGATGCCGGTGTCGGTCATGGTCGATGACCGGCGGAACGAGGGAAAATTGGCGTTCAGCGCCAAGCTGTTCTGGGATGGCGTGGATCCCGCAGGTTTGCTGCGGAGAGGCGTGGATCTCATCGTTCCGGTCACGTGGAGGCCGCGTGACCGGAGCTGAGATACGCCGGGCAAGGGGCGCTATAGGCCACGAGGCGGGCCTAGGGCGCGCCCTGATGATGGCGGAGCTAGGGGAGCTGCTGAAATTGACTGGACGCGATCCTGGGGCTTCTGTGCGCGATTGGGAGCGTGGTCATACTCCGGTCAGCGGACCGGCCAGTGTGGCAATTGAGGCACTACGGGATGGCTGGCGCCCTACCGGCTGGCGTGATGTCATCCGGTGGGATAGGAAGGGTAAGACGAGGGTAGCATGATATCGGCCACCGTGTTGAGGGAACAACACCACGAGCAGACTGAGGCGGCAATGGCTAGGGATTATCAAGCTGTTACGGGTGGAATTAGAAGCGACACTTGAAGCGGCGAAACGGATTGAGGAACTGGTGACGAGATTGCGTGCGAAGAGGCAGGGGCATGTTTGAAATAGCGGTTTATGTCATAGCGTTATATTGCGGGCTTAAGCTTATAGGCGCTTGTGCGTTAGCCTGCGATGCGTACAAAATTAATGAGTTTCTAACGCAATGTGATAGTACGCGGAAAGATGTACAGTCCGAGTTGCGGCTCACTGGCCGACTGGCGGCTCTTGGTGCGCTTGGAGGTATAGCGTTTTTTGCGGTGATTTCTGTGATTGGGGTGTACCTAAGCTAATGCCCTCGCAAGGAAAAGGAACAGCGCCAAAAGTCATTGATTTAGAAAGCCTTGCGCGGGGTTATACAGAAATTGGTATAAGACGACTGGGTGGATTTATAACTGCGAAAGAGACCGACCCCGCGATTTGTATTAGAGCTATTGAACTCATGTTTGAGCGTGGATGGGGCGCTGTCAAGAAGAAAGATTCAGATGAAGGCGCCCACATCGTTATAACAATCCGTAATCTCATGGAAGAGATAGTCAAGCCGCGTTTGATTAATGGCAAAACAATTGATCATGATGAGGGCGGCGGAATGTAGTGCGCGTGTCCGAGGATTGCGATCGGATAGGGCAGCGGCGGCTCGGTTCCAGTATTCTCACATGCATGATATGATGGAGATGAGCTAGAAATAGCTTGACCGCGTAGCGCCGCGCCATAGCGTGAATATGCGCTGGCGGCAGTTTGCCTACACTGTATGATTTATATGCGTCAGTGTCTTTGCCATAGTTCTTTGTCTTGAGTATTTCAGCAGACCTTTCAGTATATAGTCCCGCTTCGTTGCGTGCGATGTACAAGTCTTTCTGTTTGCGCCATAGCTTGCCATATAGTAGCATTCGGGGCTGTTGCTAAACTTTACAAATGCTTTCACCGGCTTTCCAGCACAGCACTTTGAGACCTGCGTTCCATGGGCGTTTCGTCTTTGGCAGCCACACCACAGTGGGGTCGAGGCCAGCAAAGCGCCAGATATGGCCTGCGGTTGGCGCCTTATTGATATCGATGTGAGCCAACAAGCCTGCTGATATCACTGGGCCGATACCATGTACGCTCATGAGCCATGAGCCGACCGGATGGCCGTCGACGTACTTTGCCAGCGCTCTTTTCACTTGCGTCTCCAGGACCCAGTTTTGATCGGCTAGCCACGATAGCACGTCATGCGGCTCGACCATCTTAACCGGTGCGCCGTCGTCGTTTAGCTTCGCCAGTCTCGACCGGGTTCTTTTCGATCGAGCGTACCTGCCCAGCCGCACGGATGCGGCCGTCTTGCATGGTGTAGTAGGCATCGACCAGGAACCGCGCTTCGGCGTCACTGATGGTCCTGGCAGCCGTTGCCAAATCTTTGCTTAGCCGTTTGCCGCCGGCAGTTTTAGGATATCTTCGATGTCAGTATCGGTGTCTATTGTGTCTGTCATTTGATTTGGTGCTTTCGTCTCGATTGACTCACTCTGGATATTTGGTGCACTCGTATGTGGTGATCTCGCACAAAGTCTCTGGTACTCTCACAAGACCTGGCTCGTTCAGTTCAATTGGTGCTCTCTTCGTTGATGACTCGCTCGCAACAAATGGTACTCTCTTCTGATGTGGCTGCTCAACGCTGATGGCACTCTCAGCCACAGTGGCTTACACTATCAAGCTGGTGCTTTCATCTCGATTGGATCGTTTTGGCCCGGCCGTGAATTTGTTCACTGAGATAAACAAACTCACCTATGCGTAACGGAGCTGCTTGTGCAGCTGCATCCGTAAAGTCTGCCGCCCGGTAGCATACCCAGCCATCGCTTCTCGTGTAGACCGGTCTGGCTCTGTTCATAGTCATTGGTCCGCTCGTCTGTCATGTCTCGCTCCGGATTGCTGGTGCTCTCACGTGAACTGGCTTGCTCAAGATTGACTGGCGCTCCCTTTATTTTGGCACTCTCACAAGTGATGGCTGCTCGGTGACGTTGGCACTCTCAGCCAAGGTGGCTCGTTCACGTTGCGTGGTGCTCTCGATTATTGACGGCTGCGCTCGCGCCGTCTGGTGCTCTCTTCGATGGTTGGATGGTTCAACATCCTTGGCGCTCTCACGGGTTGTGTACTCGTTCAGGCATCCTGGTCCGCTCTGCGTAGCTGGCTCGTTTCGACGACGTGGTACTCTCAACCGCGATGGCTACTCTGTTGTATTGTTTCTCTCATCAAGCTGTGGTTCGTTCGTGGGACATGGTGCTGACAAGATATATGACTCGTTCGGCTGCGATGGTACACTCGGCGATTCCGGCTCGTTCAAGTATTTTGGTTCGCTTGCTGGGCGTGACTCGTTCCGCTGCCATGGTTCACTCTAGTGTAATGCCTCGTTCAGGTATCCTGGTCCGCTCTGCGTATGTGAATTCGATCCTCTATCTTGGCGCTCTCAATGTGATTGCCTCGTTTCGCGGTCACGGTGCTCTCAATTGTGGTGACTCGCTCAAACCTCCTGGTTCGTTTGCGGTACTTCGGCTCATTCGGCGGCTATGGTACTCTCAATGGCTGTGACCGCTCGCCTCAGATGGTGCTCTTCCTGCAGTTGGCTCACTCCTTTGCCTTGATGCTATCGGCAATGATGATTTGTTCGCAGGATATGGTGCTCTCGCGTTGATTGACCCGCTCCGCAGCTTAGGTGCACGCTACGTTGTGTTGGCTCGCTCTTGCAGACTGGTGCTATCCCGATCATGGGCTCGTTCGCGCCTCGGTTGATGCTATTCCACGGGTGTGACTCATTCTTTGGTGTTGGTGCTCTTCATGGGATTGCTTAGCTCAGTTGACCTGGTGCTCTCTCGGCTAATCGGCTCGATCCGCTTATCTGGTACGCTCACCGGTGGTGTCTCGTTCCCATCTGCTTGGTACGCTCAGATAGCTTGCCTCGCTCCCATTACGTGGTGCTCTTCGCGCGATTGACTCGTTCAGCTGTTCTGATGCTATCCAGCGGATTGACTCACTCTCATACATTGGTGCTCCCTGCGTAGTTGGTTCGCTCCCGCAAGATGGCGCGCTTGCGATCGTTGGCTCGCTCGATGACGGCGGTACTCTCCCGCATGATGGCTAGCTCTGCCTACCTGGTGCTCTCTTGGATATCGGCTCGTTCTCGTCGTCTGGTGCTATCCCTACTGAATGACTCGTTCACTATTCATGGCACACTCTGGCGCTACTGACTCGTTCAGCATCCCATGGCACGCTCGCGTTACCGGGCTCGCTCATCGCGTCTGGTGCTCTCGCACTCCCAGGCTTGCCATGTTAGTTTCACAAAATATGCATTGGACCGCAAGCTGTCATTCCTGGTATTGATCCTGCGCCGCCAGCGCGCCCATGCCACCGGCTGTGACGGGAATGCCGTACTTGCGCAGGATGTCAATGCGCTCCGGGTCGAAGATGACGTAGTTAGACGTGCGTTTTGGCATCTCCCGCGTGCCGCCCCAGGGTTTAAATTCGTGTTGCATACTCGGCGGGATAAAATCCGAACGCGAGTTTTTGATCCCAGTAGCGAATGCCGGGAATGCCGGCTTTCGCGGAGTGCGGTAGAAGCACCCGCTTTACCGCCGCCTTTACCTTGACCTATTTGGTATTTCTGTGCTCTAATGAGCCGTAAGCACCTGCGCCTGTTGATTTAGAAAGTTGATCAGAACGGTATTTGACCATATCGGGTAAGTTCTCAAAGGCTCGTAAAATTTCAGGTGGTTGTTGACTTAGCGGCTTATCCCAATCCAGCAGCTCTTCCGGGTGCGCTTTTGATATCTACCTCGTAAGTGCGCGGTCCGACCGGCTTGCCGCTCTTAAGCATGTCAAGCTGTGCTTGTAGATGATCAGCTCTGGATTGTATGCGGCGAGTATGTCAGCGTGCTCCGTCCTGAGGGCCGGCGTTTCTTTTGTAGCTATTTCTTGAGTCCGCTCCAATAGTTTCTGTACTTCCGCAGCCGCTTTATCCCTATCAAACCCGGCGCGCTGTAGCCGTTCAGCGGCTGTTATTTCCGGCTCGTAGAAACGGTCTTTAAATGATTTCCAATACTGCCCGCCTTGCCCGCTCACCGCAGGATTCTCGGCAAAATACAGCCCGTGGCCATAGACCTGCGCGCCCTCGCCGGTGCCAATCTTGCCAAGGTCGAACTTCCTCGAAATCATGTGGCGATGAGTGATAGGCGCGGATGCCGGCGCCCGGCGGGCGATTGCGGCCGGGATAGCGGCTGCGGCGGCCTTCCCCGACCGGATAAGCCGAGCGCGCCCCAGAACGCATAGTCCTTCGCCTCGTCTTCGGTCATGCTGCCGCCGAGGCCCTTGGCGATATCCCTGAACGGCTGCGCGGCAATATCGCCTAGGGCTGGCCCGGCGCGCGATTGCGGCTCGCCCAGGTAGGGCGGCGGCAGCAGGGATCATCAGTGCCGTAGTTATCTTCACGTGCCAGGTCACCAAGAGGCATGGATCACTCCACCCATGTCACCTCGACATCATCGTCCGTGGTTAGCTCAAGGTCGTCCATCAGGCCAGGGCTTAAGCCGGCTACGCGGTCAGTGTCGCCGTGCGGCCCCCAATCGGCAGGGGCCGCTTTGAGTTTAAAGCCGGTCGCGAGTGATTTTACCCATACTTGCTTGCCGAGCAGTTCCACTTTCGAGGTCACATCGTAATCCCAGCGCATGGCGATGTAGTGCACGAATGGGTTGAGCCGGCGCGCCAGGCCGGTTGTTCCCTCCGGTTGTTCCGGCAGGAACAGGTATGGCGCGTCCTCGACCTCGTAAATAAACGCCAAGCCTTCGGACGCGCTAACGCCGGTATCGTTCGGGCCGCCGAACCATGAGCACTTGCCAATGACTTTCTTGCCCGCGGGTGGCGCTACCGGTTTGGCTGGTTTCTCTGTTTCGCCTTTTTCGCCTGACAGCACGCCGGCCATGGCCGCGATGATGTTCTCATAATGGTTATCGAACAATCCTACATCGGCCACGCTATCCACAAAACAGACCTCGATCAGGATTGACGGCGGCATGTCGGTTTGGTTAAGGAAATGCAGGCCGGTATTCTTCTTAGGGCCGCGGTCGATAAAGCCGCCAGCTCCAGCAATCGCGGCGCTCATCTTGTCAGCTAGGTCAGCTTGCGTAACGTAGAGCACTTCGGTACCCATTGGCTTGTCGCATTGCTCGAACGCGTTGAAATGCACGCTGATATCGAGCTCGCGGTCCTGTTTATTATGAAAGTCTGTTATCCGGTTGAGGTTTTCGTTTTGACTGGTCGAGGTGTCGTCGTGAAAGGTCACAACCTTGACGCCTTGAATACTTAGCGCGCTGGACAGGTCCTCTACGACAAGGCGCGCTGCGTCGACTTCGTCAAGCATGTCGGACGAGGCGCCGCGGACGTGGAGCCCATGACCGGATGAGATGACGATGCTCGAATAGCTCATACTAACCTCACGGGCAGAGCGGTGGATCCACGCCAAAGCGCCAGCACGGGCGCGCATGTATGAATTGACGGCTAGGTTCATGCCGAGAGTAGCGCGCCGCGGCGGCATTTCATGCGCGTCGCGCATCCAGATTTCAAACAGTTTTGTCATCTGGTTGCGCAATGCCTGATCGAGGCCGTCTAGCACCAAGGAGCGTACTTGCTCCCGGGTTTCTTCATCGGCGCATGGTACGGTAATCTGGGCGTGGGCCGCGCCTGTTAGGCAGAGAATGGCTACGATGACGCGGCCCATTTGTTCTGGTTTACATCTTAGGCTGGGCGCCGGTGGCTCCGGTTGCTCCTCCGGCAGGAGGCGGAGCCGGCGGCTGGCCCCAGGCCCAGACCAAACCGTGGCCAGGTACGGCGACCAACAGCCACCCGCCCTTGCGGGGTCGACCTTGTCCGGGGCGGGCCTGATACTGCCGTGGCCTGTGCTTTGGGTTGGGGGTAGCCAGGCAGCGTATTGTCGGGCGACAGACCGCCGTCGCCGTGGCTGGGCAGCCATGGATGAGCACCGCTACCGGGCAAGGTGTTGTCGGGCCGGCCGGGGCCCATGGCAGGCTATTATCGGGGCGGTTTCCGCTGCCCCAGCCGCCGCCCCAGCTTGGCGGCTGACCGCCGCCACCCTGGTAAGGTGTTATCGGGACGCCCGCCGCCGTATCCAGGTCCAGGAAGGGTGTTGTCCGGCCGGCCGGTAAAGGGGTTAAGTTCGTGTCCTTGAACAACGAAATAGGCCATTAGCGTACTCTCCGATGGTTAAGGTTAGGGGTAAACGGACGTTGTGTAGCCTGTTGCTGCTTGAATTGCTGGGCGGCCTGCCGTTCTTGACCGCGGGCGGCCATATCGGCTTGTTTCATTTGCGCCGACTGTTGAGCGATGGCTAGCTTTTTGCTGGTCCATCTGCATATCGGCTTGTTTGCCAACCATGTCGGCTTGATGCTTTTCACGGTCGTGCATGGCTTTTTGGTTTTGTTGCTGCGCCTTAGCTTCGTCGTCCTTCTGCTTTGACATGATATCGGCTAGCTTCATTTTTCTCGGCCGACGCAATCTTCATTTTCTCATGCTGGTCTTTCATCTGTAGCTCTTGCGCTTTGAGCTGATTCATGGCGTCGTTTTTCTGCTTCTCGGTCTGTTGCTTGATCTGCTCAATTTGAATGGCGGTTTTGTTGGTCGAGGTTGTCGGGTCATCACCGCGTGGCTGATCGCCCTTGGTTTTCATTAGCTCGGCTAGATCATCGATAGCACCATCAAGCTGCCGCCCTGCACGGAATGGTGCGGTAATGAATTTCAGCACTTGCCCGCAAAAATCGGCCGTGCCGGGTTCGGTTGCGATCATTTGCGCGAGCTGCGGGAGGACAGTGCCGAGGACGCTGGTAAATTCCGTGCGCGCTTCTTTTTCAGCCTTTCTCATCAATGATGATGGTCGAGTCGGTTTCGATGTCGAGGACAAAGCATTTAGCGCGGTTGTCCCGTAAAAATGTAAGTACCTGGTTGAGGTTAGGTCTATCGGAGACTTCTTCAATCTCTTTTGTTTTTCATCTACTTGTGCCTGGGCTTGCTGGGCCATCTGTTGCAGCTGTTGCGGATTTTGCTGGCGCATCTGCTGAATTTGCGGCGATTGCCCTTGCGCCATGATTTGTTGGATTTGTCCTTGTAGCTGCTTGACCTGGAACTGTTGAATTTGCTTGGTAGGCACTTGTGTCTGGCTCATTTCAATAATGGTCTCGTCGGCAAATTTTTCGGTAATTATTTCGCTACAGATGACGACCAGATCGCGCGCGATGCGGACCATCTCCAATTGCTTGTCCTTGATGCGCGAGGAGCCGAATTGGGCTTTCAGGTTTTGCGCGCCCAATGTTTCGCGCGCGTCAGTCTCGCCACGCATAATATCAGATAAGCCGGTGATCTGGTAAACGTCGTTAATGATCTCTTTGCGCAGCGCGACGACCTCTTTGATCACGCCGGCTACCTCGGCAATCGGCATCCAGATGATGACCTCTTTGCTGCCGCCAAAAGCCGCCCAGTTGTTGATAGGAACAAGCACTTCACCAGGCGTTTTAATTTTGACGGCGCGCTCTATTGCTTCCGCCAATTCACCACCGCCAGCCGGGTAAAACCCTTGGCTTCTAATGAATCCGACAAGGCGTGGATACGCCCGGTTAACATGTTTATTTCGTCAAGCTGGTCTCTATACTGGAGCGAATCGGGGACCGGAACCAGCGAGCCGCGCTGCAGCGTACCGTAGGCCGGACACGGGCACGGGAAGAAGTCTTGCAGGTCGAGATGCGGGTCGGCATCGTCGAGAATATCTTCGCAGCCTTGCGCCACCCAGACGACACGGCGTTCTCCCTTGTGCCATATCTCCCAGAATTTAGCCCGCTCGCGGTCGTCGGCGCCGCCGACTTCTTTGGATTCCTTGTCGACCTTATATTCGGCTTCCTGGTAGGCGTCTCCGGAGTATTTGCGGAACCGCTCGCGCGCCTCGGCGCGGGTCAGATAGCTGGCGGCGGCAACCCATGTCACTTCGTACCAGCAGCGCGATACCGAATGAAGGAAATCACGGCGGTGCTTGAAGTCAATACAAACCTTCTCATGGTCATAATAGCCGTTGCCCTTGCCGCTCTCGTAACGGCACCATGCCACGCCGCGGTTTATTAAGGCTAGATCGTCGCGGATTTGTTTCATCAGTTCAGTGATATGCGCCAGATCAAAGCAGACGGTAACTGCGCGTTCCAGCACCTCCGAAGCGGTCTGATAAACCGGTCTCCGGTCCTTAAATTTCGGCACCACAACAGGGTTCGGCGGCCTGGCAAAGATAGCGGGTTTAATGACCTCAATGTTTGCCCATAGCATTTGGAACTCTTTGTCGCGGGCCGGCTGGGCTAGCCGTTCCAGCGAGGCGTAGACTTTGTCGATGTTGTCGCAGTGGTCATTCCAGCGCTCGAACGCCTTTTCGCTCTCCAAGAGCAGGTTGAGCCATGCCTTTGCGCTCTTCGGCTCGATCGAGGGATCGTAGTCGAAGTCGTCGTGGCGAATGTCGTCCTCGACTGGCGGCTTTTGAACGTAGTCAACCATGATTGCAATCCCCTAGGATTGTGATCACCCATAACACAAATTACAGCCGCAACCCACCGCGGCGGCGGCGTTCAGGTGGCGGCGGAATACGCCAGCCGGTGTCCTTGGGCAGCTGAATAACGCGCGGCGGCGGCTTTTTCCACGACATGGCCAAGTACCGGAAGGCGTCAGCGGGGTGCGACGTCCAATCATGGACCGCGGTGGGTTTGAAGCACTTCTTTTCGTCGTCCCACTCGCGCCTATACTGTTCTAGCGCTGTAAGGCCTCCCGGCTCACAGCGCGGATGGAAGACGCATAGCGGCAGGGTGCGTCTAACCGCATTGATACCGTCGTCGATGGACGCGAGAGGCACAAGCATAGGTCTAAGCCCCATACCTTGCATGGTCTCAACCCGCGTACGTCCGCTGCCCCATTCTTTAATTTTTGCGTCGTGCGGGACATAGTCGATGCCATGTATCCAGCTCCGTCCCTTCTCGCGCGCTTCGATCAGATCGCGGTAGTGCTCAAGACCAACGCCAGAAGCAGCATAGTGATCAAGTATATACAACTGAGAACCGGCCGTCTGAAACCACCAAATGCTTGTGTCATCGCCGACCCCTAAATCCCAGGCCCGGTCGACCGGCCTGTCTTTCAGCGGTTCTATTTCACAAACACGTCCCTCTGCGCGCAACTGTGCCATCTCAAGTGCGTAGAATGCGCCCAATATAGCTGCGTTGAATGAGCAATTATACTCCTGTTGAAACTGGCGTTGCCCATGTCGGCGCCGTAGAGCGCCTTCAACTCTGCTAACGTCGATGCCAGGGCGTCACCGGTCAAGGCGCCGGTTTGCTTGGCTGTCAGCAATCTCACAAAACCAGTCTTTTGCGTGACTGGCGTAGTCGAACATTTGCTTGGCGTGGTTATGGCCGCGCGGTGTTGTGATAAATAGCGCCCATCCCTGATTTTCTTCCAGCATCGGCCGGTGATAAGCCCAGGCGCTGGGGTTGGCCAGTGCCCATTCTGAGTAGACGATTCCTGCTGGAGACGAGCCTACTGTACGGTCGAATTGATCGCTTCCAATCAGTTGCCAGGTGCTTTGGTTCTTAAACCTTAGCAACATCTCCCCATCGTTGGTGGCGGAACGCCACTCGATCGGGAACGCTTCATCAATACGCCGTTTGCCGGTGTGAGGATTGATCGCTGTCCAGATGGCTTTTCTCGCCTGGGCGTATTCCGGCAGGCAGTGCCAGTAATTGCCGACCGCTTGGCGGCTTGCACAGCGGTGTGGTGCAGCGCCACCTCATCTTTGCCGGCTCGGCGGTGCCAGACGGCGATGGCGCGTTTGCCGCCGGTCACCAGATATTCCCATAGCTTCAGCTGGTGCGGCCGGGCCATCCAGCCGGCATAGGGCAATGCGACGTTGATTTTCTTCATCGGCTCGCATTAGCATAAAAAGAGGCCCCCGAATGGGGACGGGGCCAAGAGCGAGTGATGCGTTTAGCCGGGGTAATATAGCTCAACGCGGCGGGGATGAGTAGTCCTGCCCGGCTTTTTGCTGATCTTGCTCCAGCTTTTCGAGTTGCTTCTGCCCATCGGCCGCGGCCCGCCTCGACCTCTTGCGGGTTGTTCTTGGCTTGGACAATATCTCATGTAGGACTGACTTCATTTTTAGCTAATACGGCGCTAATATCCTGCTGGGGAGCGTTAGCCATGGGTGTTGCCTCTCAGTTTTTGTTAAGGTTCGCGGCAGCACCAACGCGCGAGGAGCGGAAAATGACAGATACTGAATGGACCCGCCAGACTGGTTATCGGCCCCCGCACCGCCGCCCTGGGCAAATCAGGTGCCGGATCCGGTTGATGATCGGGATAGGCCAACGCCGGTACGTGACGAGATTGTCCGTCAGCTGGCGGCTGACGAGATCACCGGGTTTAATCGCGACCCTAGTTTTTGGATAAGTTTAAACTAGCCGATAGGATGGGCCTTAGTCCCCAAGAATGTAGCCGAGGCGCTGGGCATTGATCCGCGGGCAGCGCCGCCTTTGCTCGGCACCGGCTACACCGTGACGGTAGCCAATCCCACGCCCCCGACCAACATCAGCTACGTAGCGTGCGGCACGCCTCCCACTTTCACGATGACGGCCAATCCGGAGCGGCCGCGGAGCCCCCACCTCACACCGATGACGCTAATCTGTTCGCGGGCGCCGGTACACCGGCTGCTCTGACGGTGATCAGCTCGCCGAATTGGCGGCGGCAGTGGTCCTACCTCCGAGGCGACCGGCACTGTGGTGGTCGTCACTGCGCCCGGGAGCGCTAGCCGCGGCGCCGACGCAGTCGATCAGCGTCCAGGGCAGTCTACACTAACCACGCCCAATGCTTCTGCATCCGTCCATGCTTGCACCGGGCACACCGCCGACTATTACTTGACTTCGCCAGTGGCGCCGGTCAGTACTGGCGGCAGTTCGTCCCTTACTGGTTAACGGCAACCGGATCCCAGTGGTGATAGCGTGGTCTATATCGCCGGTGTGCCGTACAACACGCAATTCAACAGCGCGACCCAGTTACACGGTGCCTCAATGCACCCAAACGGACGAGTGCCGGCAACACGGCGATCACGGTCGGACCGGCGGGACCGCGACAGCGGCCACGAACTGGGTCTTTTCCTGATGTCACCGCCCGTTGTCACCGTGGCATCGAGGGGTTTGCCGGTCGTCGAGGTGGCCGCCGGCAAGTTAGCCCTGCCCGTCGCCGAGGCAACTAACGGGTGGGGCTTAGCTGTTACCAAGGTCACCAACGGGCTCGGCTGGCCGTGGTCTACGATGCCGGCGGCGTGGCGGGTTTCGCCCAACAATATGTTGTCCAACACTACGCCGCCGCCCTTACGTGGCTTTCGGCCTTGTCGGAGTTTAATGCTTCATTCCAGGCATATAATTCGCTTCAATTCGGCGGCCAATCTGTCTTGGGTGAGATCGCTGGCGCGGGGCTGCCGCAGTGGCTGAAAATCGACCTGGGCAGCCCCATGGCGGCCAGCAGTTATTCGATGCAATCGCGCACGGATACGGTTGCTGCACAGGCGACCGCGTGGACCTTGGAAGGCAGCTCTGAAACAACAGCATCGTGACCGTGGCCGATACCCGGTCGGGGATACCGGCGGTTGGAGCTGGGGCCCTGGTTGGGACGTGACCATGGCGGCCCCAGGGACCTACCGTTATTGGCGGTGGATGTTCACGGCCAGTCTGCTCGGGACCATCGTGGATTGCGGCAATCTGGCGCTTTATCCATGAGCCGTTCAAATCGTTACGAACTGTTCAAACCTGCCGCGCGCTGCACCGTCATTACGGACACCATGCCGCTCACTGAGCAAGTCGATCGGCCGGTTCTACGAGAGCAAGCGCGCCCTTCCGGGCCGTGGGCCGCAGCCTGGGGCTGGCCAGAGCTGGGCAACGAGAAGCCCGAGCCCAAGCAAGGCTCATCGGCTGCCGCGGCCGGCGCTGCGTGAGGCCTTCAGCGGGCGATGGCGGAGTACCGGGAGCGCCGCCGCCCGAGCGCTCAGCTACCAGCAATTTCGTATTTGATGGTAGATGGACAAACACCGGCAACTAACAGGGCAAGTACGCTAAAAACCCGTGAACATAACGTGAATAGTAGGCTAAAACCTGATTTTGGAGGTTACCGTGCCCAGCAAGAATAGAAGGCTCAGGCCGCAACGATGAGAGCAGCGGCACGTAATCCTAAATTCGCCGCCAAAGTTGGTATTCCTGTGAAAGCTGCCGAGCGAGTACGTAGGCCGCTGGATAAGCGCGCGTGGTACGGCCAAATTGCCGGCGAAGAAGGGGAAACAGACCATGAGCGACACCGTTCAGGCGCCGCCTCCAGCGTCCAGGCAGCGTCCGCACCTCCACCAGCAGCACGTCCGAAGCCCCGATCGGCCCGGCATCAGGCGCATCCGCGCCGATCACCAACATGCCGCCCGAGAAGGCCGCGCCGCAGCAAGGGCGGCCACCGGACACGAGGTTATCGGCAAGGCGTTTGAGCGTGCGAAAGTCGAGCGCAAAGGCCCTGCCGAAGCCAAAGCCGGCCACAATCAGCCGCCGGAGCCCACTGGAGAAGGACGAGCCGCTCGACCTGAAGAAGCGTCCATCCGAGCAGCCACAGGCTCCAGGCGCGCGAGCGGGCGAGGGCGGCCGGTTTGCCCCCCGCACAGACGCGTCAAGGGCGCAAGCCCCTGCTGGTCAGAGGGGGTTCCTCCACCGAGGCACCGCCATACCCTCACGGGCGAGCCGCTCAAGCCGGATGAGGAGACGACGCTAAGGCGGGTGGGGCGACAGGCGCCGGAATCCGTGCGCCGTGATGTCCACCGTATGCACCAGGAGTATTCGAAGGCGTTTCAGCAGTACCGCGGCGACCACGAGGTCATGAAAACGCTGCGGCCGTACCACGACCTGGCGCGGTCACAGGGCACAACGCTGCCGGCGGCCCTGGACAACTCATACCGGGATCGAGCACAAGCTGCGGCAGGACCCGATTGCGGGTCTCGATGTTATCGTCAACAACTTGAACTTACGCACGCAGGACGGCCGCCGTATTACGTTACCGGATATTGCCTACCACATCCTCAATCAGTCGCCCGACCAGCACAGGTTGACCGCGGCGCAAAATCAGCAAATTGCGCTTCAGCGGCAGTTGCAGCAGGTTCCAGCAGCACCAGCAGGCACTTGCGCGGCAGCAAGCGCAGATGCATTATCAGCAGCGCTTTGTTCATACCCGTGGCGCGGTCGACCGGTTTGCCGAGGCCAATCCACGGCTTGACGAGCTGGAGACCTGATAGAGCGGGAGCTGCGGCTAGGGTTTCGACCCGCCAACCGCATATCAGAGAGCGAATTTACTACGGCCCGCCAAGCGCAGGCACTCCAGCGGCTCAGACCCGCACTCCGGCGCCTCAGACGCGCACCAGCGACCGGTCGATTTCCGGCGCCCCCGATGGCGGCAGCGCTAACGGCGCAGTGCGCAAGAAATCAACTCGACCGACGCGGGTCTGTTGTCAACGCCATTGCGGCGCGCGAACGGCGCCATGTATCTTGCTGACAAGCGGCTCGTCTCCAAATTCACTCGTCTCTGGAGAGAGCCGAACCATGCCGAATATCAATTCGAGCGTCTGACTATCAGCAAGTCCTGAGCATGGCGCTAGAAGACCGGTCCACTGAGTATCAGGACCTGGTGTCGAAACAATAACGCTTCGCTAGCGGTAACAAAGCGCAAAGGTCTTTGGCAAACTTACAGTGGTCCAAAGATCAGACAAACACTCCAGATTCGCAAAACAAGGTAGCGCAATGGTATAGCGGCTACGATCAACTGTTGAATCCAGCAATTGATCTGTTTAACGATGCGTTTTTCGATCCTAAGATGGTTGTAGTTCCTGTGATTCTCATGTATGCAGGAGATTCTTAACAACCAGGGCGAGAATCAACTGATCGATGTCATACGATGCGTATATAGAAGCGGCAGGAGCGTAGCTTATCCGATGCCATGGACACTGCCATTTACAGTGACGGCACGGCTAACGGCGGCAAGCAGAATAACCGGCCTCAAGACAGCGGTTCCGATTATCACGAACACCGGCGTCTATGGCGGCATCGACCGCGCTCCCGCCGCGAACGCGATCTGGCGCACGACCTCGTGGGATGCGAATAGCGCTGTTTACGTCGATCGGCACGCAGGTTAACGCTACCACCATCCGTCCTCTGCTCAACGCGATCATGACCAAACAAAGCCGCGGCCGTGACCATGCCGACTCTGCTGATCATGTCTCCGGAGCATTATGCGGCCTATGACGCGGCCACTATCGCCATCCAGCGGCAGACCAACGAAACCTCCCTCGGGCAAGCTTGGTTTCAGCGCATTGGAATATATCGGAGGCGGCAAGCGCGCTGAAATCGTGCTGGATGGCGGTATTGGTTCAAATATCGATGCCAATACAACGCTTTGGCTTGACACCGGCAGCCTTCGCCTGCGTTATAACGCCGAGCAGAAACTTCGACAAACTGTTCGATGGCGAAGGGATGATGCCAATAGATAAAGACGCCATTGCGCAATTCATCGGCTTGATGGGCGAGCTAACAATGGTAAACCTCTGTTCAACTGGCGCCTGTTCGATTCCAACCCAGCCGCGTAAGAGATAAATCATGAGCATGCAAAAAACCGGCGACGAAGCCGTCGTTCCGCTATTCCGTAATCTCTCGCAACCCAACAAGATCTAAATCGGACGCCGAAGGCCGTCCGATTTTCGATGACGTCGAGGTGGTCGAAATCCGGTTCGCCGGACTCGCGCAACTACGGTGTCTATCCGGTGCAATGAAATGTCGCACTGGATCATTGATCCGTATACCGGCGAGCAGCGCTCGATTACCTATGCCGAGCGCTTTCAAGCGACAGTACTACCAATTCAAGGAGCACCAGACGCAGACCAAGAGCGGCACGCCGATCGATCATGGCTCCGTTTCTGACAGAAGCGCGCAAGTCCGAGCTGAAAGGGCAGAACATCTACACGGTCGAGGCCCTGGCAGTCATCGAAGGCGCCGAGCTGAAGAATTTAGGTCCCGGCGGCCGCGACATGAAGAACCAGGCCATCGAGTACATCGAACAGGGCAAGGCTAAACGTTCCGAATATCCAGCTGCAAGCCGAGTTGGACGCCATGCGCGCCAAGATGGCGGTCATGGAAGAGGACAATGCCGTACTGAAGACACAAGTCAGCTGCCGGTGAAGCGACGGTTCGAGGCCATGGACGCTCGACCAGCTGCGGGAGTTCATCACAACCAACACCGGCCACGCTCCAATCGGCTCGCTCAACAAGCGGGCGCTTGATACGATCTGGCCATGGAAGCTGCCGACGCCTAAGGCCGTCGCATGATGTCTCTGTTAACCGTTGTTCAAGACGTCTGCGAGGTTGTCGGCGTCGCGCAGCCGAGCACGGTATTCGGCGCGATCAATACCGATCGCACGATGCAAGAGATGGTGCGCTGTGCCAATGAAATGGCGCAGCGTATTTCCGGCGACACGCGCGAATGGGCGGAGATGCAGGCCATCGGGACTTTCTCCGGTCCCGGCGACGCCTTCACCGTGCCGTCCGATTTCCGCCGGATGCTGTTGACGTCTCGAGATTTGGAAGCCGGTCCAAACTCAGTATCCGATGCTGTACATCTCGGATTTGAACGAGTGGCTGCAGCGCCGCGCCCGCAATTATATGGACAGCCGCGGCGAGTGGATCAATTACGCCGGCCAGATCAGGTTCGCTCCGCCGCTCAATGCCGGCGAGACCGCGACCTACGCCTATCTGACAAAGAATTGCGTTCTGCTCGACGGTGGCGGTGTCGGCGTCTGCGTTCCAGGCTGACGGCGATCGGTTCCTGCTCGATGAGCGCCTGCTCAAGCTAGGGCATGATTTCCTTATGGAAGCAGAACAAGGGCTCGCCGTACGCCGAGGATATGGGGACATTCTCCGATGCCCTCGCCATGGCGTTCGGATCAAACAAACCGTCGCCCAACGCTTAGATCAACCGGCTGCCGATGGACACCCGCTTCCCGGCGCGAGTCCGACGTTGGTTTTAGCGTAGCCTCGGTTGGACTGCAGGCGCTACCGCCGGCGGGGCCAGCCAGATCGGCGGCATCCACGGACAGCCCGGACCGACGGGTCCCGGCGGCGGGATATGGGCCAGCTGGTCCTGCCAGGCCCGCGGGAGCGAATGGATCGCCTGGTTGCCTGGCCCTGCCGGCCCGACAGGGACCGGCACCGTGGACCGCAGGCCTGGCACTGCGCCGCCGTTGGCATCGGCGAGGCGCCCAACGACGGCCAGCAGTACGGGCGGCAATCGCTGAATTGGACCGTTGTAACCGGCGGCGGTGGTGGCGGCGGCACTACCGGGGCGACAGTACCAGCCGGGCCCACGGGACCTGCAGGAGCTAGCAGGGACGGCGGAGCGGTGGACCACGGGAGCAGGACAGTTGGACCGACCAACAGGCGGCACGGTTGGTCCACGGACCAACGGAGCCGACCGGAGCGACCGGAAGCGGTGGCGCTTCGGTTACGATCGCGGACACCCCGCCGGGTAGTCCGACCAATGGCGCGCTCTGGTGGGAGAGCGATACCGGCAACTCGTACATTTTCTACAACGACGGCACGTCCACGCAGTGGGTGCCGCTGAACCTTGGAGTGCCTGGGCCGCCCGGCCCGCCCGGTTCAGGCGGCGGTGCGCCGCCCAGCGTCTCGACCCCGGTCATGGACGGCACCGGCGCGGCTGGCACCGCGACGCCCTACGCGCGCGAGGATCACGTTCATCCTAGCGATACGTCGAGGCAGCCCGTTGACGCTGAGCTTACGGCGCTCGCCGGGCTGACGAGCGCGGCCGACCGGCTACCGTATTTCACGGGCTCCGGCGCGGCATCGTTGGCCACCTATACGGCGTTTCGCGCGTACGCTGGATGACGATCCCGACGCCGCCACAGCTCGGGGCACGCTCGGGCTGACTTCCGCCGCTACGGCCACGCCCGCGGCGCTCACCGATGTCGACGACACCAACGTTACGCTGACATTGGGCGGAACCCCGGCTACCGCGCTGCTGCAAGCGGTCAGTCTTACGCTTGGCTGGGCAGGGTACCCTGGCCACCGCGCAGGGGCGGCCTCGGCGCCAACAACGGCGCCGCGACAGGCGTGCCTATCTTCTCTGCCGGCGTGGCCACGGTGACAGCCGCGGCAGCGCTAACGCGCACGAACGACACCAACGTCACCGTGACGCTGGGCGGCGCGCCGAATACGGCGTTGCTGGCCGCCACCAGCTTGACATTGGGATGGACCGGACACGCTGGCCACCGGGCGCGGCGGTCTTGGCCTCGACGCGAGTGCATCGAACGGCGTGCCGCTATTCACGACCGGTGCGGTCGCGATGACCGGAACGTCCGGCACGGGCAATTTTCGCCCGCGTCGCGGACCCCGTCTTTACCGGTGATCCGAAAGCGCCGACGCAAAGCCCTGGCGACAACGATACCAGTATTGCGACCACGGCCTTTGTTACGGCTGCGATCACGGCATCGGGTGCGCCTGCTCCGGCTACGGCGACACCGCTGGTCGACGGCACGGCCGCCGTTGGCGTTGCGACCAAGTATGCCCGCGAGGATCACAAGCACCCGCTTAGCCTACACGGCTGCGGCGCTGACCAAGACCGACGACACCAACGTTACGCTGACGCTCGGCGGCACGCCCGGCGACTGCCTTGTTGCAGGCCGCGAGCGTCACGGCTGGGTGGACCGGCACGCTTTCGACTACCCGTGGCGGTCTTAGGCGCCAATAACGGTGCGGCTAACGGCGTGCCGTCTGTTTCGCGGCGGGCGCCGTCACCGATGACGGCTACGACGGGCACGGGGAATATCGCCCGCGATTCATCTGTGCCGCTGGCGGCGACTGCAACCCCGATTATGGATGGAACGGGTACGATCGGTTCTGCAACCAAATATGCCAAGGAGGATCACGTTCATCCGAAGAGCTGGACGACAGATCACGCAAGCCGCTTATGACGCGCTGACGCCGCCGAACGCCAACATGCTCTACGTGATCGTGGGGTAGGCTCTCATGGCCCTGGACTTCCCTAGCTCCCCTTCGGCTCAACCCAGGTGTTTGGCAACTACACTTGGGATGGCGAGAAATGGAAGCAGACCGTCGCTTCGACACCACAACTGCCCGGTGGCCGGCTGACGCTGACATCTGGCACACCGGTCATGACAGCCGCGGTGACCGCAGGCGGGGCGGCTTACTGGACCCCGTATCTTAGGCGCGCAGGTCCCGCTCTACAACGGCACGGCCTGGACCGTGCAGACGGTTGCCGAGCGCTCTGTTGCCACAACCGACACCACCAAGAACCCGGCGGCTATTGGTATCAGCAAAGTCAACGATTGGTTTCTCTGGAACGATGCCGGCACGATGCGGCTTTCCCACGGTCCGGACTGGACCAATGACACCACACGGTCGGCTGGCACTGCATTGGTTATGGTGGACGGCATCTGGCTCAACAACGCTGCCATTACCAATGCGTGCGCTGCCAGCCGCGGGACCTATGTTGGCACGACGCGCAGTGATGCTAACTCTAAGCTGATATGGAACTTTAACGACGCCGCCACCGAGGCTCGCCAAATAATCTATAATGTCTGGGAATATGTATAACAGGGTTAACGTCTCTGCGAGCAATGCTGATACTACCGCGCAACTGGACGTACGCGGTAAACACGACCAGAGCACTGAATAATTCCGGCAACAATCGCAGCAATTTTGTCAGCGGATTAGCAGAGGAGTCAATCCTGGCGCATCTCAGGATGAATATGTCGCCCGGGCGGTTGGCGGTGCATCCATTGGTCTTGCGCTGGACAGCCCCATCACCATGGATAGCTTCAGCACGATAAAAGGCAACAGTGGTGATACATTCGGTAATTCGGTGACAATGCTTTATCCGCCGCAGCTTGGCGTGCATTTTGTACACGCGCTGGAGCGCGGCGACACGGCGACGACGGTTACTTTCGGAGGCTCTATTTCAAATGAAATCTTGCTGCTTCGGCTGCGAATGTGAGAGCGCAGCATGACTGTCATAAACACAGCAGATAAATTGCTACGTGGGAAGCAGCCTGGCCAGCAAGGCTTATTCCGGCGCGAAACCTGGTGCGGCCGCCGGCACCTACGGGACCCGACGCGGATACGACGGCATGGGTTGGCGCTGTCGTGGCAGCCGGAGGGACCGTGAGTGCCGGCCGCCAGACTGTGGTGGACACTCTCATCAAAGGTCTCAAGACCAACGGTATCTGGGCCAAGCTGGACAGCATGTGGGTGTTCGCGGCGGAGAACAGCCAGAGCGCATTGATTGATTTGAAGGCTCTCGTCACCGGAACGGCGACCACCTCGCCAACGTTCACGGCCGACTACGGCTATACCGGCGATGGCGTCAAAGTAGTTGTCCTTAATTACACGCACACGAATTTAACGCAGAATTCAAGCTTCATATCGGGGTTTGGAATCTGGTCAACGTTTCAGCTGGCGAATTGCTGTTAACGGATTACCCGCAAACGTCTTTGTACATTTATCCCAAACTCGGCGGTGTTTGTTACACCCGTGTCAATGACTCGTCGGGTGGCGGCGTCACTATCGGTGCTTCGAACGGATTCATAACCGGTAACCGCAGCAATTCCGCTAACCGTGACACCTATCAAAACGGCAGTTCGCTGGGGAATGTCGTTATCGGCTCATCAGCCGTTGCAGCCGTTCCCATCGCTTTGTTTAACGGGTCCGGTGCGGCAGTCACCGTGGGCGGATCGCTGAACGCTACGGAGCAAGGTAACCTCTACACCCGGCTGCGCACCTGCATGACAGCGGTGGGCGTGCCATGATGATCCTGCTCACCGCGGAAGAGGCCGGTCAGGTGCGCGGCTATGCCGATCCGGAGAGCATATGGCCGCGCTCATGCCGATAGCGCTCGTTGACGGCACTTTTACGTTCTACCGCTCGATGTGCTGAGCGATCCCGTCCACGGAAAGAACCAAGCGTTCCTGGCGTCGAAACCAAAAATACCAGACCCTCCGCCTGAAGATTATCTGCGCTCCAACCCTCCGGTGGCACCATGAGCAGATATATCGCCTTCCGCCGTCAGCCGGTCGACAATCAGGTCGCGCAGCATCTGCGCACAGTGACGTTCCCGGCGCCCACGCGCGGGATCATTCAGAACGAAAATCAGGCGTTCATGCAGCCGGGCGGGGCTAACGTTCAGGACAACTGGGCGTCCACCATGCGTGGCGTTAAGCTGCGCGGCGGCTGCGTCCGCTGGTGCGATCTGCATGGGCTCGACACGACGGTGCCGCCGGTGCCGAGCGACCTGCGCAAACCGGTGATCAGCGCGTTTGAGTACATCACGGCTGATCAGCAGCGCATGTATGCGGCCGAACGACACCGCGCTTTACGATGTCACGCTCAATACGCCCGCTGTTATCCGGACAGGCCATGGCAGCGGCAATTATGTCGCGGCTCAGTTTGCTAATGCCGACGGCGAGTGGATGATCGTTTGTAACGAGATCGGCGATTTCCCGTTGCGGTTCGACGGCACGAGCTGGGTTGTGCTCGACCCATCGGCGGGCGCTGCCGGCTGATGGCGCCAGCCGCCATCACAGGCCCGATCGGCAGCGCGGTCGAGCATGGCCGCGGTCTCAGCTATGTTTGGAAATACCGGAACAGGCTGTTTTTTATCGAAACTGACAGCATGAACGCTTGGTATCTCAATATTGATTCTGTCTGGCGGCGTGTTGCAGCAAATCCCGCTGGCCGGGTCCGCGACCCGCGGCGGTAAATTAATTTTTGGCGCTGTTTGGTCGCTCGATGCGGGCGATGGAACAGATGATAAATGCTGCTTTGTGACTAGTCTCGGTGAGGTGCTGATATTCAGCGGCACCAATCCAGCCGAGGCCACCGGCTGGCGGCAGGATGGCCGTTATACGCTATCCGCACCGCTCGGCATGAACGCGCATGTCACGATCGGCGGCGATCTTGATTGTCATGACGGTGGATGGTGCGATGCCCTTGAGCCAGGCTATCACCAAAGAAGCGGGCCAACTTGAGTTGGCCATGCTGACGCGCACCATCAAGCCGCTTTGGCGCGATTTGGTTACGACCAGACGGTCGTTACCCTGGTCGGTTAAAATGTGGGCCGAATACGGCGCGATATTTGTAGCGCGCCCCCGGCGGTCCGCCTGGTGACCGGTTTTGCCTCTGCGCCAACAATGCCACTGCCGCCTGGAGCCGGTTTGTTGGCTGGGATGCAACATGCTTCCTTCAGCTCGGCGGCAATCTGTTCTTCGGTACGCAGGACGGCATCATCATGCAGGGCGACCGCACCGGCTACGACGACGGAAACCATATGAAGATCCCCTACGTCGCCGCAATGGTCGGCGGCTGGGAAACGTTTGGCGTCGCAAGCTAACCAGGTCGTCTGGCATCAGGCTCGGGCCGTGTTCATCGCCTCGGCCGGGCAACCGTTCAACCCGCAGCTTAGTGCGTCGCAGGACTACGTCGTGACACTGCCGGCGCCGCCGCTCGCGCCGGCACCGATCCAGGCACCGGCACCGATGACAAGTGGGATGTCGGTAAATGGGGCGACCCTGGTTCGAGCAGCCATGCGCCGACGCCGGCTGAGTCGACCGCATGGGCGCAGTGGGATGGCCAGCTGCCTGTGCTGGCCATGACGCGCAACACGCTGTGGGTCTCGATCGGCGCGACCGGCTATGCCCATGCGCCGGTAATCCAGTTCACGGTGGCGCAAGACTGCGGTGCCCCGCATCGAGCTGATTGCGATCTCCGCGACCTATGAACCCGCTGGCGTCAACGTGGACTAGGGAACGCGCCATGTCAGACGCTGAAACACTGTCGCGGCGTGATTTGATCGCGCAAGCAATGATGGCGCAGAATGATCCCTGGGCCAGCACGCCGTTATCGGAGAACGTCGAAACAGGTAACCCGCTGCCCGTAACAGGTTTTGAGAGGTTCGGTGATGGGGGTGGCCTTATCAAATGGAGGGGTTGTGCCGCCCGATCCGAGTCAGTTTACCGGCTTGGGCGGTGAGCTGGGAAACCAGGATATCGCCAATCAAACTTTGGATAATATCATCGTAAATAACGCTTACGATAGAGATTTAAACCCAGACCCCTATCCCTATCAAGCTCCCGATCCCAATAACATCATGAGCGATTTTGACCCTTATCGCAACATAACGCCAACGGTGCCGCCGGGTGATGAGCTAGCAACTGTTGTGCCGGGCTCGGATGCGCCGTGGCAAACCGTAGCTCCACCGCAGCAGGGCTACTTCGAAGGGACATCGCCTTACGATGATGCAGGCGCGAGCGGAATTCCGGAAGCTACGGCGCGCCTGGCGGGTTTGGCCGCCACCGCAGATCAGGGCTTTAGGAGATAAACATGCCGGCGGTTAGAAACGAGCAATCACGCGATCGGATCACGGCGGCTTTGTTGGCGCGTACGGATTGATCGCCGACCCGGGGGCCGTGAAGGCGGTGTTGATCACCCGGCATGCCGCGCGGTGGCGCGGTGCTGCCGGCAGATGTTGTTTCTGCGCTGGGCGACGGCAACACTATGGCCGGCCACGACACCATCAACAACTTGATCCGTGTTTCCGGCGGTGAACGTGTTTTATCCGCCGGTGAGGTTGCGCGTCTAGGCGGCCGGGAAGCGGCGATGGACCTGATCCGCAATGTGCGTGCTGGAAACGCCGAACATCTGCAAAGCCTGCCGGGGCCAGAGCATGGCGGGCATAGAAGTCATGGATGAGCTACCGCGCTATGACGACGGTGGCGATGACGATGGCGGTGGAGATGATGATGATGCCGATGCTGGCGCCGAAATGAAGACGGTGCTAAGGTGGCCGATGATGGTGGCTGGTAGCGGTGAAGGCGGCGGTGAAGGCGGCGGTGGAGATGGCGGCGCTGAAGGTGGTGGCGGCGAGGCGGTGGAGTGGTGTGTGCTGAAGGCGGTGGCGCTGGAGGTGCGGCGGGCGCAGTGAAGGCGCGTGATGGCGGAGGCGCTGCAGGGCGATGCGGACGCGTGGAGGAGCGACTTTGAAGATGCCGGGTTTGACACCGGATTTGATGCAGGGTTTGATATCGATTTTGAAGATGCCGGACTTTGGTGTACGGCACTGACTTTGGCGTCGGTCCTGATACCAACGTCGAGCCCTGATATCGGTTATGGATATGGATTAGGTACGCCGACATCGAGTACATGCAGTACTACGGGCACAGCACCTATGCGACGCGCGTCAGAAACGGGACATCAACTACGGGTACAACAACCCAGCTGATCCTACTAAAGTGGCTGAAACGCCCGCGGTCGCCCCCGCGGTCGCCCCCGAGGTCGCGCAGGTCACGCTCCCGGAGGTCACCGTAGCCGCGCCAACTGGTGTTGCAGGTCACGGCACGGTTGGCACTCGGGCGGTGCCGGGCATGGCGGTTCGGGCGGCTATTCGGATGGCGAGGTGCCGGGGCTGGTTTCAGTACTGAAGAACCGTAGCCTGACACTAGTCTTATCGACTGGGAGCCGATGGAAGGCGCGGCTGGCGGACATGCGGTTGATCCGGTTACCGGTCAAACAGATTATACTGCCGCCGTTAACGCCTGAGATGCCGACGCCGCCGCGTGGGCCTGCCAATTACGTTTCCGCCAGACGTACAGATGACTTTACCGCAAATTCAGGTTCAAGCGCCCGTATCTCCGCGCAGTGGAGCGGGCCTGACATCGCTTGACCCATATTTACATCCAGATTTCGCCTTCAATCCATTTGGCGCCCCATCTCCATATACAGACAGGAGTGGTTTTGACTCCGAAATTCAAGCGGTGGCGCCGCAGGATATTGAGCAAATTCAGGTTCCAAGCACTCAAATGCGGCTCCAGCTTCGAATTTTAATCTACAAAACGCATCTGCTACAGCTTTCCCGGGTAGTGGCGGGTTTCCGAACGCTACCGATTTTACAATTAATCCAAATAATGCGACTCCCGCCGTCTGGGTATACGGTGCAGGACTTTTTCTCCCGAATTGTTCAACGCTGATCAGTGGGACCCGGTTTCGCCCACAATCGAATCTGCCGCCAGATGCATCGCCACTGGGGCCTGGTCCACAACGACCGCTGTTGAGGGCCCGGCAACGGCTTTGCCTGAGCGCTGGCCAGCAGGCCAGGTCCTGCTTCTGCTCCTGTAGTGGAAGGTTGGAATACGTTTAGCGCCGATCGACGACGCTAAGCGTAACCCGATCCCACATCTGGATAGAGGTCACACGGGTACTCCCTGGCCCTGGTCCCGGTCCTGGTCCCGGTCCCGGTCCCGGTCCCGGTCCCGGTCCCGGTCCCGGTCACTGACCGCTGATCCTGATATCCAGTTTCTATCTATCCGACGGCGACGGCGATTGACGTGATTATGGTGATGATCCGCGGACCCGGATTGCCGGCTGGGTCGATGCGGCGAAAGCAGCAGCAAGGCAGGGTTAGCCAAAATGGACCCCGACGAGCAGCGCAACGCTATTACGGCCGCACTGTTGGCGAAAGAAGCTACACCAGCGGATCAAGCATCTGCTGATAGCTTCGGTGCGCGACAACGCCGGCGTTGGCAAGGTATAGGCGGCGCCGTACACGGGCCCATCGCAAACGTACGCATCGAAAGAGGATGTGCCCGCTGACTATGATTATGCGAATGCCAGCGTCGAATCCTGGCATGCCCGGTTATTAGAGATCAGGCATGGAACTGGGCGCGCCACGCAGGCTCGCACGTACGCGGCCTCCCGCCGCCGTCTCGTATGCTTCCGTTAACGATCCCTGGAGCGTGGGTAGAAGAGCGCCTAGCATGTCCGATACCCAAATCGCTCCGGGCGTGTCGGAGGCGAGCTTCAATAATTATCACTGGCAAGCGGACCCCGGCAACCGCTGCGCTGCTGAATGCATGACACCGCCGGTGGGCATGGTGCCGGGTCCTTATTCTTTCGGCGGATTGGCGGCTAATCTCGTTTGGCACCGACCCGTGTGCCAATGCAGCTAGACCCGGGCATTTGAGCGGACACGTGCTGCCGCAAGGGCGGGTCTGGCGCCGCCCGCTGCTGGCTATTGGGCCAGACTTGGCCGGTGACCTGCCCTATCAGAGCGGCGGCCAAATCCGAATGCGACCGCCTGCCGGCACCGCAGCCGCCGGCATCGCGACGTCAATCCATTGGTCGATCGGGTTCAGCCCACGGCAACCCATTCGACCCGCCTGCAGCTACGTACCACCGCAGCCGTGGTCTCCGGCACCTTCGGCCGTCTACTTCGACAACAGTCGGAGGCCAACAATCCGATGCAGCAACATCAGGCGGGCTTTACTCGGGCTCATCGGTAATCCAATGGCGCTCAAGTACTACTATAAACAAGACGGCATCGTCGCGGAGTTCATCGCGCGCGTGTTCCCGCATACTCGCGGGCGCTCGCTTGGACCGCGCGAGACCGTTGGTGTGCTTCGATAAGAACAACGAGCTAATCGCCGGTTTTGTTTATCATCACTACTCGCCAGAGAATGGCACCATCGAACTCGGCGTTGCTGGCCTGCCCGGCTTCAAGTGGTTGACGCGCACGACACTGCTGGTCATGATGGCGTATCCGCTTTGAGCATCTTACACTGCCAAATGATCATCATTCATGCGCGCGTCGGCTACGCGCATCTTGCGGCAGCTGGCGGTGCCTGGCTTTATGTTTGTGCCGGTCCCCGATTGTATGGACGGGATGAAGACGGCGTGAATATGTGCTTGCTGACCGACGACGCGCTGGAAGGCCAACAAGTTCAGCAAGCGGCCGGCCTCCGAGCCGAAACAGAAGGCAGCGTGATATGGCGTACGGCGGTCAAAGCACCTACGGGCTCAACCCGCAGCAGGCCAACGCGCGCAATCGCATCACGCAGGCATTGATGCGGATTGCCGATCCGCCGCCCGGCGGCATGCTGGCGCCGGGTACTCCGCCGGTATCGCCGCAAGGCAACCGGCGCAGCCGGCGCAAGCCGCCGCAGCCGGTGCGGAGCCGGGGATGGGGATGCCGCAACAGCCGGCGGCGCTCGGCGCCGCGAGCCGCGCCGGTGGGCGCCAAGTGGGCGCCGATGCGGCGGGCCGCACGCTCCCGGGCATGAACACTCCGGGCGTTCAGCCGCCGGGTCAGCTGCCGCCAAGGAATGCGGCCGGGGAGGATAAGCAATGCATAACT
>ERZ1370068.8615-contig-7455_pt1 | contig 33990 bp, 54 predicted proteins | sample MGYA00561227_ERZ1370068 | MGnify/ENA primary metagenome ERZ1370068 (study PRJEB38410, sample SAMEA6850437) | metagenome | study: Metagenomic assessment of the ecological functions of the soil: analysis of the soil microbiota associated with the...
GGCGCGGGTTACGCATCGGCAGCCATGTCTGCAAGGCGCTGGCCGAGGCCGGCGCCCAACCGATCTGCCTGGACACGCTCGAGAAAGGCCATGACTGGGCCGTCCGCTGGGGATCGCTCGAACGCGGCGACGTCGGCGATGGCCGCTTCGTCGAGGATGTATTCCTCCGCCACAAGCCGCAGATCGTCATCCATCTCGCGGGCTATATCGAGGTCGGCGAATCGGTCGCGCCAGCCCGAGCGCTACCTCAGCAACAACGCCGCCAAGAGCCGCGTCCTGATCGGCGCGGCACTGCGGCACAAGGTCGAGGCCTTCGTGTTCTCCAGCACCTGCGCCGTCTACGGCCTGCCGCAGTCGGACCTGCTGGCCGAGATCGCACCGCGATCGCGCCGATCAATCCCTACGCCGCTTCAAGGCAAGCGTCGAGACGCGCTCGATGCGGCCGCCTGGCAGGGCCTGCGCGCCGCGTCGCTGCGCTATTTCAACGCCACCGGTGCCGACGCCGCGGCGGAGATCGGCGAGGCGCACGAGCCGGAAACCCATCTCCTGCCGCTCGCGGTCGACGCGGCACTGGGTCTGCGCGCGTCCCTTGTCGTGCACGGATCCGGATTATCCGACGGACGACGGCTCGTGCGTGCGCGACTACGTCCACGTGACGGACCTGGCCGACGCGCATCTGCGCGCGGTGCAATGGCTGGTCAGGCAGAAGGTCGGGCGCGGCCGCCACGACGTGTTCAACCTCGGCTCCGGCACCGGCCACAGCGTCAGGCAAGTCGGTGGACTCGATCAGCCGCAGTCGTCGGGCGGCCGGTTCCCCATGTCTACGGCGCCCGCCGACCCGGCGATTCGCCGCGGTCTGGTCGGATGCATCGACAAGGCGCAGCGCGAGCTTGGCTGGACTCCCCTTGCGCGGCCTCGAGACCCAAGATCGAGGATACGGTGCGATGGCGGATGTCCATGCAGGCGGTGAAGTGCCTCGGAACGATTGACCCGCGACCGGCGTTGTCTCTGTTAGCTCTCACAGGGAGACATCGTCAGTGGCGAACGACGGCAGCCAAGGAACCGGAAATGGCCTGCTTTACGGCGTGATCGGCGCACTCTGCGTCGTCGTGGCCGGCAGGCGGGTTCTACATCTATCAAAGCAACCAGGCTCAAAACCCGGCGCCGGAGGCGGCCGCAAGCCGCGCCGGCACCGGCCCCCACGCGCCGCCCGCACCGCCGGTCAGGCCGCCCCCGGCCGGCGCCGCCGCCTGCGCCGGCCGGTCCGTCGGCCAGCCACGGCTCGCCCAGGCCCGCGCGTCGATTGCGGATGCCCGGCGCCTGGCGGCGACGGGCAACTTCGGCGATGCCGAAGCGGCCCTTCAGAATGCCGACAGCGATCGTCCCCGGCTTTGCCGAAACGGCGCACGGCGCGGCGCGAGATCGCCGACATGCGCACGGCGCGCGGCCAGACAGGCCGGCATGACAATCAGCTGCCGGCGCTGATCGCCGCGGCACGCGCGGGCCATTGCGCGCCACGATCTCACTAGCGCGGCCGATCGGGCGCTCGATGAGGCGGAAAAATCGATGCCCGGATCAGGCGTGGTCCAGGCACGAGCCGATTGCTCGAGGCCGTCGCCCGCCCGGCACGGCCGCCCAACCGAAACTACGAGGCGACACTTCGGCATCACCCTGGTCGCCATCAGCTCGAGCGACGGTCAGGATCTGGCGCGGTCATGGATGCCCTGCGGGATCAACGGCGGATGACCTCGTCCTGGTCGGGGACGACCTGCTGCACCTGCCTCGAGGCGGCGACAGATCGTGTCGGGAGAACCGATCAGCAGCTCTGGCACGCCCTGGCCGAAGGTGCGTCGCCCAGCTCTGCCAGAACCACATCATGTCCTTGGCCCATTCCTGCGCCTGCAGCATCGGTCGGCGCGCAGACGAAGATGCGGCCCCAGCCGGCCTGCTGGCCGTTCTTGACGGTGCGGCCGTGCCGGGCCGCCTGCCTCGCTATAGCCGCGGCAGGCTGGTCGTAGAACTTGAAGATTGTCGGTGAGCACGATCGGCTTGCCGCCGTACCCGGCCCAGAACAATGCCGTGCGCATCGAGGCGGCGAAACCGCCATGAGGGGCGGATGGGGCGTCTGCAGCAGGCGCGGCGCAATGCCCACCTGCTCGATCTTCATCGCCGGCGTGACGCCCCTGCGCCGTACATTGGCGTAGACCGGATGCTCGTGCGGATTGACCATCCCGCCGGCGGAAAGTTCCAGTACTTGCCGCGATGGCTGAAGGTCTCGTTGGACAGCGCCTTGACCACGACATCGACGAACTCGTAGAAGTATTCGCGGTTGGCCGTGCTCGGCCGGCGTGTCCTTGTTCCACGGGCCCACCGCGTTCAGTTCGTCGCGCACCTTGAAGTTCTCGACCCAGCGCGCCTGGTAGCCGCGCACCAGGCCGACGCCGAAGCGGCCGCCCAGCATGTGATCCATGGTGGCGATGTCCGGCCACGCGCAGCGGATTGTGCGTGGTCGAGACGAAGCCGCAGGTGATCACGCGCAGTTTCTTCGCAGTGCCTGCCGAGCCACATCGACATCAGCCGCGGATCGTTCGAGATCTCGAAGCCCTCGATCTGCAGGTGATGCTCGGGATGGCCGAAGCCGAAATAGCCGGCGTCGTCGGCGAAAGCGCATACTCGGCGATCTCGTCCAGCATGCGCTGGTAGAGCTCGGATTGCGGCCCGCCATGCCGCCTCGAGCTCGGCCCGCCGGCCGATCGTGCAGTACATGAACAGGCTGAAGCGCATCGCGCGATCGGCGGCTATGCCGCCAGCTTGATAGAGCTCGACGCCACGTTGTCGCGCAGGATGCGCTTGCGCAGCTCGGGGCTGAGATGGCCGGTCTGCTCGGCGATCACGTCCTGGCTCCACGGCCAGGTCGAGATCGCTGTGCGGGAAGTCGTTGGCCCACATCAGCTGGTGCGGGCCGAGCTGGTCGGCGAACTGGAAGGCCGTCCAGTCGTCCTGGAAGGTGAGCGCAGATGTGCTCGCGGAAATACTCCGACGGCAGGCGCGGCGAGCTCCTTGCCGCTTCATCCAGTAGCGGTGGCGCTTGTAGGCGTGGTCCATGCGGTACATGAAATGCGGCGCCCAGCCGGCGTCGGCCTCGACGCAGACCACGCGCAGCCTGGGATGGCGCTCGAACACGCCGGAGAAGACCAGCATGCCCATGATGTCCTGGCAGCCGCGGATGATCGACGAGGAAGCCGTTGATCTTGGGGCCGCGCGGCTTAGCCGAGCGAGTTGTCGCCGCTCGAGGTCAGGATGTGGAACGAGAGCGGCAGCTCGAGCGCGACGGCGGCCTCCCAGAACGGATCGAAGGCCGGGTCGAGTCGTAGTCCTTCTCGCCGGGATTGCCCGGCATCATCACGCCGCGAAAGCCCATCGCCTTGATGCGCTCGAGGTCCTCGATGCCTTCCTTGATCGTGCGCATCGCGGTCTGGCCGACGCCGATCAGCCGGTCCGGCGCATGGGCGCAGTAGGCCTGCGAGCCAGCGGTTGTAGGCGTCGAAGCAGGCCTTCTTGTAGTCGAAGTCGGGATGGTTGCAGATCAGCATGCCGACGGTCGGATAGATGATCTCGGCGGCGACGCCGTCCGCTGTCCTGGTCGGCGAGCCGCGCCGTCGGGATCCCAGCCGCCGCGGTGCAGGTCCTCGAATTTCGCGCCGCCCATGCGGATGTCCTCGGGCGGCACGCCGGCCGCGGCGATCAGGCCCATCGGCACCGGGCGTCTTCATGCCGTCGACGACGATAGATGTCGCCCATGCCTTCCTTGTGGACGACGATGCGGCGCGCCGCTCGCGCCACGCCGGATCGATGTTGTCGACGTAGCAGTTGGGCGGCTCGGTGATGTGCAGAGTCGGCGGAAATCGGACGCCAGTCCATGCGCGTTTCTCCTGCTGTCGTGGCCGGCAAATGGTAGGCAGAGCAGAAGTGCCGCGGCAAGCCACCGCGGAACGCCCGTTTCGGCGGGCGGCAGCGGTTGAACCGCCCGCCCGCCTATGGCATATCCGCGCCGCCCGCGGATCCGGCCGTCAGCACGCTGCCGTAGCTCAGTGGTAGAGCACCCCCTTGGTAAGGGGGAGGTCCACAGTTCGAACCCAGTGCGGCAGCACCAGCTTCCCAGCACCGACAACAGAAGGCCCGCGCCGACACTGCCGGGCGGGCCTCGACCTCCCGCCGGTACATCCGCGGCTCGAGGTCGGTTGGAGCGTCGTGCTCCGGCGACACAACGCCCTGCCACCGCGTCCGGTTGCAGGCGTCGAGCCGCCGGCGCGTCGCCTCAGTTGCGCGTGAAGCCTTCGAGCTCGCTGGCCGCCCAGTCGAGCGTCTTTTCCATCGCCTCGCCGCGTGAAGTGGCGCACCGCCATCTGGGTCTGCAGCGCCTGGACGTAGATCTGCTCGCCGATCTTGTGCGGTGCCGGCGCGCCGGCGATCGACAGGATCTGGTGATTGTTGCGGATTGGGATAGTGATAGAGCGTGCCCTTCGGCGGCCCTTCCTCGGCCCAGGTCTTGAAGGTGGTGAGGTTGGCGAACGACGGCAGGTCGTAGCCGCCGCTCGCCTCGACCATCTTCTCGACCGACGTCGGCCTGCGACAGGTGGACGATCAGGCTCTTGGCCGCCGCCTGGTTCTTGCTGAAGTTCCAGATGCCCCAGAAGTAACGGCACGAACGGCGCATAGCGGCCCTTCGGCCCGGCGGCGAAGCCGTGCGTCCACAGCTGCTCGGCGACCTTGGGCGCGTCGCGCTTGGCCACCGCCCAGGCGCTCGGCGGATTCATGATCAGCGCGCCCCTGCCCGAGACCAGCCACTTGTTGTTCGACAGGCGTCGTCCCATGACGGCGCATCGGACGGCAGGAACGCCATCAGCCGCCTGTAGTAGTCGAGCGCCTGGCGCACCGCGTCGCTCTTGACCGTGATGTTGCCCTTGGCGTCGACCAGCATGGCGCCGAAGCCGTGGAAGATCGCGCCCGCGGTGTCGACATTGTCGCCCGTCGTGCCGAGCGCCGATGCCGAACGGCATGGCCGCCCTTGTGGCAGGCCTCGGCCGCCTTGAGGAACGCATCGAACGTCCAGGCGTCGGCCTTGGGCGGCGCGCCGGCCGGATACATCGCCTGCACGTCGATGCCGGCGAGCTCCTTCATCAGGTCGATGCGCGAGCACGGCCCCTTGATCTGGCTGCCGACCGTCGCCGGCACCGCGCAGCCACTTGCCGTCGACCTTGCCGAGATACTCGACGGTGGCGTTGACCGCGCCGTTCTGCTTGATCAGCGGCTCCATGACGTCGTTCATCGGCACCAGCTGCTCGGCGTAGCGCGACGGCAGCCAGGTCGATGAGCGCGAAGATGTCGTGGCCCGACTTGGCCTGCGCCTCGGCGGCGCCGGTCAGCAGCAGCTTGTTGCCCTGCGAGGTGATGAAGTCGATCGTGACCTCGACCTTCTCCTTGGCCGCCCACTCCTCGATCAGCGCCTTGGTGGCATTGTTGGCGTTGGGTACCCAGTGGTCCCACAACGCCGAGCGGACAGCTTGCCGGCGGCGTAGGCGCCGCGCACGAACGGTGCGGCGACGAAGGCCGCCGATGCCGCGGCGGTACCGGCAACGAATCGACGACGCGCAATCTTCGATGAAGCCATGTTTTCCTCCTGATCCTGATCCTCGACGGGACCTTTGCGGTGACGCTAGGCACCTCGGCGCCTGCGGGCAACGGAATTCCGCAATCCCGGCACACAGAAAAGCACGCGGACCGCGCTATGATGACGAGCTAAGCAAGCAAGCTGGAGGAAACGATGCGCCTGCTGATTGACGGCGCCATGGTGTGGAATGGTACGGGCTCTCCGCCCTTTGCGGGCAAGGTGCTGATCGAGGGCGAACGGATCACCGCGGTCGCGCCGCAATCCGAAACTGTTGCCGCCGACGGCGCCGGAGCGCATCGACGCGGCGGGCAAGTTCCTGATGCCGGGCATGGTCGAAGGGCCACGCGCATCTGTCCTTCGTCGATACGCCGCGCGGCACGGCGCTGGGCGAGTTGCCGCCGGAGGATCATACGCTGCTCACCATGGACGCCGCGCGCAAACTGCTGGGCGCGGGCTTCACCAGCGCCTGCTCGGCGGCGGCCGCCAAGATCCGGCTCGACGTCGCGGTGCGCGACGCCATCGACCAGGGCCTGATCGACGGGCCGCGCCTGCTCGCCGCCAGCCCCGAGCTCACCGTCACCGGCGGGCTGGGCGACGGCCGGCAGCCTGCATCTGCACCAGGACAGCTTCGGCGTCGCCGTCGACGGGCCCGACGAGGTGCGTCGCATGGCGCGGCTCTGCCTGCGCGAGGGCGTCGACACCATCAAGCTCAACATCTCGGGCGACGTCGGCACCGGATCGGCGCCCGTCCGAGGCCGCCGTGATGACCGACGCCGAGGTCGCGGCAGGCGTCGAGGCCGCGCACACGATCGGCCGGCGGGTCGCCGCCCACGCCCGCGCCTCGGACTCGGTGAAGCGCGCGCTGCACGCACGGCGTCGACGTGATCTACCACTGCGACTACGCCGACGAGGAAGCGCTCGACCTGCTGGAGGCGGCCAAGGACCGCGTCTTCACCGGGCCCGCCGTCGGCCTCGTTGCTGGCGCGGCTCGAGAGCCTGCGCGGCGACAACACCGCCGCAGGGCCGGCATCTATCTCGAGCGGCTGAAGCCGCTCTACGAGGCGACCTGCCGCACGCACAACGAGATGCGCAAGCGCGGCATCCGCATCGTCGTCGGCGGCGACTACGGCTTCGCCGCCAACCCGCAGGGCACCAACGCCCGCGACCTCGAGCACTTCGTGACGCATTTCGGCTTCAGCCCGAGCGAGGCGCTGCAGGCGGCGACGCGCACCGGCGGCGAGATCATGCAGCGCGGCCACGAGCTCGGCCTGGTGAAGGCAGGGCTATCTCGCCGATCTGCTGCTGGTCGACGGCGATCCGCTCGAAGGACGTTCGCGTGCTGCAGGACAACGAAGCGCTTCGCCTTCATCATGAAGGGCGGCGTGCGCTACCTGCCTTGCGAAGGCACGCCGCATGTACGGCGCGTGCATTGAGACCGGCCACGGCCTATGCTGGGGTGAGCTGACGCACCCTCTGCATGCGTCATAGTCGCGATCCACGCAGCATCCGGCGTGCGCACGAGTATCGCGGACACTGGATGGCTGCGTCATTCTCTTTATGGTCCGGACATGGACGCAATCGAACCAATAAAGCCGCTTACCCCTCTCTATGGATCCCGCGAACAATTCGAGGTCTCTGCCGCTGGCCTGGCCGCTTGGCGCCAGTCGGAGGCATTCGCGCGAGTCGTCGCATTCTACAAGGACTATCCTCGCGATCGCTGCAGAGCAACGGAGGCGCGCGCGCTGCTGCACCATCTGATCGTCATGCGCCGTCCCGAGCGCGCCCTGGAGCTCGGCACCTACCACGCCGGCACCGCCGAGGTGATGGCGCGTGGCCTATTGGGAGGCGGGCCACGGGCATCTCGAGACGATCGACCCTTCGGCGGCGAGCGTTGCCCGCTCGATCAGCTGCCGCTCTGCCGTCGCCAGCTCCGCGAGCGGATCTCGTTCCTGGCCCGTCAACTCGGGCTTTCATTTCGACAGGGCGATCGGCAACGGCGTGCATCTATGACCTGGTGCTGATCGACGGCAACCACGAGTTCGAATTCGCCCTGTTCGATCTCCTGTGCGCGGCACGGATCATCCGGCCGAATGGCCTCATCGTGCTCGACAATGTCGACCAGCCGGGACCGCGAGTCTCGCCACCAAGCAGTTTCTCGAGCATCATCCCGAGTGGCGGGATATCGCCGATGTGGTCCGCCGAACCGATCCCGCCGCGCCTCACTCGCCGCGCCGCAGCCCTCGTTCCCCGACACAAAATTCTACGTTGCTCGAGGCGCCGCCTTATTATCCGGTACCGCCACGCCGCACAGTTTCGGCTCGATCGAGACCGACTGCGCGGACGTCGACGGCATCGAGCTCGAGCTCGCCGGCCCGGCGCGCGGCACCCTGCATATCCAGATCTACGTGCGCACCTTCAGCGGGGTGGAACCCGAGGAGCTCAGAGTGCCTGCAAAGCGTCGCCCTGGACCTTGCCCAGCTGCCTGAGGATCCGCATATCCGGCTTCCGCTCGATCGGCCGTTGCATAGCGCCAGAGCCGCCGGCAAGCAGGTGATCCGCCGGATCGGAGATCCTGCTCGCCTTCACCGGCGAGCAGGTGCCTCGTGCGTTCGCCGCCGCTGCCCTATCCGGCGCGGCACGGCAAGTCGATCGGCTCCTGCGGACTGAACGCGCCGCGACGGGAGTTCCGCCGAGGCGTCACGGTGCCGAACCGGCGCGACGCAACGGCGCGCCGCCTTGCCTACGTTGTTCGAGGAACAAGGAGGCTGCGATGGACAACCAACCGGGCGCCCACGCGCGCGCACGCATGCCAGCGACGCCCCCGGCACATTGGCGAGGATTCCACCTCGGCCTGGCAGGCCGATGGCACGAAAGAGTTGCGCCATGGTCTTCGTGGACGAGCACCAGCGTTCGATCGCGCCTGTATCGCGAGCTTCTCCGACGTCCCGGGATTCATCGCCGCGCTCTCGGCGCGTGGCAGCGGGAGATGGCGCGGCGGCGAGCCCTGCTGGTCGGGGACGATGGAGATGTCGAACAGCCGGCCCTCGACACGATCAGCGGCGCCATCAACATCGCCTCTAGCGACTTTCACGGATGTGCACTGACGACGGCTACCATCCTGGGGTCGCTGGTGGGCGAGGGCGGCCAGGTCGTCGGCATCCGCATGCGTCCGGACGTGGCCAACGAGATGACACGCAACATGCTGCGCTCGGCGCGCGTGGCCAGCGCCTGCTGACGACCATCTGCAAACAGAGGAGCGGGCATGAAACAGCCGGCTGAGGCGGCCGCCCGTTTTATCAACGTCTTTGTCCAGACCTTACTGGATGACGATCTCGACGCGGCGGTTCTGCGGCTCGCGCACGTTGTCGCCGGTCTGCACCAGCAGGCCGGCTCTCGCCCTTGCCGACGACCGTGATCGCCTGCGCCGGCACGCCGTCGCGCACCAGGGCGTCCTTGACCGCGTTGGCGCGACGCAGCGACAGCGCCATGTTGTAGGCTTCCGGACCCGACGTGTCGGTGTGGCCGGTCGCCGTGATGCGGGCGTTGCCCTTGGTCTTGAAGGCGTCGGCCGCCTGCTTGATCGTGGTCAGCGCCTGCTGCCGACAGGTTCGAGCGGTCCCAGTCGAAGAACACCATGAACGACGGCGGCGCCACCGCCGGCGGCGGCGGCGGCGGCGGCGGCGGAGCCGCGGCGCCGAACTTCAACTGCAGGCCCGAGCATGACGCTGAAGTTGTTGTTGGTCCAGTCTCGCGCCGTTGACCGACGGGTTCGACGTGCCGTAGTAGCGGCCATCGATGTTGACGCGGAAGTTCGTGTCGACGTTCCAGCCCAGGCCGATGATGCCCTGATAGGCAAACACCGTGCTGCCCAGCGAGCTGTTGCTGTCGACGAAGCCCACGCCCGCACCAGCGCCGATGTACGGCGTGATCACCGAGACCGGCATGAAGTCGTACAGCAGGTTGGCCATGATGCCGAGCTGGCCGACCTGGTTGTTGATCGCCGTGCCCGGCACGTTGATGTTCACGCTGGTTGTTGGCGATAGACGCCTTCCAACTCAACGCGCGGGCCGACAAAGTCGTAGCCGATCACGCCACCGACCGCCCAACCCGTCTGCGGCGTCACGCTCACCGTCGGCAACAGCGCCGGATTGTTCGGTGTTGGCCGTGAAGTTCAGAAGCCAGTTCACGCCGCCTTCCGCACCGATATACACGCCCGGCGACGGAGACTGCGCCTGAGCCATGACCGGCAGCGCAACAAACGCAGCGGCGGCCATCAAAGCCTTCTTCATACGTATCTCCATGTTTTCGCGATCCGCCGCTACCGGATACCAGCTTGCGGGGTGTGAGTTCGCGGGCCTGAAACCACTACCGGAACAACGACCTGAATTGTACCTGAGAGGGTCGAACGGAGCGCCACCGGTATCAACCGGACTGCGCCGATTGCGCCACGAGGTGTGGCATCGCGGTCACAGGGCCGGCAGAGGCTGCCAGATGCGTCGTCAGTGCCCCTGCCGCGACCGCCGTCTTGCGTCGATGCCGATGACGCCCTCTGCGATCGTCATTACGCCGCGCTGTATTACATCAGGGAAATGCCATTCCGCGTGAGTCGCGGCCCGACTGCACAGTATTGCGCCGACCGAGCCGTCGGACGCAGGATAAGGCCATGGAAGCCCAGCCCAGCCTGATCATGATCCAGTTCCTGCAATGGGTGGCCGATCGGCCGCGCCGGCGCGAGGACGTCATGGAGGCATGGCGCAGCTCCTGCCCGCGCTTCCCGGTGTGGGAGGATGCGCGCGCCGAGGGCCTTGTCCGGCAATGCGGCGGCGAGACGACGGCGAACGCCGGGTCGAACTGACCGAACGCGGCAGGACGGCGCTGCGCGCGCGCAGGCCCGTCTCTAAGCGGCGCTGCTCAGCCCGCCGCTCAGCGGGTCCGGACCGTAGGTGTTGGGACCGGTGGTGCCTTTCAGGAAGCCACATTCGATCAGGTACCACAGGCTGCCGATCACCGGCACGAAGATGATCAGCATCCACCAGCCGCTCTTGTTGCGGTCGTGCCAGCGCTTCACGCCGACGGCGAGCGAGATCCAGGAGGCGAGCACGCCGACGATGGTACCAAACAGCGCGGATTGCCGCGCGCTCGGACGGCGACCATCGACCTGCTCGTAATCTCCCGACATGATCGCGGCAGTGCCCCGCCCATCAGACGACAAGACGATCGCCTCAACGACGAAGATGCCGACGTGAACGAGCCAGAACCTGGCGCGGTTGATGCGTCCTTGAAAGCTGAACAGCAGGTTTATCATTTGTTGTCTCCCCGTTTGCCCGTGATGGCCGGTCGAAGCTGCGCCTCATTTCTTACGGCGGCCTGACCGCGCCTCGGGTTACTATGGGACGGCCATGACCCTCCAGCGCGCCGCCCTGTGGGCAATCGTCGTTGCGGCCACGATGTACCTGCTCGTGGCCGGGCGCGGCCTGCTGCTGCCCTTCGTGCTGGGCCTCGTGCTCTGGTACATGATCGACGCGCTGGCCGACGCCTTCGAGCAGCCGCGGCTCGGCCGGTTGCGCCTGCCGCGGCCGATCGCGCTGCTGGCGGCGGTCTGCGTCATGGGCGGGCTGCTGTGGATCGTCGGCCGCACGATCGGCCGCAACATCAGCGCCGTCGCCGCCGCCGCGCCCAACTACGAGCGCCGCCTGCAGCATCCTGATCAACGAGGGCGCGCGCATGGTCGGCGTCGAGCAGGCGCCGACGCTCGAGCGAGCTGTTCGACCGCATCAGCCTCGCCGACACGCTGAGCAGCCTCGCCACCGCCGCCGCCTCGGTGGTGAGCGTGGCCGGCATCGTGCTGATCTATGCCGGCTTCCTGTTCGTCGAGCAGGTGCGCTTCCGCCGCAAGCTCGCGATCATCCTCGGCTCGGGCGAGCCAGCAGGCGCGCGTGCACGCCGTTCTCGACCAGATCGACCGCGACATCCGCGTCTATATCCGCATCAAGACCACGCTCGCCGTGGCGACGTCGGCACTCGCCTATGCCGTGATGGCCTTCGGTCGGCGTCGACTTCGCCGCCTTCTGGGCGGTCATGGTGTTCTTCTTCTATTACATCCCGACCGTGGGCTCGATCCTCGCCATCGCGGCGCCGGCGGTGCTCACGCTGGTGCAGTTCGACCATCTGACGCCGTTCCTCATCGTGCTGCTGGTGTTCGGCACCATCCAGATCGTGACGGCCAACGTGATCGAGCCGGCCATCATGGGCCGCACGCTCAACCTCTCGCCGCTGGTCGTGATCGTCTCGCTGATGGTGTGGGGCACGATCTGGGGCGTCGTCGGCATGTTCCTGTGCGTGCCCATCATGGTGGTGGCACTGATCGTGCTGGCCCAGTTCGAGACCACGCGGCCGCTCGCCGTGCTGCTGTCGGCCGACGGCCAGGATTCCGGAGCCGCAGGGTGAGGCGGCGCAATGAAACGACTGGCATTCTTTCTCCTGCTGCTTCGCCGCCGGCGCGGCGGCAGCGCGACGCGGCGCCAGCACCACAGGCCGTGGCCCCGATCCCGCCCGCGGCCCCATCCGCGGCCGAAGCGCAGCCGCCGGGCCTGGAAGTCATGTATGCCTGCCCCGGCGGCACCGATTTCGCCGCCGTCTTCTCAAGGACGGCGACCTCGCGACCCTCACGGTTCCCGGGCCAGCCGCGAGATCGAGCTGTCGCGCCAGCAGGCCGGCTCGGGCTTCGCCTACGGCGATTCCTACTACGAGCTGCGCGGGCGGGGCCGCGAGGCGACGCTCGACGGCGGCCGGCCGCTCGATGCGCTGCCACGCCGTCGGCCGGCCCGGCGAGCCGCCGCGCACCTACCAAGGCGGCGGCCTCACCATCACGCTGTTTCCCGACGGCATCTTCCGCCTGCGCGAGCGCCGCGACGGCGGCGAGCCGGTTCTCGACCTCGGCCAGTGGGCCCAGGAAGTCGATGGCGGCGTGCGCCTGGTGCTGCGCGGCGGCACGATGCGCCCGACGCGCCTTCCGCGAGGCCAACGGCGACCGGCTGATCGCCGAGAACGGCACCGAGCTGGTGCGGGCGCCCACGCCCGACCTGATCGAGGGCCGCTTCCAGCTCGCCGGCCTCTACCGCGACACGCCGAGCGGCGGCCTGTTTGCCGAATGCCTGACCGGCCGGACCTACCCGGTGGCGCCGACCGGCGCCGAGCCCGACCTCGAACAGTGCCTGGACCGAGGCAACGCCGTCGCGGGAGGCCCAGCTCTACGTCGAGGTCGTCGGCGGCTTCGTCGAGCGGCGAGATCCAGCATCGAACGCTTCCTCAGCCTCAAGCGCGATGGCGCCTGCCCGCCGCTGGCGCCGCGCAGCTCGGCGTTGCGCGGCACCGAATGGCGCGTCGATCGAGATCGATGGCGAGCGTCCGGCGTTCGACGACTGGCGGCAGCGGCCGACCCTGAGGCTCGACGACCACGGGCAAGTACACCGCCTCGACCGGCTGCAACTCGATCGACCGGCAGCTACCAGCTCGATCCCGACGGCCTGCGCTTCCTGGCGTCGGCGACAACCCTGATCGGCTGCGCGCCGTCGGTCGGCGCCATGGAGCGCCGCTTCCTCGATGCGCTGGGCGCCGTCCGCCAGGCCCAGCTCGCCGGCACTGACGCTCGACCTGCTGGACGCGCGCCGGCAAGCGGCGCCTGCGGCTGGAGGCGAGCGCGCTGAGCGGGCGCCGTTAGGGCTCCGCCGCCGGATCGGCCTGCAAGCACGATGGCCTGCCGGCCGTCATCGCGGGTGATGCGCAGGAAGGCGGTCGACGGCCGCGTCGGTCGGCCGCCGAACTCGCGGTCGATCTCGTCGAACAGCCGGACGTAGAGTTTCCACTCGGTCATGCCGGGCTCGATCGGCACGCGGGCCGGCTCGCGCCAGTCGAGCGCGCGGATGCCGCTCTTCACCACCTGCTCGATCAGGCCGGTCGCGCACCAGCGTGGCCTCGAAGCGGCCGATCGTCGCCGTCCGCGCGCTGGCGAGTGACCGGCCGGGCGATCACCGCGATGCAGATCTGGCCCGGCTTGTCCTCGGGCACGAACTCGACCGAGCCGCCGTTCAGCGTCGGATCGCCGAGGTCGTCGTGCCAGCCCAGCCGCTCGACGATGACGACGCGCCGGCTTTCCTGGTCGAAGCGCCAGCCGGGCTGGCGGATCGAAGCAGCGGCGCACCGTGCGCGTCTCGCCGGCCGGCGCCCGCGCCAGGATCTCCGGCGACACCAGCGTGTTCGACTCCGGGCGTCGTCGTTTGCACCCGCTGGTCGAGGGCGAACGATCCGGGACGGTCGGGCAGCACGATGAACAGAAGCTGGAACGTCACGGTTCGCCGGAAGCGCGACGGACCGACAGCGTGCCGGTCGCGAAAGAGCGGTGCGTCGTCGGCGTCGGTGGCGAAAGGCCGCGCGCGGCACGGCGAAGCGCAGCCGCTCCGGGGCGACGATCGGCCGGCGCCGCGCCACGCGCCGACCGCGAGGACGGGCGGCGGGCCGCCGGCGGGCGCCAGGTGCGCGGCCGACGACCTCGATCTGCACCGGCGGATCCTGATCGCGTGAGCCCGTGCCATCGCGGCAGCGCGGCGCGGCGGCACGAAGCGCGGCGTGAAGGACAGGATCACCGGGCGCGTCGTCGAGACCCGGCCAGCCGATCGAGCTCGGCCGTCGCCCGCTCGGCTGCCTTGAGCGCGGCAAGCCGCGCGCCCGCGCCTCGGTCGTTCCAGGGCCTCCCTGAGCGCGCCGTTCAGCGCGTCGATCTCGGCGAAGGCCTGGCGCCGGAACGGCGGCAGGCGGTCGAACGGGCGTTCGGCGTCGGCTTCGCGAGCGCGCCGCCAGGGCGTCGGTCAGCAGGCTGGCGGCGCGAAACGCCGGCAGCAGCCGATGCGCGCCTCGCCATCGGCGCGCGCCTGCAGGCTGGCGCGCTCGGCCCGCGAGCACGGGCGACCTTCTCGCCGACCGTCGGCCCCGTCCCGGGCGCCTCTTCGCGCAGCAGCAGGTAGGCGATGCGCCGCGAGGACCGACGCCGAGCAGCGCCGCCGCGACAAGCGCGCGGCGCACGCGTCGTGCATCATCGGTCTCGATCGGAGCCAGCCGTCATGCGGCGGTTTCTAGCATGGCCGCCGGCGCAGCGACCGGCGGCGGATTGTCAGTACGAGAACAGCACCGGCAGCGGCGAATTGAGGATGAGATGGCGGGTCATGCCGCCGAAGATCATCTGGCGCAGGCGGCTTTGCGTGTAGGCACCCTTGACGATCAGGTCGGCGCCGCCGGCTGACCGCCGTATCGACGATCGTCTGGCCAGCCGACCGGCTGCCCGGCTTCACGTGCTGGCTGGTGACGTTCAGGCCGTGGCTGCGCAGCGACTCGGCGATCTCGGCCGAGGTCGGCCCGGGCACCATCGCGCCGTCGACGCTCAGCACGTCGATCGCCTCGGCGCCGCTCAGCACCGGCATGGCGAGCGAAATGGCGCGCGCGCTTTCGGTCGAGCCGTTCCAGGCGAACAGGATCCGCTTGCCGACCATGCCGTTGAAGCCCTGCGGCACCACCAGCACCGGCCGGCCCGGAATCGAACAGCGCGGTTTCGAACACGCTCTCCGGCATCTTGGGCAGCGGCCCGGCTGCGGCATGACGATCAGGTCATAGGCGCGGCCGATCGTGCCGATCGCCGTCGGGCCGCTGTCGTCGGCCGAGCGCCATTCCGACGTGAGGCCTGCCGCGCGCTGGTCGAACGCCTGCTTCACCGCCGCGACGCGCTGGCGTTCCTCGGCGTCCTCGGCCAGGCCGCCGCCGATCGGCGCGCCCATGCCGGCATCGGCCCACGCCATGCTCATGACGCCGTAGGACGGCGGCTCGAGCCCGACCAGTCGGGCGTTGAAAGTCCGCGCAAGCTTCGCCGCCAGATCGAATGCGGACGGATCTTCTGCCGTCCAGGCCATTGTCAGAATTGACTTCATGACACGCCCTCCCTGTTCGACCGAACGATAGCACGAGGCCCGACGGCGCCGACGCTCAAAATGGCGATCGGCTCGACGCGAGCCCAGCGCCGATGACGAAGTTGATACAAATATCGCGTTGAGCATACTTTCATTATCAATATGTTAGTTTCCATACCTCATCCAATTGTTGAGGTGAGGGGCATATATCGGCCCCAGGCGTTTGTGTCGATCGTTTCAGCGGTCCCCAGAACCGATGGAGTGAGTGGGCAGGAACGCCGGTCATCAAGAACGTTTTTCCTTTGGAGATACCAATGCTGTCCATTTTCCGTCGCCTGATGAAGAACGAGCATGGCGCCACCGCCATCGAGTACACGCTGATCGCTTCGCTGATCGCCGTCGCCGCGCATCGCCGCCATGCACGCCGTCGGCAGCAAGGTCATGCGAACGTGATGAGCAACGTCGCCAGCACGATGCACTGATCGAGACCATCTCGGCTCGGCAATGGGCGGTCCGGCAACGGGCCGCCCATTTCTTTGGCACGCGACTGCTGCATTGCCTACCAACGTTACACGCGGACGTTGTCCCGTCAGCGCAGCCGATAGGCTGGATCGACCCCGGCCGCCGGCCAGAGCCTTCAGCGATGCTCGAGGAGACTGGCCAATGCTGTCCCGCCTGCCGTCCGCCATCCGCCGCCTCGTCGGACCGGCGCGGCACTACCGCCATCGAGTACGCGTTGTTCGTCGCGCTGATCTCGGTCGCCGCCATCACCGTGCTGCCAACCGTCGGCCAGCAGATTCAGAACGTGCTGACGCCGTCGCCAACGCGCATGACTGATGCGACGCGCATCGCCTGCATCGCGTCGCTCGCGCCTGCAGCGCGCGGCTCGACGCTGGTCGGCTACAGTCGCTCATGCTGCTGTTCGCCGTCGCCGCGATCACCGTGCTCGGGCGGTGACGTCGGCGACGGCATGGAGCCGCCGCGCAACGCCAGCGTCACTTCTTCGGACTGAGCCAGTTGCGCCGGCTCGACCGGCAAGACGACTCAGCGAATCTGGCCGGCCTTGGGTACGATCCAGGCGAAGCGGTCGGACAGCGCCGCCAGCGTGATGCGGTTGATGGCGTCGGCGGTGATCGTCGCGCCGCCGGTCGCATCCGGCAGGTCGCGCGTCGCCACGGTATCGGCGGCGACGGTGCTCATGAAGCCGTTGTCGGTCGCCGAGCGCACCGTCGCCGACACGCACATGTGGGTCATGAAGCCGCCGACGATCAGGTTCTTGCGGCCGCTCGCCGCCAGATGCTTGGCGAGGTCGGTGCCGGCAAAGGCGTTGGGCAGGCCCTTGTCGACGATCGTCTCGCCGGCACGCGGCGTCAAGGGCGCCACGATCTCGTAGCCGCTCGACGAGGGGTTGAAGGCCTTGCCCTTGGACTGGTGGCGCACATGCACGATCGGCGCGCCGGCGGCGCGGGCCTTCTCGAGCAGGACCGGCCAGCGCCTCGATCGCCGGCTGCACGCCGGGCAGCGGCAGCAGGCCGTCCGTGTATTCCCTCTGAGCGTCGATGATCAGCAGGATGCCATCGGCCATGGTCGCCGGCGTGGGCGTCGCTCCTGCCATCTGCAGCATGGTCATTGCCATGTTTTCCCTTGAACTACGCTACGGTTGTGTAAGCTTGGGGCGTATCAACGCCCAAGGCGATCGCATTTTGCAAGGCCCACGGCCGCATGACACAGCACGATCGGTCACGATCGTGTCATGGTCCAGCTTAGCGACGATGCTGACGATCACGCCGCGCCGCGCGCACGCCGTCGATGCTGATCGAGCGCCGCTCGTCGCCATATCGCAGCGGTCGCCGCCGGCGATGAACGCACTGACGAAAAGTGCGCTGCATGCCTCGGATAGGATTGAATATGAGATTTCATCCTGTCCGATCGTACAATTCCTGGTAGACGACATCGCCAGCGCTCGGCAGAATGCCGATACCATGGACGCCCCCGCAAGCTTCTGGTCGACACGTTGGCACGACGGCCCGACCTCGACCTCAAGAACCTGTCGCTGGCGATCGGCCGCAACCACGCCTACCTGCAACAGTATCTGATGCGCGGCTCGCCGCGCGAGCTGCCCAGACGGCGCGGCACGGGCTCGCTCCCCTGCTCGGCGTCTCGCCGGACGACCTGCGCTCGACGGCGGCGCCGCTGGCGGCGGACGGCTCGAGGGCGAGCTGCGTGGCATCGGCTCGCTGCGCGCCGCCGACCGCGCCGACCTGCCGGTCTACGCCTCGGCGGAAGGCGGCGGCGGCGATCATCATCACCAGCGAGCCGATCGACTTCGTGCGCCGTCCCGAGCCGCTGCTGTCGGTGCGCGACGGCTACGGCTGCTACGTCATCGGCGACAGCATGAGCCCGGCCTACGAGCAGGGCGACCTGCTGCTCGTCCATCCTGGCCGGCCGGCACGGCCGGGCGACGATTGCGTGTTCGTGCGCGACCAGGGCGACGGCACGCAGCACGCCCTGGTCAAGCGCCTGCTGCGCATCACGCCGGAAAAGTGGCGGGTGCGCCAGTTCAACCCGGCGAAGGATTTCGACCTCGACCGCGGCCAGTGGCAGAAGGTCCAGCTGATCGTCGGCAAGTACTCGCGCTAGCTGATCGCTGGGCGTTCCTTAGGAAGTTATCCTATCTTTCCCTATCATCCGCCGAACGCACGCCGAGCGGTGCGTCACGGAAACCCTCATGAAGGCGATGCCATGAAGGCGATCATCGTCGGTGGCGGCATCATGGGTCTGGCGACGGCCTGGGCGCTGGCGCGCGACGGCCACGACGGTCGAGCTGTTCGAGCAGGGCTCGTTGCCCAATCCGCTGGCCTCGTCGATGGACGAGCATCGTCTCATCCGCCATCCCTACGGCGACCATCGTGGGCTACGCGCCGCATGATCGACGATGCCTATGCCGCCTGGGACCTGCTATGGCGCCGATCTCGGCCAGCGTCTCTACGCGCCACCGGCACGCTCGCCCTCACCGGCAACGGCGAGACCTGGGCGACGCGCTCGGCCGCGGCGCTGGCCAGGATCGGCAAGCCGATGACCGAGCTGCAAGCTCGCCGAGCTGCCGCGGCGCTTCCCGCATGCTCGACGCCAGCGGACGTCGAGCGCGCCTTCTGGATCGACACGCGGCGGCGTGCTGTTCGCCCAGGACATCGTCGCCGCACTCGCCCGCCATCTCGCGCAGACGCCCAGCGTCCGCCTGCATCCGCATACGCCGGTCCGCTCGGTCGATCTCGAGCACGGACGCGTCATCACGTGCGATCGGCCGCCACCCACGAGCGCCGATGTCGTCGTGGTGGCGGCCGGCGCCTGGGTCGGCCGGCTGCTGCCGGCCCTGGGCCGTCGCCTGGTTCCGTCGCGGCCAGATCGTCATCTACTTCGACCTGCCCGGACGATCAGCGCGCGGCCTGGGCGAAGGGCCCGATGATCATCGACGAAGACCGGTCGATGTCGGCCTCTACCTCGTGCCGCCGGCGGAAGGCCGCGGCCTCAAGATCGGCGACCACGCGTTCAGCCGCAGCGGCGATCCCGCCGGCAGCCGCGACGCCGATGACGGCGAGGTCGCGCCGCTGCTCGAGCGCTGCCGCAGCCTGCTCAGGGGCTTCGAGCGCTGGCGCATCGATCGGCTGAAGGCCTGCTTCTACACCGTGACCGACGACGAGCGCTTCGTCGTCGAGAAGCAGGGCGCCAAGGGTTGGGTGATGTCGCCCTGCTCCGGCCACGGCTTCAAGTTCGGCGCCGTGATGGGACTGGAACTCGCCCGCACCATCGTCGCGGGCCGCGATCCGGCTGCCCATGCGCGCTGGGCGGCCGGTCTGGAAGGCGATAAACCGACCTGACAGAATGTCCTGAATCCAGGGAGAGAAATCGACATGGCTTCCCGCAAGCGACGCGTGCCAAGCGCGGAGATCACTCCGCGCGAGGTGCGCCAGACGCCACCGGACTGCGTCAGGGCCTCGCCACCTACGGCGATGCGGGCTTCTCGCTGTTCCTGCGCAAGGCCTTCATCAAGGCCGGCGGCTATTCCGACGACGCGCTCGACCGGCCGATCGTCGGCATCACCAACACCTTCAGCGACTACAATCCCTGCCACGGCAACGTGCCGCGACCTGATCGAGGCGGTGAAGCGCGGCGTCATGCTGGCCGGCGCGCTGCCGATGGTCTTCCCGACCGATCTCGATCCACGAGAGCTTCTCGCATCCGACCAGCATGTTCCTGCGCAACCTGATGTCGATCGACACCGAGGAGATGATCCGCGCCCAGCCGATGGACTCGGTGGTGCTGATCGGCGGCTGCGACAAGACCCTGCCGGCCCAGCTCATGGCGGCGGCCAGCGCCGACCGGCCGGCGGTCGTGCTGCCGGTCGGGCCGATGCTGGTCGGCCACTTCAAGGGCGAGGTCTTGGGCGCCTGCACCGACTGCCGCCGCCTGTGGGGCCAGTATCGCGCCGGCACCTTCTCCGCGAGCCGACATCGAGCAGGTGAGCGAGCGGCTGGCGCCGACCAAGGGCACCTGCATGGTGATGGGCACGGCCAGCACCATGGGCTGCATCGTCGAGACGCCTGGGCATGGGCCTGCCCGGCAGCGGCTCGATCCCGGCGACGCACTCCGACCGCCTGCGCGGTCGCCGAAGCGAGCGGCAGGCTGGCCGCCGAGATGGCCGGTGAAGCAGGGCCCGCGGCCCAGCGAGATCATGACCAGGGCGGCGTTCCGCAACGCGCCTCACCGTGCTGCAGGCGATCGGCGGCTCGACCAACGCGCTGGTGCATCTCACCGCCGTGGCGCGCCGCCTCGGCATCGAGATCGATCTCGAGGAGTTCGACGCAGATCGGCCGCAAGGCGCCGGTGCTGGTCGACCTCAAGCCTTCGGGCGACCACTACATGGAGCATTTCCATTGGGCCGGCGGCAACTCGCGCCTGATGCGCGAGATCCGCGGCCATCTCGACGAGAAGTGCCGCACGGTTGCGGGCCGCACGCTTGAAGCAGGTGATCGACGCCGCCGAGATCGTGCCCAACCAGACGGTGATCCGCACGCTCAGCGAACCCGATCAAGCCAGACCGGCGGCATGGCCGTGCTGCGCGGCAACCTCGCGCCGCGCGGCGCCGTCATCAAGCATGCGGCCGCCTCGCCGGCGCTGCTGACGCACACCGGCCGCGCCGTCGTCTTCGATCTCGCTGGAGGATCTCGCGCGCGCGCGGCGACGATCCCGGCGCTCGACGTGACGGCCGACGACATCCTGGTGCTGCGCAACGCCGGTCCCGAAGGGCGCGCCCGGCATGCCCGAGGCCGGCTCCTTCCCCATCCCGATGAAGCTCGCGCGCGCCGGCGTGAAGGACATGATCCGCATCTCCGACGCGCGCATGAGCGGCACGGCCTTCGGCACCATCGTGCTGCATCGTGGCGCCCGAGGCGGCCGTCGGCGGCCCGCTCGCCCTGGTCAAGACCGGCGATCGCATCACGCCTCGACGTGCCCAAGCGCAAGCTCGAGCTCCTGGTGAGCGCCAAGGAGCTCGCCGCGCGCCGCAAGGCGTGGAAGGCGCCCGCCGCCGCCTGCCGGCAGCGACCGCGGCTACGCCGGCCTCTTCCAGAAGGAAGTGCTGCAGGCCGACGAAGGCGTCGATTTCGATTTCCTCGGTCCGGCAAAATCGTGAGCGAGGCGAGGCTCCCGGCGCATTTCCGTCGTCGTCACGTGCTACAACTGCCGTGACTATATCGGCGATGCGATCCGCTCGGTGGCGCGCCAGACGCTGCGCGACTTCGAGTGCGTCGTCGTCGACGACGCTTCGACCGACGATTCGGCCGAGGTCGTGCCGCCGCACGCTCGACGAGCTCGGCGACCCGCGCTTTCGCACGATCCGCCTGGACAAGAATGTCGGCCAGACCGGCGCCACGCGCCGCGGCCTGGCGGCGACCAAGGGGACCTTCGTCTGCTTCCTCGATTCCGACGATCTGTGGAACCCCGATTTCCTGGAGCGCCACCTCGCCGCGCACCTGAACGAGGTCCTACGCCGGTGGGCTTCACCGCCTGCAACGCGCGGCTGATCGACGGCCAGGGCAAGCTGATCGCGGGCTGCGTCTACTGGTTCGGCAAGGAGCGCGCCAGCGCCGACCGCGACCGCGCCTTCGCCCCGATCGATCCGGCGCGCGTGCCCAAGCTCGACACCGCGCGGCCAGCGCCGGCGCACTGGCAGAAGCAGACGCCCTATCGCCTCTACACCAAGCGCGTGGTGCACTGGGTCTGGGTCAGCACCTCGTCGATGATGTTCCGCCGCTCGCTGATCGACCTCGTCTTTCCCGACGATGACGAGACGTTCCGCCTGCACATGGATTTCTACGTCGTCGTCATGGCGCAGATGGTGGCGGGCTCGCTGCTGATCGACGAGGCGCTCTACTCGTACCGCCTGCACGGCCGCAACGGCGCGCGCCGACAATCCGGTGCTGGGCGGCCGGCTGCACCTGTCGAGCCGCAACTGGGGCAACACCTACGCCGAGATGCTGGACCGCATGCTGTCTGCCCTGCGGAGAGACCGCGAGCGCTTCGTCACCGCCCTGGGCGAGCGCCAGTATCGGCGCATGCTGCTGCGCATGAAGGCCGCCCGGGCGGCCTGGCCGGCGTCCTGGCTGTTCGTGGCGCGCAGCTGGCTGGTGTGACGAAAGCCACACTACGCTAGCGCAATGCCGTACCTGTAAAGACACGCGTTTACGGTCCGTTCCACCTCGCCGTCAGCCGTCTGCTGTATGACTGTACGGTGAGTGCAGACGGCGCTGTCGAAGGCGGGCCGTGGGGAGTCGAGGCATCTTACGTCGAGTGAGGCGGCTGGCCGCGTCTTCGTTCTCTGGGCGGGCGTGCTCGGCTGGCACTGGCGCCGGCATGACGCACGCCGTTGCGCCAAGCGCCGGCCGTCCCGTCATCGGATCTGAAGCAGCAGTACGACGCCGCGTTCCAGGAAACGCTGAACAAGCCGGCCGATCTCGACGTCCTGTTCCGCTTTGCCAGCCTGGCGACGCAGACGGGCGACCTCGAAGGAGCGATCTCGGCGCTGGAACGCATGCTGCTGATCAATCCCGACCTGCCGCGCGTGCGGCTCGAGCTGGGCGTGCTCTACTACCGCCTGGGATCGTACGAAGTCGCGCGGACCTATCTGGAGACGGCGCTGAAGTCGCCGGCACTGCCGGCCGGATGCGGGGCAAAGGCCGCAGGAGTATCTTGGCGGAAGTCGAGATCCAAGTCGAAGCCGTCGCAGCCTCGGCGGCGAAGTCTTCTTCGGCTGGCGCTACCAGTCCAACGCCAATCTCGGCCCCGCGGACTCGCAGCGTGCTGCTTGTTCGGACAGGCCGGCCAACCTCAACCAGGCCGGCCTCGGGACGGCCGGACTGGGGCGCCGTGAGTTCGCTGCAGGTTCGCCATACGCTACGACTTCGGCCATCAGGACAAGGCGGCGCTCGAAACCCAGTTCACCGCCTATGCCAACCGCCAGTTCCAGGTCTCGGCCGGCGAACGTCGCGCTTGCTCGACCTGACGAGCGGGCCGCGTTTCCAGGTCTTCAGCGGCATCTTCGAGGACGTCACGCTGAAGCCCTTCGTCACCGGCGGCTATGTCTGGGTCAACGACACACCCTACTACGGCAGCTGGGGCGGCGGCCTCGAGTCGAACGCGCTGCTGGCCAACGGCTTTCGCAACATCTCGATCTGCGGTGTTCCAGGCGGCAGAACAATCAGGACACCGGCTATCTGCCCGACCAACAGCCAGTATCGCGGCAACTCCATGACCGGCCAACACGGCCTTCCAGTACCAGACTCACGCCGATCGTGCTGATCTGTTCGCCATCGGCAGCGCCCAGCGTTTCGACGCCGATATCGCGCCCTGGCAAAGCTACTGCTCTGTGGGCGTCGGCGGCGGGTTTGCGTTCCGTTTCGCCGATCCACTTGCTCAAGACCGGCCTGCCGTGGACCATCAACCTGTCGGTCAAGCGAGCAATGGTGGACGCTATGATCAACCGGATGTTGTTGTCGATCCCAACACAATGCGCTATCAAAACGATACGATCCTGAACCTTGTGCTTACCGTGCCGTTCGACGATCGGACGACCTTCAGCCTGCCGGGCGGCCGTTTCGTGCGGGCCGCGACTGTGCCAAACTACGCGTTCGAGAATAACAGCTTCATGTTTGGGGTGAGCTGGCGCTTCTAGCGCCAGCATGGGAGTGTGATGGCCACTGAAGCCGTCGACCGGCGGCGTATGCGCTGCTGCGCGCAGCCTGCTCGTCATGGCAGCGCTCGCCCTGCGCAGTCGGCGGCGCCGGCATCGGCGCGCGTCGGCGTCACCTCGGCCGCCGACGGCGATCCGCTCGGCAAGCCGCCCAACGAGAACCGAGCGCGTCCTGCGCATCGGCATCGACGTGCAGGCCAACGAAGTTGATCACCACGCAGCGCCAACGGACCGCGCCCATCTGGTGTTCCTCGACGGCAGCTCGCTCACGGTCGGCCCCAACGCGCGGCTCACCATCGACAAGTTCGTCTTCGATCCCAACACTCAAGAAGGGCGAGCTCGCCATCAACGCCTCACAGGGCGTGTTCCGCCTGGTCGGCGGCAAGATCAGCAAGAGCGCCCCGATTACCATCACCACGCCGTCGAGCACGATCGGCATCCGCGGCGGCATCACCATCGTCTCGGTCACCCAAGTCCAGACGATTGCCGATTTCGTCTTCGGCATCAACATGACGGTGACGCCGCCGGCCAGACCACGACAGCCTCACGGGCGGGATCGCAGATGATCACGATTGCCGGCGGCGCGCTCGGCGCCGCCGACCCTGGCGGCGGCCGGCGCCTGATCGCCGCCCTCGGCCAGCTCGAGGGCGCGAGCCCGCAGCAGCAACAACGGTGCGGATCAGTCGGCGCAGAAATCCGGGTTTCTCCAGCAAGAATTCCGGCCAGCCCGGCCAACGCGTCGGACATCAACCAGAACCAGCCGCCAAACTCGACCAACAACACGCTGACCAACGCCGTCAGCAATCACGCAACCCCGCAGGCCAGCCGCTGGGCAACAGCACGCCAGAGTCAGCGACGCGACTAACACGGTCTCGACCGATCACCAATCATCAGTCCCACCGACCACACGGCCCACCAACCACACGATCCCACCGCATCCAACAGTCCGCGGCCCCACAATCCAACCGAGCCTCAACACCAGCGACCAACCAACAATCCTACGCCGCCACCAGCGGCCGACGAACCAGCCAGACGCTGACCGGCTTTGCCAGCGGATCGATCGTGATACGACCGACCAGGAAGGCTGACGGCGATCGCATTCGAGGCGCGTGCGTGTCTCTGAGCCTGCGGGCACCATCTCGATCACGCACAGACTGCGGCCAACAACCAGGCCAAGCGGCACTCTCGTGGTCGGCGCCAACGGCGGTCCACGACCGCCACTTCGACCGTTCGCAGCATTGGGCAGCGCTTCGCCGAGATGAGCACGTTCGTCGCCACTGACCAACGATCCGTCGCGCCCGTCACGGTGCAAATCGGCGGCAGCTACCTGCCAAGATTAACGCACCACCGCGCTGGCGAGCCTCCAGCAATCGCGCTGCACATGCGAATTTCTGAGCTGGGGCAGGTGGACCAGCAGCGCGCCGCGACCTCCGCGACAATGGCAAGCACTCAACGCGCCTGCGGGACTTACGTCGCCGGCACGGTGCCAGCGTCAACTGCCGCACGATGGGCAGCGCAACCTCACAACGGCTTCATGGCTGGCACGTCAAAGACGTGCGGCCAGATCACATTTCGCGACCGGCAGCTTACCAGAATGCCTGGAATTTCCAGAATCGCAACGGCAGCCTTCACGGACAGCTTCGACAGGCGAACCTGCACGGCACGATGCAGACCACCGGACCAACAGGCAGCACGACCTTCGCCGGCAGCTTCAACAGCACGCGGACGTATCAGCTCAGGCGCCTGAACGGTGCGTTCTTCTCCGTCGCCGACCGATGCTGCGGCCATCAGGCCGGCACCTTCTCGATCCCGGGCATGTAGTTCTCGCGCTACCAGGCCACGCGGCGATCTTTCGCCGGTCAGCGCTGATCGTACGGTCCGGCGATGAAGTCGGCGATGCCGGCGATATCGTCGCGCCGGAACCACGGCAGATGCGCCGATCGGCAGGCGGCTGATCGGCGGCGATGGCGACGATGCTGGGATCCGTGGGCGCCAGCGGCCAGCGGCTCGCCGCGTCCTCGCCTGACCGCACCTCGATCTTGGGATGCGGCTCGCGCTTGAAGCCTCTCGATCAGGATCGAGGTCGGCCGGCGCGAGGCGCGCCAGCACCTCGGCCAAGCGTCGGCTCTGGCCTGCTCGCGCATGATGGCGTAGCGCTGCCCGCCGACCACGGCGACCTCGGTGGCGCCGGCCGCGCGATGGCGGAAGGAATCGCGTGCCCGGCTGGTCGATGTCGACGTCGTGATGGGCATGCTTGATGGTGGCGACCGTCCAGCCGCGCCGCACGAACTCGGCGACCAGCCGCTCGACCAGGGTGGTCTTGCCGGCGTTCTTCCAGCCGGTGACGCCGAACAGCGCCGCTGCTCACGCACGCCTCGCTCACGACACGATCCGCTGGGCGTTGGCGTAGACGGTGAGCCGGCCGTCGCGCACGAAGGCCGACCAGCGCGATGCCGGCCTGCTCGGCGGTCTCGATGGCGAGCGACGTCGGCGCCGACACCGCGGCGATCGCCGCGGCGTCGAGCGCCGCCGCCTTCTGCACCATCTCGTAGGAGCAGCGGCTGGTCACCACGACGAAGCCGCCCGGCGCGCGCGCACCCGAGCGCGCGCCAGCGCGCCGCCCAGCTTGTCGAGCGCGTTGTGCCGGCCGACATCCTCGCGCACCGCCAGCAGCGTTCCGTCGGCCGTCGCCCAGCCGCGCGGCATGGGTGGCGCCGTTCAGCCGGTTGATGCGCTGCTGCGGCCGGCAGGGCCGCCATCGCCCGCTCGATCGCCGGCGCGACACCGTGCCGCGTCGCGCTGCGATCGTCGGCGACCGGCCGCATCGCCGCATCGAGGCTGTCGACGCCGCACAGGCCGCAGCCGGTGCGGCCGGCCAGGCTGCGCCGCCGCTCCTGCAGGCCGGCCATGCGCTGCGCGGCGATGCGTGAGCTGCACCTCGATGCCGCGGCCGACCGGCTCGACCTCGATGTCGCAGATCTCCGACGGCTTTTCGACGATGCGCTCGGTGAGCGAGAAGCCGCGGGCGAAATCCTCGAGGTCGCAGGGCGTGGCCATCATCACGGCGTGACTGATGCCGTTGTAGACCAGCGCGACCGCCACCTCCTCGGGCGACGATCTCGTCCGCGCGACTCGCGCGCCTGCCGCGGTCAGCCGCTGCGCCGGGCGATGGACCGAGCCCCTGTCCGTCATCGCGCGACCTCGTCGATGCGCAGGTGACGGCCCTCGCGGTCGAAGAACAGGCCGCGATTGAGGGCGAGCGGATCGGCCTTCACGTCGGCCTCGACGTCGCTGCAGCTTGCGCGCGCGCCGCCGCGTCGGGCAGCGGCCCGCCGGCATGGCCGAGGCCGACGAAGAACGCCACGCCGTCCCAGGCGCGTGCTGGCGCGGTCGAGCAGGGCGCGCATCTCGCGCCACGCTCATGTCGTCGCCGATCAGATGGGCGTAGCTCGACTTCAGGGCAACGACCTCGTCGCCGGCGATGCGCACCAGCACGATGAAGATCGTGAACGGCCCGGTATCGGCGAACTGCGCGGACGAGCCACTGCTCGAAATCGGTCTTCATCGTCTAGAACTCGACCACCGGCGTGCGGCGGCATGTAGCGCTCGAACACCTGCAGGAAAGGCTGCCGCGCTCGCTCTCGTACCACGCCTCGAAGGCGCGGAACGCCGCGATCGGATCGACTGATCGGCGGCGGCTCGGCGCGCCTTGCCGTCGGCCGGCGCCGGATGCGCGCCGGCATGCAGCGCCTCGGCGATCGGCCGCAGCCAGTCGAGCAGCGGCCGGGCGCCCTCGCCCAGCTCGTCGAGGCCGCCCTCGATCCAGCCGATCTCGCGGAACAGCGCCGCCAGCTGCCGCTCGACCGCGATCGCGCGAGTCGGGCTCGAGCGGCGGCGATGCGCGCCATGTCGGCAGAGCGCGCTCGAGCCGCCGCCAGGCGAAGGCGCGGGCACCGCTCGGCTTGCTTGAGTCTGGGCGTCTCGACGCTCGCCCGCACGGCGCGCTCGGCCGCTTCGGCGGCGGTGCAATCGGCCTGCAGAGCGGGCGATCAGGGTATCGGCGGCGGACGGCATGACGGGCCCAAGTTGACCCGACCGGCCGTCCGCCGCAAGCACTCCGGCGGTGCCGTGACGCCTACTTGGCGGCGTAGCGAGGTTCGACGGCGCCGATGCCGGCGGCGACGTTCAGGCCGACGCTGCCCTCGACGCTGACCGGCTGCAGGGTGACCTGCTGGCTGCTGCCGCCCAGCAGCACGTTGGCGCCCGCGCCCACGCCGACCAGTGGCCGAGCGCCGTGGCGCCGCCATAGCTGCCGGCCAGGGCGCCCGGAGCGATGCTGCCCGGCGCGAACACCAGCCACACGATCTGCGCTTCCTTGGTGAAGCCGATATCGACGCCGAATTTCTTGATCGAGCCGTGTAGCGCTCGGCGATGCCGTCGGTGCGCGTGAACAGGCAGCTCAGGTCCTTCGACGAGCCGAAGACGAAGCCGATGCCGCCCGCGACGTTGCAGGTGAAGGATCCCGACATTGGCGCCGGACTTGCCGGCCGCCTGCGGCGTGCCGGGTGTGGCCGGGGTCTGGGAGTATGCGTAGCTCAGCGAGCCCACGAGCAGCGTTGGCGGCGCTTGCCGCCAGCCAATATCGTTCGCAACATAGACATTCTCCGTTGAATGGCGGCAAGACCAAGTAAACTGCGATTAACGCCACCACCATCAGGTTGCAGGGCACCTATCGCAAACCGAGCAGGCTTTCGCTGTTGCATCCTGTGGGCTACGTTTGCCGCTATTGGTAGAAGGTCGCCGTAAGGCGCTCCGCGACCACAGTTGGCGGAAGCGCTCGGGGCACCTCTAGCCCCCGGTTCGACCGCCCTCCTCCCTGAAGCATCCTGAGAGGCGGTCGCGGCGGCGGGGTTTCGGTCTCGCGCCGTTTGCGTTCTTACGCCTTTGCACCAGGTCGGCGGGAAATGGCGCCGCTAGGTTGACGACCTGACCCCGCGTGCCCGCAGCACGTAGCCCATGGCGCGGAATTCAGGTCCTTGCGGATGGCGCTGGCGGCCTTGGATCGCCAATCGTGATTGGACACCTCCACCAATTTCTCGGTTTCGGGAGAGGCAGGCCAAGCGCCACCGCGCGGGCGAGGGTGGCAGGATCAGGTTGCTGATGTCGTCGGCAGCGGCGTTCGCTGGCCAGAGCAGGCATCACCGCGCCGCGAACGAGTTGTCGATCTTCGTCATCAGCCTGCCGTCGATGGGGGCTCGTGATACGGCACCTTCCGCGCACGCGCTGAGCAGCAGGACGAGAAAGACAAGAGCAGTTCGCATGAGAGAACCTCGGTCTCGACAGGGCGCAGAGAGGCGGAAGGATAAATCCCGACTAGGCCATAGATACAACTCTGTTTTACATTCGTCAGCCCGCAAGTTACCCCAGGTTACTAAATGGGCGCTAAAATGATAATTCCGGCGAAGATTCTGCTTTCCTGCCCAATGTCAAACCGAGGCTCTGCATGCGAATCGCTCTTGTCTTTCTCGTCGTGCTGCTCAGTGCGTGCAGCAACACCACCACCGGCCTGACGGCAGGCGGACGCAGAAGATCGACAAAGTCCTACGCGGCGCGCGATGCCTGCCTGGCCGGGAACGCCGCTGCCGACGGCATCGCAACTCGATCCTGGCACCCGCGCCCGTGCGGTGGCCTTGGCCTGCAGTGCGGAGACCGAGCAGCAAATCGTCGGCCGCCAACCGCACGACGGCAGACGCCAAAGGTCGCGGCGGGCCGTCCGGGCGGATTCGAGTTCAGGAGCCAGAGGGGTACGTCTTGAAGGCGCGCCGGCCAGCTCGTCCGGCGTCTGCATGGCGGCGCTCGGCCGCCACGCGACCATCGGGTTGGGACTTGGTCGACAGGCCCGGACTGGCCCTCCGGTATGATCGCGGCATGGAGGCTCGTCCGTCTTTTCCTCGCCGTCTGGTTGTGGCTACCGATCACTGGCGATCATTCATACTCAAAGCCAGCTGTGCATCAACGTCGACAGTCGATACTTGAAGTCCGGCTTCAACGCCGGCTATGCAGTGATGTTCTTCTACGTGACCAGTGGCTTTCTGATCACCTACACGCTGAGCGAAACTACAGACCGGATGTCGCGGGCGACGTGGCCGGCTTCTGCCGCAATCGGGGAGTTCATGCAGTATCTTCTCGCTCTCACTGGCACGATGGTCCTGGTGGCGTTCCTGCTGCTCCCGGGGGCCTGGCAACGACTTCCTCGCAAAGAGCGTCTGGGATCAAATTACGTCTCTGACGCTGTTCGGCATGGACGTTTCGCGTGGCGTTCGCGTCGTACCCCGAAACGCGCGCCGGCGGCGACGATCTATGGGGCTCTTCCAGGCCTGGACTCTCGGCGCCGAAGCGATCTTCTACCTGGCCGCGCCTCCTGCGCTTCGATCGTGGAAAACGGCCGGCTGCCGTGCTATGCGCCTCATTCGGGCTGCAGGCGGCGATGGTGGCCTCGGTCCGGGCCGGACCACCGGCCGTCTGGACGTATCAGTTCATCGGGACGACCTTCGGCTTCTTCTTGCTCTGGCCACCTGACACGCCATCTGGCTGCCCAACGCTGGCGGATAATCGCAAACCCGCTGCTTGGCGTGGCCCGCTTGTCGGGTGCTCGTTCGCGGCCATGGGAATTTGTTGGTTCATACGCCGTGTTCGACGGCCGCCGCTTCTGGCTATCGGTCCTGCTGTTCACGCTCGCGCTGCCAGGCCACCGTTCCGAAGCCGCAAGGGCATCCGCTGGATGAATTTTGCGGGCGACCTGTCGTATCCGCGTCTACCTGGTCCACTCGCTGGTACTAGATGCTGGCTGGCGCCTGGATAATTGGGCTTCGCGCTGCCCTCGAATCCCTGCCGCCCACCGACGCAGCCTATGTGTCGATTGGGGCTTACCTTGTCGTTACGATCGTTCTCTCTGCCTTGGTGCACAAGCTTGTCGAGGCGCCTGTCGCGCGCCGATGCATTGGCTGATCCCTCGGTGGCGGCGGCCGGCGCCGCAGGGCATCTAGCGCCCCGAAGACGAACTCGAACGGCCTGCCCGGCGATCTCGGGAGTCCGATGGGAGTTGGCGGAGAGAGTGGGAAGCACATACCCACGACAAGCCATTGATAAGATTAAAATCCTCAACTGTCGGGAGAAGGTACCCCCAGGTTTACCCCCTCGCTGCGCTGGTCTGGGGTCGGCGCAAGAGGGGATTTAAGGAAATCAGTTCGTATGAACGGCGCTCGGCGACCAGCAGTTTAGGAACCGCTGCTCTATCCAGCTGAGCTACGGGGACGTGACGGGCGATGCTAGCATCCGGATGCTTATAACGTCTGCTTCTTTTCGAGGTCGGCCAAACGCGCACTCAGAACATCCACAGTGCCGTTAACCGTGTCAGGGACTTTTGTCGGCCGTTCGCCTTTCGCTCTGCCGCGTTCAAAGTCCCATTCGGCACCGCCACTCAGTGCTGCAGACCTAGTGACACAGCGCGCCTTCCTGCTGTTGGGGCACGACACTCTCAAAACCGGCTAGTTGAACGATGCTCAAGGTCCGCTTTTCACCCGATAGCAGACACGTTACCGACATCCAGCGAGGTCCGGTTTGTGCCACGAAGCGGACATCAGGGTCGTCAGGCGTTATCACCTGCTAGGAAGTCGTGATACCCGAAGATCATGGATCATTTGCATTCTGGTGTTTCCCAGTGTGCCCCGGATTTTCCACAAGCGGCTGGGGAAGACACTGCAGTAAGTTGAGCGGAACATGCGCAGATCTTTGGCGATCCTTTCGGTGGTGTTCTTGATGTCGATGCGCGAGCGCTCAGGCCCAATTTCCGGACCCGGTAGGCACTTCGCATTTGGGCCAAAGAGCGGGGTCGTGAGCACCTGCAACAATCTCGGACACATTATTCCCAGGAGTGGCTGCACGACCATCGTGCGCCGACGCGAAGCTGTATCATCGCCCGCCAGCGGCCTCACGACAGCACGGGTGGTCTCGATGAATAGCCTGCAAGCGGGCTACGTCCGATTCTTCAGGGTGATTAACGCGATCGGCCCACGCGCATTGTTCAATCTCGACAGGCAAATGCCTTGAGCGAGGGATGTCTGCGAGGCAGCATCAATGTAACCCGGCAAGCGGTATCGTGGTTGGAAGCAGACCGGTCGCCAAGAGCCTGTCTTGCATATGCATGGAATGGCGGTGACAACGGTCGCGGCCGGTGGCTTTCAGCCCTCGCGCGCGAAACGCGTCCGCTGGCGAATGCGCCGATACCCCGCATCGCGCGACAGGCAGCAGGTCCAAGGTTCTGTTCACACAAGTTCCCGGCAAGGTCGATCCGCCGCCGCCGCGTCCCACGGGTTTTGCGCGATGCCGCCACCGCGACTCATGTCGTCGTCGAACAGACTTTCGACCACCAAGTCGTCGCGATCGACAACAACATCGACAATCCGAGCAATCACTGAGCTCAACCCTGCGCTCGGCCGGATCGCGATGCGATCCGGCAGCACCGGACCAGGTCACGACATCAAACACCATGCGCGGATGCCTCCGGGTGAGCCGGTCGAGATGACTGCCAGGGCTAGGTCCGCCCGCCGCGTAGCCTCGCTGCACCCGATGCGCGGATTCACCTGAGGTCGGATCGGCAAGAAATTCGACCGGCTCTTGACGCCTTGTCCCGATTGCCTTCGAAGACGGCAAGTCCCACACGCGCACTCGCCGCCTTATGATCGCCCAGGCCATATTGCGTCGGCTCGACGCCGCTCCGGACTGCGAGATCGAGGAGGCGCGCACGCCGAGTACGTGCTCGAGTTCGGAAAATGGCTCTGCCCAGGTGACGTCGGCTTAGTGCCAACGGCGAAGTCGCGGCATTGTCGATCACCTCGCCGGCGCGCGCACGGCCAATCGATCCCCGACCGCTTCACCTGCAGGGCCAGTCGTGCGCGTAGTGGGCGTGTTGGGCTACTGGGGCGGTAGCGATCCTGGAGATAGGCGATGAGGTCAGCGCAGGTCGCCTTTGGCCGCGTGAGAATAAGATCCCGGCCCGATTACTCATGGGCGGCGCCAGGCATGGCGGCCGCCGGCACTAACACCCCGTGTGATGGCGCGATTATCTGATCATCAGTCCACGCTCCGATACCGTGTTCCTTGTCCGGGGTGACATTGATGCGACCACAAAGCCAAACGTGGCCCTCGAACGGCGTCCCGCCCGCGCCCGTGCGCGACCAATCTCGCTGCGAACAAGCCCTAGCGGGGAGTGTGGCACCCGTGCAATGCGCCAATGGCCCCGCGATGTAGGCACCACGCGCAACAGGATTATCGGGAGGGTCCGGCAGCATGCCCTACAGGCGGCCCGTAAGGCTCCAGCGCAATGGGATAGGTCGAGCGTTCTGTGACCGCCGTTTCGTACGGGCGGTACGGTACGCAGATATGCGACCATCGCCGTCAAGTCATTGTCAGAGAGGTCACGGTAGAGCGCGATGGGCATAGGTGGGTCCGATGATCGAGCCGTCTGGCCGCCGCCCTCGCGGATCGCGGTAGCGATCTCGTCGTCCTTCCAGCGGCCAATCCCGGTCTCTGGGTCCGGGTTATGTTGGGGACGACCGCGCGAATTTGGCCCGGGGGCAGGTTCGGAAAGATCGTGCGAAACTCGTTCATGATTATCATCGTCCGCCGGCGAGTTCCATCCCGCGCGGTGTCCGGCCGTCAGACCCCTCGTCGCGTGGCACACGCCGCAGAATGTGACGGTTTCCACCAAATAGCGGCCCCTCTCCAGAGTTTCGGCTGTGCCGCCGCCGGCGTTGGCATTGAGAAGGCTGCTACGGCCACCCGCTTAGCACACCAAGAACTGTCGTCGCGCGTAAGCTACCAAGTGCCATGGCACACCTCTCGGTAACTCAGGCGCACAAGGAAGGCCCGATGGCAGGCAGCCTCATTGGTGTAGGAGCATGCATAAAGGACCACATTGCGGCAACCACTGGTTTTGTGCGGTAAGATGCATTTGACTGAACTGCCGCATCAGTACTTAGTGCCTGGCGCTAAGTCCCGGCATCCGGGGCGCGGAACACAGCGCTGACCGGACACCTAGCGTTAAGCCGCGCCATTGA
>ERZ1370068.1721-contig-11646_pt1 | contig 33985 bp, 66 predicted proteins | sample MGYA00561227_ERZ1370068 | MGnify/ENA primary metagenome ERZ1370068 (study PRJEB38410, sample SAMEA6850437) | metagenome | study: Metagenomic assessment of the ecological functions of the soil: analysis of the soil microbiota associated with the...
GATGTACTTCGTTCGGTTACGTATTGCTGCTGCATGGCTCAAACCTTTGCGAGGCGCGCAGCGCCCGACCAAGATCACGATGTCCGCACCCTCTGATGCCGACCGACAGCCGCACCAGCTCTTCGCCGATGCCGGCGGCCTTGAGCTGCGCGGCGTCCATCTGCTGATGGGTGGTGCTGGCGGGATGAATGACCAGCGTCTTGGCGTCGCCGACATTGGCGAGATGGCTGATCATGCGCAGCGTCTCGATGAACTTCTTGCCGGCGGGCCGGCCGCCCTTGATGCCGAAGCTGACGATCGAGCCGGCGCCGCGCGGCAGCAGCCGCTTTGCCAGCTCGATAGTCCGGGTGATTCTCCAGCGCGGGATGCAGCACCCAGTCGACCGCCTTGTTGGCGGTCAGGAATTCGAGCACCGCGTAGCGTATTGGCCATATGGCGATCCATGCGAACGCCAAGCGTCTCGACGCCCTGCAGCAGTTGGAAGGCGTTGGTCGGCGACAGACAGGCGCCGAAATCGCGCAGGCCTCCGGTGCGCGCCCGCATGATGAAGGCGGCCTGGCCGAACTGCTCGTCGAAGACGATGCCGTGATAGCCGGCATAGGGTTCGGTCAGCACCGGAAATTTGCCGGAAGCGCGCCAGTCGAACCGGCCGCCATCGACGATGCACGCCGCCGATGGCGATGCCGTGGCCGCCGATCCATTTGGTCGCGGAGTTCATCACGATATCGGCGCCGAGTTCGATCGGCCGGCTGAGATAGGGCGTCGCAAAGGTGTTGTCGATCAGCAGCGGAATCTTTGCGTCATGCGCGATTTGCGCGACCGCCGGAATATCCAGCACTTCGAGGCCGGGATTGCCGATGGTCTCGCCGATCACGAGGCGCGGTGTTGGGCTGGATCGCCGCGCGGAATTCGTCGAGCGCGCGCGGCTTGACGAAGGTCGTGGTGATGCCGAAGCGCGGCAGCGTATGCGCCAGCAGATTGATGGTGCCGCCATAGAGCGAGGCGGAGGCGACGATATGGTCGCCGGCGTTCAGAGCAGCGTCGCGATCGCCAGATGCAGCGCGGCCATGCCGCTCGCCGTGCAGATCGCGCCGACGCCGCCTTCCAGCGCGGCCAGCCGCTCCTCGAGCACCGCGGTCGTCGGGTTTGAAATCCGCGTGTAGATGTGGCCGGCGCGCTCCAGATTGAACAAGCGCCGCGGCGTGATCAGAATCCTGGAAACACGTAGGACGTGGTCTGGTAGATCGGAACTGCGCGCGCGCCCGTGACGGGATCGGGATGCTGGCCGGCAGTGCAGGCTCAGGGTTTCGAAGGCGGGCGGTTTGGGTGCTGGCATTTTGGTCTCGCAATGTCGGCACGGGGGGCGGGCGGGTTTTGCGCATGAATCGGGATGGAGCGTTAGCCCCAGCCTTTGCATTTAGCCGCCCTGACCCGCTGAGCCGTCAGCCGCGACGATCTGGCGCTGCGCGAACACCGGTCAACAGCAACCGGGAAGGCGACGATCAGCGCGGCGGCCGGCGAGCGGACCCCAGCTCAACTGATCGAACGAGATCATGTTGTAGACCGCGACCGGGAGCGTGCGCGTCTCGCGGCCCGGCCAGCACGATGCCGAACACAAAATTGTTCCAGGAGAAGATCACCGCGAGGATGAAGGCGACCGCGATGCCCGGCTTGGCGATCGGCAGCGCCACATGGCGGAACACCTGCCAGCGCGTCGCGCCGTCGATCAGGCGGCTTCCTCCAGCTCCAGCGGCGTGGTCTCGAAATAGCCGATCATGATCCAGATCACGATCGGCACCGTCACCACCGAGATGGATGATGATCTGCGGCACCAGCGTGCCGAGCAGGCCGAGCCACTGGAACAGCAGGAACAGCGGAATCAGGTAGGACAGTCCCGGCGTGATGCGCGCGATCAGGATCACGATCGCGGACTTGTGCGCCTGCCATCCGCGCGATGCCGTAGCCGGCGGGCACGCCGACCAGCATCGCGCAGAGGGTCGCGGTGCCGGTCACGATCAGGCTGTTGAAGAAATAGGTGATGAAGCGGTTCGAGGCGAGCACGTCGGCGTAGTTCTGCCAGGCGAAGCGCTCCGGGATGAACACCGGCGGATAGGAGGCGTTGTCGATCTCGAACTTGACCGAGAGCGAGATCATCCAGAGGAAGAACAGGATCGCCGGCGACACGATGACGAATACCGCGACGCCAGAGCCCGATCTTGCCGAGGATCTGCCGCGAGCTCATGCGCCGCCTCCGATCTCGGTCCAGTGCATGCGCTGGCGCAGATAGAGCATGCACGGCCGCGAGCACCACGATCAGCACGAAGAACACCAGCGCGATCGCCGAGCCGTAGCCGAGGTCGTAATAGACGAAGGCGACGCTGTAGAGATAGAGGTTGATCGTCTCCGAGGCCGAGCCGGGCCCGCCTTGCGTGATCGCGAAGATGATGTCGAAGCTCTTGACCGCGTCGATCAGTGCGGATCATCGCGGCGATGAACAGGAACGGCGTGATCAGCGGCAGCGTGATGTAGCGGAACATCTGCCAGAAGCTGGCGCCGTCGATCTGCGCGCTCTCATACGGCTCGGTCGGGATCGCGGCGAGGCCGCCGAGCACGATCAGCATCACCAGCGGCGTCCACTGCCAGGTCTCGACCAGCACCAGCGAGGGGATCACGGTGGCGGGATGGAACACCCAGAGCTGCGGCGGCAGGCCGACCAGCGACAGCAGATAGTTCAGCACGCCGAGCTGCGGGTGGAACATCATGGTCCAGACCAGCGCGATCGCCACCGGCGTCGCCATCATCGGCATGATGAAGATGCCGCGCAGGAAGCCGCGCACCGGAAATTTCTGCGTGAAACACCACGGCCGCGAGCGTGCCGAAGACCAGCGGCAGCAGCACCGAGCAGCGCAGTGTAGACGAGCGTGTGCCACACCGCTTCGACGAAGCGCGGGATCGTTCGGCATCCGCAGGTAGTTGGCGAGCCCGACAAAGGTGGTCGGCTGAGCCGACCTTCCACTCGTTCAGGCTCATCCAGATCGTGAACAGCCACGGGAATACGATGACGGCGAGCACGACGACCAGCGCCGGCACCACGAACGGCCAGTAGGACGGCGGCCGCCACTCTCTGCTCCGGCGCGGTCGATCTGGATCTGCAGCCGCGGCCGCGAGCGGATCTGCGATCATCGTCGCTCACGCTTTCTCGCTGCGCTCCAGGATCGGCCGGAACTGCTCGTGCGCCTTCTTCAACTCGGTCGCCGGATCGGCGCCCGCCAGCGTCGCGGTGATCCGGCACCGACAAGATCGCGGAATTCGGCGACCGGAATGATGACGGGCAGGCCGAGCTTGCTGATCTTGGCGGAATCGATCACCGACTGCAGCCATTCCTTCGGCATCTTCACGCCCTTGCTGTACCTCTCGGATCGTTGAGGATCGAGTTGCGGAACGGCACGCCGCCGCCGGCCTGCAGCAGCCGCGCGCCCTGCGCCTTCGACACCGCCCACTGGCAGAGCAGATAGGCGGCTTCCTTGTTCTTGCTCGCCGCCGCGATGCCGAGGCCGTCGCCATAGGTCGCCGAATACTGTCCCTTGGGTCCGGCCGGCACCACGGCGTAGCCGACCTTGCCGACGATGCGCGAGGCGGCCGGATCTTCCAGCGGCGGCGCCCAGCCGACGCCGTCGATCCACATCGCCGAGCGGCCCTGCGTGAAGGAGGCCATCGACTCCATCCAGTTGAAGCCGGCGACGCCGGGAGGCGCGACCTTGGTCAGCAGCGTCTGATAGAGCTTTGTCGCTTCGATCGCTTCGGGGCCATCGGTCAGGATGTTGCCCTTGGCGTCGAGGAACTCGCCGCCATAGTTGAGGAAGAAGTTGGTCCACAGCGTCATGTTGGCGTTGCGCAGGCCGCGCCCGACGAAGCCGAAGGTGCCGTCCTTGGCGTCGGTGAGCTTTTCGGCGGCCGCGACCATCTCGTCGAAGGTCTTCGGCACCGCGACGCCCTTCTTCTGGAACAGCTCCTTGTTGTAATAGAGGATGAAGTAGTCGACCGACCACGGCAGCGACAGCATCTGCCCCTTGTCGTTCTTGGCGTATTGCAGGCCGGCGGCGGAGAAATCGCTTTCGACGAGGTCCGGCGCGGTCAGGTTCGGGTCCTTCATGTAGCCGGAGATGTCGGCGAGCCAGCCGGCCTTCTCGAACTGCCGCTTCTGCACGTGATAGCTGAGGTGAATCGACGTCGAAGCTCGGCTTGCCGGAGGCGAGCTCGATCACCGCCTTCTGGCGCTGCTGCTGCTCGGGGATCTGCTCGGACTCGACCTGGATGCCGGTGAGGTCGGTGAATTCCTTGATGTTCTTCTGCAGATTGTCGCCGCGCGGGCCCTTGGCGAGGATCACCTCGAGCTTGGTGCCGGCATATTTCTTCCAGCTGACGGTCGGCGCCGGGCGGGAATACCGGCTCAGGCCGAGGGCGTCCGGCAGCCGCCGTGCCGGCGAGAACGGCGCGGCAGCGAAATGCGGTGATCTTTCATTGTTCTTCTCCCTGGGGGCGGCTTTTTGTTGGCGGGGATAGTAGCGCCTGCGCAGCGTTCCCGCAACAGGTGTCGCATGCGCGCGCTGCAGCCAAATTTGCCTGGTCAAAGTCTATGTCGCGAACGGGTAGCCTTCGTGCACTAGCGTGTTCGACCGACAGTCCAAGAAAATGCTAATCAAGAACCTGCTTTCGGCATCGTTCGTCGCCGTCGCGCTTGCTGGATGCCAATGGCGCGCGGTCGGCGCAACAGGGTACCGCACGGCGGAGGTGCCGAAATCCGCATCGGCAACCTGATGCCCTACCACCGGCGTGCTGGCGGCATTCGCGACCATCGGAAGAGCGCGAAGCCGCGTATTTCGACATGATCAACGAGCGCGGCGGCATCAACGGGCGCAAGATCAAGTTCATCTCCGTCGACGACAGCGCAAAGTCCCGGGAAGCGGTGGAACGGACGCGCGAACTGGTCGAGCAGGAGAAGGTGCTTCTGATGTTCGGCTCATTCGGCACGCCGGGCAATCTTGCGACCGCGCAATACCTCAACGAGAGGAAGATCCCGCAGCTGTTCGTCGCCTCCGGCGACGAGGAATGGGCGCATCCGAGCTCGTTTCCGTGGACCATGGGCTGGCAGCCGGCGTTCGCGCCGAGGGGCGGATGTTCGCCAACTACATCCAGGTCGGCTATACCGGACCGGAAGATCGCCGTGCTCTGGCAAAACGATCAGTTCGGACGCGGATCTGTTTCAGGGATTGAAGGAAGGGCTCGGCGATACCGCCAGACCGGATCGTGCGCCGACATCGCCTTCGATGTCTCCGACAATTCCAGTCGATCAGCCAGATTGAAATCCTCGAAGGACAGCGGCGCCGGAGATTCTGGTGTTCAACGGCGCGCCGGCCGTCGCCGCGCGCGCCATCCGCAAGGCGGCCGAACTGGACTGGCATCCGGTGATTTCTGCTGAACAACGCCTCGGCCTCGATCGCCAGCCGCGCTGCGGCCGGCGGGCTTGCAGAACGCGGTCGGCGTCATCTCGACCGCGTTCTTGAAGGATGCCGGCGATTCCATGTGGAAGGAAGATCCGGCGATCAAGGATTGGTCGGCCTTCATGGACAAATACTATCCCGACGGCGACAAGGACGACGGCTACGCGCTGTACGGCTATGCCGCTGCCGAGAACGCTGGTTCAGGTGCTGACCCAGTGCGGCGGCGATCTCGTCACGCGAGAACATCATGAAGCAGGCGGCGTCGCTGCAGGGATTATCGCAGCTCGATCCTGCTGCCGGGCATCGCGATCAATACCGGCCGGCGGATTTCCGTCCCATCAAGCAGATGCGGCTGGTGCAGTTCGACGGCAATGCGTGGCAACCGATCGGTGACGTGATCGACAGCGCCTTCACCAGCCTGCCCGGGGACAATTGATCCCGTCCGCGCTCGCTTTATAAGGGGATGGACCGCCGCCGCGGCGTCGCCCTGACGGACATCCAAGGCAAGCATGGCTCCCAAAATCGATCCCATCACGCGCTCCGTCGTCCAGCACCGGCTGCGGCTCGATCGTGAGGAGATGGGCGAAGCCGATGCTTCGCACCTCCTATTCGCAGATCCTCAATTCCAGCCGCGATTTTTCGCTCGCGCATCTGCGACACGAGCGGACGCCTGATCGCGCAGGCCGAGCACATTCCGGTGCATGTCGGCGCGCTGCCCTGGGCGACGCGCGCGGTCGAGGAGCGCTTCACGGACGTCGCGCCCGGCGACGTCATCCTGCTCAACGATCCCTATCATGGCGGCAGCCATCTGCCGGACCTGACCGCGTTCGTGCCGGTGTTCGACGGCGACAGGCGGCTTGCTCTGGACGATCATCGCGCGCGCATCAGAGCGACATCGGCGGCGCCACCCATGGCGCCTACAATCCGGCCGCGACCGGAGATCTATCAGGAAGGCATCCGCATCCCGCCGATCAAGCTCTACGAGGCCGGACGTCCGCGCGACGATCTGCTCGATCTGCTGGCGCTCAACATCCGCAATCCCCGCGAGTTTCCGCGGCGACCTCGCGGCGATGCTGGGCGCGGCGCATCTCGGCGAGCGGCGGCTGTCGAAGCTGTTCGCGCGAGTTCGGCGCGCCGACGGTCGAAGCGGCGATCGAGGCGATTCTCGACGCCGCCGAGCAGCAGGCCCGCGCCGTGGTCTCGACCTGGAAGGACGGCGTGTTCCACGGCGAGGCATTCCTCGACGACGACGGCCATGGCCGCAGCGACATCCGGATCGCCGCAAAGGTCACCAAGCAGGGCAGCGACGTCGAGGTCGATCTCTCCGGTCCGATCCGCAGATCGACGAGCTTCGTCAATTCCTCGCACGCCAACATGCAGGCGGCGGTGGCGATGGCGTTCGCCTATCTGATCGATCCGGATATCCCGAAGAACGACGGCGCGCTGCGGCCGCTGAAGGTGATCGCCAAGCAGGGCACCATCGTCTGGGCCGATCCGGGCCGGCCGGTGACGCTGTGCACCAGCCATCCCTCGAACGAGATCGTCGAGGCGATCGTCAAGGCGCTGGCGGCGTCCTGTCCCGGAGCGCGCGATGGCCGGCTGGGGCCGCCGCTTCCGGCATCGCGATCCAGGGCGAGGACCCGCGCACCGGCCGCAATTTCATCTGGCACATGTTCCAGGCGCGGCCCGGCGGCGGCGCGTCGTCCGGCGGCGACGGCTGGTCGTCGATCGGCGAGTGGCACACGGTCGGCGGCCTCAAGTTCGGCAGCATCGAGGTCGCCGAGGTGCGCTTTCCGCTGCACTTCCGCCGTCATGAATTCCGCGCCGGCTCCGGCGGCGACGGGCAGTTCTCGCGGCGGGCTCGGCGTTGCGCTCGATCTGGTGCTGGAGATCGCAAAAGCCGGCGCGTCGGCAACACCGCGGGCGACGGCGCGCGCCATGGCGCCTGCGGCATGCTCGGCGGCGAGCGACGGCGCGCCGCATCGTTATCGCGCTGCTCTCGGAAGGGCGCGAGCCGCGCGTGCTGCGCACCAAGGAAGTCGGCATCGAACTCCGTCCCGGCGATTGCCTCGAAGATACGCTCGTCCGGTGGCGGCGGCTGGGGCCGCCGGCGAAGCGCATCGCGGAGGCGCGCGCGCGCGATCGCCGAGCAGGGCCTGACGGCCGACGTGCAGCGGAGCGCGCGTCCTGACGATGTCTACGATCGGCGTTGACGTCGGCGGCACCTACACCGACCTGGTCGCCACGGACGAGACCGGGCGACACGATATTCGCGAAATCGCCGTCGACGCCGGCGGACCAGTCGATCGGCGTGATGGCCGGGCTTGACGAGCTGGCGCGACGGCTCGGCGTGACGCGCGCGCGACGATGCTGGCCGCGACCGATCGCCTCGTTCACGGCACCACGGTCGCGACCAATGCGCTGCTGGAGCGCAAGGGCGCAAAGGTCGCGCTGCTCACCACCGAAGGCCATCGCGACGTCATCGAAATGCGCGAGGGCCTGCAAGCCGGACCGTTACGATCTGCGCTCGCCGCCGCCGGAGCCGCTGGTGCCGCGCGAGCGGCGGCTTGGCGTGCGCGAGCGGCTGAAGGCCGACGGCGAGCGTCGTGATCCCGCTCGACCACGCGCTCGCTCGATCGGCGCGATCGCCGCCGTGCAGAAATCCGGCGCGACTTCGGTCGCGGTCTGTTTCCTGCATGCCTATCTCAATCCCGCGCACGAACTCGCCGCGGTCGAGCGTTTGCGCAGCGCGCTGCCCGACATCGACGTCGTCGCGCTCGAGCGACGTGCTGCCGCAGATCAAGGAATATGAGCGCGTCTCGACCACGGTCGTGAACGCCTATGTCGAGCCGGTGGTGCGGCGCTATCTCGACCAACCTCGGAGCAGCGCCTGATCGAGGCCGGGCTTCAAGGGCAGTCTGTTCATCGTGCTGTCGCATGGCGGCATGGCGCCGGTGGAAGAAGCCTCGCGCCTTGCCGCCGGCTACGGTGCTGTCGGGTCCGGCCGGCGGCGTTTCCGGCGGCCGGCGCTGCGCCGATCTGCTCGGCATTGCCGACCTCGTGCCGTTCGACATGGGCGGCACCAGCACCGACATCTCGCTGATCGCGGACGGGCAGGCGCCGCTTTCCGCCGACGGCATGCTGGCGGGCAGCGCATCGCGCTGCGCAGCCTCGACATTGCGAGCATCGCGGCCGGCGGCGGCTCGATTGCGCAGCGTCGACGCCAGCGGCACGCTTGCGCGTCGGTCCGGAAAGCGCGGGCTCGATGCCGGGCCCGGCGCTGTTACGGCAATGGCGGCACTGGCCGCGACCGTGACCGACGCCAATGTCGTGCTCGGCTATCTCGATGCCGCCGCCTTCATGGGCGGCGCGCGTCCGCTCGATCGCGGCGGCGTCGGAAGCCGCGGTCGACCGCGTCGCGGCCTCGCTGGACTTGTCGCGGCTGGAGGCCGCCGCCGGCATCTACCGGCATGATCAATCTGAAGATGGCCGACGGCATCCGCCTGATGACGCTGCGCCGCGGCGTCGATCCCCGGAAATTTGCGCTGCTGAGTTTTGGCGGCGCGGCGGGCCTGCACGCGGCCGAAGTCGCGCGCGAACTCGAGATCAAGCGCATCATCGTGCCGGACGGTCAGCGTCGGTGCTGTCGGCCTGGGGCATGCTGACCAGCGATCTCCGCTACGAAGTCAGCCGCACGCACTACGGCGCGGGCGCGCGCATTTCGGCCGGCGAGGTGCAGCGCGCTGTTCGCCGCAGCTGGAGCAGCAGGCCGCGGGCGCGGCTGCGCGCGCTGGTTCAACGGGCCGATCGCCATCGAGCGCTCCGCCGAGATGCGCTACGGCGAGCAGATCTTCGAGATCGACGTGCCGCTCGACGATCTCGACTGGGAGTGCGGCCGTCGCTGGTCGATGCAGATCGAGGACCGCTTTCACCGCCGCCATGAAGAACTCTACACCTATGCCTCGCGCGGCCAGGAGGTCGTGTTCGTCAACGCCCGCGTCGCCGCCGTCGGCGAAGTGTCGCAGCGCGGCGAGGATGCGAAGACAGCGACGCAGGCGTCAGCCTGCTCGCCGCAAGGAACGCGGCAAGCGTTCTTCGGCGGCTGGCGCGAGATTCCCGGTCTATTCGCTTCGACGAGCTGCAGCCCGGCCACTCGCTCGACAGGTCCCGCGATCATCGAAGCCGAGACCACGACCGTGCTGATCGGACACCGGCGACCGCGTCAGCCGTCAATGCGCTGGGCTGGCTGGATGTCGGTCCTTGCCCCGTAGTCACGTCGGTCAGACGCTAATCCAGACTTCGAGAAGCCTGGATTTGAACTCACGCTCGCTGCCTTGTGCGCTCTTGCTCCGCTTCGGCCGAGCGCACGAAGGTCGGCGGCGGGAGTTCGGCCGTAGCACGGTCGCCGTCATCGCCATAGCGGACCTCATTGGCAACCCGCCACGGCACCGGTACGCTCTTCGCCGGGAATTAGCCATCGAGCAGTCTCAGCTTGATTCGCGACGGCTTGCGCATCATCGCGCACCATGCCCGCGAACTGGAAATGATCGTGCGGCCACAGCGAGATCCCAGCCGAGGCTTCGGCGAGAAGCGTGATTTGCGCACAGGATTGCGAGAAGCCGAACATCCGCCCAGCGTTGCCGTCGCATCAGCAACCACGCGTCGCACCCGGCGGCGAGATTGATCCAGCCCTCGGCGTCCCAGCGTTCCTTTGGGACAGCCGCAAGAGGGTGAGGACGTTGACGCCGGGCTTCAGGTCCCAGCGAACTAAATGATTTATCGCTGGCAAGCGCCACGATGTTCTCGACAAGTTTGCAGGCTGCTTTCGCCGGCGCCCGCGTATCGCGTATCGCGTCCAGCAGTTCCTGCATCGCTGATTTCCGGGTCGACTCGTCGGGTCCGATGACGTCCTACGCAGTCAGTCCGGTCAGATCGTTGTTAGCGCGGAATTGCGAGTCTGAGCAATATCTGGTCTGAATTGGTGCTGACAGCCAGAAGCGATCTGCACACCGCGTATGATCTCGCAAAATCTATCCCCGGCAAGATGCTCGATGTCGGCAATGCGGACGGTATGTTTCGGGAACGAACTTCGTCCCCATGGCGATTTTCCTGTCATCGCTGCCGAACTGGGGAACAAGGTAGGCTTCGACGACAAGACTAGCGGCGTTATCGGGGGACGTGGTGACGAGCACCTTCCAGAACTTTGGGACAGACGCAGTTCGTCGATCGTCGGATCGTCATCGGCGAAAACAGGACCGAGGAGGTGAAAATCATGATCAGTCCGATAGCCGGCTGGTGTCTCGCGCGTAGCGCTCGGCCTCCAGCCAAAGCCCGCGGTTGTACGTGTCGAATTGCGGTGTGACATTGGTCATGAGGCTGACCATGGCAGAGGCTTCTATTCGGCCGGCCGCTACTACATCCGTTCAAAGACAGGGCCCCAGGCTATTTCGCGAGCGTTGACCAGCTGGCCTCCGGTCGATGTCATTTGAGCCGAACGCTGTTGTCTGGGCCTCGCGTGCGATGCGCGGGTCATATTGGAATTGGACGTTTGCCCGAAGAAACGGAACAATCGCGGAGCGTTGCAGATTGACCGCGGCAAAGTAAGGCGCCCGCCTTGCCTTGTTCAAAGACGATCGAGAAATTGGCATAGTCGATGCGCCGGCCGCCTTCGTAGGCATTGGCCGGTGCCGGCTCGGTCAACTTCGGAAGCGGGATTGCAATGCCGCCGCTTTGTGCGTCCGATGACTTTGATCCGATCGTCGCGGCTTGCAGGAAGGTTTCGTCATAGCCGCGCAGGAGCGAAACATCGGCCGGCAGTGAGAACTCAGGGCAATGCCTTTTGTTCAGGGGCATCGGAGGGGGCGCATGGCATCAGGGATTTCGCTATCCGGCTATGTCGCCCGCGCCCTGGGCTCGCTTGATCAGCGGCGCAAGCTGCTTCGGCACCTCCCTGGAGCCGGTCGAATTCGTATTGCTGTTCCCGCGCTCGCCCCTCGCTTGATCCGCCAAAGCGCTCGCAAGGGTCTGGTTTGCCGCCGCGGCAGCCCTGGCCTGGTCATCGCGAGCGGCGGTTACGCTTCCGCTTCGCCATTCGCCGCCTTCTCGGCGGTCCGGGACCTCTTGCAGCGCCCATGCCAGCCACAGGCAGAGGGGCGGCGAGCAGAAGGCGTGATGAATCCCAGGCGAACGAAATCGACGAGTCGCCTTGTGCTGGGCTGCATGACTGGCAAAGGCTCCAGCTCTCGGATATCGTCATCTTCGCCGATAAATAGCTCCGCCTCGCGCAATGCATCGCCACTCAGCAGCCAGCGGCATCGCCGCCGCTTGCCCGCCATTGCCGCGCACTGGCGGCGATCCCGGACCTGCGATCGGCTGCGCGCCAGATCAGGAATCGATGGGATCCGGCACCGTCGCCGATTTCGGACACCTGTCTCCGGAGTGTCGTGCGTCCACGGAGTCAGCTGCGGGGCCGACCGCTCGTCTTAGCCGGTGCTGCGTAATCAGTTCGGCCGCCCGAAGTGACAGGTGTCTGTGCCTTGCGGCGTCCCGCGGATTGAAATCACCGCGCCCGTGGCCGCCTGGCAGCCGTCATGAAATTTACCGTCTGCTCACGCGAGATCGAGCTGAGCGATTGGTCGGTGCTTTCCCGCCGACGCCAGCAGTTCGTCGTTACGCAAAGCGTTTCAAACGAGTCGAACGCGCTTGAAATGACGGTATCGCTCATGAGGTTATTCCTGCACTGATTGTCGCCAGCGGCGCGCAGATGCGCAGCAGTTCAAGGCAGTTGTTCTTGAGTGCGCTGTCGACCGAAAAAAAAGCGGGTCAGGCTTCCTGTCTGCAGGCGCGTCGTACGGCTCGAACATCGCGGAGTGAATGGATCGTCGCTCCCCGCAACCGGCGTTGCGAACGCGACTTTTCGACTTCGGCGAGTGCGTGGTCGACCGAACCTGTGAAGCCTGAATCGCTGTGGCCCAATCGCTGGCTTTATCGGCGCTGATCAACACTTCGATTTGTTTTCGGGCGAGGTGGCCATTGCCGGACAAATTTCTTGAACGCCGCCGTGGCGGCCTGCCCGGAAACTCTGATCGAGAGAGAACAGGGCATTGTCCGTCTCTTGCCAGCGACTGTGTTCCAACACGCGCGTCAGCAGGGCAAGCCGCAACGATCCGATCCGAGTCGATTGCCTGCTTGATCAGCGCCAGGACAGCCGCGCCATTCACGCTACTGAAGCGGATCCAGCAGACGGTCGAGAGGCAGCTTCTGCGATTTCAAAGAATCACGCCTGTTGATCTGGTCGGGCAACGGGTCGATGGTGCGGGCCGTAACGTCGAGGCGCGAGTTCGGCCGCTGCCAAATCCGTTGCCGCAAGCGAAGCCTGCGGCTAAATCGTGCAGTCGCCGACGGACGTTATCCATGGCTGTTCGGTGACGCGCAGGCCGCTTCCCGGCGGCAGTTCACCTAACGCATCATTGGCCTTGATTACAGGCCATTGCGCAGCAACGCCATATTGCATTCCCGCCGGAATTCCTGCTGGTTATGCGCACTTCCACCGTCATCGGCACCTGTGGCCTGACCTTCGATCGAATCTGATGCAAAGTTTCGTGCAAATTCTTGTAGCTTGCTTGAGCTCTGAAATAGAGTCCGTAAGCACCTGGAGCGGGGCCTTTTCAACCTTCTCGGCGATCGGGCGGCGTTCTTTTCGAGGTTGTCCGCGGCCGAGGTCTGACGATATCGGCAAACGGCCGGTCCACGCCTTGCAGTTCCGGAAAGATCGCGATCGAGGCCTGCCAGCGGCGGCAGGCATTGCAGCATCAGCAAGAATGTATCACTGGGGGAAAATGACCGTAACATTTTCTTGTTCGAGCGAGCTTGATGCATTCCTGCAATCTGGCAGGTCGGCTGGGTAGCCGAGGTGATATCGTTGATGCGGGCGGTGCCGAAGCATTTCGCAAGACGAGGATCTGAGATCGCCGAACGCAAAGGTATCGCCGATCATTGCGCAGAGATCTCGATCCTGGGCTGCATCAAACGCCATGCACGTCAAATGCCTCACGGCGGAGGAGGCGTCAAAGTCGCCGTGCCCGCCTGCGATGATGCTATCCCGGATCGCCTATCGGCACGCCCCTGATTGAACACGGGAGGTCCCAACGCCGGGTCGCCCAGATGATGGAGCGCAACCGGGGTTCCAGTCCATGGCCAGACAAGGCGCTCCGGAAGAGCCATGGTCGGTATTGGTGCGGTAGCGAAGCCGCAGCCCGCCGAACTTTTCCCCGATCACGGCTTCGGTATCCATGGCGAGGCTTCAGGGGAGCCGCCGCCGGATGCTGGACGATGAGGAGAGGTGCGTCGGCACCGGGCTTCTCGGCGTCGCGCTTCAAGTCCATCCAGCCGCGCGACGTCCGGCCGGAGAACTCCAGCCGCAACAGCGCGTAATCCAGTTCGTTGGCGTTCGGAGGCGGGACCTCCGGCGCGGCCGTCAGTTCGGCAGCGCTGCAAGGGCTGAACGCAATGATGCCGGAGGGCGCCACGTCGATTTCCTCTCACGCCGCTGCTGGTCCCGCCGCCGGGATCGACCGCGAAGTCGAACCGGCACGCAAGGTCGTCGACGTGTTGGCGGGCAACATCTTGCTGACGACATGCCAGTTGGTCAGCACCAGGTCGGGGCCGACCAGGAAGCGGTGAGTGCGGGTGATCCCACTCGATGCGGCAACCCGCTTGCCTGCTTCATTCCGCGCGCGATCAGACCAGCATGTCGACGTCGCCGGATTGGGACGCACGTACCTCTGCAGACCGGAGCGCCGCGGCATTTTGCGAAGCGCCGCTAACCGGCACACCGCGCTTCTGGACTACGAGCGCGGGGCCTGTTGCGGCGCGGTGCCCGGAAGGCTGGAAAGTTTTCGCTGAGATACTGGCGGACATCGTCGTTGTGCGGCCGTCGCTCATAGACGACGCGCAGGAACAGCACCAATGTTCCTTGCTCGTCGATTCCCTTGACGAAGCGATGCAGAATCTTTGTTTTTCGGCAGGCCGTGTCGACATACTCGTCGTGAGGTCATCGCCTGTCGCCAGGCCAGATATAATGCTGATATTATCTTCGTTGAGCGTGCCGCTGAGTTTCTGGACGAGCTTCGGCCTGTTCTTTGCTCAGCGGCATCCTTGATTCCCCTGCAGGTCCTTCATCAACGCCGTCGTGTCAACGCTTCCTGACGCGCCGGCGCCTCCCTTTCCCGCTCAGCCGCGTCCGGTCCGCGCGGTATGATATTGATCGACGGCATGCAGCGTTGCGTCGAACTTGGTCCCGTCCATGCCTCGATGTCCTTGAGCGGTACCACCGATTTCGTAAATTCGTCCGGCACGACGAACTCCGCGTCCTCTTCGGGCGCCTTCAGCATATCCTCGAGATTTTGCTCGAGCATCAGCGCAAAAGCCGCAAGACCGTCCTCGACGCGCTACGACCACCTTCAGGATCTGGACGGAATTTTTACGCGTATGCGCGAGCGCGCGCCGCGTGTCGCGTCCGAGGAATGTGTCGTCCTTGTCGTCAGAACGGGTCCGGCGAACACACACACGGCCGTTCGCTCGCGGCCTGCGACAGCACGACGTTCTCGAAGTCCCCCAATTGTCACTCGCCGGACCCGGAGCGGTTGAAGATCGCGATTTTGCGGCGAACAGTTGGTGACGTGAAGGCCCAGAGTGTCGCCATTGGCCCGGCGCAAATCGTCAAATGTCTTGCCCCATGCGACATCGTCACGCCGCACGATGTGGCCCCTTGTCGAAGTTGCCGTCATCGCGGGTGTAGAAGTAGTCGAGGATCCTGGGACTTGTCGTCGATGCGCGGATCGGTGAACCAACTGTTCCTGATCGTTCTTGCCGAGGCCCCGACAGCTCCTTGCGCGTGTATTTCCTGCCTTCCGGCTGTTTTGAGCTCCGGGATCGGCGGTCACGTTGCTTTGCCGTAAAGATCGCGAGGCGCCGTTGCGCGTGCATTGCGATGGAGAAGTTCTGATAATGCAATCGCGCCTCGCCGTCCTCGTCTTGGCCAATACCCGGCGTCCGCGACATTTCCGGCCAGGGCACGGCCGGCGCTGCGGCTCCTTCGGCGAGGAAAAGCGGATCGTAGCCGGCGCGGTGTGAGAGTCTTCGTCACGCCGCACGGCGTGGCGAGGCGTTTCGGTCGTGTCCGCGGCGGTGGTTTCGGTTTGCTGCCGTGCTCCGGCAGCGATGCTTGCCGCATCTCCGAGGCTCACACCGTGATGTTGAGCGGGATCGTCATCGTTACGCTGCCGCTGGACGCTGTTACGACGCGTTGCCGCTTTCCCCGGATGGCGGTACGGTCGCCGCCGTGTTCCGATGCGGACGGGTGTTGACTTGCCTGCTGCCGCCTCCAGGTGCCGGATCGGCGTCGGGGCTCTCGCCGGCCGATGGCCTGTTCCACCAGTCGCTCCACGGCGGGGCGGTGCCCGGAGCGCGGCGCGCTTCAAATGTCACGCCTGCATCATGCATCCGCGGATCCGAGCCGAGTTCGGCAGCGGGTTTCCGCATTGTTGCGCTCGCGATAAACTCCGCCGAAGTGAAGTCCCTGCACTTCTTGCCGGTCGCCAGTTCAATCACGCAGGAGCCGAATTTCCTCCCAGAGTCGAGGCGTCGTGACCGAGCGCACCGCACAATCTTGCCAGAAGCTTGCAGCGCCGGCAGGCGTCATCCAGCAACCCCGGCTGCAGCCGCCCCGGTCCGGAATACGCCATCGAACAGATCATCCTGGACTTCAGCAGGATTTCGCGGGTCGTGGGCCGGATAGCCATATCACCGCAATTTCACGGTCGTTCAGATCCGGCGCTGCCTCTGCTGAAAGCAGCAATGGTTTCGCAGTGGGGGAAGCCCTCTCGACCTCGAGCACGGCGCAGTCCCAATAGGGGTGGATGAGCAATACGCGCGTGACCTTGAGTACCGTCCCCGGGCCGTCGCCCCGTTCCCGCTTGAGATCGAGCCCTGCGCTCCAGTCCGCTTTTAAGAAAGTGATGGACTTGTCGCCGAGGCCCGTTGGCGAAAATCTCGGCGCGACGTGCCGGTTCGATCATCGCACGGCCGGCGCCAACGACGAAGCGGTACCCGCATGGGGCAGCGGACCAGGCGGGCAATTCAGATTCGCCACGACCAGAGCGGATTGCCGTTTCAAGCCGCGTCTTGATGGCAGCGTCGGTGCTGAGATGGGTCCATAGCTTTGTGCGTGACCGTGCCATAGCTGCCCTTCACGACGCTCGATTGCGGGTCTCAATTCCGGAAAGATGATGGCCTCGGTTGCGATCCGCTGGGCGTCATTCATCGACTGCCCGGTCTGCGCCGCGTTGAACGCTCCCCTTGACATCCGGCGCGCCGTCATGGACTCGGTCGCTGTCGCGCGCGGTGACTTTCTTGCTTGGCCAGCATGGGTCGTTGAGCCAGGTCGGAGAGGTCGCGTCCCGCGCAAAGACGTTTCAAAAATACGATGAATGTTCGTTTGCGCCGGGCATCGAGCAACACCTCGTGAGGGTGCGCCGGAATATGCGCAATCTCCTGGTTTACTCTCAATTTTGGCCTGTGCAAGACGCGCGAGTTCCCTCCTCGTTGCGACGGTCCGTCGTAGGCGCGGCTTTCCAGCTGCACTGGATGGGGCCGTCCGGCGCGCCGCTGCTTGTTCCTGCCCGTAGTTGAGCAACCCGCCCTTGCTCTTCGGCGGATGCGCGCGCAGGCGCTTCTTCGTTGGGCTCGGTGCCCCAGCCCGGACGATCCGGGATGATCAGGTGGCCGTCGACGATATTCGGGCACGTGGGTGAACAGCTCGTGGTCCCAGGCCAGCCGGTCGATGTCGGTCTCCATGATGCGCAGGTTCGGCACCGCCGCGCAGAAATGCGCGTTCATCATGGTGCAGAGATGGCCGTAGAAATTATGCGGCGCGACGTTGACCTCGTAGTGCTCGGCGGCGGCGGCGATCTTCATCGATTGCCACACGCCGTTCCAGGGCGTGTCGATGATGGCGACGTCCATCGCCTGTTCGCGGAAATAGGGCAGGAATTCGCGCAGGCCCAGCAGCGTCTCGCAGGATGAGATCGGATGCGGGCTCTGGCGGCGGATATAGCCGAGCGCCTCGCGGATTGAAGGTGTCGATCTCGACCCAGAACATGTCCATGTCGGCGATGGCGCGCAGGATCTTCAGATAGCCTTCGGTCTTGGCGTTGAAGTTGAGGTCGAGCAGCAGGTCGACATCGGGCCCGGCGCCGTCGCGGATCGCTTCGAGGTGCATGCAGCAGATTGCGCAGCACCGTTGCGGTCGACATTGATCTCGGGCTCGAACGGCGAGCCGAAGCCGGGCCGCCAGCCCTGCGGGCTTGCCGTCGGTCGTAGACGAAGATGTTGGTCTTCAGCGCGGTGAAGCCCTTCTCGCGCACCTCGCGGCCGATCGCCTTGACGCCGTCGAGGCTCGGTGATCGGCGGCTTGTACCAGTCGGGATGATTGATGCGCCAGGTCGCGCAATGCGACCAGTAGACGCGGACGCGGTCGCGGATCTTGCCGCCGAGCAGTTCGTAGCAGGGCACGCCGAGCGCCTTGGCCTTGACGTCGAGCAGCGCGTTCTCGATCGCGCCGAGCGCCAGCGCCACCACGCCGCCGGCGGCAGGCCGCGTCGCGGCAGAACAGCTCGGCATAGATGCGCTCGTGCTGGAAGGCGTTCTTGCCGACCACGCGCGCCGACAGCCGCTCGATCGCCGCGGTCACGCCGGGCGCGCCAAAGCCCTCGTCGTATTCGCTCCAGCCGACGATGCCGTCTTCGGTGACGATCTTGACGAAGTGGTAGTTGCGCCAGCCGGCGTCGCAGGAAAGGGTTTCGACGCTTTTGACGCTGGACTTTCTTGGTCATTGTTTCCTGCCCGGTCTTGTTCTGGTTGACCGGATAACAACAGCGGAGCGACGGTCAGGTCAATTCGCAGGACGGCCGTATGCCGGCGCGCGCCGGATCGCGTGGCTAGCTGCTAGTTCGGCGGAAACAGGGTACGGGCGCTGCGCGCTCAGAACACCTGGCGGCCGTTCTTGTAGCCGGCCAGCACATCCGGCAGTTCGGCAATCGCGTTCGGCCCGCTGTCGGTATCGAGGATGATGAGGTCGGCGGGGTTGCCGACCTCGATGCCAGTAATCCCGCAGATTCATCAGCCGCGCCGGCAGGTCGGTCACGAGATCGAGGCAGGCGTCGAACTCGCTGACCGCGGCATGCGCGACGTTGGCGTAGAAGTTGGCCATGCGCAGCAGCGAGGCATCGCCGAACGGCGTGAACGGATTTTGCACGTTGTTGGTCGCGACCGAGCACAGCACGCCGTCGCTCGACCAGTCTGTGCGCCACCGTGAGGCCCGCGCGGCGAATTGTGGGTGGCGTCGCGCCCCATCAGATAGAGATCGGTCGCGGGAAGCACGGTGACGGCGACGCCGGCCTTCGCGCAGCCGCTCGGCGGCCGCCTTCGAGCCGCTCCGGCGGCAGCGCCGAGAGTTTTGTGGCGTGGCCGATGGCGACGCGGCCCTGATAGTTGCGCCGCTCGGTCTGCCGGCAGACCTCGTCGAGATGCCACCAGGACGGATCGAGATCGAAGTCGAGATGCAGGTCGACGTCGACGTCGAACTCCTGCGCGAGATCGAACAGTCTTTCGAGCTGCGCGTTGGGATCGGTGTCCATGTAGGGACAGCCGCCGATCAGCGTCGCCGCCGTCGCGCAGCGCCGCGACCAGCAGCTCCTCGGCGCCGGGATCGTTGGTCAGGCCTTCCTGCGGGAAGGCGCAGATCGACAGATCAGTCGCCCAGGCATAGTCGCGCTTCAGCGCCTTGATCGCCTCGAAGCCGCGCAGGCCGATGCGCGGATCGATCTCGACATGGGTGCGCATCCGCGTGGTGCCGTGCACGACGGCGCGCTCGATCACGCTTGCGCCGCGGGCATAGACGTCCTCGACGGTGAAATCGCGCTTCATCGCCGCCACCGCGCGGATCGCCTCGCTGACGCTGGCATGGTCGTGGCCGCAGCGGCCGAGCAGGCAGGCCTTGTCGAGATGGATGTGGGTGTCGACGAAGCCGGGCAGCACCAGCCTGCCGCCGGCGTCGATCTCGGCCGCCTCGCGAGGCAAGACGCTGGCTGCGATCGCGGCGATCCTGCCGCCGGATATGCCGATATCGACCGGTCGTGGCCGCGGACCGCGTCCTGGCGTTGCGGAAGATCAGATCGAAGGCGGTTCGCGCGTTCATGAGGACGAGCTTGGGGGGCGGACAACCTAGCGGAAGCGGCGGCGATGGGCAGCTCCAGATTGTGTGCAATCTAGTGGCAAAACTGTTCAAAATATGTGCATGCAATTTGGCGGCCAGATTGTAGAATTTCTGGCCAGCAGGAGAATCCGCCATGTCCGTTGCCGCCAAGAGCCGAAACCCGATCTCTGTCCGATGCCGAGATCGTGCGAGGCCTATCTCACGGCCTCGATGATCCCGGATCCGGATGCCGCGGCGGCCTACATGAAGCCGGGCACGATCATCACCTTCACCGGCGGGCGCGAATTCGATCACCCGCGCGGGCCCGACCGGCTTCAACGCGCAGCGCTATCGCTGGGTCAAGAAGAAGATGGATCGCTTCGACGTCTGCCCGGGCGACGGCGAGACCGTGGTCTACAGCATCGGCACGCTCTATGGCGAATGGATCGACGGCACGCCGTTCGAGGGCAACCGCTATGTCGATCGCTTCGTCGGTGCAGGACGGCCAGATCGTGAAGATGGACGTCTGGAACGACAGCGCCGAGCGGATTCTGGTTGCAGCGAGGGGCGAGGCTCAGCAAGCGAGCGATGAGCAATCCATCTTCGGGGCAAGATGGATTGCTTCGCGGCGCCTGTCATCGCACCTTCGCGCATGCTTGCACCGCACCGCCGGCTCGCTCTTCCGCCTTCCTCGGCATAGGGCGCCAGGATATCCAGCAAATCGCGGCCGCGCTGCGGTGCCGGCGTCACCAGCGCGCGATTGGCCACAGGATCAGATGGCTGTGCATCAGGCCCATCACCTTGTCTGTCGTCGCCCTTGACCAGTGCCGCGATGATCGCGCGGTGCTCGTTGATGGCGCATTCCGACGAATGCGGGCGGCTGTACAGCGACAGCGTCAGGCAGCAGCGATAGGCGACCTCGCTGACATAACGCACCAGGATCGGGCTGTTCGTCATGTTGGCGAGCAGGATGTGGAATTCGGTGGCGAGCCGGATCGACACCGCGTCCGAGCCGTCGCGGGCGCGATCCTCGGCGTCGACATGGGCGTTCAGTTCGGCGATCTGGCTTTTCGTCAGCTTGCCGGCGAGCTGGCGCACCACGCAGCCGCTCGAGCTCGATGCGGATATCGAAGGCGTCGCGCGCTTCCTGCCAGCTCGGCGTTGCCACCACCGCGATCCGGTTGCGGCGCAGTTCGACCAGGCCTTCCGCGGCCAGTTGCCCGAGCGCGTGGCGCGCAATGGTGCGGCTGACGCCGAACCGTTCGCCGAGCAGATCCTCAGGCAGTTTCGCGCCGGGCTCCAGCGCCTGCTCGATGATGGCGCGGCGCAGCGCGCGGCAGATCACGCCGACCTTGTCGGAGGATTCCGCAGTCTTGCCGGTCGGCGCGCGGCGCCATCGGCAGATCCCTGAGCGATGCTTCGAACGCATGCTCTCATAGCATGAATTGCCGCACAATTGAGCGCCTCAATTGCATGCACGTTTGCGCGCCAATTGCCCAAATCAGGATCCGCGCCGTTTCAGCCGCTTTCCGCGATAATCGTTGATTTGCGACGCCAGTTTCGCTGGCATCCGGCTTGCATGCACTTTGCTGCCATGATGCGCATGCAGCCAGTTTCGGAATTCGCCGGAATGCCGGTTCCGGCCGGCGCCGCGCCGATCGCGATCGAACTGTCGGATGCCTCGGTCACGTTCGGCCGCGGCGCACGCGCCGTGCCGGCGCTGGCGAAGACCACGCTGCGCATCGCCGACGGCGAGTTCGTCGCGCTGGTCGGGCCGTCCGGCTGCGGCAAGTCCACCATCCTGCGGCTGGTGAGCGGGCTGGTGCAGCCGACCACCGGCGTCGTCATCGTCGGCGGCCGCGAGGTCGCGGCGCGGCGCTGCGGGTCGGCATGGCCTTCCAGAATCCGACCATGCTGCCGTGGATGACGATCGAGCGGAACATCATGCTGCCGCTGAAGATCGTCGAGCCGTACCGTTCGCAATTCCGGAAGCTGCGCAGCACCGAGTTCCGCGACAAGGCCAACGCGCTGCTGGAGCAGGTCGGCCTCAAGGGCTTTGGCAGCCGCTATCCCGTGGCAGCTCTCCGGCGGCATGCTTCAGCGCGCCAATCTCTGCCGCGCGCTGATCCACGAGCCGCGCATGCTGCTGCTCGACGAGCCCTTCGGCGCGCTCGACCAGTTCACGCGCGAGGAGCTGTGGTCGATCCTGCAGGACCTCTGGATGCCGCACAAGCCGACCGTGCTGCTGGTGACGCACGATCTGCGCGAGGCCGGCTTTCTCGCCAGCCGCATCTGCGTGATGAGCGCGCGGCCCGGCCGCATCCTCGACGACAGCCGCGTCGACTTTCGTGCGGCCGCGCACGGTCGCGATGACCTTCGAGCCGGATTTCGTGGCGCTGAACCAGAAGCTCGCGCGCCTTCATCGAGGATGCGCGCAGCGCGCCGCAGAGCAAGGACGCCTGACCATGTCCGGATCTCGATATCCGTCAAAGAAGCCTGGTCGGCGGCGCTGATCGTGCTGTTCTTCGTCGGCCTGGGAGCTGTTCTGCCTGATGACGGGCATGTCCGACCTGGTGCTGCCGCGGCCGTCGCAGATCTTTGCGACGCTGGTCGAGAAATTCCCGATCCTGTGGCCGCACATCCTGCAGACGCTGGCGACCACGATGCTCGGCTTCGTGCTCGGCGTCGCGCTTCGGCGTCGTGCTCGGCGCCGTCATCGGCGTCTCGAAGACCGCCTACGACACCGCTATCCGCTGCTGGTCGGCTTCTCCTCGATCCCGAAGGTCGCGGTCGTGCCGATCTTCGTGCTGTGGTTCGGCTCCGGCACGGTGCCGGCGGTGCTGACCGCGCTGTCGATCTGCTTCTTCCCGATCGTCGTCAACATCGCGACCGGGCTCGCCACCACCGAGCCCGAGCTCGAAGACGTGCTGAAGGCGCTCGGCGCCAGCAAGTTCGACATCCTCTGGAATGTCGGCCTGCCGCGAACGATGCCGTTCTTCTTCGCCTCGCTGAAGGTCGCGGTCACGCTACGCCTTCGTCGGCGCGGTGCTGTCGGAGACCGGTCGCGTCCAACCGCGGCATCGGCAACGTCATGATGACCGCGTCCTCCAATTTCAACGTGCCGCTGGTGTTCGCGGGCCTGTTCGTGCTCGCCGGCCTCGGCGTCGCGCTCTACGTCGTGTTCTCGCTGATCGAAGGCCGCGTCACCGGCTGGGCCACCCGCAAGAACGACGTGATCGCCACATGAGCCAACTTTCGTAACCGCCATCCAGCGAGCTGAGGAGATCGCCATGTTAGAGAGAGTAAGCGCCGCGCTGCTGGGACTGGCCCTGTTCGCGCGGCGCCGCCGCCGCCGAGGAGACCACGATCAAGTTCACGCTCGGCTGGAAGACGCAAGGCAGCGACGCCGCGTTCTTCTATGCCAAGGACAACGGCTATCTTCAAGGAGGAGGGCCTCAACGTCGTCATCGACCAGGGCGAGGGCTCCGGCGCGACGGTGACGCGCATCATGTCGGGCGCCTATGACGCCGGCTTCGGCGACGTCAACGCCATCATCCAGAACGCCTCGACCCGGCCGCAGGACGCGCCGGTCATGGTCTACATGATCTGGAACCAGCCGCCGTTCGCGATCGTCGACCAAGAACACCAGCGGCATCAAGCACCATCAAGGATTTCGAGGGCCATACGCTGGGCGGCGCGCAGGGCACGCCGACCACGCGGCTGCTGCCGGTGTTCGTGCACAAGAACAGGCCTGGACGGCGAGAAGATCAAGATCTCCAACATGGCGCCGAACCTGCAGGAGCCGATGCTGATCAAGGGCGACATCGACGCCGCGCTGGTCTTCAACATCACGAGCTACTTCAACCTCGTGCTGAACCGCCAGGATCCCGACAAGGACTTCAAATGGTTCTCGTTCGGCGACTACGGCATGGATCTCTATTCCAACGGCGTGATGGTTTCGACGCAAGCTGCTGGCGTCGAACCCGGAAGGCGGTGTGCCGGCCTCGGTCCGCGCCGTCAACAAGGGCATGATCGCGGTCGGCCAAGGACCAGAACGCCGGCATGAAGGCGGCGCTCGAACTACGACAATCTGATCAATGTCGACGTCGAGAAGCGCCGCCTGCAATTTTCCTTCGACAAGCTGATCGTCTCGCCGGAGATGAAGGAGATCGGCGTCGGCGACATCAAGGATGACCGCATGGCCCGCGCCATCGGCATCATCGTCGAGGGCTACCAGCTCGCCCGCACGCCGACGCCATCGGAAATCTTCTCGCGCGAGTTCCTGCCGCCGCGCGGCGAGCGCGAGTTGGTGCATATCGACGAACTGACGCGAGGATGCAGCTAGCGGTCATGGCGACGGAAATCACGGCAACCAGCCTCGTTCTGCTGGTCCCGACCGCGGTCTGCTCGACAACGCCGTGCTGCGGCACGACAACGGCGTCATCACCTCGATGTGCGGAAGGCGCGGCGCCCGCGACCGGCCTCGCGCCTTCGTCCTTCCGGCCTTCGTCAACGCCCACGATCACGCGCGGCCGACCGCCTCGTCGTTCGGCGCGATGCGGCATGCCGCTGGAAAGCTGGATCCTGCGATCCGCGCTCGGCACGCCGGTCGATCCCTATCTGACCGCAGCCTCGGCGCTGGCGCGCTCGGCGCGGGCCGGGCTGCGCTGCGATGATGGTGCATTACACCCGCCCGAGCGGCACGATGCCGCTGGTCGAGGAGGCAAAAGCGATCGCGCGCGCGGCGGCCGACGTCGGCATCCGCATCGCGTTCGCGATCGCGGTGCGCGACCAGAATCCGATCCGTGTATGGCGACAGCGAACCGGTGCTCTCCAGCCTGTTCCGGCGACGACCGCAAGACGGTCGAGGAATTGTTCGTCCGCCGCCGATGTCGCCGCAAGACTATATCGAACTGACCGACGCGATCGCCGCCGCGATCGCCGGGCCGAAGATCGACGTGCAACTCGGCCCGGCTGGCGTGCAGTGGTGCTCAAAGCCGCTGCTCGAAGCGGTCGCCGAGAACTTCGGCGCTGACCGGCCGCCGCATCCACATGCATCTGCTGGAGACCGTCTATCAGCGCGCCTGGGCCGACCAGAATTTTCCCGCAAGGCATCGTCCGCTATCTCCGCGACATCGGCTTCCTGTCGGAGCGGCTGACGCTGGCGCATTGCATCCACGCCAGGCCCGACGAGCTCGAGATGATCGCGGCGTCAGGCGCGCGCATCGTCACCAATTTCAGCTCCAACATGCATCTGCGCTCCGGCCTCGCGCCCGATCGCCGCCGCGCACCAATGCGGCTGCGCCATCGCGGTCGGCGTCGATGGCCTGGCGCTGGACGAGGACGACGACGTGCTGCGCGAGATGCGGCTGGTGCAGATGATGCACGGCGGTCTCGGCTTCAAGCGGACCTGGACGTCCAGCCGAATTCTTTGCGGCCGCCGTCCGCAACGGCCGCAAGGCGACCGGCGCGCCGGGAACGGCGAGCTTGGTGCCGGGCGCGCCCGCCGACTTCGTCACGCTCGATCTCGATCGGCTCGATCGCGACCGGATCATGCCGGTCGATCCGCTCGATCTGCTGTTTGCGCGCGGCAACGCGTCGCTGTTGCGACGATGTGGTCGTCGATGGACGCGCCGATCGTCCAGCGACGGCCGCTGTACCGGCGTCGATCTTCCCGCGATCGAGACAGAGCTGCGCGGACATCTACCGCGCCAACGCGGAAAGCTCTCGCCGATTTCCAGCGCGCATGGCCGCCGCTTTCGGCGTCGCTGCAAAACTGGTTCGAAGCGCAACTGGATTGCCGTTAGCAGCGTGGCGTTCGCGCGAAATACCGCTTGCGACTTCGAATTCCGTCGCGATCGCGGAACGAAAATTCCGCTTGCATCAGCAAGCAGGCAAGGTTTCATGGTCGGCAACAACAAACGGCACCGGCGTGCGTTGCGCCGGTCATACTGGCCATGAGGGAGCGTGATGGGCGCGTTGTCGCATCTGCGGATTGTCGAGATCGGGAGCGCGGCCGCGACGAGCTATTGCGCGCGCGTCTGTTCGCCGATTTCGGCGCGACCGTCGCAGAAAGTCGAGCCGCCCGCGGGTGATCCGCTGCGCCGCACCGCGCCGTTGACGCCGGAGGGCACAGCGCCTGGTTTCGCGTTTCTCAATTTCAACAAATCGAGCGTCGCGCTCGATCCGTGAGCGATCCGCAGTGCGGCGTCTCGCCTGGCGGAACTGATCGGCGCCTGCGACATCTTGCTCGATGGCCGCGACATCGATGCGGCGGATTGCCCGGCGTTCGACCTCGCGGCGATCAAGCAGCGAAATCCCGGCCTCATCCATCTCGAAGCGAGCTGGTTCGGCCGGCGAGGGGCCCTATGCGAAATTCGCGGCGACCGGATCTCGACCGATCCGCGCGCTGACGGGCCTCGTAAAACTGGTCGGGCCGGCCGAGGGACCGCCGATGCATGCGCCGGATTTCCAGACCGGCATCTTCGCCGGCCTCTGGGGTTTCATCGCCGCGGCATCGTCGGTGCTGGGCCGCATGCAGGACGGGCGCGGCCGCTGCAGCTCGCCTGAGCATCTTCGAATCCAGCATCGCGGTGACCGAATACATCATGTTCGAGTCGTTCTGCGCGCGGCGACATCATGCGGCGGATCGGCGTCAACCGTTTCTGGCCGACCTTTCCGGTCGGCATCTACGAGACCAAGCAAGGCTGGCTCGGCGTCACCACGGTGACGCCGGCGCAATGGCGCGCCTTCTGCGAGATGCTGGGGCTGCTCGAGCTGCGCGACGACCCGACGCTGTTCCATGCGGCGTCGACCGCCTGCAGCATATGGAGGAGATCGAGGGCAAGTTCATTCCGAAGCTGAAGCAGCGCACGGCGCAGGAATGGTTTGCCGAAGGCTTGCGGCGCAAGATCCCGATCGTGCCGGTGCCCGAGATCGCCGACCTCGATCGCCGACGAGGAGAAGAGGGCGCGGGGCGCCATCGTTCCGATCATGATCGGCGACGAGACCGGCTTTACCGCCGGCTCCATGCAGCGCCTGACCGGCACGCCGCCGCGGCGGGCGGCGCGGTGCCTGATATCGGCGAGCAGATGCTCGGCAGCGCGCATGCCGAGCGAGCGCTGCCGCGCGCGCGCCGGCGCCCGAATCCGGGTGCGAAACCGCTTGCCGCTCGAAGGCATCCGCGTGGTCGATTTCTCGATGGGCTGGGCCGGACCGATCTGCACGCGGCACGCTCGCCGATCTCGGCGCCGACGTGATCAAGATCGAGGCGACGCAGTATCCGGACTGGTGGCGCGGCGTCGACCGCCGGTCCGGCCTATGTTCTCGAACAGATGTACGAGAAGTCGGTGCGCTACTGCATCATGAACCGCAACAAGCGCGGCATCACGCTCGACCTGACCGCGGCCGCAGGGCCTCAATCTGGCCAAGCGGCTGCTCGCCGACGCCGACCTCGTGGTCGACAATTACTCGGTCGAGGTGCTGCCGAAGCTCGGGCTCGGTTACGATGTCCTGAGCAAGCTCAATCCAAAGCTCGTGATGATGTCGATGTCGGCGTTCGGCGCCGGCAGCGTCAACCGCGATTGCCGCGCCTATGGCTCGACGCTGGAACAGGGCTCCGGCCTGCCGAGCGTGGTCGGGCGATGCCGGTGGCCCGCCGGTCATGAGCCACACCGCGTTTGGCGATGCGGTCGGCGGCTTGAATGGCTGTGCGCGCCGTGCTCACCGGCGCTGATCCACGCGAGACTGACCGGCAAGGGCCAGTTCATCGATCTCGCGCAGATCGAATGCATGATGCCGTTCGCCGCGCCCTGGATCATTGCGCATTCGATCGACGGCAAGGCGCCGGTGAAATACGGCAACCGCCACCCGGATTTCGTGCCGCATGGCTGCTTTCCATGCGCCGGCGAGCGACAACTGGATCGTGGTCGCGGTCTCCGACGATGCGATGTGGCCGAAGCTGGCGACGACTGCTCGGCCGCGCCGACTGGGCCGCCGATCGCACAGCTGAAGACAGCGGCCGGGCGGCGCGCCATCGAAAGCGAGATCGAGGCCGCGATTACCGCCTGGACCTGCAGCGCGCGATCCGGAAGAGGCGATGAACGCGCTGCAGGCGGCGGGCGTCGCCTCGGGCGTGGCGCGGCTGCCGATCGAACTGTTGAAGCGATCCGCAACTGCAGGCGCGCGGCTTCATCCAGGAAGTCGACCGCGCCTTCATCGGCCCGCATCCGCAGCCGTCGATGCCGTTTCGCGCAGGCCGAAAGCCGTTTCCGATCCGAAGCGCGCCGCCGACGCTCGGCGAGCATAACCGCGAAATTCTCGGCGGCATTGCTCGGGCTCTCTGACGCCGAGATCGATCAGCTCACGCGCGACGGCATCATCGGCACCGAGATGCTGATGGAGGAACAGCTCGTGAAAGAAAGAAGCGGGCGGCGGGCTGATGGCAGCGGCGCAGCCGGCGCAGCATGCATGGCAAGGCGGACGCGGCGGCGTGCTCGCAGGCGCTGATGTCGGTGCGCGGCCTCGGCATCCGCTTCAAGACCTCGCACGGCGTCTGGCAGGCGACGCGCAAGATCGATTTCGACATCGCGCCGGGCGAACGCGTCGGCATCGTCGGCGAGAGCGGCTGCGGCAAGACCATCACCGGGCTTTCGATCCTGCGGCTGTTGCCGAACAATCTTGCCGGCCTCGACGGCTCGATCCATGTTCGACGGCATCGATCTCGCCAGATGCCGGCACCGCGCCGATGCGCGCCATCACGGGGCCGCCGCATTGCCATGATCTTCCAGGAGCCGATGAGCGCGCTCGATCCGGTCTTCACCGTCGGCCACCAGATCGCCGAGACGCTGCGCGTCCACACCGGCGTCGGCAAGGAGGAGGCGAGGAGCGCACGCCTCGACATGCTCCGCCGCGTCGGCATCGCCTCGCCGGAGCGGCGCATCGACGATTATCCGCACCAGCTCTCCGGCGGCATGCGCCAGCGCGTGATGATCGCGGCCGGCGCTGATCTGCGGGCCGCAACTCCTGATCGCGGACGAGCCGACCACCGCGCTCGACGTCACCGTGCAGGCGCAGATCCTGGAACTGCTGCGCGACCTCAGCGAGACCTCGAACACGGCGCTGATGCTGATCACGCACGACCTCGGCGTCGTCGCCGAGACCTGCACGCGGCATGATCACGATGTATGCCGGCGAGGTGATCGAGGATGCCGCGGTCGACGACGCGCTGGTGCGGCCGTTGCATCCCTACACATCCGGCCTGTTGCGCTCGCTGCCGCATCTTGAGCCCGCGCCGCGGCAAGCTGCCTCGATCCCCGGCCGGGTGCCTTCGATCGTGGACATGCCCAATGGCTGCCGCTTCAAGGCGCGATGTCCGCACGCCATCGACGGCTGCGAGAAGGAGCAGGAACTGCGCGATGCGGGCTCCGGCCGCAAGGTACGCTGCTGGCGCTTCAACGCGAGCTCGATCTGCCCGGCGCGCTGCAGCACGCGGCGACCGCGCCGATCGCGGCCATGGTCGGTCATCCATGAGCGCGCCGGTCGCCGGAGATATCACCGGGACGCCATCGTCTCGGTGCGCGATCTCCAGGTGCAGTTCCAGACCACCGATCGCCGCGCCACCGTGAAGGCGGTCGACGGCGTCGATTTCGACGTCCGCCGCGGCGAGACCTTTGGCATCATCGGCGAATCCGGATCGGGCAAGACCACGATCGGCCGCGCGCTGGTGTTCCTGCTGAAGCCAAGCGCGGGCGCCATCCTGCACAACGGCGTCGATCCGCTGGCTCTGCCGCGCAGGCAATTCCAGAGCCACCGCCGCGACTACCAGATCATCTTTCAGGATCCGAACGCGCGCGCTGAACCCGCGGATGACGATCCTCTGTCCTCCGTGCTGGAGCCGCTGGAGCTGGCGCGCGAGGGCAGCAAGGCCGAGCGCCTCAAGCGCGCGCGCGAGGCGATGGACCGCGTCGGCCTGCCGCAGGATGTCGGCGACGCGCTATCCGCACCAGCTTTCCGGCGGCCAGAAGCAGCGCGTGGTGATCGCCGCGCGCGCTGACGCTGCGCCCGAAGCTGATCGTGTGCGACGAGGTGGTGGCGGCGCTGGATATGTCGATCCGCGGCGACGTGCTCAATCTGTTCGCCGAGCTGCAGCGCGATCTCGGGCTCACCTACGTGTTCATCACCCACGATCTCGCCGTGGTGTCGCACATCAGCGAGCGCATCGCGGTGATGTATCTCGGCCGCTTTGTCGAGCTCGGCCCGACGGAGGAGGTCTCCGAGCGGCCGCTGCATCCCTATACGCAGGCGCTGCTGTCGGCCGAGCCGCGGCCGTTGCCGTCGTCGATGCGCGGCGGCCAGCGGATCGTGCTGCAGGGCGAAATCCCGAGCCCGATCGATCCGCCGTCGGGATGCCGTTTCCGCACCCGCTGCCAGTACGCGCAGCCGCTCTGCGCCGAGAAGACGCCGGACTGGCGCGAGCTGGCGAGGGATCACTGGGTGGCCTGCCATTTCGCCGACCGCCCGAACTTTTCGCCCAATTGAACAAAAATCGCCCGACGGAGAATAGCCATGACATCAACGACCCGACGCGAGGTAATGGCGCTGATATCAGGCGCGCTGGCCGGCACCGCGCTCGGCGGCAACGCGTTCGCGCAAGGTGCGCCGAAGCGCGGCGGAATCTTGCGCATCTCGGCGCCGGCCAACCCGTCGAGCCTCGATCCCGCCACCGGCGGCGCCGGCTCCGGATCACGCCTTCCTGTTCACGATGTACGACACGCTGACCGAATGGGATTTCGAAACCGCTGAAGCCGAAGCCCGGGCTCGCCGAAAGCTGGAGCTTTACCGATCCCACCACGCTGGTGCTCAACATCCGCTCCGGCGTCACCTTCCACGACGGCACGCCGCTCGACGCCGAGGCCGTCAAGTTCAATCTGGAGCGCAACAAGTCCGACCCGAAATCCAACATCAAGGCCGATCTTGCTTCCATGGCGTCCGCCGAAGTCACCGGCCCGATGCAGGTGACGCTGAAGCTGAACACGCCGGACGCCGCGCTGCCCGGCATTCTCTCCGACCGTGCCGGCATGATGGTGTCGCCGACCGCGCTCAAGGCTTCCAGCGCCGGCAATGTCGCGCGCACGCCGGTCGGGCGCCGGCGCCTATGCTTTCGTGAGCTGGGCCGACGGCGAGAAGATCGTCGTCAAGCGCAACGAGAAATACTGGAAGCCCGAACCGGCCGTATCCGGATGGAATCGAGATTCTCCATCATTCCGGAACTGACGACCGGCTCGCGCTCGGTCACCGCCGGGCCAGAACGACCTGATGTACCAGCTGCCGCCGCGCCAGAAGGCGATCATGGACCGCGTTCCCAGCGTCAAGATCGCCAACGGGCCGACGCTCTATGTCTTCCAGATTTTCCTGAACTGGGCGAAGCCGCCGTTCGACAACATCAAGAGTCCGCCAGGCCTTCAATTTCGCGATCGACCGCGAGACCTTCGTCAAGGCCGCGCTGGCCGGCCTTGCCGAGCCCGCCTACATGAACCTGCCGAAGGCGCATTGGGCCTACGACAAGTCCGTCGCCGGGCTCTATCCCCATAATCCCGACAAGGCGAAGCAGCTGCTTGCCGAGGCCGGCTTCAAGGACGGGCTTTCGATCGATCTGATCGGCTATCCCGATCAGGATTCGGTGCAGCGCCAGGAAATCCTGATCGAGCAGTTCCGCAAGGCCGGCATGAACGTGAAGTTCTCCAACGCGCCGATTGCGGAAGCCTCCGCCGCCTTCTTCGGCGCCGAGAAGCGCGGCTCCGGCCTGCTCGCGGCCTGGACCGGACGGCCCGATCCGAGCCTGACCTATTCGCTGATGTTCACCAAGGACGCCTATTATAATGGCGGCCGGGCGCCGGTGCCGCGCGGAACTCGAAGCCGCGATCAAGGAGTCGCGGGCGTCGGAAGACATCGAGATGCGCCGCAAGGCTTTCGCCACCGTGCAGCGGCTGGTGATGGAAAACGCGTTCGTGGCGCCGCTCGCGCTTCCAGTTCGAACTGGTCGCCATGAACAAGAAGGTGCAGGGTTACAAGCCGAACCTTCTGGGCAAGCCGAAATACGACGACGTCTGGCTGGAGAGCTGAAGCGGATGGCGCGACGAAGTCCGGCACGGGTGATCGGCGGCCGCCTGTTGCAGGCGCTGCCCGTGATCCTGCTCGCGACCTTCATGGTGTTCGCGCTGCTTGAAGCTGGTGCCCGGCGATATCGCGGTGACGCTGGCCGGCGACAACGCCACCGACGCGCGGCATCACCGAGATCCGCAAGATCTACGGCCTCGACCGGCCGTTCCTGGTGCAATACGGCGCCTGGCTCGCGCAACGTCGTGCAGGGCGACCTCTCGCAATCGCTGCTGACGGGCGAGAAGGTCGCGACTTCCATCGCCCGCGCCTTTCCCAATACGCTCTTGATCGTGGCCATCGCTCTGGTGCTGGCGCTGGTCACGGGCATTCCCGATGGGGGTGATCGCGGCGATCAAGCCCAATGGCTGGGTCGACAAGACGGTCAGCATGATCGCCTCGCTCGGCGTCGCCATTCCCGGCTTCTGGCTGGCGATGATCCTGGTCGCCGAGATTTCGCTGAAGCTGAACTGGCTGCCGGCGACCGGCGCCAAATCCTTCAGCGTCTCGCCGTGGGAGGCGATCCGGCACGCGCTGCTGCCGGGCATCGCGATTGCGGCCTACGGCATGGCCGAAGTGGCGCGGCAGTTGCGCGGATCGCTGCTGGAAGTGCTGTCGTCGCAATATGTGCGGACGCTGCACGCCAAGGGCCTGTCGATGACGCGCATCCTCTGGCAGCACGGCCTGAAGAACGTCAGCGTCAACCTGTTCACCATCATCAGCCTGCTGGTCAACCGCATGCTGGCGGCGACCGTGGTGATCGAGGCGGTGTTCGCCATTCCGGGGATGGGCAGCCTGATCGTGCGCGGCGCCATTCAGCGCGATTTTCCGATCGTGCAGGGCGTGGTGTTCGCCATGGTGATCGTGGTCATCGCCGTCAACCTGATCGCCGATCTGCTGTGCGCCGCCGTCGATCCGAGGATCGAGCAATGACGGAGCTGTCGCTCGCCACGCCGAAGTCACCCGCCGAGCCGGGCCGGCTGCGCCGCCTGTTCCGCTGGCTGGCCGGCGATTTGCGCGCGGCGCTGGCGATCCTGGTGCTGCTGGTGCTGGTGATCGTGGCGATCGGCGCGCCCTGGATCGCGCCCTATGCGCCGACCGCGCAGGACGCCAACAACATGCTGGCGCGCCCGGGCCCGGAGCATCTGCTCGGCACCGACGATCTCGGCCGCGACATCTTTCAGCCGGCTGATCTACGGCGCGCCGGCCACCGTCTATGCCAGCCTGCTCGCGGTCGGCGTCGCCATCCTGATCGGCCTGCCGGTCGGGCTCGACCGCCGGCTTCTTCGGCGGCTGGACCGACGACATCATCAGCCGCGTCATCGACACCTTCCTGTCGTTCCCGGCCATCGTGCTGGCGATCGCGGTCACCGGCGCGCTCGGCATTGGCCTGACCAACGGCATGATCGCGGTCGGCATCGTGATGTTCCCGGCGCTGGCCCGGATCGTCCGCGCCCGCACGCTGATCGTGCGCCAGGAGCTCTATGTCGATGCCTCCAGGTGTTTTGGGCGCGCCGGCCTGGCACATCCTGTGGAAGCACGTGCTGCCGAACGCGCTGCAGCCGGTCATCGTGCAGGTGACGCTGCTGCTGGCGGCGGCGCTGCTGGCGGAAGCCAGCCTCAGCTTCCTCGGGCTCGGTATCCAGCCACCAGATCCCGAGCTGGGGCGCCATGCTGGCCCGCGCCTACCAGTATATGGAGATCGCGCCGGAGCAGATGTACGCGCCGGGGCTTGCCATTCTGGTGGTGTCCTTGGCATTCAATGCGCTTGGCGAGATCCTTGCGCATCGTGCTCGATCCGACCATGAAAGACCGCTAATCAGGATACCTGCAATGTCGTTCCATAAGCTGCTGATCGCCAACCGCGGCGAGATCGCCATTCGCATCGCGCGCGCCGCCGGGTGACGCCGGGCTCGCCACCGTCGCGATCTATTCCGCCGACGATGCGCAGTCGATGCATGTCCGCGCCGCCGACGCGGCCCACGAAATCCCGGGCGCGGCGCGCGGGCCTATCTCGACATCGAGGCCATGCATTGCCGCCGCGAAGGCGACCGGCTGCGATGCGCTGCATCCC
>ERZ1370068.2905-contig-2034_pt1 | contig 33983 bp, 51 predicted proteins | sample MGYA00561227_ERZ1370068 | MGnify/ENA primary metagenome ERZ1370068 (study PRJEB38410, sample SAMEA6850437) | metagenome | study: Metagenomic assessment of the ecological functions of the soil: analysis of the soil microbiota associated with the...
GCCACGTATTGCTCTGAAATTTGTTTGCCTGCGAACCAGCGCTTTCAAAACAAGCCCGAAGATTCGACGATGAGTCAAAGTTCTATCGAATTCTGGGAGGACTACGCTCGCAAATTTCGAAGGACTGGACGGTTGAGGGCGCGGTCTATTACAGCAATGACCACGATCGACTTCGTAAACGCCGAACCTGGTCAATGCTACTCCAGCTGAACGCGGCGATCGAGGGCACGGCGGTCGACGGCAGCGGCAGTTCCGATCCCGCCGCTGGATTACTTTGCGCGCAACGTGGTTCTGGCACCTGGGCCCGGGCAACTCACGGGCGCCCAGCCCAACACGCTCTTCGGGATCCAACATCCGGAGCGCAGTCGTCTTATCAGGAGGTTTTTGATGGGAAAGTTCACCGGGTTCCCGTTCCATCTGCCGGGCGGTGATGTGGGCGTTGCAGTCGGTGGTGGCGAATACCGCCAGGAAGGATTCAAGCTTGCTGCAGGACTCGCCCGGAAATCTTTCGTTGGCTCGGTCCCGGTTCAGGACATCAACGTAGGGCCGGTCGGTGAAATCGGGCCTATGGCGCTGAAATCAGCGTCCCGATTGTGTGGGCCGCAGATGAAGATTCCCTGCGGCCTACAGCGCTTGACATCGACTTGGCGGGTCGGTTCGACCGCTACGAGGGCGTTGGAGCGAAGACGCGAAAGCAACCCCAAGGTGACGCTGCGCTTATCAGCCAATCGTGGATCTGACGCTCCGCGGCACGTACGGCAGCACTGCTTCGTCGCTCCGACCTTGTTTCGAGCTGTTCGGACCGACGGCCACGGGCTTCTCTACCGGCATTACTCTAGCCCGGGTAGCGCAGGATCAGGCGCAGGTATGTTCAGACTGATCGAAATCACGGCTCTGGTGCCGTCCACGGCGGAGTCCTACACGGCCGGCTTTGTTTACAGCTCCGCAGTCAGATTCCGGGCTGACTGTGCACGACGTGGTTCACTACTTCCGGACATTGCAGCAGCGGGATTGTCACGGGCACTCTGGCGGGCAGCCTGATTCTTGCAACAGCGTCGAGACCAGCGGGCCGGCGTCGCCTTATGCGAACTATGGTGGCCTTCAATAACTTCCCTGGCCAGGCTGGAGCACGGCCGCGTCACCGCACCGGGACCAGTTGGACGGGAACCTGGCTTCGGTGTTCTATCTTGACACGAACATCAGCATTAATACGGGTGGGCTACACATTGAGGGTTTCGACTTCAGCGCGAACTACGATATGGGACTCCGTACAGATGGGCGGCAGGCTCAAGCCTGGGCGTCAACGCGGTGATGTTCACCGACACCAACGAAGGAAGACGACGCAGCCTTGACGAGCGACTACTTCAACGTCAACGGTCTCGACCGGGTAGAGGGACTGGCGGCGCGACCCCGAACTACCGGGTCACGGCGCTGGGCCGCTACTGCTATGAGGGATGCGAGCATCGCGGTGAACATGAACTACATCCCAGGGCTGGATAACGCGCACAGGGCGCGATCCGGAGGCTGGAAGATCAGTTTACCTTCCCGAAGATTGGCGATTACCTGACGTTCGACACGCGTCTTCCAGCATGAGTTCCGCGCGTGAACCCGCTCCGGCCGCGCCTGTCCTACTCAGCTCGAAGGATGCCAAGGACCTGCCAAGGGGATGGTGGCGGGGGCGAGCAGCTACTGTCTGCCCCCGGAAACGACGGTCGGCCCTTTTCGAGCACGCTTGGCTGGATGGTCTGACGGTCGCGGTGGGAGTGCAACAACATCTTCGATCGCGTGCCGTCCGACGATCGCCGGCGCGGACGTACAATACGGATACTCTCGGCGCATACGATCCGCTACGGTGCCAAGCCTCCTCTACTTCGAGGTGTCGAAGAAGTTCTAAGAACGCCTCACAGGTAAGACAAATCGACCGCTAGCGGCCAAGCCCAAAAGGCTTGGCCGCTATTGCTTTGTAGTAGACTACCGTTGTTCTGGAACGGTGTTGAAACCGCATGGACAAGGGTTACCTGGCAAGAGCCGGGCCCAGACGCTCCGAATTGAGGTGTGCGTCGGGATTCTGGCAACCCTCCTCGCTACTTCCTGTCAACGCGCCCCCAGTTCGGGTGACGCCAGACGAGTTCCTGATTCTTACCCTCCCGCACCCGCGTCCCCGCAGATCCACGGAGCGAGAGTGTTTTGGTGTCAGGCCAGGATCGCCATTTCTTTTTCAGATCGCCGCGACCGGCCAGCGGCCGATGACTTACGGGGCCAATAATCCAAGCCAGCGGGTTTGAAGTTGGACTCTGTTAGCGGTCAAATCGCAGGCGCCATTTCGAATCGGGGCCGCTACTCGGTTCAACTTCGGGCGGAAAATCGCCTGGGCTCGAGCGAAAGAGGGTTGGCAATTGTCGTCGGCGATCGAATCGCACTGACGCCACCCATGGGTTGGAATAGCTGGAATTGCTGGGGAATAGAAATCAATCAGAGAAAGTGATGGCGACTGCGCGCGGCCTCGTTGCGAGCGGCCTGCGGGATCACGGCTGACCTACATCAATATTGATGATGGTGGCAAGGCGCGGGGCGGTCCGGGCTAAATGCCATTCAGCCCAACTCACGATTCCTGATATGCGGCGGCTTTCCGCCGAACTCCATGGGATGGGTCTAAAGGTTGGAATCTACCTGACGCCGTGGCGGGCGACGTTGAGCCGCCACAATGGATCATCCGCCGACAACATTAACGGAATCGACGACTGGATCGCCTCGCATGATTATAATGAGTTTTTTCAGTATCAAGTTCCTCAGTTTGATTCCTGGCTGATAATTTTGGCGAAACCGCTGGCGGACCGCCTGCGAAAGCGAAAGAGGCAGAGATTTACCGGTGAAATGAAACGTCCCGCCAGTACTCGTTCGTGTCCCAGATGTTAAGCAGTGGACAGACTGGGGTGTTGATTATCTCAAGTATGATTGGGCGCCAATCGACCTCGGGATCGTGACCGCAATGCATGACGAATTAGCCAGGGCTCCGCGCGATATTTTTTATAGCGTCTCGAACAACGCCCCTCTTTCTCTCGCTTCCGCCTGGCTAAAGTCACCAACGCGTGGCGCACTGCTGATCTGGAAGATGTGTGAGGAGCGTCAGCGACGTCGGATTCACGCGCGACAAATGGGCGCCGCACCAACGGGCCCGCCCACTATAATGATGCCGACATGCCCATCGCATCTGAGGTGGAACCGGTCCGGGAAAAATCGCCTGACGTCGGATGAACAATACACCATGTGAGTCTTTGGTGTCTTTTGTCCGGGACCGCTCCTCCTCGGTTGCAACCTGAGAACCTCGATTCCTTCACCAAAGGCCTTATTACTAACGATGAGGTTATTGACGTTAACCAGGATCCGCTTTGCCTGCAGGCGACGCGGCTGACGAGGTCCGGGGATGGCGAAGTTTACGCGAAACGGTTGGAAGACGGCGCTTTTGCTTTGGGGCTTTTCAACCGCGGGAATTCGCCGGCAATAGTGCGGGTCAATTGGTCGAATCTGCGACTGAGTGGAAAAATGGCTGTGCGGGATTTGTGGCGCCAAAGGAGCTGGGCGTGTTCGCGGCGGGTTTCGAGTCAGTCGTCCACGCATGGCGTGGTAATGGTTCGGATTAGGCAGGTGCCATGAGCCGTAGCTGGCTGCAATTCAAGCTCTTGCTCTTGCGCCATACGTCGCTTGCATTAATTCAGAAGAGCATCTCTGAACTTCATGAAAAACTTACCTCACAGTAGCGTTGGTTGCTTGCGTCGTCGGAATTGTGCTCGCCGAAACCCCGGAATTTGGCGGACTTGAGCAAACGATGGATTCCGATACTTACGAACGGGCTGGTCTTCGTAAGCTGACGAGCGGTGAGCGTGTGGTCTTGGATGAATTTATCCGTGATTACGAGCAAGAAGCAAAAGATCGCCGCTGCCCAGGGCAGTCGATCGGGCTGTCAAGGAAAGGAAGGTGCAGCCAGCCGGGAGGTGATCGGAGAGTAATATTGTAGGAACTTACAAGGGTTACGGGCCCAAACGGTTCCTCTTCATCTCGCCAATGGAGAAACTCCGGCGGCCTACCAATGACGAGTTCATTTCGAATTTGGCGATCGAAAGCCCGAAAGTGGTTATTTATAAGGATTTTTTCGATATAAAATGTCTGAACGAGGGAGCCTCGATTGTGCGAGGAAGCGCGTTCAATGATTGCGACCAAGCCGGGAAATTTTTCCAGACTTCTGGCCGCGCGGTGATTGGGCATCGTTGGCGCCGTAAGGATCAGGTCAAAGTCCACTGACCGCATCTCCATGATCCGAGTTAGCCGAAACCGTAGGCCGGGGTTAAAGCTCAAGTTTGGGGAGGCGCGCAATCTGGTGATAGGATGCCTTGTTCCTTACGCTTGGCCGAGATTTTTCGCAGGGCAATGCCGGTCGAATCAACGGTGGCGAGTCTCGAAATGTCGTAAAAATGTCTTTGCCTGTGAGCGTTTTGCAAATAAGATATGATTTTATGAAACTGATAACATTAATCTGGGGGTGCGCTGTGGGAACCGCTTTGGCGGGCTTCGTGATTGAGCGCCTCCGTGCAGGCAGGAACGAATACGGATGGCACTGCTAACAAAGCGAGCCGTGCTTACGGTGATGTCGCCAAAGCCGCCCCAACAAGGGTCGTTTTGGTTGAAGTTACCGGCAGCCGAATCCCGCAGCGGGTTGTTCTATCCGGGCAGCAAGCAACCTCTGGGACTCGATACGTGATCCAAGGCCAGGAGTTGCTAAATACCGGTGCTGGGTTATCGATTGGTGGCCTCCTCGCCCTGAGCCCAGCATTACGGTGAGACGCGGACATCCGTAGGGATCGGTCCGCAAAATTCGGCATTCCGCAAGGTTCGCGGTGTTGCGGGGCCGGTGAAGTCAAAGGCGCGTCACATTACTTTGACGCGCCTCGGGAAAATTTTTTTCTACAAGGCAGTTCCACCAGATCAGTTGCTCATTTCGCAAACAGCCCAAACCGTAAAGGGGCGCGAGAACCTAAGCAATCCACCTCCCAATAGCCGTTGATTCTAACACGGCGATTTCGCGCGTCAGACCTTCGAGAAACCGCATCTCGACAATTACGCGTTCGAGTTCGTGCGAGTTCTCTTTTTCTTTGGCGAAGACAGGCCAAAAACGTGGTTTGATACAGGGCGGCGACCAGCGGCCGCGATAGGCGCCCGAGGACAAGCCGCTGGCCGCCCAAGTAAACGGAATGAAATTGTCCCACAAGATTACAGTTGGGCGCAGGCGAAACATATCGTCGGAGCTGGCGCCGCGCTCTCCAGCGCATGATTCACCCCATCCGACTTCAGCCGCTGCTGGACCGTCTCGACCAGTCCAAGGTTCGCTCCATTCAGGAACGATACTCTGGTTCCACCGAGCACTATGCCAAGTATGCCGATATCCGGCGTTGGTTGGGGCCTCAATATCAGCGGTGCAAGATTTAAAGTTGCACCGTTCCCCCTCCGTCGAGCGCGTTCTCGACTTGGGATGCGGAGGCGGTTTTTTTCTCTACATCGCAGCAGTTCGACACGAAGGTTTAGGCAGGACAGATATCGACGAGTTTCCGTTATTTCGCGAGCTAGTTGATCTGTTTCAGGTTCAGCGAACGATTTTTCGAATCGAGCCCCTCCAACCGCTCCCCGCTTTTGACGAAAGTTCGATGTAATTACCGCGTTCTCAACCTCATTCAATCGAAGAACTCACCGGGTCTGGTGGGGACCTGAGGAGTGGCGATATTTCCTTGATGATTTGAAGGGCCACCTGCGGCCTCGCGGGAAAATTCTTCTTTTTGGGACTAAATCCTGATAATACGGGAAGCTATTACACTCCAGAACTAAGGAAGCTACAACGCGATTATCGATCGCGAAAACGTGACGCTTACCGCGTAAATTACCAGGCCGTTAATCCCGGTAGCGCTCGCGACCGGTCGGAAGGCGAGGAAAACGATGCACTTGGTTGCGCCCGTAATCCACGGGATCATTGCGGCAAATGCGGCGGGCGTGGCTGGTAGCGCCACGACGCAGTAGTCGCATTTTTCCCGTGATCGCTCTGTTATTTGCCTCGTTCGACTGCGCACGGGTTGGCCAGAGCGATCCGTCCGCCCCGCCAGAAAACGCAGCGGTGTCCGCTTTCGCCGTTGCTTCCTTCCCCTAATTGACAGGAGATTTCGTCGCCTTGGCAGCACTTGGTCGGGCTTCTTCGAGCTAGGACCCGCCTTTCTCGCGTTTGGCACGAACGGTGCTTAGAAAACATATAAATTATGATTTTCGTAAGCATCAACCCTCCCTTTGCCCTCAAGCGGTTTTTTCTTTTTCCTCCGCAGTCATTGGCCTTTCCTGTGCCTCCTGCTTTGAGAATCTTTTTTGATCGTCAAGAACACTCCCTACGATGTCCAAATGAGCCGCATCCGTCCGGTGCTTCTCTCTGAAAGCCACCCCCACTCGAAACGAAGTTTCTGCTGGGCATGGTCAACCACTGGACTGCGAGCTGCGCCTCGATCCCCTACGGCTTCACAAAGGAGTGGAAGACGCCAGCTGAAACCCAATCCGGCGCGTCGGCGGATTGCAAAGCCAAGGCGGTCGCTCTTTACCAGACGATGCTGGAATACGGTGCTAGCAATCTTCGTTTGGTCATTGGGAAGCGCACCTCCACGAGTTCTGGTCCACGCACGCTTGGCCTCGAATGGGACTCCAATGCCGGCAGCTACGTTTTGGACCCGACGATCAATTGGCAAGCGTATCGAACAAGCGATCTTGGCCAGAGGGCGTATATACCATTCTACGCCTTTGCAGGCAGCCGCAAGTTTCGTGCTGCACGGGCCACATTGGTCGCTCAGAACTGATTTCGTCCACGGATCCATGCAAGGGCAGATTTTGCTGCCGCCGCACCGCCCGATTATCTCACGGATGTTCCGGGCGAATTGCTCAAGGCCAAGCGGTCAGGCGACCGCATCTTGCAATCGTCTTCATGGTGGAAGATTCTTTCTGCAGGCCGCAGGATTTCTACAAGCCAAGCTCAAACCAGTTTTCTATTATTCATTTTTGTAGATATGGAAATTATATGAAGCAACTCGTCCGATCGCATTTCCTCTAATCCTGGCTTGCATCGTTCTTGGCGACGCCCTCCATCGCAATGGCCGGCGATATTGTTTTTGTGCAAAAGGCGAGCCGCCGCTGATTGTCCGTCAGGCTCCTGAATACCCGGAAAACTTGGCGCAGTTACTCACTTCGGCGCGGCCGTGAAGGCGACGCCGCAGAATGATTCGGTGGCAAGACTAGAGCTCAGCTCAACGGGAAGCGATCTCAATACCTCCGCCGCGGCGTTACTCTGCGACGATCCGACGACGGGTTACCAGATTCCGGCCGGGGCGTCGAGCATTCTCGTGTCGCTCCCTGAACATTGAAAACGTCCAGACGGTTTCTTCCGAATGACGGAACGAAAAAGGGGATTATGCAATCGCGATTTCCAACGGCGGCGTGCCTGACAACAGTCCAGAATGGCGGCGCGTCACGCAGAACGCGATGACACAGGGCTGTTTTCGGCAAGAGTCGGACCTGGCGAAGCAAAGCGACAAACCGTGGACTGAGTTTCAACATCACTCCAGCCCGGGGCGGATCGCCGCATTTTGGTACGCCACGCCCGCGATTTCAGATTTTACCAGCGCCACGCCCCCGCAAGGTGAGTTTCGAAGAGGAGTCCGCTGCGACTCTGCTTTGATCAGCTTTAACTTTAGCGACGTGCATGCAAAAGCACGCGGTTTACGTCAGTTCGGGTGACGCCGGGCAGGCCAATTGCATGATCGATGATCAGCCTGCGACTTCTTACAAATTTGCCAACGGGGATGCCGCACCCACTGCAATTATCGACTTGGGTCGGAGCGGACTCTCACCCGTTCGGCTGTCTATGCCGCACAGCCCGGTAACGTTGATTTTTACGTCCCGCCCACCCTCCCGTTAGGCGAGAACACGACTTCGGATGTGCGTCAGGTCGCGAACGTTAGCCGGCGATCTGCCGGCGACGCTGAGAATCAGCGAAAAACATTCGCAGGATTGAAACCGGTCGGACGTCGTTAGCACCGGCGAGGGGCGCGCTTCCGTGGATTTCCCGCAAGTGGCTGGCCGTTATCTCATGCTCACATGGCATCCCGCCAGCTTGCAGGGAGAGGCTTTCTCGATTGCACAAGTAGCAGCTTTGGCGTATCGAGACACGCTAGCATCGCACAAGGTGCGGATGCGAAGGACGGCAAACATCTCTCCGGACGGCAAGGAAGCGATAGGAGAAGGTCCGGGAAGCGATAGGAGAAGGCGACGTGCCTGGGAGGCCACCGCCGGCGTTGCCGCCATATACCTCCCTTTACCTTTATTCCCAAGTGCTGCCCACCAGCCCCTAACGAACACTGAGCTTCGATTGCGAGTGCCCGCCCGCTGACGTAAAAAGTTGGTTGGCGGGTTTCGCTTTCTGGAAGTCCGATCTCAGTGCGGCGAACGGGAGAAAAGTGTGTTCTCGGTGCACCTTTCGGCGCTATTCTGGCGCCGAGGAAACTCTGCGCCGCGGGCGAGAGTGCTGCTATAAAAGCTGGGTGGTCGAAAACCAGATGGCGCCGAGTCAGCGATCGTTATGAAGGCGAGACCAAATACCCGTAAGATCGCGATTGCATATGTTTCCTCCTCGCGTTCAGCGGTCTCGCACAGGCGCAGGATGACGCCAAAACGGCGCTCGATAGAGCGCTCGATTTGCTCGAGGACAACGACGCGCGCGAAGCCGGAAGAGCAAAGTCGCGGATGCGGCGCGACGCTATCCGCAAGATCGGAAAATCGGCGGCCTGTTTTACACTTTGTTGCGCGACAAGCGCTGGCCGTTGCCGGGCCACGCTTCCGGTAAAGCTCCCCAGCGCGATCACGGTGCTGAGGTTCAGTCCCGACGCGAAATTAGTTATTGCCGGCGCCGAAGATGGCACCGCGGATTTTGGATAGCGATTCCGGGAAACTGCTCGATGCCTCCGTGAAACATCCCGGCGCGGTTGTGTGTGCTGCCATTCTGCCCGGCAATGAGCGGGCGTTTTCTCTCGGCAAAGCTGGCGATGCGCATGTTTGGAGAATTGCAGACGGATCGACGATCAGAAAGTGGAGCAATGGCGACAGCGCTTTTACCGCCTGCGCGATCAGCAAGGATTACCGGCGTCTCGCTCGGTTACGCGAATGGCGAAGTGCGCGTGTATGACCGAGAGCTTGGCAAGCAACTGGGCGAAGCGGTCAAACACCCCAATGCTATCACCAGCTCGCCTTTTTCTCCCGATGGCGAAACGCTCGGCACGGATCGGCAGACGGCACCGCGCGTGTTTTCGATGTGGCCACCGGTAAAGCGCGCGGGTTCGTGGGTGGTGAAACACAAATCGCCGCTGGTGTCGGTGGACGTTGGGCGTGGTGATCTCCTCCTAACTGCGAGCGAAGATGGCATCGCCAGTTGTCCGAACGCGAAGGGATGGCAAACTCATCGCTGAAATAAACTGCGGCGCCAAAATTGTAACGCGCACCTCGGGGGAAGCGGCACGTTCCTGCTATCAATCCTGAGCGACAACACGGTTTATCCGCATTGGGAGTGTCAGACCGGTAAGCAAATGGAAGGTGTGATTCGCACCGATGATGGAATCGTGGATGCGGATTGGGGACCAGCGGGAATTAGCATGGTTCACGGCGTCGGACGGCCCGCTGGCATACACTTGGCGAGCATGCACGGGCCAGCGTGTCACCGAAGGGATGCTACACCAATCGCCTGTACGCGTTGCTGCTTACGGTCCAAATTCGCGCCATCGCCACCGGCTGTGCCGGACGGAACCCTACGGATATGGCGGGTCGACGGGCGCCGCAAACGAAGCGCGCCCGCGATCCGACGCATAGTGCCGCGGCCCGACAGCATTTTTTCAGCGCTGATGGAAAAGGTCTCGTTTCCCGTTCCGATGACCTCACGATGATCCGCTGGAGGCTGTCGACGCGGACCGATCGACGGCGCGATGCCTTACTGACAGCGGGCCGACTTGCGCGGCCTATAGCCCTGACCGCTCGTTCGTGGTGACCGTTACTGAGGATGCAAAGGCGTTCCTGACCGACGGCAAGTCCGGCGTAGCGATCGGCGCGCCGCGTGATCTTGGTGCTCCGGGACGTTGGGTAGATTTCAATAAGGGACGGCAAGCATTTTTGGCGCAACAACCGCCGGCGCGAAGGTTGTGATCTGTCTCGTGGATAATGCCGCGCCGGTTGGCACTCCAATCGAACATCCGCAAAGAGGCGATCCTGCGCTGCGAATGGCGCGCGCTTCAGTCCAGATGGAAACTTGATCGTCACCGCGGGCAATGACGGGACCGCCCGGCCTGGGAGACCACCTCGTAAGCAAGTCGCGGTGTTGAGAAAACACGAGGGCCCGGTGACGAGCGCACGATTCAGCTTCGACGGCAAGTTGCTTGTGACTACCGGACTGACAGCGCGGTCATCGTCTGGGAAACCGCGAAATGGCAACCTGTCGAAAGTTCTGATCGTTCTGCCCGGCGAAATCTTACTCCGGGCGGTCATCGGCCCTAACGACCAGTTTGTCGCTGCCACTCCTCCCACCACTGGCGTCGGTTCTTCGATATCTCGACCGGACGCGCCTTGGCGATGGTTCGATACGCCCGCAGACGCAATTACCGTCGATCTGCATCCATCTGGTGACGCTGACCGTCGCCTGTGCCGACGGAACGGTGAGAACGCACTGATTCGCCGCGCGGTGGAGCGAGGACAGCGCCGAAATGGATGCCGGATTTCGCCGAGCGAATCAGCCGGACATGCGAGCCGACGGACCGCTTCGACAGCCCGCGCCCGGTCTACCTCTCAATCACGACGATCTGAAACACTTATCCGCCCGGTACCTGGCACCAGCCGGACGCCGGACTTCGGAAAGCTCGCCAAGTGGATGGTGACTTATGGGGTCGAACGCGCCGTCGCCGCCGCGCCTCCTGGCCACGATCGAATCCAACGTAGTGTTCAGCGCGATACGCTGAGCGTCCGCTCGAGTGCGCCGCATGAACCTTTAGTTTGAAGCACAAAGCCGGCCAATCCGCCTGATCTTCGCGGCCGACGAGTCTTTTTGTGCCGACGCCACGCCAGGGCGAATATTCCGGCCGGATATGCACCCTGCGCCTGCGCGGACCAGTATCCGCTCCGCGCGCGCGCCTATGTGGTCTTCCACCTTCGCGAAGCTGGCGGCGAATGGAGGAGGTCGCGAGCGGACTCGCGAGCGAGGCCCTGGCGGCCGCGCCTAACGATGCCCGTGGGTCACCGCCGCGCGGCCGCAGCTCGACACATACCAGCGAACGCACGCGCGAGCCGCTACGATCGAAAAACTGGAGCGCGCGGTGGCCGCCGATCCTGCACGATGAGGTGGACTCTTACCGCGATCATGTAACGGGTGATGCAGATATTTACGAGCTCGACGAGCTCGCCAAGGCGATGGTCACAATCCAGGAAAGCCGACGAGTTGTATCGGCGGCGGGAGATACGGAGGTGAACGCGGGTATTGCCCCTGGCCGCCGCCGCCCCGGGTGACGAGGCGACTGCCATCGCGCGGTACAAAGCGGCTGATAAGAATTCAAGCGGCGACGGGTGGCGAAGTGCCGGATTACCTCAAAAGTCTCACCGGCTGGACCGGACAAGAGCTGCCACCGCAATGGAGCGCCTCCCGCGGACTGGCCACCGCCACGCCCTAGCCGCACCAGCCGATGAAGACTGCAAGCCTACTGCTCGCCATGACCGCGACGGTCGCCCTGAGCGCGCTCGCCCGCGCGCAGACTCCGGTAGCCGACTTCTTCTGACGCCCCGGCAGATCGCTACCTTTGGACCGGGCGCGCACGACCATGAGCTCTGCTCGGCACCAACCATCCTCCCCGCGGACCTAGCCGCTGAGCACGCCGCGCACGGGCCGCGGCTTCCGCCACTGTCACGAAAAGATCCCTAACGTCCGCCAAACCCCGGGCTCGAAAAATTTGGAGGCTTCACGCGCCGGCGATTGCAAGGTTAAGTCGCTCTGGGTCGCGCCTAAGCAAGATATGGATGACCGGACCGCCTGCGTGGTCGTCAGCAATGGTCGAGCGCGCGCCGAATCGGGGATGTTTCACGCCTGGCTCCTCTGGAAAGACACCGCGGGCTGGTGGATCCTTGGATGCGACAAAATTCAGCGCGCCGCGCCGATCTGGATCGCCTCGGCCCGCAGGAATTCATTTCGTTCTACAGCTATTCCGCGAAGGGCGAGTTCGTGCATGCGGGGGCATCCGCGCGCAAACGGCGGCCGGAGGCGAGCTTACGGGGATCATACTTGAGCTTGAAGGCCTGGCCTTAACGCAAAAGGGGCCCGGCTGGTTAATGCTTGTTTTCTCTAAGTAATCAGCGATTCACATCACACCATCCTGAAATGAGTGCGAAGGCGGGAAGCCGGGGTCTCAGCCGACGAAGCGCTGCAGCAGCCTGGAAGGGGGCAACCAAAGATTCGTCGCCGGGACGACGAGTTTCGCCCCGAATTTCCCCTTGCTCCCCTTCGTGCGAGCCTGCTTGCGGGTTTCGCTTCCCAGCGACCCAATTGCGCCGCGGCGAACGCAAAGCGCCGTTCTCGACGCGCTCCTCCGCACTATTCCGCGGGCGTGGAGGACGGGTTATGCTGGCTGAGGGTTCGCCGACAGAATAACGAGTGAATCGCCGGATAACGATATTTTCCCCGATCCCGCGATTTTGATGCGACCAATTCCTTTATCGTTTGGTCCGGATTCTTGATGAAACCTGTTCGAGCAGGCAGACGGTGCTGTAAAACTTGTCCAGTTTTCCTTCGACAATTTCATCATTACATTCTCCGGCTTGCCTTTACCTGCGCGGCATAGATCGCGCGCTCGATGCAACGTGGCCGCAGGGACTTCGTCGCGGCTGACATAACGGTTGAGCAGCGCGATGTGAGAGTGATGTCCTTCACGAAGGCACGAAGCCTTCGTTCTTAGCTAAAATCGGTTTCGCAATTGACCTCGACGAGAACGCCAACCTTGCCCTGAAGGTGGTATAGGAGGCGACGATGCCTTCCTTAGTGGCGCGGGAAGATTTCCTTTGCTGGCGCTGGCGATTCCTTTGGTGCGGAGGAGCGTTTCGCTTTGTCGAGATCGCCTCCCGCCTCGGTCAGGGCGCGCTTTGCAATCCATGAAGCCCGCGTTGGTTTTCTCGCGTAGCTGTTTGACCGTCTGAGGATTAATTTCCATGAATGAAGAGATGTCGAGGGCTGAGAGTTGAGAGAAAAATCCAGAGAGCCGGATTCTCTCAGCTCTCGACGACCGACTCTCAACTGCCGCCGTTAGGCTGGACACCCCGGCCATCTCGACTTCTTCGCGCATGCGCGCTTCGCCGCTGGCCGAGACGATCGCATCAACGAGCTTCTGCAGCATCACCCGGATGGCGCGGATGGCATCGTCGTTTCCGGGAATCGGGTAGTCGATTATTTCGGGATCGGCGTTTGTATCAACGATCGCCACGGTCGGGATGCCGAGCCGCCGCGCTTCGTTAACGGCATTTTGTTCGCGCGTCGTGTCGATGATGATGAGCGCATCGGGAGCTGCGACATTTCGAGAATGCCTTCAAGGTTGCGGCGCAACTTGGCGGCCTCGCGATTCAAGTGCCGCGAGTTCCTGCTTGCCCATCTTCTTGTAGTCGGGCGAGGCCTCGATTTCCTCGATATATTTCAAACGACCGATGCTTTTCCGGATGGTGGCGAGGTTCGTTAGCGTGCCGCCGAGCCAGCGTTGGTTGACGTAAAATTGTCCGCAGGCTACGGCCGCTTCCTTCACCGCTTCCTGCGCCTGTTTCTTGCAGCCCACAAAAGGATCTTGCCGCCGCGGTGCGTCACGTCCTGCAGGAAATCAGTCGCGCGTTGCAGCTGCTTGACCGTTTCATCGAGATTGATGATGTAGATCGCGTTGCGCTTTTCGAAAATGAACGGCTTCATTTTCGGATTCCAGCGCTTCGTCTGGTGGCCAAAATGGACCCCGGCTTCGAGCAGCTCGGGCACTAATTCGATCGTGTTGGACATAGATAGATGGCGCCGGCTGGAGCGGCGCGGCGGACGGGAAGATGCTACACCCCTCTCACTCTGGCAACCCGAATTTCGCGCGCAGCGAGAGGTCAATGCTCCCAATCGGAGCTGCTGTCGGTGATCAATTGCTGGAGCATCGGGAAGCGGATTTCACCGTAGTTCAGGCGTAGCGAAGATCGCCGCCTTTGAAGATCCAGGTGGTGCGGAATCCAACTCAGCGGCAGACCGGCGAACTGTTTGATGTGATCAGCGCCGCGCGGACCAGGATCCGCGAGAATCGTCACATTAGGCTGCTTGCGCGATCTCGTATTTGGCCAGCATGGCGCGCCCGTCCTCGCCACCGTTCCAGACTGAGACGAAATAGAACTTCACGTCGGGATTATCCTTCACCGTCTTGCTCCACCCGCCGCTCTTCAGTTCAGCCTGGCAGTTACAACACCACGGAGCCCAAAGATGCACGACCGAAACGCCCTGTGCCTTGACCGCTTCGCCGACTTGTTGCTCGGCCGGGGGCGCAGCAACCGCGGAGTGAGGAGCAACGCAGCGGCGAGAATGGTGATGAGAAGATGCTTCGTCATGCGTTCGTTGAAACGACACGAAGAGAACGAACGCGTCAAATCCGGTAGAAGTTCCGGCTCGCCGATTGCGGCCAGATCTCAGCAGTTGAACCCGGGATTTTGCTGCAACCAGGTGGCTTCAGGTTTCAGGCCCTTTGCGATTGCGGCGTTGTAAACGCAGACGAACTCGCTGACTGACGCTTTGCAGCACTTCGCCATCCTGGGTCTGATCCTCGCAGCTGGCTTGCTCCTGCCGGTCCAGGCCCGGAACCGAGATCAGATGACTCTGCCGGACAATTATCGCTACTCGGAGTGAATGGGATTGTAGTAGGCGTAACGTGATCTCGACCGGGATATCTCGAAGGAAGAACCTAAACTCCGAACGAAAAGACATCGGCTCGCGAATCGCCGGGTCGGTCATTGCCTCGCTGGTGCTCCAACTCATTGTGGGTGCAAGATTACATCGGTTCCGATGGAAGAATCAAATCCCATTCTGGGCGCCAGTTGACCGCGACCCAGAACATGGCTACTTTCCTCCCCTTTCCGCGGGAACAGATGGCGATGATCGCCGCTGCTTTTAACCACCGAGCCCCGCCTCACCAGGAGAGCCTACCGTTTATGTTGCAAATGCAGGATTTGATGTCGAAGTCGATGCGCGACTTCAAAGAAGGCAGCATCGTGAAGGGGCGCATTCTGGAGATTCGGCCGCGGGAAGTTCTCGTGGATATCGGTTACAAGTCGGAGGGCGTGATCCCTGACGGCGGAGTTCGACGACATTGAGTCGCTCGAAGTAGGCGACGAAGTGGAAGTGCTCCTCGAGCGCCTCGAGAACGACGAAGGCATGGTCGTGCTCTCGAAGGAGAAAGCGGCCTATCGTCAGAACTGGAACAAGATCGCGCAGGTTTTTGCAGGCGACGGATTGATCAAGGGCAAGGTGAAGTCCGTGGTCAAGGGTGGACTGATGGTGAACATCGGCGTCGAAGCTTTCTTGCCAGCCTCGCAAATCGACATCATCCCGCCGCGCGATCTCCAGCAGTTTGTCGGCAACACCTACGATTTCAAGATCGTCAAGATCAACGACGACCGGAAAAACGTTGTCCTGAGCCGGCGCGAATTGATCGAGCAGGAGCGCAGCGAGAAGCGCCAGAAATTCCTCGAAGGTGTCAAAGTCGGCGATACCGTTTCGGGCGCGGTCAAGAACCTCACGGATTTCGGCGCGTTCATCGACCTCGGAGGTATGGACGGTCTTCTGCACATCACCGACATGACCTGGGGCCGCCTCGGCCATCCGAGCGAACTGCTCAAGGTCGGTCAGCAGCTCGAAGTCCTCGTGCTCGACATCAACAAGGAAAAGGAGCGCGTTTCGTTAGGCCTGAAGCAGACGCAGAAGAATCCGTGGGACCAGATCGAAGAGCGTTTCCCGGCCGGCCAGAAGGTCAAAGGCAAGATTACCAACCTCGTTCCTTACGGCGCGTTCGTAGAGTTGGAAGAAGGCGTCGAAGGTCTCATCCACGTTTCCGAACTGTCCTGGACGAAGCGCATCATGCGTCCGTCGGACATCCTCACCGCGGGCCAGGAAGTGGAAGCGGTCGTCCTCGGCGTCAATAAAGAGGAACAAAAGATTTCGTTAGGCCTGCGTCAGCTCGAAGCCAATCCGTGGGATGAGATCGAGAAGAAATTTACCATCGGCAGCCGCGTCAAAGGCCAGATCCGCAACATGACCGCCTACGGCGCGTTCGTGGAATTGGAAGACGGCATCGACGGCATGATCCACGTCTCGGATCTGAGCTGGACCCGCAAAATAAATCACCCGATGGAGGTCTTCAAAAGAACGACGAAGTCGAAGCGGAAGTGATCGACATCGACAAGACCAACCAGCGCATCAGTCTCGGCATCAAACAACTGAGCGACGATCCGTGGAAGAACATCGACGAGAAATACAAGATCGGCGATCTCGTCACCGGCAAGGTAACCAAGCTGGCCAGCTTTGGCGCGTTTGTGCAGTTGCAGGATGACATCGATGGCCTCGTCCATATCTCGCAGTTGAGCGAAGATCACGTCGCCAAGGTGAAAGACGTTCTCAAGGTTGGTCAGGAGGTCGAAGCGCGCGTCATCAAGGTCGACAAGGTCGAGCGCCGCATCGGTCTCTCAATCAAGGCCGCCAATTATTCCGAGGAAGAACTCAAGCGCGAGATCCGAGGCATTCGACAACTTCCGTCCGGGCGAAGACATGGTCGGCCTCGAGAAGGCTTTCGAAGCCGCCGACGGAAGATTATCGTCCCGGCGAAGGCAAAGAAAAGTAGGCCACCGGCGGTTAGCGCGCTGATCCTGGGGCGAGCGCGTCGCCGTCAGTGCGGTGGCGAATCGTGACGCGAAGATCGCGCGACCGGCGATCGCCTAGGTCGAGCGTATCGATCGGTTCAGATCGAACCGGGCAGCCTCATCATCCTCGCCAAGATCGACGTCGGCGGACTTAGCTGTGCAGCACTGGCGATCGCGCTGATCGCTAGGTTCAATATCGGCAGTAGCGGCGGTGCACAATCAACGCCGTTAGCGGAGAACTGGCGACTCTCCGGCAGATCACCGAGATTCGATCGGAGCCTCGCCGCGCGGCGCGATGCCGATGCCGTTCGGCGTGGCGGCGCCATCGAGCGCAAGATAAGTGTAGCCCTGCAGCCCGCGCTCGTAATCGGCGCAGGATCTTCATCGCGTCGTTAGGCTTGAGCCGATCGCTCTTGATCGCGGCGTCGACCTGCAGTTTCACCAGGCGCATGAGTTCGATCTTGTCCCACTGCGTCATCGCCAGGACCTGCCCGATCGTGCTCCCTTCTGATGACTTCCTCGATGTACCAGCCCGATTCCTCGTCTTCATCGAGGAAGACGTGCACCTCGGTCACGCGGCCAAACAGATTGTGCAGATCGCCCATGATGTCCTGGTAGGCGCCGACCAGGAACACGCCCAGATAGTAAAGCTCCCCGGGAATGATCTTGTGCAGCGGAAGGGTGTCTTTCACGTCCTGCAGATCGGTGAACTTGCTGATCTTCCCGTCGGAGTCGCAGGTGATGTCGACCAGCGTGCCCTGTCGATCGGGTGCAGTCGTTAGGCGATGAATCGGCATGATCGGGAAAAGCTGGCCGAGCGCCCAATGATCGAGGAGCGACTGAAAGACCGAGAAGTTGCAGATGTATTGATCGCCTAACGACGTCTCCAGCTCCTTCACCTCTTCCGGCACATACTTCAAGCCGCGGTGAAGTGTGACGATCTGCCGGGCGAGCTCCCAGTAGAGCGACTTCGATCTTGGCCTTCGATTCGAGATCGAGCAGGCCGAGATTGAACATCTGCTGCGTTTCTTCCTTGATTTGTTGCGCATCGTGCAATGTCTCGAGCCGGTTGCCGCGCTTGAGCTTGGCGCTTCACCTCGAGGATATCGCGCAGCGGCTTCGGATCGTTTGCCGTCGCCTCGATTTTCGGCTGTCTGAACATCCTTTTCGATCGAGCCAAAGGCCTCGACCACGAGCACGGAGTGATGAGCCACGATCGCGCGGCCGCCTTCGCTCACGATCGCGGGATGCGCGACGCCCTCGGAATCGCAAACCTCCATGATGTTATAAACAACGTCGTTGCAATACTCCTGGAGCGAGTAGTTCGTCGAGCTGTCGAAACTGGTGCGCGAACCATCGTAGTCGACGCCGAGCCCGCCGCCGACATCGAGATAACCAAGCGCGTGCCCAAGCTTCGAGAGCTTTGCATAATAGCGGGCCGCTTCACGCACCGCGCGTTTGATCGTCGAGATGTCGGGCACCTGCGAGCCGACATGGAAATGGACGAGCTTGAGGCAATGCGCGAGGCCCTGCGCCTTGAGCATTTCGCTCGCCGCGATCAGGTCCGTCGTGCTCAAGGCCGAACTTCGCGTTCTCGTCCGCCGCTCGTCGTCCATTTTCCTGCGCCTTTGCTATGCAGCCGCACCCGGATGCCGACGTTGGGCTCGACGCCCATTTCCTTTGCGATCCGCAGCGTTTGTTCCAGTTCCTCGAGTTTTTCGACGACGATGATGACCGACTTGCCGAGACGGCGGCCGAGCATGGCGGTGCGGATGAAGGCGCGGTCCTTGTAGCCGTTGCAAATAATAAGGCTCTCCGGGTCCTTGTGCATCGCGAGCGCGGCGATCAGCTCCGGTTTACTGCCCGCTTCGAGACCGAAATGAAATTGCGCGCCGGCGTCGACGATCTCTTCGATCACTTCGCGCAATTGATTCACCTTGATCGGAAAGACGCCGCGATATTGGTTGCGATAACCGAACTCCTGCATGGCGGAGTGAAAGGCGCGGTTGACCGTCTCGACCCGGTGGCGCAGCAAGTCCTGAAACCGGATGACGAGCGGAAAACCGAGGCCGCGTTCGCGCGCTTCGTTGACCACCTCCAGCAAGTCGATCGAGCCGCCGGCATCCTTCAACGGCTTCGCCACGACGTTTCCGGCGCTGTTGACCGAGAAGTAGCCGCTGCCCCAACCGTCGACATTATAAGTCGCGCTGGCGGCGTCCACATCCCAGTCGTTCTTTGTCATCGTGGCGCAGTGTAGGGCACCAGTTTGCAAATTCAATCGACAGATTGACGGCGCAAGACCAAGCCGTCTGCCGCTAGAAAAATTGAAGCGTCGAATGGTGTGAGGCCCGCACGCGCACCTCTTGTTTTTCAAAATCGCTCTGATACGGTTTTTTGATGAACAAAACGGTGATTGAGGTGCAGGTGCGCGCGGTCCTGCCGACGAGCGGCGGCTGTGCGGTCTTCCTGGGCAACGCCGACAAAGTATTCATCATCTATGTCGACCAGAGCGTGGGCAGCGCGATCACGATGTTCATGCGTGGCACGGTCAAGGAACGTCCGCTGACGCACGATCTCGATGGCGCACCTGATGACGGCGCTCGGCGCGCACGTCGAGCGGATCATCATCAACGATCTCAAGAACGCGACCTACTATGCGCGCATGATCATTCGCGCGGAGAACGAGCTGCAGCAGAAAAGATCATCGAACTCGATGGTCGTCCGAGTGATTGCATCGCGATGGCAGTGCAGCAAAAGCGCAGATTTACGTGAGCCAGGAAGTCTGGGACGAAGTGGACGACATGAGCGACGTGCTGCGCAAGATGGAAGAGGACGGCATCAAGCCGGAGATCGAGCCGGAGGGCGAAGCGGAGTCCGAAAGAGTAGTTCTTCCTCGGCAATTTCGTTCTCTCTGCGCGGTGTAGCGGCGAGCGTACCGAGCCCATGTGTCGTCGAAGCGCGCACCGCCGCTCGCGAGCGAAGCTGCACTCTGCGGCTGGCACAGCCGTCCCACACTCAGCCGATCAGTTCGCCATAGTTGTCGTGTCGCCATCTCGGTGCAGCGGGCGAGAACCGCAGCCGGTGTGTCCAGTTCGAGGACCTCCTCTACGAGCTTCTGGCACTCGGTCACCGACAGACGCTGGACCGCGCTTTTGACTCGCGGCACAAGCGATGTTCCTGCGCTCAACTCGTCCATGCCGAGTCCAAGGAGCAAGGGCGTAAACAAGATTTCTCCCGCCATCTCGCCGCAAACGCCTACCCAAATGTCGTTCGCGTGCGCGGCGTCGGCCACCATCTTCAGCAGCCTAACGACCGACGGATGGCTTGGTTCGTAGAGATGCGCAACGCGTTCATTTGTCCGATCGATCGCGACCGAATACTGGATCAAGTCGTTCGTTCCGATGCTGAAGAAATCGACTTCGCGCGCGAGCAGATCCGCCATGATGGCCGCGGTGGGCACCTCGATCATCACGCCAATCTCAAGTTCGTCGTGGAACGGATGGCCTTCTCGGCGCAGCTCGCTCCTGCATTCATCGACGATCTGCAAGCCGCGCCGCACCTCATCGAGGCCGGAGATCATCGGGAACATCATCTTGACGTTCGTCCCGACGCTTGCTCGCAGGATGGCGCGCAGTTGGGCTTTGAAAATATCGAGATTCTCGAGACAAAAACGAATCGCTCGCCAGCCAAGAAAAGGATTGAGTTCGTCGCCGCTTCTCAATGCCGTCCGAAATCTTGTCGCCCCCGAGGTCAAGGGTGCGTATGATCAGCGGATTTGGCGCAACCCGTTGAGCGACAGTTCGGTAGATTTCGAATTGCTCTTCTTCCGTCGGGCAGCGCCGTTTGATTGAGGTAGAGAAATTCCGTGCGGTAAGAGCCCGATGCCTTCGGCACCGTTGGCGAGGACGGCGTCCACTTCGTCGGGCAGCTCGATGTTGGCCGAGAGGACGATGTGGCAACCGTCTCGCGTAGTCGACTTGGTTTCGCGCAGCTGCGTCAGGCGCTCCGCGATCGCGCCTTTCTGCCGTTCGATCTCGGCGTATTCGCGCAGCGTTTCTTCGCTCGGATGAACGATGAGCAGCCCATGATAGCCATCGATCAGAGCGGGCGCGCCGGTTTCCAGCGTCTCGGTCGCATCGTGCAAGCCCACGACGGCGGGAATGCCTAACGACTGGGCCATGATCGCGGTGTGCGAAGTGCGGCTGCCCAGGTCGAGCACCAGGCCACGCACCTGTTCGCGGTTCATCGTCGCGGTATCGGACGGGGTGAGATTATGGGCGACCAGGATGTGGAGGTGCGTTGATCGAGAGAAAGGGCCGCGGTGATTTCCCTGCAGATTGCGAATAACGCGGCGGGTGACGTCCTGGATGTCGAGTGCGCGCTCGCGCGAAGTAAGGATCGTCGATCCGGCTGAGCGATTCGATATAGCGGTTCGCCACTTCCTGGAACGTGAACTCCACGTTGCAGTGATCGGCCTCCAGTTTGCGCAGCACCTCGTCGATCAACGTCTGGTCTTCGACCACCAACAGGTGCGCATCAAAAATCCCGGCGTCTTTCGCGCCGATGGCCTCCGCGATTTGCTGCTGCATCTCGAGGATCTGCGCCCGGGTCTGGATCAGCGCATTTTCGAAGCGCGCGATTTCGTCGGCGACGTTCGACGCGTCGACCTGGTATCGCACGACGTCGTCGGTCTCGATTGAAAAGACGTGGATCGGCCCGCGCGCAATCCCGGGGGCGGCGGGCCACACCGTGCCAGCGCTTTTCCTCGTGGTGACTGCTATCGCCGTTCATTCCGGTGCAAGAATAGCCGGAACGTCAACTACTCTTCGTTGAAGCGCGACTGGATTAATTCTTCGATATCCTGGAGCGCCTGGGCGGCGTCGGGGCCCTCTGCCCGCACGCGCAGTCTGGAGCCCTGGCCCGCGGCCAGCATCATCAAGCCCATGATGCTTTTTCCCGTTGATCTCCTCGTCTTCCTTTGCGACCCAGATTTCGCATCGATGCCGGCTCGCGATGCGGACGAACATCGCCGCGGGGCGGGCATGCAGACCAAGCCGGTTCACGATCGTGATCTCCTTTTCGACCTTTTCGGTGGTGGCGGGTGCCGAGCGTCGATTTAATAATCCCATTACGTAATTTGCGACTCCATTTGACCCAGCAATTTCTCGTTAAATTCCACCGCGCTATTGAGACCAAGGCTCTTCAGCTTCTGATCCATCGCTGCCACCTCGATCAATCTCGCGATATCCCGTCCCGGCCGCACCGGAATCGTGATGTGCGGCACTTCGATCTTGAGAATCTCGTAAAGTTCGCGGTCCAAACCGATTCTATCCACTTCTTCCAGCTCCTGCCAATCTTTTAACGTCACCACCAGATCCAGTCGCTTCTCGATTCGGATCGCGCCGATGCCGAAGATGGAGACGACGTTAATGATTCCGATGCCACGCACTTCCATGTGATAGCGGGTCAATTCAGGCGCGGTGGCCATCAGTTCGCGGCCCTCGAGCGATTTGATCTTCGTCACATCGTCGGCGACGAGGCTGTAACCGCGCTCGATCAGACCGAGGACGCATTCGCTCTTGCCCACGCCGCTCGCCCCGCGGATCAGGACGCCGATGCCGAGAATATCGACCATGCTGCCGAACTCGGTCACCGATGGCGAAAAATCGAGCTCGAGCGCGATCGTGGCCGCGTTGATGAACTTCATCGTGATCATCGGGGTGCGGAAAACCGCGATCCCGGCGGATTCGGCGATGGAGAGCAACTTCGGGGCGAGATGGAAACCGCGCGAGGCGACGATGCACGGGATCTTTTGTGAGCAGAGTGCACGGAACCGCGCATGCTGCTGACGGGCCGACAAATTCTTGAGGTAGGATTGTTCTGCCGCGCCGAGAACCTGGACGCGTTTTTCAGCGAAATAGGTATAGAACCCGGCCAGCGCGAGGCCGGGCCGATTAATCGTCGGTTCCCGAATGCGCCGGTCGAAGCCGATTTGCTTACCCTCCAGCTTGAGCTGAAGCGACTTGGCGTGCCTCTGGAAGAATGCCTCGACCGTGACGACCGGGACGTTCATGCGCTGCTCGCTCCCCGAACTAATGGTTTGAACAATCGGCTCCGAGCTCATATGCACGCCAGATGTATCCCGAACCGGGGCTGATTTCCAGAACGTCCTGCGACAGCGGGTCTGTAACCTTAAATTCTTGGAATTAGCTCGCAATTCGTGTTGTTTTCTGGATATCCAGATATCTCAGGAACTTGCATGCGCGTGCTGGTTATCGAAGACGATGCTCGGTTGGCCCGGCAGATCACCAGAGAGCTGCGGCGCTGTGAACATGAAGCCACCGCGCGGAACGATGGAGCGGAAGGCCTGCAAGCTGCCCTGCTCGATCCACCTGATCTCGTCGTGCTCGATCTGAGCCTTGCCGGGCCTGGACGGGTTATCCGTCCTGGCTCGTTTGCGCGAGGCGCATTCCACCGCGCGCATTCTCATCCTGACGGCTCTCGGCGGGGTGGGCGATCGAGTGAAAGGTCTCAAGGCTGGGGCGGATGATTATTTGGCCAAACCTTTTTCGATGAACGAATTAATGGCACGAGTCGAAGCGCTCGGTCGGCGCGCGGCGACACCGACAGCCGAGGATCTGCTCAAGGTGGGCGATTTGCACATGGACGTGCTGCATCGGCATGTTTCCCGCGCCGGCAAGCCGATTGCTCTTTCACCACGTGAGTTTGACGTCCTGCAGGTCCTCATGCAGGAGCCCGGGCGTGTTTTCTCCCGGACAGAGCTTTGCGAACGCATCTGGCAGCGAGAACACGAGTATGACACACGAACAGTGGAGATTTTCATTGCTCGACTCCGCAGGAAGGTGGACTTGGGTTTCGATCCGCCTCTTATTCATACCTTGCGCTATGTCGGCTACACCATCCGGCCGCCGGCCGGAATAGCTAGTGGTCAGGTAGTTGGCATCCGACGCGCGTGGCAGTGATCGAAGCACCGGTTATGGTGGAAGGATGAACGCTTGCCGCCGAACTCTGCGCACTTCTCGGGGACGAAATCGTCGCGGCCGACGAGGGCACGCGCACCGCGCACAGCGGCGACAAATGGTTCGCTCATCACCAGCCCGAGGTCGGTTGTCTTCGCGCGAACAACGGAGCAGGTCAGCCAGCTCCTGCGCTTCGCTACCGAAAACAGAATTCCCGATTACGCCGCGTGGCGCGGGCTTCGGCTACGTCTGGCGGTTGCGTGCCGGTTCGGGGTGGGATCGCACTCTCTCTGGCGTGCGCATGAATCGGATCAAAGAGATCAGCTTCGAAGATGCGATCGCGATCGTGGAGCCCGGGCGTCATCACCGGCGAACTGCAGGCGGCCGTCCGCGCTCAGCAAGCTATTTTATCCACCGGATCCTGCGAGCCTGCACGATTGCAGCATCGGCGGAAATCGTCGCGACGAACGCGGGCGGCCCGCGCTGTTTCGAAGTACGGTGTGACGCGCCACTACATCATCGGCCTCGAGGTCGTGCTCGCGAGCGGTGAAGTGCTGCGCACCGGCGGACGTGTCCACAAAAACAAAACCGGCTTCCGACCTCATCGGGCTTCTTTGTCGGCTCCGAAGGGTTGTTAGGCGTGGTGACCGAAGTCGACCGTTGCGACTCTTGCCGTTGCCTCCGGCGCGCGCCACGCTCTTCCGCTTCATTTGCGACCATGTCTGGCGCAAGCCGGCCGCTGCCGTGCAAGCGATCTTCGCGGCCGGATTTTCTGCCCTCAGTCGCTCGAGATCGCCGATCAATTTCACGCTCGAAGCCGCGCGCCATGATCGTGGCTCCGCGATCGTCCCGGAGGGTAACGCGCACCTGCTCGTCGACGTCGATGGACAGGACCTGAAACCGTGCGGGCGGAAGCACGTCGCGCTGGCGCGCTTTGCTCGAGAGCCGAAAGCCGAATCGCTCACGCCTTCGCGACATCTGAAGAAGGTTCAGAAAGATTATGGGCGCTGCGCCGGGAATTTCAGCAACTCGCTTCGCGCCACTGGCTAACGAAACTCAATCGAGGACATCGTCGTGCCGCGCAGCCGCCTCGTCGATCTGGTCGAGTTCGCGTCGCCGCTTGCAAGCGCGCCATGGCTTTCCGGTCGCCACGTTCGGTCATGCCGGCGACGGCAACCATTCACGTCAACATCATGGCCGCAAATTACGATGAGGCCGGCGGTGCGTGATCGGGTTGAGCGGGCGCTCGATGAGTTGTTCGCCCAAGTACGCTGCCTGGGGCGGAGTTATCACCGGAGAACACGGCATCGGGCTCGCCAAGAAGCGCTGGTGGCCCGAAGCAACGAGCGACGTCGCGCGCGCTCTCCACGCACGCATCAAGCAAGCGCTCGATCCCCTCGATATCTTGAATCCTGGAAAATTTGTTGGCTAGCGCGGTTGATTCGCGCGGATCGTAATGCTACACTCCGCGACTTCAACCTTGAGCGCATTTTCCGGTCAGCCGATCGAATCTTAATTGTGCGCCTCTTCTTCAGCCCGGTTGCTGAAGCCTCCGCTTGCGAATGAAATCAGGACCATTTACTCATACTATTGCCGCTTTGTTGTCATCGGTGTCGGCTTGCTTTGCGCCGTCCGCACCGGCACAGGTGCCGACGAACAAAGTTCAACTTAGCAAGAAGCAGAACCGTCTCACTGAGGACGTGCTGTTCAAGGTCGATCCCGTCGGCTACACGCCGCCGGGTCGCTTCCGCAAGTCCAATGAAGGGCGGCGAGCGTTACCCGTGGAAAACGGATATCGTCACCACCGTCGTTCTGGATTGGCGAAAATCCTACCGCGAATAATCCCGTGCCGAACCACGCCAGTAGCTGGGACGCAGCCTGGGCGAAAAACTACGGCGGCTACGACGATCCGAGGCCGTCGCGCGCGCCATGATTACATCCCGGTGAATTTCACGCCCCGGCAAAATCCGTTTTACCGCGCGCTGCCCTACAACGACAAAGCGCGCGAAGGCCATCGACCAGAGGCGCCCAAGGTGGTGCCTTGGTTCAAGAGAGGCGTATCGAGGACCCGCCATTTCCGTCTGCAAAGGCCGCTGGGTGGCGATCCGCAAAGGCAACCGAACAGTCTACGCCCAATGGGAGGACGCCGGTCCGTTTCGCACCGATCACTGGGAATACGTCTTCGGCAACGAGCGGCCCAAACCGAACCTCAACCGCGGCGCCGGACTCGATGTTTCGCCGGCCGTTCGCGATTACCTTGGCCTGCAGGAGACCGATGTGACCGATTGGAAATTCGTCGAGTCTTGCCGAAGTTCCGCCCGGTCCGTGGACAAGGCTCGGCGACAACAACACCTTCGTCATCAACCAGCGCAAAGCGCAGCAACAGCTCGTCAAGGCGAAAGAAAAGAGTTCCGTTATCTTTCGTTAGGCGGCTCGCCCATCGTGGGCTTTCGGGAGAAAGCTGCCGATAGGTTGTGCGGCGGGTGAGGCTGGGTCGATTGGCGCGAAGAGCTTGTGAGGGATGAGCCGCGAGCGCTAACGTTGCGATGCTGATGGAACGCGCCATTCACACTTTTCGATAATGGCGTTCGCGTTTACGACGATCACCTGCTCGACGAGCAGCGCGAACGTTACCGGAGCACGCATGTTCACGAAGCGGAAGAGGAGGATATTTTCGTCGATCTCATCCAGCGCAGTTCCGCCGATGGTTGCTTCGTCGATGTCGGCGCGGCGATCGGTTATTACCTCATTCTGGCGCGCAAATTAGCTCCGGACCTGACGATTCATGCCGTCGAACCGCTGCAGCGGCATCGCACTTTCCTGCGCGAGACCGCGGCTTTGAATGGACTCCCGGATAATGACTTTACGGTTCACACCGAAGGCCTCACTCCTCTGAAGGCAGCGAGACTTTCATGGATCGCGGCTACGGAAGCCGGCTTCCGCGGAACGAAAGGGATCGGCGAGTCTCCCTCAGCACCCACTGGAAGCGGTTACTGGAACGAATCGGCCTGCGCCAGCCAAAGCGCGGTTCGCCAGGTGTTGACCATCCCGACCATCACTCTAAGATCTGCTCGTTAGGCGAATTGGGCGCCCGGTGGATCTGCTACAGATGGACGTGCAGGGCCTCGAGATGGAGGTGCTGAAGGGTGGGACTCAGTCAATGGCGACCGGGAGGGTGCGCGCGTTTCTCATCGGCACGCACGGCCTCCCGATTCATCAGGAATGCGTCGCGCGGTTGCGGGCCAGCGGTTACGCCATCGAGATCGATCAACCCGACACCAAAGAGCAACCCGACGGCATCATTGTCGCGCGAAAATGATCTTGTCATCCCGAGCGGCGCTGAGGGCTACCCCTGGCGCTGTGTGCTGGCTTCGCCGCAGATGACGCTCCTCGTTTTGCCACGGGATCCCTTCGGCTCCGCCTCGGGATGACGTGGCAAAGTGGACGTTCCCGCGCAGCGCCCGTAGGTTGCGCAGTGGTCAGACCGTCTCTCAAATCCCTGCATCTCGACGAGTTGACGCAGCACATTTCCGCCCATGGCGCGCCATCTTATCGTGCGAAGCAGATCGCTGATTGGCTTTACAAAAGCGCGTAGCGACGTTTCGCCGACATGACCGACTTGCCCGCCACAACCCGCACGCAACTCGCGGAGGATTTCTCCTTCACGCAGCCCGAAGTCGTGCGCGTCCTCGGCTCGAAGGACACGACCCGGAAATTCCTTTTCCGTCTCGCCGATGGCAACCTCATCGAATCGGTCCTCATCCCGGCCTCGCCGGCGCTTTACGGCGAGACGTCGGATCGCCGGACGATTTGCGTTTCCACCCAGGTCGGCTGTGCTTACGGCTGCAAGTTTTGCGCGAGCGGGCTCGACGGTTTCTCGCGCAATCTCGACCCGAACGAGATCGTCGATCAGGTGCTGGCCGTCGAAGCCGAGAGCGGCGAGAAGATCGACAACATCGTTTTCATGGGCATGGGCGAGCCGCTCGCCAACCTAACGAACCTGTTGCGCGCCATCCGCATCATCAACGCGCCTTGGGGCTTCGAGATCGGCGCGCGTCACATCACGATCTCCGACCAGCGGGCTCGCGCCCGCAAGATTCGCAAGCTCGCCCTCGAGGCGACTCAATTTCGCCTCGCGATCTCGCTGCACGGCGCGACCGATGAAGTGCGCAGCCAGATCATGCCGGTGAACCGCAAATACAACCTCGCGACGCTCTTCGCGGCTTGCGACTACTACGTCGCGCAGAAGAAGCGGCTCATGTTTGAATACATCCTGATCGCCGGCGTGAACGACGGCGATGAGCAGGCGCACGCACTGGCCAGGCACGCCGGTCGTCTCTCGGCGAAAATCAATCTCATTCCCTACAACACGGTCGAGGGCCTGAAATGGTCGCGACCGTCTCGCAACCGGCAGGAGAAGTTTCTGCGTATCCTGCGCGACCACGGCGCCGTCGCCACCCTGCGACGGGAGAAAGGCCACGACATCGCGGCCGCCTGCGGGCAGCTGCGCTTGCAGACGAAGCGGGCCGAAGCCGATCCGGCCATTTCCGTTAGTCGTTAGGCGAGTCCTCGAGCGCGCGCGTGCACTGCCCGCGATGGCCATTCCACCTTCGCCGACCGCCGCTGCGCAGCGCTTTGACGGAGCCGGAACGCACATCACCGGCGGCAAAAATCCCCGGAACGCTGGTTTCAAGTGGGCCGGGAGCACGCTTGCTCTTTTGCCAGGCGGGCGCGTCGGCGACCGCGGCTCCAGTTTTGATGAAACCCTTCTCATCGCAGGCGATCTCCGAGGGCAGCCAGTTCGGTGCACTGGTTTCGCGCCGATCATCGAAAAAGACGGCCGGAGTTTCGACCATGCGGCGCTCGCCTGCTCTCCACGTTCTCCAGCTCGACCGCTTCCAGCATTTTGCCACCGCGCATCTTTCGGATCTCGGTGCGATAGAGGATCTCGATGTTTGCAGTCGTCTCGACGCGGCGCGTCAAGATAGCTCGACATGCTTTTGCCGAGGTCGTCTCCTCTAACGACAAGCAGGACTTTGGCCGCGCCCTTCCGACAGATACATCGCACGCTTGCCCGGCGGAGTTGCCGGCCCCGGCCACAATCACGGTGGCGCCGCGGCAGAGTTGGCCTTCGAGCGCAGTGGCGGCGTAGTAAACGCCCGAGCCTTCAAACTCTTCGCGTCCCTCCGCCTCGAGTCGGCGATATTCAGCGCCGGTGGCGATGAGCACCGCCTTTCGAACGCAAGGCTCGCGTTGCATCCTTCGATCTGCAGGCAGGCGCGATATTCTTCGACCCCGGTGCAAGAGTCACGGAGAGCGGCCTGCGCCGGAGTGGAGAACTTGGCGCCGAAGCGATAAGCCTGGAGCTGCGCGAGATAGGTGAGATCGCCGCCGGCTGATGCCGGTGGGGAATCCGAAAAAGTTTTCGATCAGATGAAGAAGAACCCGCCTGCCCACCGGGGCGTAACTTTCGAGAATGACGGTGTTGAGTCCTTCCGAGCAAGCGTAGACCGCTGCTGCCAGACCCGCCGGCCCGGCGCCAACGATCGTTAGGTCGCACCGAATCTCGTTCTCATCGTCACGTGCTAGCGGCCGCAAGAGACCGGCATTCTGCGCGACCTCCCGCAACGAAGGCTTGCGCAGCGGCGCCCCGGCCGGCGTAATCAGCGCCGGCGAGGTCGCGAGTCGTAAGGTTGAAACGGCCGGCGAGCGCTTCTCCCGTTCGCTTTCGAATTCGATCAGGCGATGCGGAACATGGTTTTTGGTAAGGAAATCGTGCAGCTGATGCCCTTCTCGCAGTTCGCGTCGCGCGCAATGATGCGCAGCCCCGCAAACTCCCGGTCGCGCATGAGACGCCGCCGGCGCATGATGAAGCGCGTTGACGAGCGGCTCCGGAGACACCGGGCAATTCCGCGAGCGCGCGTCGCAGGTCCTAGCGCCGGGACCTGCAGAATCTCGGCCTCATCCGATTTCACCCGGGCGCTGGCCAGCGCGGACGTGCCCTGGAGCGTAGGACACACGTCGCCAACGAAGTCGCGCTCGCCCGGCGTGCGCGAGGATCTGTTCGCGTCTCCTCGCGCTTCTCGAAAACCTCGACTCTCGCCGCTAGGATAACTACGTTAATGGCCAAGATCGCGCTGGCCGGCTTTGAAAATCATCTCGCCACGCCGCAATTTCCGGCGTCCTCCCAGCGGCTCGAGGAAGAGCGAGCTGCCGATCGTCGATTTTCGGAAACGCGATCGTCTCGGTATCGCGGTAAGAATTGCTCGTCCTCGCTCCATCCTCGCTCACTGCGCATCGGTGCGTTAGCTTACGGGTGAACTGGCACCGCGGTCAAAAATGGCCTGCAGCGCGCACGCGAGCCTCGAGCCTCGGTCCCGCAAAACCTTTTGCGCAGCCTCCCAAGCTGGCCTACATGACATCCATGGCCGGGCACGACTCAGACCGCGCTTGGGATGAATACGAGTGGGAGCGGTTTCTCCAGCAGCAGGATCAAAAGACGGAGAAATACATGGAGCTGCTCGAGAAATACATCGACGATCCGCAGCGCGATGAGATCGTCGCGCGCGAAATGGGTTGGTGCCATCAAGCCGAAGAAAGCGGCGAGGACTGGAATCAGGACGGCGATCCGTTGCTCGATGATGGCGGAACGGAGGACGAAGATTCTGCGAACCAGTTGATCGACGGGGCGCCGAAAGTTTCGAGCAACACGTGCTCTATCGTGCGGCTTTTTCCTCACGATTTGGATCGATCGCCTTTTTGAGGCAAACGCCGCGCTGCAAAACGACCCGGCCGCCGTGAAGCTGGCGACCCACACCGCGCTCGCGAGCGCGAAACTGGCGGCCGCCCTGAGCGACGAAGAGGCCGAGGAACTCGGATGACAATCGCCTATCTGAAGCGTTCGCTGAAAGCGATCACCGTCGCGCTGGACGCGTCGGCGCAGCTCATCGCCGAGAAATCACTCACTCAGCAGCAGCACACCGCCTTGCGTCAGCGGCTCTTCCAAGTCCGCGACGGAATCATCCTGCTGATGGGCGAATTCCGCGGCGAATGGCTGCGGCGCTACGGCAGCCTCTAGCCGTTGAATGAATCAGGGCGGCGCCCGTCCAAAGAAGGACACGGAAGCGACTGCGGCTCAGGCCGATGTCCCGGAGCTCGACCTGGTAAGACAGGCCCAGGCGGGTGACACCGAGGCCTTCGATCGACTCGTGAGCCGCTCCCGCACCCGGGTTTTCGGCATGATTTACAACATGGTGCATAACGAGCAGGATGCCTGGGATCTTGCGCAGGACAGCTTCCTCAAGGCGTGGAAATCGATCGGCCGCTTCCGCGGGCAGTCGTCCTTTTACACCTGGATGTATCGCATCGTGATGAACGTGACGATTGATTGGCTGCGCAAAAAGCAGGTCAAAGGCGCGGGCGCGGAATTTGACGACGCGATTCAGTTGAAAGAGATCGACCCGGCTTCGCGCACCAGTGCCGCAGGCCGATCGCGCTGCCGCACGAGAGGCATGCAGCGCAGGGAAATCCGCGGCCGGATTGACGCCGCGATCGCGCAGCTCTCGCCGGAGCATCGGGCGGTCATCTTGATGAAGGAAATTGAGGACATGCAGTATCGCGAAATCGCGGAATCGTTAGGCTGCTCGATCGGCACTGTCATGTCGCGCTTGTTCTACGCGCGCAAGAAACTGCAGAATCTGCTGCGGGATGTTTATGAAAACGTTTGAGGAGAAGTGGACGGCCTGGGTTGACGGCGAACTGAAGCGATGCGGAGCGCGCCGAGTTCGAGGCTTCGCTCGACGATCGAGTCGCGGCCGAAGCGGAGAAAATCAGGCGCACAAACTCGGCGCGTTGCTTAAGGAGCAGCTCCAGCCGCGCGCGATGAGCAATGAGGAGTTTTTTCATCATCAGTTGCGCAGTCGCATTGCGGCGGAAATGAAGGAGTCCGTCCGCCGCGTCAGGCCCATCGACAGCTACGTGAGAGCTGGTGGACCATTCGTCGTTTGCTCTGGACCGGCGCGTCATCGCTCGCGCATCTTTGTCGGTCTGCACCTTTTTCGTCATGCGCGAACAACCGGCGCCCGATCCCAATCGCAATACTTCGACGCAGATCTTAAACGCCCGCGTCGATCCCATGCGTCAAGTCCGCATGCGACCGTCTCAATTTTCCAGACCAAGCAGGATCGCGTCACCGTGCTCTGGGTCGATGGGCTGAAATCGTTGCCGAGCGACTACGCCGCGAAGTAATCGATGGCGCCGACCGTTTTTCGCCGCTCTTCGCCGGCGTTGCCCGGTTGATCGCAACTCGCTTGCGCCTGCGAGGCGGATAACCCGGAAACGGGCGGCCAGCGCGATCTGGCAAGAAGCGTCTGGAGCGGATTGGTCGTCGCGACCAATGCCGGCTGATGCAGACGCCGCTCCGGCCGAAGTGCATCAGCTTCGATCGGACGTTACAACGCACGTTCGGCTACAACCAATTTGAAGTCATCGGTCAGTCGCGGAAAGCGTTCGCAAACCGGCCAGGAAAACTGGCTCGCGTCGAGCAAGCATTTCTCGCTTGCACGTCGACACGCGCGGCGCCGTTTCGCGACGGTTATCGGGCTCAATCTGCAGTTGTTTCAGGATCGGCAAATGTTGCTGGAAACCGACGCGACCTTGAGCAAGAGCAGCCCGCTGGTGATCAGGGGCCCGCAGATCGGCGCCGGCCAGTTGCTGCTTTTGCTCGTGGTGCAGTAACGTTCAAAGCCTACCGCTCGTCTGCCAGCTTCGCTGGAGCTGCGTGCGACATCCGCGTGTCCGTCGCGTTATGCCGTTTATCTAGTCTCGGCACTTCTTTGTCTTCTCGTCGTGACTGCATGCACGCCGAAGCCAGATTCGATTTCGCCACCACACCGGGAAACTGCCCAAAGACGTCAGGCCAACTGAATATTCGATCCGCATCGCGCCGGACCTCCAGAAACTCACCTTCACCGGCTCGGAAACGGTCAGAGCTGCACGCAGAAAAACCGGTCACGAAACATCGTGCTCAACGCGCTCGAGATGGAGATCGCCTCCGGCTTCGGTCGACGGCCAGAGCGCTCCCGGAAAAAGCGATCGCACTCGACGCCGAGAGAGCAGACGCTAACGCTCGACTTTGCCTAACGAGTTGGCGGCGGGTGACCACGAACTGGCGCTGAAGTTCAGCGGCAAAATTAACGCCCAGGGGCAGGGACTTTTCTCGCTGCGCTATCAGGAGCAGGCAACAGCAACGAAAGAAGATCATGCTCGGGACGCAATTCGAGGCGACCGATGCGCGCCGTATGTTTCCCTGCTGGGACGAGCCGAGTTTCGCGCGCGCTTCCAGCTCACGGCGGTCGTCCCGGAAAATTTCACCGCTGTCTCCAACATGCCGGTGGAAGGCGAGGAAAAGGTCGCCGGCGGCAAGGAGAGTGCGCTTTGCAGCATCGCCCTCGATGTCGAGTTACCTCGTGGTGCTCGTAGCCGGGGAGCTGGATTCAATCGCGGCCGAACAGGATGGAGTGAAGCTACGCGGTCGTGACGACAAAAGGTAAAGCAGAGATGGGCCGTTATGCGCTCGAGAGCGCTGCCAAGATCCTGCATTACTACAACGACTACTTCGGCGTGCCTTATCCGTTACCGAAACTCGATCTCATTGCGATCCCGGGCGGCTTTGGGGCGCGATGGAGAATTGGGGCAGGCATCACCTATTACGAGTCAGTCCTGCTCTCTCGATCCGAAGAAATTCCTCGACCGAAACGCAAGCAGGCTATCTTCGCGGTCGTCGCGCACGAGATGGCGCGCATCAATGGTTCGGCGATCTCGTTACGATGGCGTGGACGGGATAATCTCTGGCTGAACGAAGGCTTCGCCTCCTGGATGGGATCGAAGTGCCGATCATTTTAATCCGGAGTGGAACGAGTGGATTGCGCCGCAACGTGCCGCGCGATCGGCCGGCGGATCGGTTCCCAAAAGACACCGCGATGCAATACGTAACTT
>ERZ1370068.1204-contig-11099_pt1 | contig 33979 bp, 48 predicted proteins | sample MGYA00561227_ERZ1370068 | MGnify/ENA primary metagenome ERZ1370068 (study PRJEB38410, sample SAMEA6850437) | metagenome | study: Metagenomic assessment of the ecological functions of the soil: analysis of the soil microbiota associated with the...
GTACTTCGTTCAGTTACGTATTGCCAGCCAAAGAGCTGCCAGGCTCGCCGCACTTTCGCCCTCGAGACATCCACGCCCCGGCTAGGGCCGTTAGCGCTATGGGAGCTCGCGTGACTCGGCAACAGGCCCTAAATCGACATCCGCGCCTGCGCGCCTTCGGCTGCGCCATGTTTCCGCAGCGCCCCGCCCCCTGCTGCACGACCTCGCCGCGCTCCATCACGAGGTAGCTGGTCGGCGCAGCTCGGCGGCGAAGTCGTAGTACTGCTCGACCAGCACGATCGCCATCGCTGCGGCTTGCCGTCGATCGGCAGCCGCGTCGGCGAGCATGCGGATCACGCGGCCGATGTCCTTGATGATGCTACGGCTGGATGCCTTCGGTCGGCTCGTCGAGGATCAGCAGCCTCGGGCCGGCGGCGCAGCGCGCGGGCGATCGCGAGCTGCTGCTGCTGGCCGCCGGAGAGGTCGCCGCCGCGGCGGTTGCAGCATCTGCTTCGAGCACCGGGAACAGCTCGAACAGCTCGGCCGGCAGCCGGCGTGCCGCCGCGCTTGTAGGCCAGGCCCATCGCGCAGGTTCTCCTGCACCGTGAGGCGGCCGAAGATCTCGCGGCCCTGCGGCACGTAGCCGACGCCGCTGGCGCACGCGCTCGTACGGCGTGTCGTGCGTGATGTCGACGCCGTCGAGGCGTGATGCGTGCCGGTCTTCACCGGCACGACGCCCATCAGGCTCTTCAGCAGCGTCGTCTTGCCGACGCCGTTGCGGCCGAGCACCACCGTCACCTCGCCCGGCTCGCGCCTCGAAGCGCGACGTTGCGCAGGATGTGCGAGCCGCCGTAGTACTGGTTGACGCCGTTGACACTTGCAGGCATGGGCGTCAGTCGCTCAGCCGAGGTAGACCTCGACGACCTTCTCGTTCGCCTGCACGTCGGCGAGCGAGCCCTCGGCGAGCACGCTGCCTTCGTGCAGCACCGGTCACCTTCTTGCCCGGGTTGCCGTGCGTCAGCTCGTGGATGAACTTCATGTCGTGCTCGACGACGACCGAGCGAATGGCTGCCTTCGAGCGAGAGAAGCAGCTCGGCGGTGCGCTCGGTCTCCTCGTCGGTCATGCCGGCGACCGGCTCGTCGAGCAGCAGCAGCTTCGGGTCCTGCATCAGCAGCATGCCGATCTCGAGCCACTGCTTCTGGCCGTGCGACAGCAGCGCCGGCGCTGCGCTGCGCGCTGTCCTTCAGGTGGATCAGCGACGAGCATCGCGCCGATGCGGTCGAGCTGCTCGCCCGCTGAGGCGGAAGAACAGCGACGCGCGCACGCCGCGGTCGGCCTTCAGCGCGAGCTCGAGGTTCTCGAACACCGTCAGGTGCTCGAACACCGTGGGCTTCTGGAACTTGCGGCCGACGCCGATCGACGCGATCTCGTTCTCGCGCAGGCGCAGCAGGTCGATCGTCGAGCCGAAGAACGCCTTGCCGGCGTCGGGCCGCGTCTTGCCGGTGATGACGTCCATCATCGTCGTCTTGCCGGCGCCGTTCGGGCCGATGATGCAGCGCAGCTCGCCGGCGCTGATCGAGCAGCGAGCGCGTTCAGCGCCTTGAAGCCGTCGAAGCTGACGGTGATGTCGTCGAGGTAGAGGATCGCGCCGTGCGCGACGTCGAGCTCGCCGGGTCGACGACGCGCGCAGTAGCTCGTCGCTGCGCCCGCCCGATCGTGCCGGCCGGCGCGGCGAGCGCTTCTCGGCGGCGCAGCGCGCGCGCGCGCGCCGGCGCTGCATCAGGTCGGGCGTCATGACGCGCTCGTCTTCCTTGCGCGCTTGCGCACCGAGCCAGCCCGACGATGCCCTGCGGCAGGAACAGCGTGCACCGCGATGAACATCGCGCCGAGCGAAGTACAGCCAGAACTCCGGGAAGGCCTGCGTGAACCAGCTCTTCGCGCCGTTGACGAAGAACGCGCCGACGATCGGGCCGATCAGCGTGCCGCGGCCGCCGACCGCGGCCCAGATCGCGATCTCGATCGACGCGCGCCGGCGATCATCTCGCCCGGGTTGATGATGCCGACCTGCGGCACGTAGAGCGCGCCGGCGATGCCGCACATCACCGCCGAGAGCGATCCAGATCGCGAGCTTGTAGCGCGAGCGGGTCGTAGCCGGTGAACATCACGCGGCTCTCGGCGTCGCGGATCGCCTGCAGCACGCGGCCGAACTTGCTGCCGCACGAGCGCAGCGCGCCATCAGGAAGAAGCCGATCAGCGTGCAGGCCGGTGATGCACGAAGAGCGTCATGCGCATCGACGGCGTCGGCGATCGGGATGCCGAGGATGCGCTTGAAGTCGGTGAAGCCGTTGTTGCCGCCGAAGCCGGTCTCGTTGCGGAAGAAGAGCAGCATCGTCGCGAAGGTCATCGCCTGCGTGATGATCGAGAAGTAGACGCCCTTGATGCGCGAGCGGAACGCGAAGAAGCCGAACACGAAGGCGAGCAGCGCCGGGCACGAGCACGCACCAGCGAGCATCTGCGCGACGAACGAGTCGACGCGCGCCCAGTGCCAGGGCAGCTCCTTCCAGTTCGAGGAAGACCATGAAGTCGGGCAGGTCGGCATGCGGTAGCTGGCCGTCGCTGCCCGATCTGGCGCATCAGGTACATGCCCATCGCGTAGCCGCCGAGCGCGAAGAAGACGCCGTGGCCGAGCGAGAGGATGCCGGTGTAGCCCCAGATCAGGTCCATCGCCAGCGCGCAGATCGCGTAGCACATGATCTTGGCGACCAGCTGCACCGCGTAGTCGCTGAGGTGGAAGACGCTGCCCGCGGGCACGAGCGAGGTTGAGCGATCGGCACCGAGCACGGCGACGACGGCGATGCGCGATCGTAGCACGCCGCATCCAGCCGCTCATGCCGGAGCAGCATCGCCGCGGCGCGGACGTCGAGCGCCGGCGATCGGCGACGGAGCAGGACCGCGCTCATGCCTTCCGGCACTCCGGCCCTTCATCGCGAAGCATGCCCTGACGGCTTCTTCTGGATGAAGATCACGATGAAGACCGAGCACCATGATCTTCGCGAGCACCGCGCCCGGCCAGCCTTCGAGCAGCTTGTTGAGCACGCCCGAGGCCGAGCGCCGCGCGACGACCGGTGCCGGCGAGCTGGCCGACGCCGCCGAGCACGACGACCAGGAACGAGTCGACGATGTAGCTCTGGCCGAGGTCGGGCCCGACGTTGCCGACCTGCGAGAGCGCGCACGCCGCCGAGCCCGGCGATGCCGGCGCCGAACGCGAAGGCGTAGCGTGTCGATGCGCGCGGTGTCGACGCCGACGCAGGACGCCATGCGCCGGTTCTGCGTCACGCCGCGCACGAACAGGCCGAGCCGCGTGCTGCGCGATCAGCAGCGCGACGCCGCCGAGCACGATGCGCCGCGAAGGCGATGATCGCGATGCCGGTTGAACGGCAGCGTCAGGTTGCTCATCACCTGCGACGCCGCCCGAGAGCCAGCCGGGGTTCTCGACCGGCACGTTCTGCGCGCCGAAGATCGAGCGCACCGCCTGCTGCAGCACCAGGCTGATGCCCCAGGTGGCGAGCAGCGTCTCGAGCGGCCGGCCGTAGAGGAAGCGGATCACGCCGCGCTCGAGCACCGCGCCGACCAGCGCCGCGACCAGGAACGCCGCCGGAATCGCGACGCAGCACGTAGGCAGTCGAACGCGCCCGGCGCATAGGTGCGGAACAGGTTCTGCACGACGTAGGTCGTGTACGCGCCGATCATCATCAGCTCGCCGTGCGCCATGTTGATGACGCCCATCAGGCCGTAGGTGATCGCCAGGCCGAGCGCGACCAGCAGCAGCACCGAGCCGAGGCTGACGCCGGTGAAGACGACGCCGAGCCGCTCGCCCCAGGCCGAGGCGCGCCGCGCACCGCGACGAGCGCCTGCTGCAGCGCGGCGCGCACCTCGGCGTCGGTCTCGCCGCCGGCGCGCCGAGCCGCTCCTGCAGCAGGCTCGCGACCGCGCTCTGGCTGCTCGTCGCGAGCTCCTCGGCGGCGGCGAGCCGCTTGCCGCGGTCCGACGACGGACACCAGGATCGTCGGCGCGCATGCGCTCGAGCGTGTTCCTTCAGCTCCGGCATCGGTCTCGGCCGCGAGCGCCTTCTCGACCAGCGGCAGCTGGCGATTCGTCGAGCGTCGCCTTGCCGAGCTCGTCGATCGCGCGCCGCCGCACCGCCGACGTCGGGCGAGAACAGCGCAGGCGTGCGACAGCACGGCGTCGAGCGCGCCGCGCATCCGGTTGTTGTTGGTGACGTCCTCGGCGCGCCTCGGGCAGGCGACGCCGGCTGCGCCGCTGGCGGCGTCGGTCGTCTTGCCGTCGTGAACGATGAAGACCTTGTCGCCGGCGACCTTGACCTCGTCGTCGAGCAATGCCTGGACGAAGCGCGGCGAGCTGCGCATCGCCGCCGCGACCGCCGCGTTGAGCGCGGCGATGCGCGCGTCGTTGTCGCCGGCGGCGATGGCGAGCGCCTGCTGCGGAGTCAGCGCGACGTCAGCGAGCCCGCGCCGGACGAGAAGCACGAGTGCAGCGAGCAGCGAGATTCGAACCGCAGCAGTCGAGTCCTTCGCTTCTTCAGGATGAACTGCGCTGCTTCGCGACACTTCTTCTCGGGCTCGTCCTTCTTGCCCTTCGTTCTCGGGATGAACGGGCTCCACGGCTGGGCCTTGACCGGGCCCGGCGTCTTCCACACGACGTTGAACTGGCCGTCGGCTCTTGATCTCGCCGATGAACACCGGCTTGTGCAGGTGGTGGTTCTTCGGATCCATCGTCGAGGTGAAGCCGCCCGGCGCCTTGAAGGTCTGGCCGGCCATCGCCGCGATCACCTTGTCGGTGTCGGTCGACTTGGCCTTCTCGACCGCCTGCGCCCACATGTGGATGCCGATGTAGGTGGCCTCCATCGGATCGTTGGTGAGCGGCTTGTCCTTGTGGCCGGCGATGTTCTTCGGCCTTGGCGTAGTCAGCTCCACTTCTTGATGAACGCGGTCGTTGGTCGGGTTCTTGATCGACATGAAGTAGTTCCACGCCGCCAGGTGGCCGACCAGCGGCTTGGTGTCGACGCCGCGCAGCTCTTCTTCGCCGACCGAGAACGCGACCACCGGAACGTCCGTCGCCTTCAGGCCCTGGTTGCCGAGCTCCTTGTAGAACGGCACGTTCGAGTCGCCGTTGATGGTCGAGACCACCGCCGTCTTCTTGCCTTCGGACGGCGAACTTCTTGATCTTGCGCGATGATCGTCTGGTAGTCGGCGTGGCCGAACGGCGTGTACTCCTCCATGATGTCGGCGTCGGTGATGCCCTTGCGAGTGCAGGAACGCGCGCAGGATCTTGTTGGTGGTGCGCGGGTAGACGTAGTCGGTGCCGAGCAGCACGAAGCGCTTGGCCGCGCCGCCGTCCTTGCTCATCAGGTACTCGACCGCGGGAATCGCCTGCTGGTTCGGCGCCGCGCCGGTGTAGAAGCACGTTCTTCGAGAGCTCTTCGCCCTCGTACTGCACCGGGTAGAAGAGCAGGCCGTTGAGCTCCTCGAACACCGGCAGCACCGACTTGCGGCGACACGCTGGTCCAGCAGCCGAACACGACCGCGACCTTGTCCTGCGTGATCAGCTGCTTCGCCTTCTCGGCGAACAGCGGCCAGTTCGACGCCGGATCGACGACCACGGCCTCGAGCTTCTTGCCCAGCACGCCGCCCTTGGCGTTGATCTCGTCGATCGTCATCAGCACGGTGTCCTTGAGCACCGTCTCGGAGATCGCCATCGTTCCCGAGAGCGAGTGCAGCACGCCGACCTTGATGGTGTCGGCGGCGAAGGCCGCGCAGGCTGACGATGACCCGACGCGGCCAGGGCGGCAGCGGCGGCTTGAGCGCGAAGCGACGTTTCATGTGGGCATCTCCCTAGGGGTTTTCGAGATCAAACGGGGCAGACGACGATTCGTCAGCGGGAGGGCAGTCAGCAAGGCCTATGCCACGTGTGGGGCACGGCGAGAGGACGCCAGTTCGGTGCCCTGCTGCGCCTCGCGCCTCGACATCGCCCTGAGGCGCGTGGCACCAGGTCGAGCGCGATTTCTGCACCAGCTTGGCCAACGGCTCTGGCGAGCGCACCATGCCGCCGATGCACCGGCGAGGCCTCACGTAGAGTCGGGCCCGGCATCCGCCTTCCCGACATGAGCCGCGACCTCGCCGAAGCCGCCGCACGCCACGAGAACGGAACCGACACCGCCCGCCGCCGGGGCACGCTGGTTCTGGTGGGGCTGCGCGCTCGGCGCCGCCCCGATCGCCTTCGCGGTGGCCGCCGCCGGCTATTCCGTGGCGACGGCGAACCCGCCGCGCGACCTGGCGATGCTCACGCTCTGGTCGGTGCTCGAGGAGATCGTCTTTCGCGGCCTCCTCCAGCCGGCGTTGGCCCGCGCCTTCGAACGCCGGCGGCTGCCGATGGGCGGCTCGCCGCTGACGCTCGCCAACGTCGTCACGAGCGTCGCTCTTCGCCGCTTTCCACCTCTGGCGCCACCCGCTCGCGGCGGCGCTCGGCGTATTTCTGATCTCGCTGATCTACGGCAAGGCGCGCGAGCTGAGCGGCCACTGGTGGCCGGCCGCGCTGCTCCACGTGGGCTTCAACGCCGCCGCTGTACGCGGCGTCGTGGCTGCTCGCCGGCGGCCGCTAGGGCCGGTCAACAGGCCCTAGGCATCGCCGGGCGGCACCGGCCGGGTGGCCGCGGTCGGCACCCACCAGACCTCGCCGTCCCGCTCCTCGACCGGGATCGGGGTCAGCCTGCCGCGACCGCAGGGGCCGCCGATGCAGTGGCCGCTGCGCGGCTCGTAGGCGGCGCCATGGATCGAGCAGAGGATGAACTCACTTGCCGCTGTCGAGAAACTTCGCCCGGTTGCCAGTCGAGCTCGGTCGGCACGTGGACGCAGCGGTTCAGATAGGCGACGACCTTACCGCCGTCGAAGCGCATCGCGAAGGCACGCGCCGGCTCGCGGTAGTGCAGCACGTCGAAGACGATCGCCTTGCCCTTCTCGGCCAGCTCCTCGGAGGCGCACAGGCGCTGCGGCGGCGCCGGCGGCAGCTGACGGAAGCAGGGGCGCGATCTCGGGACATGACGGCGCCAGCCAAGCGGCGAGGTCGGCGGTCGAATGGGCGACGTGCAAGCGGCTGGAAGCGCGCGAACTCCTCCTCGGCTGTGCGCGCCGAAGCTGACCGCGACGCTGGCGCAGCCGGCGTTGGCGGCAAGCTGCAGGTCGTGGCTGGTAGTCGCCGACCATCAAGGGTGCGCTCGGCGGCGCTGCCGAGCTCGCGCATCAGCTCGTGCAGCATCAGCGGATCGGGCTTGCTCGGCGGTCTCGTCGGCGCGTGCGGGTGGCGTCGAAATAGCCGGCCGAGCGACCGCGCGGCGCAGGGCGTCGTCGAGGCCGCGCCGGTTCTTCGCCGGTGGCCACCGCCGGGCCGTGGTTGCGCTCCTTCAGCGCGCCGCAGCATCTCGAGCGTGCCTTCGAACAGGACGATGTCGTCCAGGCTGGCGAGGTAGTGGTGCGCGATAGCGCTCGCCGAGCTCGCCGATAGCGCTCCTGCGGCAGCTCCGGGCGCGGCGAGGCGCAAGGCGTCGGCGAGGCCGAGGCCGATGACGTAGCTCGCGTCGCGGTCGCTCGGCACCGTCGTGCCGACATCGGCGCAGGCGGCCTGGATGCAGCGGGCGATCAGCCGGGTCGAGTCGAACAGGGTGCCGTCCCAGTCGAACACGATCAGATCGAAGCGGCGCGGTCATGACGGCCGCTCGCCCGCGGACCGAGAGCGCCTGCAGCAGCCGGCCGCAGGCCTCGGGCAAGAGGCGCCTCGAGCACGACCGGCTCGCCGCTCGCGGGATGCACGAAGGAAAGGCGGCGGGCGTGGAGGAACATCCGCTCGAAGCGCGGTGCCGGGACGCAGCGGTGCCGCGCGCGAGCGCCTGATTGAGGGCGAAGTCGCCGTACTTCGGATCGCCGACGATGACGTGGCCGGCGTCGGCGAGGTGGACCCGGATCTGGTGCGTGCGGCCGGTCTTGATGGTGACGTCGAGCAGGCTGAAGCCGGGCTCGGCAGCGAAGCGCTCGGCCACGCGCACCAGGCTGATCGAGCGCCGGCCTCGCGCGCGTCGTCGGCGGCGACCGTGCGCACGTGGCGCGCTGCCGTCGGCGGCGAGTGTCCTTGCGCAGGGCGACGTCGATCACCTTGAGCGATTTCGGGCCAGGCGCCGACGACCAGCGCCGCGTAGGTCTTGCCGATGGCCCGCCCGGCGGCTCGCGAGCGCAGGTCGTTCTGCAGCGCGACCAGCGCCGGCCGCGTCTTGGCCACGAGCAGCAGGCCGGAGGTCTCCTTGTCGAGGCGATGCACCAGCTCGAGAAACTCGGCCCGGGCCGGGCGCGCGCGCAGCTGCTCGATGACGCCGAAGCTCTCGCCGCTGCCGCCATGCACCGCCACGCCGGCCGGCTTGTCGATCGCCAGACAGCTGCATCGTCCTCGTGGCACCGCCGGGAACTCGCGCGCCGGGCGCGGCCGGCGCGGTCCTCGCGATCGGCGACGCGCATCGGCGGGATCCGGACCTCGTCGCCGAGCGCCGAGCCGGGTGTCGGCGGCGGCACGGCCCTTGTTGACCCGCACCTCGCCCGAGCGGATCACCCGGTAGAGGTGCGTGCGCGGCACGCCTTTCAGGATCTTGGCGAGGAAGTTGTCGAGCCGCTGGCCGTCCGGAGCCGCTGTCGATGCGAACGTTGCGCACCTTCCGGCGCCGCGGCCTCCGGGGCCGCCGCTGCCCGTGCGACCTACGCCAGCTTCCCGTGGCACTGCTTGTACTTCTTGCCGCTGCCGCAAGGACACGGGTCGTTGCGGCCGACCTTGGGGGTGTCGGCGACGACGCGCGCGCCGGCCATGCCGGCGGCGATCGCGCCTGAGGGCGAGCTCGGCACCGGCGCCGGCACGGCCGGGGTTGCGGGCCGCGCTGCGACCGCCGCCAACAGCAGCCGCGCTGGCGGTGGCCAGCTCCGGCTCCTGCGAGACGCTGCCGTCGTCGTTGGGATGGGTGTAGGTGACGTTGCTGATGTGCTCGGCCCGCTCCTCGATCGCCTCGGCGGCTGCGCGCCACCTCTTCCTCGGACTGGATGCGCACCGACATCAGGACGCGCGTGACGTCCATCTTCACGACGTCGAGCAGCTGCGAGAACAGCTCGAAGGCCTCGCGCTTGTATTCCTGCTTCGGGTTCTTCTGCGCGTAGCCGCGCAGGTGGATGCCCTGGCGCAGGTAGTCGAGCGCGGCCAGGTGCTCGCGCCAGTGCTGGTCGATCGACTGCAGCAGGATCATGCGCATGAACGGCGTGAACTGCTCGATGCCGACGCGGTCGACCTTGACCTCGAACAGACTCGTCGGCCGCCTTCTTCACCTTGCTCGACGATGTCCTCGTCGGTGATCGAGCGTCGCTCTTCTCGACCTCGGCCTTCAGCGGCAGACGTCGAGCTGCCACTCCTCGCGCAGCGCCTTCTCCAGGCCGGCCAGGTCCCACTGCTCCTCGACGCTGTCGGTCGGGCACGTAGGTGCGGACCACGTCTTCCATCGTGCCCGGCGCGCAGGCTGGCGATCTGCGCGCTCAGGCGTCTGGGCCTCGAGGATGTCGTTGCGCTGCTGGTAGATGACCTTGCGCTGGTCGTTGGCGACGTCGTCGTACTCGAGCAACTGCTTGCGCACGTCGAAGTTGCGCGCCTCGACCTTGCGCTGCGCGCCCTCGATCGAGCGCGTGACGATGCCGGCCTCGATCGCCTCGCCGTCGGGCATCTTCAGGCGCTCCATGATCGCGCGCACGCGGTCGCCGGCGAAGATGCGCATCAGCGAATCGTCGAGCGAGAGGTAGAAGCGCGAGGAGCCCGGGTCGCCCTGGCGGCCGGAGCGGCCGCGCAGCTGGTTGTCGATGCGCCGCGACTCGTGGCGCTCGGTGGCGATGATGCGCAGGCCGCCCTGCGCCTTGACCGCGTCGTGCAGGCTCTGCCACTCGTCGTGCAGCTTGCTTCGCCCGCGCGCTGCTTCTCGTCGTCGGCGATGGCCTCGTCGGCGTCGATGATCTTGATCTGGTTCTCGACGTTGCCGCCGAGGACGATGTCGGTGCCGCGGCCGGCCATGTTGGTGGCGATCGTGATCACGCCGGGCCGGCCGGCCTGGGCGACGATCTCGGCCTCGCGCGCGTGCTGCTTGGCGTTGAGCACCTGCGTGCGGCAGCTTGGCCTTGCTGCAGCAGGCCGGAGACCAGCTCCGGAGTTCTCGATCGAGGTGGTGCCGACGAGCACCGGCTGGCCGCGCTTGTGGCAGTCGCGGATGTCCTCGATCACCGCGTCGAACTTCTCGCGGCTGGTCTTGTAGACGAGGTCGAGCTCGTCCTTGCGGATGGTCGGCAGGTTCGGCGGGATCACCACCGTCTCGAGGCCGTAGATCTCCTGGAACTCGTAGGCCTCGGTGTCGGCCGTGCCGGTCATGCCGGAGAGCTTGCCGTACATGCGGAAGTAGTTCTGGAAGGTGATCGAGGCGAGGGTCTGGTTCTCGCTCTGGATCGGCACGCCTTCCTTGGCCTCGACCGCCTGGTGCAGGCCGTCGCTCCAGCGCCGGCCGGTCATCAGCCGCCCGGTGAACTCGTCGACGATGACCACCTCGGGCGTGCCGTCCTCGCCCTTCTGCACCACGTAGTGCTGGTCGCGGTGGTAGAGGTGGCTGCGCGCGCAGCGCGGCGTAGACGTGATGCATCAGCGTGATGTTGGCCGGGTCGTACAGGCTCGCGCCCTCGACCAGCAGCTGCGCCTCGCGCGAGCAGCCGCTCGGCGTTCTCGTGGCCGTCCTCGGTCAGGAAAACCTGGTGCGTCTTCTCGTCGACGGTGAAGTCGCCCGGCTCGATCACGCCCTCGCCGGTGCGCAGGTCGAGCTCGCCGATCTGCTTCTTCAGGCTCGGCACGACCGCATTGATGCGCACGTACATCTCGGTGTGGTCTTCGGCCTGGCCGCTGATGATGAGCGGCGTGCGCGCCTCGTCGATCAGGATCGAGTCGACCTCGTCGACGATCGCGTAGGCAGGCCGCGCGCGACCCGGTCGGCGATGTCCTGGACCATGTTGTCGCGCAGGTAGTCGAAGCCGAACTCGTTGTTCGTGCCGTAGGTCACGTCGGCGGCGTAGGCGGCCTGCTTGGCCTCGCGCGACATCTGCGGCGTGTTGACGCCGACCGTCAGGCCGAGGAAGTTGTAGAGCCGCCCCATCCACTCGGCATCGCGCCGGGCCAGGTAGTCGTTGACCGTGACCACGATGCACGCCCTTGCCGGTGAGCGAGTTCGAGGTAGACCGGCAGGGTCGCCATCAGCGTCTTGCCCTCGCCGGTGCGCATCTCGGCGATCTTGCCGTCGTTGAGCGCCATGCCGCCGATCAGCTGGACGTCGAAGTGGCGCATCTTCAGCGTGCGCTTGCTCGCCTCGCGCACCGCGGCGAAGGCCTCGGGCAGGATGCGCGTCGAGGCGTTTCGCCGCCGGCGACGCGCTGCGCGGAACTCGAAGGTCTTGGCGCGGAGTGCCGCGTCGCTCAGGGCCGAGAAATCGGACTCCAGGGCGTTGACCTGGTGCACGACTTGCCGGTACTGCTTTGAGCAGCCGGTCGTTGCGGCTGCCGAAGATCGAGGTGAGAAGCTTGGGCAACATGCGTGTGCGGGTTCGAGAAGAGGGGCGCGCCCGGTCACGAAGGCAGCCCGGGGGCCGTGCCGCGAGGGACAAGGGGCTCGCCGGAACTGCGGCCGGCGGCCGCGAATGCAAGGGGGTTGCAGGGCGTGGCTGCGCGCGCAGAAAGGCGAATTTTAACATTCGGCCCCGCGCGCTAGACTTTTCGGGTGACTCGCCGTTCCCTGCCCGCGCCCGCCGCCGCCCTGCCCGTGGCCGAGGCGATGCGTTCCAGCCAGCCCCTTGTCCCGGCTGGTCGACCGGCTGCGCGAGTCGAACGCCATGTTCGCCAGCATCCCTGCCGCTCCTGCCGGCGGCGCTGGCCGCGAGCGTGCGCGCCGGCCCGCTCGACGAGACCGGCTGGTCGCTGCTCGGCGCCAATGCCGCGGTCGCCGCCAGCTGCGCCAGCTGGTGCCGCGCTTCGAGGAGCGGCTGCGCGAGCGCGGCCATTCCGTGGTCGCGATCCGGATCAAGGTGCTGCCGCCTTGAGCCGGCGGCAAGGGGCGACGCCCGCCCGGGGAGAAAATCCGCCTGTCGGCGCCAGGATGGCGCCGCGCGTTGAACTCCGGCACGCTTTTGCGCTCTCTCCTCCCGACCACTCACCATCCGCCCCATGAACCGACGCGATTCTCTTCCGCCCTCCTCGCCTCCGGCGCCGGCGCCTCGCTGCTCCTCGCCACCGGCGGCGTGCGCGCCCAGGCACCGGTCGAGGGCCGCGACTACAGCCTGATCCAGCCGCCGCAGACGCCGGCGAACCCGGCCAAGATCGAGGTCTACGAGTTCTTCACCTACGCCTGCCCGCACTGCAACGCCTTCGAGCCCATCGTCGGCCCTGGGCGCGCAGCCTGCCGGCCGACGTGGCCTTCCGCCGGGTGCCGGTGAATTTCCTCTTCAACGCCGACAACTTCCAGCGCACCTACTACGCGCTCGAGACCATGGGCCTCGTGGACCAGATGCAGGCCAAGGTGCTCGCCGCGGTGCACGTCGAGAGGCAGCGGCTCGACAAGCCGGAGGACATCGCCGCGCTCGTCGCCAAGAACGGCGGCGACGGCGCCAAGTTCCTGGCCGTGTTCAAGTCGTTCTCGGTCGCGACCGCGGCGACCAAGGCTTCCAAGCTGCAGGCGGACTACAAGATCGAGGCGGTTCCGGCGCTGACCATCCAGGGCCGCTACCTGACCTCGCCTTCGCAGGCGAGCGGCGCCCCGCAGTCGCTGGCCGTCGCCGACGCGCTGATCGACAAGGTGCGCCGCAAGGCGTAAAAATGAGGCGATGAAGCTGCCGCCTCGCCTCGCCGCGCTCGTCGTCAGGATGGCGTCTCGCTCGGCCTGCTCGCCGAGGCCGACCGGGCCCAGGTGCTGGCGCTGGCGGCGGCCGCGATCGAGCCCGGCCGGGAGCATCGCGAGGCCGACATGAACCGCATCCTCGAAAGCTGGCTCGAGGGACCCGGGGCGATGCTGCGCACCGATCACGTCGAATTGCGTCGCTGGCTGGTGGATGCCGGTTTCGTCAGCCGCGACGGCTTCGGCCGGGCCTACTTGCGCGGCGAGGCCGAGACGGCCCGGGCGACCGCGCTGCTGGGCGAGGCCACCAGCGCCGCCCTGGCCGGCGCCGTCGCCGACCTGCGCGGCGACCAAGGCCCACGAGCGCGAGGCTCGCCGCCAGGCTTTCGCCGGCCGCTGATCGCTCCGCAAGGCGGCTCGCATGAACAACCGCCTCGTCACCGCTCTCGTCGTTTCGCTGGCCGCCGCGTTCGCGACGAGTGCTCATGCCGAGCCCCCGGCCAGGATGGTCGGCGGCAAGCTCGTGGACAGCGCCGGGATGACGCTTTACGTCTTCGACCGGGACGTCCCCGGCAGCGGCAAGAGCGCCTGCAGCAACGCCTGTCCGGCCATCTGGCCGCCGTGGCCGCGGCCGCGGCGGGCGCTGCCGAGGGCGAGTTCAGCATCATCACCCGCGACGACGGGGCCAGGCGAGTGGGCCTACAAGGGCCGGCCGCTCTACCTGCACAACTTCGACAAGAAGGCCGGCGAGGTGAACGGCGACAACGAGGGCAACCTCTGGCACATCGTCAAGTAGCGCGGACGTCTTCCGGTCCGTCCGACCGTCCTCTCGCGCTGGCCGAATGCACGAGCACCGCGTGCCCCGGCCTTCAGGAGACGATCGGTCAGTGCACCAGGCCGCCGGCGCCAGTCGAGACCGGCGGCCGTGGTGGTCGCTGGCTTGTATTCGCAGCCGATCCAGCCACGCGGTAGCCGATCCGATCCAGATGCGCGAATAGGAACTCGTAGTTGATCTCGCCGCTGCCCGGTTCGTTGCGGCCGGGGTTGTCGGCCAGCTGGATATGGCCGATGCGCGCGAGGTGCTTCTGCAGCGTGGCGGCGAGCTCGCCCTCCATGCGCTGCATGTGATAGATGTCGTACTGCACGTAGGCGTTGTCGGCGCCGACTTCATCGAGGATAGCCACGGCCTGTGCCGTGCCGTGCAAGTAGAAGCCGGCGATGTCGAAGGTGTTTATCGGCTCGATCAGCAGCCTGAGCCCGGCCTTTTTCAGTGCGGAAGCGGCGAAGCGAAGGTTCTCGACCAGGGTTCTTCGCAGCACGTCGCCGGGCACGCCGGCCGGGCCTTGCCCGCCAGGCAGTTGAGTTGCGGCACGCCGAGCTCGATGGCGTAGGCGATCGCGCGCGCGACGCCTTCGCGGAACTCGACCGTCCGGTCCGGATGGCAGGCGATGCCGCGCTCGCCGGCGTCCCAGTCGCCGGCCGGGAGGTTGTGCAGCACCAGCTTCAGGGCGTTCGGCGTCGAGGCGCTGCCTTGATCTCGCCGGCAGGCCAGGCGTAGGGAAAGAGGAACTCCACCGCCTCGAAGCCGGCCTTGGTGGCGTGCTCGAAGCGGTCGAGAAAGGATGCTCGGTGAAGAGCATCGTCAGATTGGCAGCGAACTTGGGCACGTGGTTCTCCCGGTCAATCGAGCATCGAGACGGCGGTCGGCACGTCGGCCTTGCTGCTCGCGAGCTCCTCGAATTCGACGACGTTGTCGATCTCGGTGCCCATCGCGATGTTGGTCACGCGCTCGAGGATGATCTCGATCACCACCGGCACCTTGAACTCCGCCATCCACGCCTCGGCCTGCTTGATCGCGGGCGCGATCTCTTCCTGTTTGTGCACGCGAAGGGCCTTGCAGCCCAGGCCCTCGACCACCTTGACATGGTCGACGCCGTAGCCCTGCGCCGTGACCTCGTCGGGAGCCGAGTTGATGTTCTCGAAGCCGAGCTGCACGCAGTAGTCCATCGTGAAGCCGCGCTGCGACTCTGGCGGATCAGGCCGAGGTAGCTGTTGTTGACGACGATGTGGATGTAGGGCAGCTTGAACTGCGCGCCCACGGCCAGCTCTTCGATCATGAACTGGAAGTCGTAGTCGCCCGACAGCGCGACGATCTTGCGGTTCGGGTCGGCAGCGCGCACGCCGAGCGCGGCCGGGATGGTCCAGCCGAGCGGGCCGGCCTGGCCGCAGTTGATCCAGTGGCGCGGGTGGTAGACGTGCAGGAACTGCGCGCCGGCGATCTGCGCTCAGGCCGATCGTGCGAGACGTAGGTGACGTCCTTGCCGAAGGCGTTGTTCATGCACTGGTAGACGCGCTGCGGCTTCATCGGCACGCTGTCGAAGTTGGTCTTGCGCAGGCACTCGATCGACGCCTTGCGGCTCGCTGGCATTCGCGCGACCCATGCGCCGACCAGTCCCGCAGCCTGCCCGCCGCCTTCCACTCGCGCGCCACCTCGACGAAGAGCTGCGAGCGCGGCCTTCGCGTCGGAGACGATGCCGTAGTCGGGCGCGAAGACGCGGCCGATCTGCGTCGGCTCGATGTCGACGTGGACGAACCTGCGGCCCTTGCAGTACACCTCGGACTGAGCCGGTGTGACGATTCGCCCAGCGGTTGCCGATGCCGAGCACGAAATCGCTGGCGAGCATCGTTGGCGTTGCCGTAGCGGTGGCTGGTCTGCAAGCCGCACATGCCGGCCATCAGCGGGTGATCGTCGGGGATCGCGCCCCAGCCCATCAGCGTCGGGATGACCGGAACGCCGGTCAGTCTCGGCGAACTCGACCAGCAAGTCGGACGCGTCGGCGTTGATGATGCCGCCGCCGGCGACGATGAGGGCCGGTCCGCGGTCACGAGCATCGCCGAGCGCCTTCTCGATCTGCTTGCGGCTGGCCGTCGGCTTGTAGACCGGCAGCGGCTCGTAGGTGTCGATGTCGAACTCGATCTCGGCCATCATGCACGTCGAACGGCAGGTCGATCAGCACCGGTCCGGGCCGGCCTGAGCGCATCAGGTGAAAGGCCTGCTGGAACGCGCGCGGCACCTGCGCCGGCTCGAGCACGGTGGTCGCCCACTTGGTCACGGGCTTGGCGATCGCTGGCGATGTCGACGGCCTGGAAATCTTCCTTGTGCAGGCGCGCGCGCGGCGCCTGGCCGGTGATGCACAGGATCGGGATGCTGTCGGCCTGAGGCCGAATACAGGCCGGTGATCATGTCGGTGCCGGCCGGGCCCGAGGTGCCGATGCAGACGCCGATGTTGCCGGCCTTGGCGCGGGTGTAGCCCTCGGCCATGTGCGAGGCGCCCTCGACGTGGCGCGCCAGGCACGTGGGCGATCGACTGCGCGCTCGCGGAGCGCGGCGTACAACGGGTTGATGGCCGCGCCCGGCACGCCGAACGCCTGCGTGACGCCTTCCTTTTCCATCACCAGCACGGCGGCCATCGCGGCCTTCATCTTCGTCATGGCTGTCTCCCGGGTCGAGTGGCAGGATCATCCGCGCCGATGCGGCCGATGTGAAGCCCAGCCTGCGTATAAGCACTATTCCGCGGGCGAGGTGCGGCACGAGCGGGCTGCATTGACGCGATGGACCGCGTCAATGCCAGTGCAGCTCTTCGTCCGGGTGGTCGAGACCTGCAGCTTCAGCAAGGCGGCGTGCCGAGCTCGGCATCACGCAGCCGACGGCCACCAAGGCCATTGCGGCGACCGAAGAGCGCCTGGCGAGCTCGTCTCCTGCACCGCTCGACGCGCGTGGGGTGACGCCCACGGAAGTGGGCGCCCTGTACTACGAAAAGTGCAAGCTCATCGAGCGCGCCATCGACGAGGCCGAGCAGCTGGCCGTGCTGCGCGCCAGGGCAGCATCGGCGGAACGCTGCGCCTGAGCACCTCGGTCGGCTTCGGCCGAAGGGATTTCTGGCGCCGCTCGTCCTGCGCTACATGAAAGCCCATCCGGAGGTCAGGGATCGACATTGGTTTCGACGATCGCTACGTCGACCTGGTCGAGCAAGGCGTCGACGTCGCCATCCGGATGGGGACAAATGGCCGATTCGGACCCCGGGCGCCCGCTATCTCGGCGTCAATCCCTGGGTGATGGTCGCTTCGCCGGCCTACCTGGCGGCGCACGGAGAGCCGCGAACGAGCGCAGATCTCGCCGCTCACGCCTGCATCGTGTACAGCAGCGTGCAGGGCGACGATCGCTGGCGCCTCCCTGCCGCCCGGTGCGGACCTCGTCTCGGTGCCGGTCGAAGGGCCGTTGCGGTCTAATGGCAACTCACGACCATGTGCTCGCCGGCGCGTGCGCGGGACTGGGGCTGGCCATCCTGCCGTGCTACGTGGCCCGGGAGTCGCTCGCCGCAGGCGTGGTGCGGCCGGTGCTGACCGATCACGCCCTGCCGTCCCAGGAAATGCACGCCGTCTTCCCTTCTCCCAAGCTGGTGCCGCAGAAGGTCATCCACTTCATCGACCATCTTCAGCAGGCTCCTCGCAGGCGACTGGTGGTCGCGCGGCGCGTGAACGCGAGCCTCGCAGGCGCTGCGAGGCGTTACGTGGCTGCGGAAGACTGACGGGCGCACCACAGGCAGCGCGCACGCGCAGATGCCGAGTTGCTGCGCGGCGACTGCGCGTTACGTACCGCGTCTATCGACCGTCGACGATGCGGGGCAGACATTGCCGCCCCCAGCGTGTCGCAGTTGGCAAAAACCCGCCCCTCCCCCACTTCATGGATACCCGTAACACCGCGGATACGCAACATTCCTTACTCGCATTGCATGGACCGACGCGGTCCGGAGGGGGATGCCATGGGACGACTCGCGCGTGCTTGCCGTGGTGCGGCCTGGCTGCCGGTTGCGGCGTTGTTGGTCTCCTGCGGCGGTGGCGACAGCAGCGAAGACCGATCCGGGCCGCCGAGCGCGCCCAACTGTCCGGCGACGTCTCCAGCGGCAGCGCGAAGCGCATGAAGATCGCCGAGTTCGTGCCGCCGAACCCGATACCGCCCGCTGCGAACGTCGACGGCATGTGGTCGCCGGTCTACCCGTGGCCGCTGATTTCGGTGCACTCGGCGCTGCTTGCCCGACGGCCGCGTGATGACCTACGGCTCGGACCTGACCGGCCTGCAGACCGGCCATGCGAAATACGACATCTGGGACAGCACCGGCGCGCCTGATGCCGGCCACCTGACGCTGGACAACTCGACCGGCACGGACATCTTCTGCAGTTCGCAGGTGCTGCTGCCGCAAAGCGGCAATCTCTTCATCGCCGGCGGCGATGTCTGGACCGGCACGCAGACCACCAACGGCCCGAACAACAACAGCAACCTGTACGACAGCGCCAGCATGTCGCTGACCCGCGGCATCAACATGAACCGCGCGCGCTGGTACTCGAGTTCGATCACGCTGATCAACGGCGAGACCTACATCCAGGGCGGTTCCGGAGGTAGCGACCGTCCCGAAATCCGCGGCCTCGACGGTTCGTTCCGCCTGATGAGCGGGATCAACACCAGCGCGATCGGGAACCCGTACCCGCGCAACTTCGTCGCGCCCGACGGCCGGGTCTTCGGTTACGACCCCGGCAACGGTCAGATGTACCGGGTCGACACTGACCGGCAGCGGCACGATCACGATGCTCGGCAGCTTCAACACCGCGTACAGCGGCGGCTGGTACTCGAGCGCCGCGATGTACCGGCCCGGCCGGATCCTGCAGATCGGCGGCAACTCGAACGGCGCCTACACGATCGACATTACCGGCACCATCCCGGTCGTCGCGCAGACGCAGACGATGTCGAGCACGCGCGCCTGGGTCAACGCGACGGTGCTCGCCGACGGCAAGGTCGCTCGCGACCAGCGGCAGCGCCGTGGCGGGCGAAGCGACCGGCTACAACAACATCGCGGAGATCTGGGACCCCGCCACCGGCGCAGTGGCGCCAGGGCGCGGTCGCGCAAAAGATGCGCCTGTACCACTCGAACGCGCTGCTGCTGCCCGACGGCAGCGTTCTCGTCAGCGGCGGCGGTGCCATCGTCGCCGACGCGGCACCACCGATCCGAACAAGAACAACCTGAACGCCGAGATCTACTACCCGCCGTACCTGTTCACCAGCACCAGCCCCGGCACCAGCACGCGCGCCGCGCGGCCGACCGTCGCCAACGCGCCGACGTGGATCGACATCGGCAACACCTTCGCCCTGGATGTCACCGCCGAACGCGGCGAGCGTGAGCCGCGTCACGCTGGTCAAGACCGGCTCGATGTCGCACAGCTTCAACATGGACCAGCGCTTCCTCGACCTGACGTTCAACGCGAGCGGGTCGCACGTCGCCGTGCAGGCGCCGACGCACGCCGGCGAAGCGCCGCCCGGGTTCTACCTGCTGTTCGTGTTCAACGAAGCCGGCGTGCCGTCGGTCGGCAAGATCGTCCGCATGGGCATCGCGAGCAACCCGAACCCCGCCATCAACCCGGTGCTCACCGAACCCGGGCGCACAGGCCAGCACCGTCGGTGCGCCGTCGTCGACCTCGCGCTGAGCGCCAGCGATCCGAACGGCGACGTGCTGAGCTACGCCGCGACCGGCCTGCCGCCGGGCCTGGCAATCGATGCGAGCAGTGGCCGCATCACCGGCACCGCGACGACCGCGGGCAGCTACAGCGTCGTCGTCTCGGCGACCGACGGCATCAACACCGCGACCGCCGCGTTCGTCTGGACGACGCAGGCCGCGACGCCGCTGATCCTCGACAACCTGCCGGCGCCGGCCTTCGCCGTCACCAACGGCGTCGCGAGCTACAGCGCCAGCGCGAGCGGCGAAGCGGCCTGCTGTACAAGTGGAACTTCGGCGACGGCACCCCGGATACCGGCTGGTCGACCTCGTCGTCCGCCACGCACACGTACGCGAGCCCGGGCACCTTCGTCGTCACCGTCTACGTCAGGGACGACAGCGGTCAGGAGCGCAGCCGCAGCGTCATCCAGGCCGTGTACCTGCCGGCCACCGCGAAGCCGCCGGCCGCGTCGGGCAACCTGCTGGTCGAGAACCCGCCCGGCGCGAATCCGCGGCTGTGGGTCGTGAACCAGGACAACGACAGCGTCAGCGTGTTCGACGCCGCGACCCTCGCGAAGCTCGGCGAGGTCGCGGTCGGCATCGCGCCGCGATCGATCGCGCGCGCGCCGAACGGCATGATCTGGGTCGTCGCCAAGCAGAGCGGCAGCCTCAGCGTGATCGACCCGTCGACGCGCGCGGTCACGCGCGCACGATCACGCTGGCGCGCGGCTCCCAGCCGTTCGGGATCGTGATGTCACCGGTCGCGAACGTCGCCTACGTCACGCTCGAAGCGGGCGGGCAGATCCTGAAGTTCGACACGACGAGCTACGCGCAGACCGGCAGCGCCGCGATCGGCCTGAACGCACGGCACCTGTCGATCAGCGGCGACGGCGCGCGGCTGTACGTCTCGCGCTACGTGACGCCGCCGCATTGCCCGGGCGAGGGCACCGCGACGGTCACGCCGACCGCGGGCACCGGCGGCGAGGTGCTGCAGCTCGACGCGACCTCGCTCGGCCTGGTGCGCACGATCGTGCTGCAGCACAGCGACAAGGTGGATGGCGAGGCCCAGGGCCGCGGCATCCCGAACTATCTTGGCGCCGCGGTGATCTCGCCCGACGGCAGCCAGGCCTACGTGCCGTCGAAGCAGGACAACGTGAAGCGCGGCGCGCTGCGCGACGGCACCGGGCTGAACTTCCAGAACACCGTGCGCGCGATCAGCTCGCGCATCGACCTCGCCGCGAACAGCGAAGACCTCGCGTCCCGGATCGACCACGACAACGCCAGCGTCGCCACGGCGGCGTGTCTACGAGCCGCATGGCGTCTACCTGTTCGTCGCCCTCGAGACCGAGCCGCGAGGTGGCGGTGCTCGATGCGTTCTCGCGCCAGGAGCTGCTGCGCTTCGACGTCGGCCGCGCGCCGCAGGGCCTCGCGATCTCGGCCGACGGGCTGAGGCTGCACGTCAACAACTTCATGGACCGCACGGTCGGCGTCTACGACCTCGCCCCCTGCTGCAAGGCGGTCAGTACAGCGTGCCGCTGCTGGCGACGCTGCCTGCGGTCGCGACCGAGAAGCTCGCCGCCAACGTGCTCGCCGGCAAGAAGCTGTTCTACGACGCGCGCGACCCGCGACTCGCGATCGCAGAACTACTACTGAGCTGCGCGAGCTGCCACAACGATGGCGGCCACGACGGCCGGGTCTGGGACCTGACCGCCCAGGGCGAAGGCCTGCGCAACACGATCGCGCTGCGCGGCCGCGCCGGCATGGGCCAGGGCTTCCTGCACTGGAGCAACAACTTCGACGAGGTGCAGGACTTCGAAGGCCAGATCCGCGCGCTCGCCGGCGGTACCGGGCTGATGAGCGACGCGGCGTTTGCCGCCGGCACGCGCAGCGCCGCTCGGCACGCCGAAGGCCGGCCTGTCGGCCGACCTCGACGCGCTGGCGGCATACGTCGCCTCGCTGAACGCCTTCGCGCCGGCGCCGGCGCGCGCCTGAGCGCATCGTCGCTGTCTGCCAACGCGGCGGCGGGCAAGGCGGTGTTCACGGCGATGAACTGCGCAGCCTGCCACAGCGGCGCGGCCTTCACCGGCAGCGGGCTCAACACGCCGGTCGATGTCGGCACGATCAAGCCTTCGAGCGGCTCGCGCCTGTTCGGCGCGCTGACCGGCATCGACATCCCGACGCTGCGCGACGTCTGGGCCACCGCCCCCTACCTGCACGACGGCTCGGCGCCCACGCTCGAGGCCGCGGTCCGCGCGCACAGCAACGTGTCCATCGGCGATGCCGACCTGGCCAAGCTCGTCGCCTACCTGAAGGAGATCGGCGCCGACGAGCCGTCCGCCCCGGCGCCGGCCGGTGCCGGCACCGGCTGACCGGCACGTACTTCAACAACACCTCGCTCTCCGGCACGCCGGTGCTGACGCGGGTCGAGGCGGTCGATTTCAGCCTGGGGCGGCGGGTCGCCGGGAACCGGCGTGGCGAAGAAGAACTTCTCGGCGCGCTGGACCGGCCGCCTCGTGGCCCCCGCCAACGGTACCTACCGCGTCCAGACCTTTGCCGACGACGGCGTGCGCGTGTGGGTCAACGGCGCACTGCTGATCGACCACTGGCAAGCGCATTCGGCCGGCACGCCGGACACCAGCGCCCCGTTCAATCTGAGCGCGTGCGATCGAGCGTCGATCGTCGTGGAGTACTGGGAAGGGAACGGCACGTCGACGATGCGGCTGCAGTGGATCACCCCGGGCAACACAAGCGCGGTCGCCATACCGGCGGGCAACCTGCTGCCGAACTAGTCGCGCGGGCGCAAAGCAGCAACGGCTCGCTGGTCAGGTGACGCGGCACCGGATCGAAGTCGCTGCGGTCAAGGTCATCGAGCACGCAGACTTCGCCATCAAATTCGTAGTGGCCATGATCGTCGCAAGACCGCCGGGGACTTCAGGCCACCACTCTGCTCGCGTCGTCGGTCCCCTCGTAAGCCTCCCCGTCAAGTAAGACAACTCAGAAGTAGAGAGCTCCCCGCGTTGAACACTCGGGCTTGAACATCGCCGGCGGCACGTTGCCCAGTGACTCGTGCGGGCGGAACTCGTTGTAGTCGGTGAGCCATTCGTCGGCGGCGCTCTGAACCTCGCTGACGACGTTGAACAGCCAGGCGACCAGGACCTCTTTCGCGGAAGCTGCGGTTGAAGGCGTTCGACGAAGGCGTTCTGGCTGGGTTTGTCAGGCTGGATGAACATCAGCTTGACTGCGTGCTGCGTCGCCCAGTCAACGAAGACGTCGGCCGTTAGTTCCGAGCCGTTGTCCAGCCTGCGTCAGCGCCTCGGGCTTGCCATGGACTTGACTTGACCTCGGCTCGCGGATGGTTGTGGACTTGATTCTCAAGTCTGATCGGTGAGCTCCGTTGCAGACTTATCCACCGGCGGCGTGGCGCACGCCATGCAGGCGCCGACGGTGGTCAGAGTCGTGTTCGAGGCTTTGCTGTGGTGTGCGGTGCATCTCGTGGTAGCTCCTTCGAACCGGGCTGGCGAGATCTGGCCGAGCGCGCTGTGGCGGCGATGCGGGTTGTACCAACCTTCAGCCGCGCTTCGGTCTTCGTCTGCCAGCTGCGCCGGTCGATCAGCTCGCATTCGAGGTGGCGAAGACTCTCGGCAGTGCATTGTGGTAGGCATCGCCGACTGTGCCCATCGACGGGCGCACGCCCATCTTCTGCACCGTTCGCCGAAGGCAACGCTGGTGAATTTCGCGCTCGTGAAAGCCGCCGGCACCGCCGTTGTACTCGTCGACGTGCTCGCGCCAGGGGAGGCATCGCCCATCTCGCGCAGGAGTTGCCAGGGCCCGGGCGCCGGACGTCGTCGTCGGCGCACGCCAGCGGGGATCAGCCGCAGCGGCCACAACAGCGCCTGCCGCAAAGTGCCGTACCGTCATGGCCTCGCGTGTTCCCGGAATCGGAAAAGGGGCGAACTTCCTGCAGCATGAAGCCAGTGTAGGGGAGCGACGCAGTGCTGTTGCAACCGTGTCTCTCCGCAGGATCGGCACCGGTAAACCAAGGTTGGCGAGGCCGAAGTCTTGGTCCAGACTCGAAAGATCCTCAACCAACGGCAGCGCAGGCCTCATGAACGATGCACCGACAACTACGCCCTCGGGAGTCGCCGCCTTGCCGGCACGGCGGCATTCGGCCACGCGCTGTTGTGCGGGTGTGCAGGCCTCGCCGGTAGAGCGGGCCCAAAGACTACGCTTTCTGGCCAGTGGCCGCTGGGACAACACGGTGATCGTGATCGACGCGACGAAAGCGCTCGACCCGGCCAACGACGGAACGCCCAACGCCGTCACCAACCGGCTGCGCGTCACTCCCGACCTCGACGCCAATGGCACCGGGAAACCCGACACCGTGGCCAGCGGCCAACCCATCTCCGTGGTCGTTTCCCAGCCCAGCGCCGCGCCTACGTCTCCCACCATTCCGGCAAGGCCACGCCGGCGAGGCGGCAAGCCAACATGGCTGGCCGGGCACCTACACGGTGCTCGACCTGTCCAAGGCGCTCGACCCGGCCAACAACGGGACGCTAAATGCGGTTGTCGACTACATCGACGGCAAGAACTGGCGCCACCGGTTTCGCGATCAGCCCTGATCACAATACGCAGCAGCAGCCGCTGCGGAAACGCCCTGACAGCGAAGACGGCGGCAGTGTGATCGGCATCGTCGACCTGGCTACCAACAAGGTGATCCGCCAAGTGCAGCAGGCGTATGGCAAAGCCTGGATTCCCATGTCCGGTCTCGCTCGATACCGCATGCCTCGCCCGATCCGAAGATCGGCTGCTTTCGCCGGCACCAATGGCATCACCTTCAGCCCGTTGGGCGGCGGAACCCTTTCACTGCCAATGGCGGCACCAACGATGTTGAGGGTGATCAGCTTGCAGAAGGCGCTGGCGGGGACGCCGGTGCCGAGCGGCCTCGAATCCCCATGCAAACCGGTGGCTTCGGTATCTCGACGAGCCCGGACGGCAAGCTGGTGGCGGTCGCATCGCGCGAGGATCTGGGCCCTGACAACCGGGGAACACGATCTCCATCATCAATGTCGAAAAGCGCTTGACCGATCCCGCACGTGCCGAAGTGGCTCGCTTGCTGCTGGGCACTGACGACCCCAGCGTTGGCACACGACCGTTTGTGGCGGCGTTCACGCCGGATGGAAAGCGCGCATCGTCGTCACCACTTTCGTACCAACAACATCTCGATCGTCGACGTTGGCAAGGCGCTCGCCGGTCAGCCAGCCGAGATCAAGCGCCTGCCCTGGTAACGCCCGATGGCAGCCATCGCGCCCCGCGGTGTCGCTTTCACCAAGGACGGCAAGTACGCTGCAGATCACCAGCGCCCCCAAAGGCGGGCCCCATACCGGCGTGGTGTGGCTGGTCGACCTGAGACCTCCACGATTGCCGGTCGGGTCACCCAGGATCGGCAATGAGTCGTACTTGATTGGCGCGTTCCAGGGCAAATAGGCCTCGCGAGCGCATCGCCCCATGCGATCCCACGACGGATTGCCGAGCGGCAACCCGTTCGTGCGCACCTTCCGTCGCGGGAGTGTCAGAATTCAGCCAGGAGCCAGAGACGCTTCCACGCCCGCCGATTCACTTCAATGAACCAGTCCGCCACCCGACCAAACCACCATACCGAAAGCCCCGCTGCGAGCAGGACGAGCAGTGCCGCCACGTCGGCGAACAGCACCGTGACCTCCCGTTTCCTTCTTTCTGAACACCAGGCGACTCTTCAGCGCTTCGTAGACGCGCTTGAGATCCGCGCCGCTCCCGGCATGAAAGTATTCGCCGAGGTGAGGTTGGCGATCCGCTTCAAGGTGTCCCCTCGTCAAGACGCACTCTCATACCCAGCCGTCGAAGCCGATCGTCTCGCCCTCCGTGGTTCCGAATCCCACGGTAAAGACCTTCACTCCGCGATTAGCTGCCATCTGAGCCGCTTCCATGGGATCCGCTCCTACCGTGTTCCCGCCGCCGGTCGTGCTGCGGACGATGGCTGCCCGGATTCGGCTACAGAGCCCGGCGCGCGACGGGCGGCGCTTCGTCCTGGCCTGGATCGACTTTCCCTCCGTTGACCTGGAGGGGGTGGCATGTATTGCGCTGGCCCGTGATTTTCGAGAGGGGTCGCGAGATATTGGCCTCGGGGAACATCGTTGCCAGCGCATAATGTTCAGCCCGTTGCCGATGGCCGTACCGCGTTGCAACTGGAAGCGATCGATCGCCGCGAGTACGATACTTCGCGACTGGGAGGGGTCGGAGGCAGCGCCGCACGAAGTTGCGCTGTGCCGGCGCAGGTCACGGCCCCGATCCTGGGACGTGCCGGCCGGCAGCTCCTGGTGGCGAACGCCTTTGCGGCCGCTTGCGAAGCCGTGACCGATCAGGGCGTCACATCGGTGGCACGCGGTCTCCGGCACGATCCATGACCATCAAGACGGTTCGCTGCTGACTCGGCAAGGTGAGAGAGGTCACCGGCCGCGCGGCAGAGATCGACGAAAGCACCCGGAAGGCCAGCAGCAGCAACACAGGCGGTACCCAGCGTCGCCATCCTGCCGCCTGCCCGGCGCGTCCTCGATCAGCGACAGGGTTCGCAAATCGCAACGTGACAGCCTTGCGACGCCGCATCAGCCAGATGTACACCAAGATCGACAATGGCAGGAACGAGGGCCAGCCAAAGCATTTCGGGCCAGAGAAACTTCATATGGGCCTGCCAAACGAGATTGAGGCGTGGCGAAGATCCAGCATGCCGTTTTGGCCTCCAAAATACACCTCTGCTTCATCGCCGCGCGGGCGCTCTCTCTTCAACCAGGGAAGGCCCCGCTAGCGTCTCGCGCGTTCGGTAGCGTTGTGTGCGCCCTACGGCGTACCGCGTGCTGCTCTGCGCCCTTAAGCCTTTGGCCGGCATCGCCCTGCGCGTTCATGCTGCCGGCGGCCATCGCCTGCGGTAGACGACGCCTCCCATTCTCGAGCCAGGAAAGTGCCTGTTGGAGACGTGGGCGGATCGAGTTTTTCGCGCGACGCACCGGAACCGTGCTCCATGCGGGTGGAGGCGGCTGCCGTGCCCGAAGTGCTTGAGCTGGGCCCCAGCCTCGACCGCAGCTTGTCCGACAACACCCTGGTCCCGGCAGGAATCGCAGATCGGCGCGGGCTCAGCTTCGGTCAGCGGCACTTTCGCAGCGGGACCCCGTGGTCGCGGCCAGTTGGCGCAACAGACCCTCAGGGCTACGCGGGAAGCGACAGTGGTCATCCCGGCTGACCTGGCAGGCGGGCGCGATGCATGGCTTGTTCATGTCAACGCTGGGACAGAGACTTCCCGCGCGGCGGCACCAGACGAGCTTCGAGAGCGGGATCGGGGATTCAGTGAATGGGATGCCTGCAGTTCATGGTCGCTTGCCGCCGAGCGCTTTCAGGCAGCTCGCGACGTAGCCACTGGCGCACCGGTGCGCGCTTCGGCACAACGCCCGCGGTGACCGTCGATCTCCAGCTCATGCCGGGCATCAGCTTGAGGCAGCGCCCGCGCCGTTGGGCGGCCGGAAGCGATCGTGGACGCTCGACCGTTGATTTTACGCTCTTTCGCCGTCTGGCCGATCTCGCAGAAGCCGGTATCCAGCACGCTGAGTGCGGTTGCGCGGGCTGTGGACGTCCACCGGGATCCCGAATTGAGCACTCGCGGATCCATGATCGCTGGAGACTTCAATCCGAATGCGATGGTGGGATCGCTGGAGCATCCCAAGGATCTCAACCGCTCTTCCCCAGTCAAGTCGCGAACTGTTGCTGCTTGCCGGTAGTGAGGCGAGCCATCGCTCGAACATCGAGTGATGGGACCACTTGGACGGTGTTAGCCGGCAGCGGTGAATGGAGCGCCAGGCAGTTGATGAGCAGGGTACTTTTGCGTGACGATAGCGGCGGTTTGCTGTTTATCTTTGTCCGGCCGCAAAACGACAAATGCAAGAGTGCCAATCAAAAGAAAAAACCGAGCCAACGGAAAACGCCTGCCGGTTGCTTGTTGTGTCTCGGGAGGGGCCATTCGCTCGCGCGTCAGCCGCGCCTTCGGCAACGCGCGCCGGTCAGTGACTGCTAGCGACAGTTCCATAGCGCGCGATGCCGGTGGCGAGCAAGTCTGCAACTGCATAAGCCGGATTGCCTGTCCGGCTGCAGCAGCCAAAGAGCGCTGCTTTGATTGCGGCTGTCCACAGCCAAGCTCTTGCTATTCGAGTTCCATGCAACGACGAAAGATCGGCACCGTGCAGAGCGGCTATCAGCAGTACGGTCATGCAGAGTCGGTTCGTTGGCGGCGCGCTCGCCGAATGTATTGCGCCCTGCCCGCGCCCGCGCCTGCGCAGCGCCGATGGGAAGTTCGGGCCGGGAGGCAAAACCGCCGACGTCTTCCGCACATACCAGTCGCAATCCTGAACACTCACCATGGCAGCACATTGTCGGGGGCGCGCCAGCGCTGACAAACCGGCACGGAGCGACGGACGGCGGGCGCCTTTAAGCCGTGCAGAGCAACACCGTACTGGCCCCCAAGGCGCCAAAACGGCCCGAGTTCTGGCCTTCGTGGGTGGATGTCTGACAGTGCGGAGGCGGGAATCATCGCCCACTCGCGGGTCGACACGTTTGGAAGCGACCGTGAGTCCCAGAGATGTCAGAATCCCCGGGGCGCGGGGGTTGGAGAGGCTGGTTCCGCAGTCTTGTTTCACACGGAAGTCGGCAGGCGAAAGCGATGGCGCATCTGGTCTCCCGTTGGAGACGCCCAAAGCTATTTAACTACAACAACGTCTTCAGTCCGATCGATATCGACAATCCCGATCTCGAATCGATACCCCCTCTTCAGCCAAGCGACGGTGCTTGATGTCGTCGTTGAACCGGGAGACGATGTTCTTGCCGCTGGCTTGGTGGCATCACGTCACTTCGATGGACATGAGTCTGTCGTTCTCGTATTCCAACCTCGACTGCTCAAACGAGTTCAGTTACGCAGAATCCAGCACGCCGGGGCCGGTGAGCTTCGCGGTTGCGTACTGGCACTGCGCTTATGCCCGCTCGACCACGCCTACGCACTGTTTATGGGCCGGGCCAGCGAGGCAGAGTATGGGTCCCTCATCGATTGGATGCGCCCTCTCGGACGCCGGTCCTGGAGGCCTAGAAACAGCGGCTGCCGAGCGGCGCTTCATGCGTACGCGAGTGCCGTCGAGAGCGCTGCGATGGATCAAAGTCGGTGTCCCGCGCTACTTCGGCAAACGGCAAACGCTTTTCGTTCATCAGGTTTGCTCGCGCTGTTTCCCTCCACTTTTCCGGATGCGCGATCGGGACAATCTCCGGTAGGACGGCTGAGAGCCGATCAGCACTCAGCATCTTCAGGGAAGGCGCATCAGCGGAGCGAAGAATGCTGCAGTCCGGATCGCCGCGACATCTTCGGCAGTGACCCCTTCCCGCCGCGTTGTCTGCCCAGCGCCCCGGGTGTTGAACACGACGATCGCACCGAGGTTGTTGGTGTCGGCGAACGCGCCAACACTCCACGCAGATAGTGGATGAAGGCAATCGCCTCGGCGAAAGTCGCTCGTCGCCACCCGTCTTCGTCTGCGTACACCCTGTCGTAGCGCGTCAGTACGACTTCTTTGGCCAAGGGCGCTAAATCTTGCGCTGCCCATGGGTTGACGACTGACCGCCAAGAAGCAGCAGCGGAATGATGCGTTTCATCTGGAAGCCCCCAGTCACGTTGTACTTTGGAATGTGGGGGCCGCCGGCATGTGCGGCGGCACCTGACGGTTGCAACCTGCTGGGCCGAAACGATGCGCTGGCTGACGGCGATGTGGAGTTTTCGGACCTTGAGCGCCGCCTCCTATTCCGCTATCGCGCTTTGGTCGAATGGGGCGACGACGCCACGGTCGGACCGGCCGGGACCAAGCCTTCCAGCCAGGGGCCAGCAGTGCCCGACAGGGCGAAGAAGATCACTGTCCCGCCGCAAAAGCGCCCAACTCCCGGTCGATTCATGCTTCCTGCCGGGCCTCGGAGCCGGCCCAGACAGCGAAGATCAGGTATCACCGGCTTTGCAGCGCCGCAACCGAGGACGCCAGGCATCCCGTCGCGCATGCGCTGCTGGAGCTGCCGTCGCCAGCGCAGCACAGAGCACGCCTCGCCAAACGGGCTGAGTACAGCGATCCCGGCATATGCACCAGTCAGCGGTGGTGAGTCGTCTCGCCGGAGCGCCGCTCGGTGCACCTCGACGCGATGCGCGGGGCGGTCCATGGAACGCCATTTGACGCCTCTCGCTGCGGTTCCTCTACCTACTCCCCGTCTATGGGGGCAGCGCGTCAGCGGTCACCGGCACTGAACGATTTGCGCGCAGGCTTCGGAACGTCTCTGCAAACGACATTTCAAACGCACGCATCTCGCTCTGTCAACGGTGCAGCGCGCTCTCGCCTCGACCTTTTCTCGATCCGCCAGAGGTTCACGCAACCGAGCCACGGGACGCGCCGGCGGGGGTTGGCGGGAGGGGGGATTGCACAGCTCTTGTTCGGCAAGTTTCATGCGCAAGTAGGTGGAGACCGCAGCGCCAGTGGCGATGTCTGAGCGCGAAGTCGACTTCGATGGCCGTCCGAGCTGCAACCGGTCTCAGAGTGGGGGACATGGACGGCGAGGACCTCAAACGGGTTCCGGTAGACCGCACCAGCCGATGGATTTCGGCGCGGCATAGGTCGTCGCCGATCAGCTGTACTGGCCGAACGCTTGGGCCCGCGTGGTTCAATGCGAACGCGGATCTCTGGTCGCCAAGGGTTAGGCCGCTTGCGGTGATCGGGCTTTGCGCTGCTTTTGCCGGCCCAGGCACGGCGTCGAGGGTGCAGGGCCGTGGAGGCGCTTCGCGCATCGCGGCTTCCTGAGCGGCGACGACACGTGCTCCGCCAATCGCGGCTTTAGCGCCCTCCTCGATGGACTTCCTGGTCGCTGGGGTATCGGCCGGGCGAGAACGTAACGATCGACTCGCCGCAGCGCCGGGCAAAGAGTGCAGACCAGCTTGATGCGCTCGCGGCAGAGCCTGGTACGGCTCCACGCCCGCCGTGCTCGTCGCGTGCAGGCGGCTTTTACTGCGTCTCTCGCTTCCAAGCGCGCGACCAGGACCATCCCGATCGTTTCTGTGTACTCGGCTGATCCCGTGGGCGCTTGGCATTGCCCCCGAGTCTTGCCCGGCCGGATGCCAACATCACTGGGATTTCGGCACTTGCTGCCGAGACTACGCGGCCAGGTCGCTGCAGATACTGAAGGGAGCTGGCGCCCCGGACTTCCCGCGCCGGGGTCCTTGGACACGCGGCAAACCCCACCTTTGCGATCTATCGACACGGCTCGAACCGGCTGCGCGGGCGTTGGGAATCAGCTCGATTTCGTCGGGGTCACATCACCCGCGAAAGTCGAGCCTGCGCTAGCGACGATGGCCGGGCGTAGCGCCGAGATGCGTTGCTCATGATGCACCAGCCTCTTTACGCGTTCATTCCAGCGCGAGAACATCGTGCAACTCGTCGCGCGCGGCTTCGATTGCCGGCGATCTACACGGGAGCCGCGAGGCGGTCGGGAGCCGGTGATGCCGGTTTCCTACGCCGTCAGTGTCAGCGCGACGTTTCGGCGTGCTGCGTTCATCGTGGACCGAGTTCTCACGGCACCAGATACCGACCTGCCCATCGAACAGCCGACAAATTTCGAGCTCGTCCTCAATCTCAAGACCGCTGGGGCTTTTCTCGGTCTGAAGGTTCCACCGTCGGTTCGCCTGCGAGCGGACCAGGTCATCAGTGATCCCTCGACATGCCCTGCTGCATGCACGCCGCTGGAAACGACGATGGGCCGGTCGCGCAGTAGAACGCCGTCGATGCAAGCACCGGCCCGACGACGTTCAGCGTTCGGCCAGACTGACAGGGGCGAGTGACGGAACCAATGCCGATGACTGAAAGTGATTTAGTCAGCGCTCCGGACGGTCAGGCTTGCCTGAGAAGAGGCGTTGAACCCGCAGCCCGCTGACTCACGGCCGGAGAGACACCGCCTTCACCACCTTTTCCACCTTTCGACCGGCGATCTCCATGGGCGCCACGCGCTCATCCAGCGATGGAAGATTCATGATGGCGACCAAAAACGCGGTGAAGATGATGACCATATCATCAATCGTAAAAACCACCAGTCATCGACGGGCCGAACCGAAGGTTGGGAGCTGACCGCGGCGCGCTGTCAAGGCGTAGCCACCTAACCGATAACGGGTTTATGTTGCTCAACTTAAGCCATGGAAGATTAAAGGCCATTGGCGCGCCACTCGAGCAAGACGATAACATGATGACCGGGTCAGAAATAAAAGCGCCACCGAAGACCGCGAGGCCCCAGAGCGTAGCCGCCTTCAGTTGCCGCAGCCCACAAGGTCTGATGCGGTGCATCGGCCGCCTTGGCCTGCACAAGCCCAGAAACCGAACTTGGTAGCTCGCGACCAGCGGCGCCAAGATTCTGCACTTTGGGCGAGAATTGCGCAATTGACTTACCGTGCAGTTCCTGTGGAGGCTCCAGACCGAGAGTGCCGCCGCCGCGGAGAGCGTGGGGTGCCGGCGCGTCGAAGTGCCGTCCGAAGTATGCTTCGGATTCCAGGCCGCGCCACCGATACTCAGCGGTCGTAAATCCGGCGAGCCGCAGCCTTCCTGCATCCGCTACTTCCTCGGTAATTCGATTGCCGCGTCACCGATGGAATGCTCGCTGTGACTGTCGTGCCCAGGGTGCCGCCGGCGCGCTGGCCACGTTGTTGTAGATCACCGCCCCAACCCCCGCCACTGCTCTGGCAGTTGCTCACCTTGGTAGCGAAGTCCAGTGGTTCCGCAGGGCGATGAGGACAGACGCTCCACCTGCACGACTGTCGTATTCAGATCTTGCATCGCGCGAGGCCGAGGAGGTCTTGGCCAGGCCGCCGCGTGACCATAGTCTTCGGCGAACCGTCCACGTGCGCGCCTGGATCACGGGTGCTGCCCGCCGACCGACAGCACGACGGCACCCGATGAGGCCAAGCTACCCATCGGAACCGTCGACAACACATTGACCCCTGGGGCGGCAATCTCTACATCGCTGTTGTATTGCGAGCACGTTGGCCCCAGTTCTTGGACGCCAGTCCCGTGGCGGCAGCCGACACTGACGCTGGCGTCTTCCTCGCCGGGTAAAGACGCGAGCTGTTGCCGTCCGTTTCCCGCTGCGGCGATCAGACACGATACACCGAGGCCGGTGGTGGCCCGGCTTTGTCGAAGGCGTTCTGCTCGGTGCGGCTCTTCGAGGGAACCGCCGGGGACATGCTGATGACGTTCGCGCCCGCAGCACGCGCACGCCTGATCTACGCGGCTGCGGCCAAGGTCGAGGAATTACGAGCCAGCCGGCGGCCCCGAAACGCTTGACGATGTGGAGCTTCGGCTTCGGTTGTTTCCGGGTTCGCGCACCACCACACGCCCAGACCGCTGTTGTTGAGCGCCGAAAATGTGTGCCTCGCACCACATGGGTTGCCGTGATGGTTCATCGTCACGCGCGCCACCAGCCGGTGCCGAGTGTCCGTCATTCGCCTGAGTCACGTTGCCGCCCGCGCCAGAGATCCTATTGGGCGAAGATGGGCAATAGTGCCGCTGGCAACGTGGGCACGCTCACTGTGACATGCCGAGCCATTTCCGGCAGCTGGGGATGGGTCGTTGGGGCTTGCCCGTCACCATTGTGGTCATGCTGCTGTTCCTGCTTCACGGGACTTACGACACGCTGGCACTAGGCTAGGAACTTTGTCGGATTGCCATCGAGGGTCCACCCCTCGTTGCGCAGTCCGGCTCGTCCTAACCTCTTTGACTTCTCCGCCCCTTTTTTCCTTCGCCAGCGTTTCGCGGCGTCGTCTGACCAGATCAGAATCCCTCAGCGCCAATTAACGAGATGGGCTTCGGGTTCCTTGGAAGTCTTCAAAGGCCCTCTTGGCCGCCAGCCCGGCTGTTCCGCTTCTTGGAGTTCCATTCCAGCCTGCTCACCGATCTCAGCTCAATGGCCGTCGTCGCGGGCGCGATCGACCGGTCCCTCAGCCACATCGTCTCAGCGACGCCATCGCTTGAATGCGAAAGCGCACGAGGGCGGCACGACGCCGCTCCAGCGAGGCGCGCCAGAAGATGCAGCCGCTTCTGTGCGCACCAGCGGCGATGTGCGGCTTGCTCGCGCTGAGGAGACAGAATGCCCCGGGGATGGATGCAATAGAACGCCAGTCACCTTTCGCGCCCCAGGTCGGCCGCGTTCACGCGCACCGGCTCAGCTTTGGGCGCGGGCGCGGTCGAGCTGGGCGGAGGGCTGCTCGGGGTCGATCAGAGCCGATTGGCTCGCTGATCTCGGCTACCGGAAGCCGTGGTGGTCCCGGATCGAGACGACGCGTCCTGCCGGGGCCAGTGCAATCTTCAGCAATACGTAA
>ERZ1370068.3361-contig-2472_pt1 | contig 33973 bp, 37 predicted proteins | sample MGYA00561227_ERZ1370068 | MGnify/ENA primary metagenome ERZ1370068 (study PRJEB38410, sample SAMEA6850437) | metagenome | study: Metagenomic assessment of the ecological functions of the soil: analysis of the soil microbiota associated with the...
TGGTCGTCGTTCGTCAGCATGCGCCCTGGACAACGCCGGTCCTGATGCGGCGCAGGCGCCTGACCGACACTCTCGCGGCTGCCGCTGCAGAATGCTCCCGTCCGAGCAGCTCGTGCCGTTCAGCTTGGCAGATCCGGCGGGATAGTCGTTGCTCACGCTGCCGTCAGGCGCTCGGCCGCGTCAGACGGTCCGTGCGCGACGCGGCAGGTCTGGATGCTCTTCGCATCCAGTGGGCAATCGCGCGAGAGAAACCGCTGCAGGACTCAGCTCTAGTCGCACCGGCCGGCCGACGGGCGGCACGGCGCTCCTGAGGTGCGGAAGACACCGGGCAGGACATGCGGGGCTGAGCGCCGTGCGCCGCAGTCTCTCGTGCCATGGTCGCACAGTCCGTGTCGGCTCACGGCACATGACGTGCCTTGCCGGGCACCAGGTTGAACTGGCGGACGGCACCGTGACGTCGTCACACACGCCGCCACCGACCAGGCACGCTCCCGCTGCACCGCAGGGCTGTCCGGCGGAGGTCGGGATGCCACGGAAGCTGCGGCAGTCGAAGCCGAAGAAGTTGCCGTCGTCACACTCGCTCGAGCGGGCTGCGCACGCCGCCGATCGTACAGGTGTCGCAGGCGTCGCCGACAGCCGCTGGCCGAAATCGCGCCGTCCGCCTGGTCGGTGCTTGGCGACCGCAGGGCAGAAGCCGTCGCGCCGTGCTGCCGCCCACCCGTCGCCGTCCGCGTCGTCGGCGTCGTTGCAGGCATCGCCGACGCCGTCCGAATCGGTGTCCGCCTGGCCGGGGCTGGCGAGACCCGGACAAGCTGTCGACGCAGTCAAATACCCGCCCCGTCGCCACTCGCCGTCGGTCGTGCGAGTCCGGCAGCGGGCGCAAAGCGCACCGCGGCATTCATCAATGTGGAGCGTGAGCGGCCCTCCCGCCCATTGCAGCCCCATGGTTCCGGCTCTGGTCTTCGATCCCCACTATGCCGCTGTCTCGCCCGAGCGAACTGCACGGACGATATCGCCGCTGCTCGCCTCATCGAGGATGATCTCAAACGTTTCCTGTCGCGGCCGAGGGTGGCATCGAACACGGCGTTGAATCCCGATCAACGCCATCTTCTGGCGATTGGGGGCGGCGCCGTGGAGCGTCTGCGCTTCGCCACCTCGCCCAGTGGTCGGGGCGCAGATGCCCCCCACAGCCCAGCCACCGACCCATTGGGCTGAACGTGCTGGGGGATACTGGAGCCACAACATCCATCGCCAAATCCGGGGACGAAAGCTGATGAAGCCGTTGGTCGACAGCCGGAACAGCTCGGAGTAGTCGGCGCCGTAGAACGAGAAGCTGAACCCGGATCGCAGTATCGCAGCGCTGAGTTGATGGAACTCCGGATCGGCACCACGGTGCCGGTGGTGGAGATGTCGATGAACCCGGCGGTCGGCTCAGTGCCGTCCGGAGGTGATGGTGTCTGGACGCGCGGCAGCATCCGCGCGTATCGAGACGGCCTCTGCGTCGCGTCGCGGCGTCCCCGGTCCCATCACCGTTGCTGTCTTTGCTGTCCGGGATCTGCTCTGCGCCCGGGCAGTTGTCGCAGGCATCCGCCGCGCCAATCGCCATCGCTCAATCGACGGCAAGTCCGGATCGCAGGCATCGCCGAGCCCGCCGGAAATCGCAATTGGTTCGGGCTGACGCGTTCGGACACTGCGGGACAGTCGTCGTGCGCTTCGTTGCAGACGCCGTCGCCATCGGCGCATCGACCTGGCTGAATCCGTGACAGATGTCGCACGCATTGCCGATCGACGCCGTCGCGAAGCCGCCGTCGCGCTGGCTCGCCGCTCGGCCAGGTCGGGACAATGCGTCGTCGAGGTCGCAGATCCCGTCGGCATCGGCGCCGTCGCTGCTTCCCGCGTCCCAAGGCAGGTGTCGCAGGCATTTGCCGAGGCCGTCGAAGTCATCGTCGACTTGCGAGGGATTCCGGGGACTGTCGGGCAGTTGTCATTGTGATCGCAGCACTGTCGCCGTCGCCGTCTGCGGCGCCGCGTCCGACGCACCCATCACAGACGCCGATGCCGTCGCTGTCGGAATCTGCCTGCCCCGGGTTCGACAGTCGGACAGTTGTCGGTGACAATCCACTTTGCCGTCGCCGTCGGTGTCGTCGGTCAGCGCGTCGGTCGGGACATAGCGGACTGCCTGGTTGGTCAACGAGACAGGGTCCGGTCCCGGCGCTCCACCGTGCCGCGGGTGCCCGTCGCATCCTCGATGCCAGCGATGGTGAAAGGCCGCCGGCGGCGACGCATTGACGTCGATCTCGCCCGTCGATTCCGAAAGAATGACCTGCCACGTCTGCGTAGGTTGGGAACTGTCGACGTTCGGCGCGTCCTTGAACTGCAGCACGAAGCGGCGGTTCGGCGCCACACCATCCGTTTGGGTGACGATTTGTCCGCTGGCGGGATGAAGATGAGCGCCAAGCCGGTGATCAGCGCATTCGGCTCGAATTGGGATGGAAGTGGCATCAAACAATTGCTCGGGCTGATCAGGGAGGAAGGTCAAATCCGCCGCTGGATACGAAGAGCTGCGAGTACGTCGTTCCGTAGAAACCGAAACCGAAGCCGATCGGGAGCGCACCGCTCACCTCGTGCCCGACCGGTCGAAGTACCAGTACTGGAGATGTCGGCGAACGCGATACGTCGGCTCGCTGCCGTCCGGCGGCGCGAGGGTCAATCGGAGGCACGGATAGCAGCCGCGGTCGTGTCGGGCTTCGCCCCTGCGTCGCGCACACGCCCGCCGACGCCGTCGCCGTTGAGGTCGGCTCCGCGTCGGGATTGGCCAGGCCGTCGGGCGGTTGTCGCGGGCGATCGGCGACGCCGTCCGACGTCACCGTCGAGGATGCGTGTCCGGATCGCACGCGTCGCCGACGCCCGTCTGAAGTCGCAGTCGGTCTGCGCCCGGGTTCGGCACGTCGCCGGGACAGTTGTCCTGGCCGTCGCAGAGGCCGTCCGCTGTCGGCGTCGACATCGACCCGAAGCCGCGGTGCAGGCGATCGCACGACGTCGCCGGAGAACCGTCGGAGTCGGCGTCGGCCTGGTTCGGGGTTGGACACCATGGGGCAGCGTTGTCCGGCTCCGTCGCAGACGCCGTCACCGTCGCCGTCGCTCGATCGAGACCGGGCCGGGGCCGTCGCAGGCGTCGCAGGCGTCGCCGAAACCGTCGAAGTCGCTGGCGTCTGGCCTGGCCGGGGTTGGGCACGCACCGGGCAGTTGTCCTGGCCGGTCGCGAGAGACTCGTCGCCGTCGGCGATCAGCGTTCACCGAAACCGAAGCACGTGATCCGCAGGCGTCGCCGAGGCCGTCGCCGTCGTTGTCCGGACTGCGTCGGGTTGGCGACGCAGCGGACGGTCGTCGAGACGCGTTCGACAGCGCCTCGTCGCCGTCGCCGTCGGCGATGCCGGCGCCGACGCGCGGATCGCAGGCGTCGCCGACGCCGTCGCGCCGCCGGTGTCCTGCTGGCTCGGGGCTGCTGGCCGTTGGGACAGTTGTCCTCGCCGTCGCAGGCGCCAATCGCCGTCCGCGTCGGCAGTCCCCGACGCCGGCGCAGGCGTCGCAGCGCATCGCCGATGCCGTCGTGGTCCGGCGTCGGCTCCTCGGGTCCGGCGTTGGCGACGCCGGGGCAGTTGTCGCAAGAGGCTCGGCGGTGCCTGTCGCCGTCGCTGTCGTGTCGGTCGGCACGGAAGTCGTCGATCAGCAGGGCCGGAATCGACGTTGGTGTCGCCGACGTCGGCGACGCCGAAGCCGACGCTGAAGACGCCGCCGGGCGCAAGGAAACAGAACTGCTGGAAGCCGGTCTGGCGGTTGAAGGCGGGGGAGAACGGGGGCCAGCCCTGCCGAGTGCGCAGCTGGGCAGCCTGTCGCCGCGACGCCCTCGACGACGGCGTGACGGCGAAATCGCTGAAGCCGCCGCTGGCCGCCCTTCGTTGGTGAGGAAGTTCCAGTCGACGACGAACGCGGTGCCGGCCGGGCGCGTCGAAGACCTGGCGCACGCCGGCTCCCTGCGTGGGAGTACCGTTGCCGAGCGCGGGGAACGCGCTGCCCGACGCGGCGAAGAAGATCACGCAGCTCCGGTACGGCGTCACGCCCAGGGACCGTTGGTGACCAGGGCTGCGAAACGCGCCGGCGGTCGGGCCTGCTGCCGAAATCCTCAGACCCGGACGATGCTCGCCGCGCTGGTGCCGGCGAGCAGCCAGCCGCTGAAGTCACCGGTCTCGAAGCAATGCCGTTATTGCGCCTGCGCCTCCGGCAAGGGCGGTCGTCACCGACGACAACAGCAAACGAGGACAGTCGTGAACAACGGTGACCAGTCGGCGCGCGAGTGCGCGCGTCCGCGGTCGGAGCCCCTGTGCTCTCCATGCGTTCCCCCCCACAGGCCCGGCGCTACGTCTTAGGCGCCGCGGTGCGCCAGATGGCGCGCGTCTAACGTATCCCGATCGGCCCTGAGACACGCCATTGGGAAAACCCCCTAGGTCGCGGTTCGCCCAGGCTTACAGTCGATGGCGTCATGCATCCCCGGGAAGTCTCTGAGTGCGCCGCTCCGTCGGCGCCCGCGCCGCGACGAGCAGCGGCCGACCGAGTCAGCGCGCGACGTGCGTACGAGAGCGATACCCTTCGGCCGCCTCCCCAGCCGCCCCCGGCGACGGCGCGCCGCGCTCGACAACGCGGCTGTGGACAATCGGAGAGCTACTTGCCGGGGAAGCCGAGCCAGCCGCGGCTGATCATGTCGGACATGGTCAGCATCATCATGACCGGCGAGGCAGACACGAGGCCGTTGCCCATGATCACCCAGTTCAGCTTGGGGCCGTGGCGCAGCTCCATGAAGTACATACATCACGAGCAAGCGCCTTGGCGGACGGCGATGCCGAGCGCGACCGGGCGTGTTGAGGAACGACATGTCGAGGAAGGCGGCGCCGACGGTGACGGCGGTCAGCGCCAGGAGCGCGACGTAGACCGGCGATGCAGGTGCGAGATCAGGCAGCGCGTCGGAACGGATCGGACATGGACAGCGGCACGACATCGGAACCTCAGTGGCGTCCCGAGCAGATAGAGCAGCGGGAAGAGGAAGATCCAGCACCAGGTCGACGAAGTGCCAGTACAGGCCGCTCAGCTCGACCGGCGTGTAGTAGTAGCGGTTGAACATGCCCTGCGCAGCCGCGCGACGATGAGCACAGCAGCAGCACCGATGCCGATGATCATGTGCAGCGCGTGCAGCCCGGTCATCGCGAAGTAGAGCGAGAAGAAGAGCTGCGCGTTGATCGGATCGGGCCCGTGGAAGCGGAAGTTCGGCCCGGAACCAGGTGCTGCGTGCCAACTTGTGCCAGTACTCGTATCGCCTTCACGCCGAGGAAGGCCGCGCCGAGCAACATCGTCAGCATGAGGCAGACCACCAGCATGCCGCGCTTGCCGACCTGCGCCGCATGCACCGACAGCGCCATGGTCAAGCTGCTGGTGATCAGCACCACCGTGTTGAAGGCGCCGAGCGTGATGTCGAGCTCATGGCTGGCGGCGTGGAACGCCGCCGGGAAGGCGGTGCGGTAGACGACGTAGGCGGTGAAGAGCCCGCCGAAGAACATGATCTCGGTGATCAGGAACAGCCACATCCCCAGCGCCGACGCCTCGTGCTGCTGGTCGGCGTCGTCGAAGTGATGGGCGACGTAGGGCGTCGTCTGCTCAGGCAACGTGACGCCTCCTGTGCAGGCACGTCGTCCGGCGCGTAGGTGTACGGATCATCGGTCACGATCGGCTGCTCCGTCGAAGTTCTCGGTCGGCGGCGGCGACGGCGTCGTCCACTCGAGCCCGGTCGCGCCCACGGATTCGCTGCGCGCCTGCGCGCCGTAGCTGCAGCGACCAGAGCAGGTAGCAGAGCGGCAGCAGATAGCCGACGCCGAGGATCGACGCGCCGGCCGTCGACATGACGTTCAGCACCTGAAACTCGTCCGGATAGACGTGGTAGCGGCGCGGCATGCCGAGATAGCCGAGGATGAACTGCGGGAAGAAGGTCAGGTTGAAGCCGATGAAGACGACCAGCGCCGCGATGCGCGCCCGGCCATCTCGGGATACATGCGGCCGGTGCATCTTCGGCCACCAGAAGTGCAGGCCGCCGAGGTAACCCATCAGCGCGCCGCCGACCATGATGTAGTGGAAGTGCGCGACGACGAAGTAGGTGTCGTGCACGTGCACGTCGAAGCCGAGCGCGGCGAGGAACAGGCCGGTCAGGCCGCCGATGGTGAAGAGGCCGATGAAGCCGAGGGCGTAGAGCATCGGCGCTTCGAAGCGAGATCGAGCCGCGGTAGAGCGTCGCCGTCCAGTTGAACACCTTCACCGCCGACGGGATCGCGACCGCGAAGCTGAGGATCGAGAAGATCAGCGCCGCGTACACCGACTGGCTGCTGATGAACATGTGGTGGCCCCAGACCAGGAAGCCGAGCACCGCGATGGCGATGCTCGACATGGCGATGAAGCTGTAGCCGAAGATCGCCTTGCGCGCGAAGCAGGTGATGATCTCGCTGACCACGCCCATGCTCGGCAGGATCATGATGTAGACGGCGGGGTGCGAGTAGAACCAGAACAGGTGCTGGAACAGCACCGGATCGCCGCCCAGCGCCGGATCGAAGATGCCGATGTGGAGACGCGCGCTCGAGCGCCGACCAGGAAGACCGTGATGGCGATCACCGGCGTACCGAGCACGAAGATCGAGGCTGGTCGCGTAGTGCGCCCAGATGAACAGCGGCAGGCGGAACCAGGTGAGCCCCGGCGCGCGCATGCGGTGGATGGTGACGATGAAGTTCAGGCCGGTGAGGATCGACGAGAAGCCGGTGATGAAGATGCCGAGCGCCGCCGGGCATGACGTTGGTGTTGGAGAAGGTGCTCGCTGTACGGCGTGTAGAAGGTCCAGCCGGTGTCGACGCCGCCGGTGATCGACCGCCGCAGAGCGTGAACGCCGCCGCCGATGCATGTAGATGTACCAGCTCAGCAGGTTGACGCGCGGGAAGGCGAGATCGCGGGCGCCGATCATCATCGGCACCAGGAAGTTGCCGAGCGCGGCGGGAATCGACGGGACCAGGAAGAAGAACACCATGACGATGCCGTGCATGGTGAAGAACTTGTTGTAGGTGTCCGCCTGCAGCAGGTCGCCCTGCCGGCGTCAGCAGCTCGAGGCGGATGCCGACGGCGAAGAGGCCGCCGAGGGCGAAGAAGACGAGTGATCGAGATCAGGTAGAGGACCGCGATCCGCTTGTGGTCCACCGTGAGCAGCCACGAGGCGACGCCGTAGTCGGCGTTGAGGTAGTTGCGTGCGCGGGCGGTCCGCGGCGGGCGGGGAGGACGCGCGGGTTTGATCGCTGGAATGGCCATGCGTCGTCCTTTCAGGAAGCGCGGTCGGCGGCGGCCGGGGCGGTCTGCGCCACGCCCTGCCCGTCGGAGCGCCCTTCTTGAGCGACTTGATGTACTGAATGAGTTGCATGAGCTGCTCTTCGCTCGAGCTGGCCCTGGAACGTCGGCATCACCGGCTGGAAGCCCGGCGACGACCTTGGCGGTCGGGTTGAGGATCGACTCGCGCAGGTAGGCGTCGTCGACGGTCGATGCTGCTGCCGTCGCCGAGCTTCACCGGTTCGCCGAACGACGCCCACCAGCGACGGGCCGAGCGCGCCGCCCTGCGGCAGATGGCAGGTGGCGCAGGCCTTCGCCTGGAACAGCGCCTCGCCGGCGGCGATCGGCGACGACGCACTCGACGAGGCGACGACCGGTTGGCCCGGCGGCTGCGGCGCCGGCGGCGGCTGCTCGGAGAGCCACTTCTGATAATCGGCGGGCTCCATCACCACGACGCTTGCCGATCATGCCCGAGTGCTCGGTGCCGCAGTACTCGGCGCAGAAGCAGGTGGAACTCGCCGACCTTGCGTCGCCTCGAACCACGTCGTGGTGTAGCGCCCGGGCAGGACGTCGAACTTCATGCGGAACGCCGGCACGTAGAAGCTGTGGATGACGTCCTCGGAGGTCATCGTCAGCTTCACCGCCTGGCCGATCGGCACGTGCAGCTCGTTGATCTCGCGCCTGCCCTTCGATGTGCTGCAGCTTCCACATCCACTGCTTGCCGACGACGAACACCTCGTGGGCGTTGTCGGGCGGTCGCGCCAATCCGAAGAACAGCCACCGCGCCCCAGACGAAGATGACCATGGTGATGCCGAAGCGGGATGACCGACCAGGCGAGCTCGAGCACGGTCGAGCCCGTGGATCGTGCTGGCCGACGTCGGCCGGGTGCGGCGGCGGAAGCGGATCGCGAAGACCGATCAGCAGTCGCGGCGATGGTCACGCCGAAGAACAGGCTGACGGCGATGAGGAACAGATAGAGAGTAGTCGACCTGGGCGGCCATGCGTCGACGCCTGTTCGGGGAAGAACGGAATGTCGTGGGCGCGCATGCATCGTCTCACTGCCGGCACGGGCGCGCCAGCGTCGCGCCGCCGTCGACGCGTCGCGCGCTGGCGCGCGTCGCCGGCGCCATGGCCCAGACGATGCATCGCTACCGAGCGCCAGCGACGGTGAGCACGCGCGCCGACGCGGACGCCGGTCAGCACCGCGGTTGGTGTAGCGGCCGGTGCGTCGGATCGTAGTGGTAAGCAGAACAGCAGGAGCTGATCGATCGGCGAGCCGATGCGTTCGTCGGCCGCCTCCATCAGGCCGAACTTGAGATCGCGCGGCGCGAACTCGACGCCGTAGAAGTAGCGCGCGATGCGACCCGTTCGGCGTCAGCACGCGTCATGCCGGCGGCGTGCGCGAACTCCCTTGCGCTCGGGTCGTAGCGGTAGTGGAAGCCGACCGCCGTCGGCGAGCGCTCGATCGACGCCGCGTCGCCGGTCAGGAAGTGCCAGCCCTGCTCCGCACCGGGACGCCGGTACTCGCTCGAGATAGGTGGCTCTCTTCTGCGCCGCGAGCTCCGGCGTGTCGTCGGGATCGAAGCTGACGGTGATGACGTCGAACTCCGTTGCCCGACGTCGAACGGCAGCGCCCGCATCGCGCTCAGCAGCCCGTTCAGCACCAGCGTGCAGAGCATCGGGCACTCGTAATAGACGAGGTTGAGGATCACCGGCTTGCCGCGCATCAGGCTGCCGAGCGTCACCGGCTGGCCCGTGCTCGTCGCGGAACGGCGAGATCGAGCGGCACCTGCTGGTCGAGCCGCTGATCGATGCCGACGCCGCGCAGCGCCTCCGGGCTGCGCCGTCGCCGGCTAGTCCAACGTCGCAGGCTGCGTGTCGGCAAACGCCAGCGCTGGCGATGCAGCAGCAGACAGATCAGCAGTCGCAGACGCGACCTCTGTCTCACTACGGAGACACGGAGGACACAGAGGGATCGCCGCCTGCAGGCCGTCTCCTGCGTCTCCCGTGCCTCCTGTGGTGAAGAAGATGCGGATCATTTCTGCCTGCCCGCGTGGCGAGCGAGCATGTCCATGGCGCGGTCGATCGGAATGCGCACCGACGCCGGCGCTCTTGTCGACCCAGCCGTAGTGCGTCGAGGATGGCTCTCCGCCTCGCGCAGCTCGCGCAGAGTCCTTGACCGGGTGCACCTGCAGGCGCGGCTGCGGGCGGCAGGCGCGGGCCCGGCGCGCAGCCAGCGGGTTGGCGGGCGGGCTGAGGCGCGCCTCGCGCGCGGCAAAGACGTCGAAGAGCCCGAGCATCAGCGCCGGCGACGATACGATGACGCACGATGCTAGGCCGATGCCGGCGATGCACGATCGGCCGTACGACTGACGTCGGTATGCTCGTGGCCGACGACCGGGCGGCGTCGCGCGGCGTGCGCGTGTTCATGGCGTCCACCTCCACGTGCGAGCGGCAGGATCGTCGCAGCGGCAGCAACGGCTGGCCGCGCAGCGCGCCAGACGAAGAACGACAGCCAGCAACGCCGCCGACGCCGAACACGGCCGCGACGTCCATCCAGTGCACGGCGAAACTGCCGCCGGCGAGAACGCCGGCGTCGATCAGCCAGAAGAGGTCGAGCAAGCGCGCGCGCGAGGACGATCGAGCGCGACGACGGCCAGCCGCCGCGGCGTTGCGCTTCAGGTTGCGCGACAGAAGGATGCGCGAAGGGCAGCAGCGAACTGGACGCAGCAGCAACGCCAGCGCGCACGTACTGCCAGCCGCCGCTCAGCCGCGCGCCAGGTACCACGGCGTCTCCTCGGGCAGGTTGCCCGACCAGATGATCAGGAACTTGCGGAGAAGGCGAAGTAGGCGTAGAGCATGATGAAGGCGAGCATGAGCTTGCCGAGGTCGTGGAACTGCTCTGCGGTGACGAGCTGGTGAACGGCTCGCGCTCGACGATCAGGATCAGGACGGGATCGACGAAGGCGAAGCGCGCTCAGCACCTGGCCGCCGATGATCAGAATGCCGTAGATGGTCGAGTACCAGTGGCGGCTCGAGCGACATCGCCCAATCGACCGACGCGAAGGTCATCGGTCAGCGCGTAGAGCAGCGAGCGCGCCGCGGCCGAGGAACTGCAGGCGGCGCACCGACTGCCGGGATCGCCGGTGACGTCCTGCTCGCGCGACCAGCGCACCAGATAGCGCGCACGACCGACCAACCAGACGGCGAAGTAGATGCCGACGCGCACGACGAAGAACGGCACGTTCAGGTACGACCCGCTTGTGCTGCAGGATCGGGCATCGGGCGACGTCGCTCCGGCCGGGCCCACTCGTAGAGGTCGGTGAGGCCGAAGCAGCAAGCGGCACGAAGAGCACGAGCAGCGAGCGGCGGCGTGCGCATCGCCGACTCGCAGACGCGGCGGATGACCACGCCCCAGCGGCCCGCCGGTGATCGTGGATTCAGGCTGCACCAGGCCGAGCGAGCCGGAGGGCGATGCCGGTGAAGAACAGATAGGCGACGAGATAGGAACGGAAGAACTGCACGCGGATCGACGAGGCCGCCGGCCCCGGCTGCGCGCGAGGCCCGAGCGCGCCGGCGCCGAGCAGAGCGCGCTGGCTGCGGTAGAGGATGTGGTCGGGCGGCAGCGCGAGCGCGCGCGCGCATGCTCGCTCATGGCGCCGCTCCCGAGCGTGCGCGCGCTCCGGCGCCGGCACGTCGGCAGCGTGGCGTGCTGGCTGAGCTGCAGGGCGCGCATGTAGGCGACGATCGCCCAGCGGTCGCGCGCCGCCACCTGTGGCGCGTAGGTCGGCATGGTGCCGAAGCCGTTGGTGCATGACCTGGAACAGATAGCCGTCGGGCACGATCGCAGGCGCGCGGTCGCTGTGGAACGTCGGCGGCTGCTCGAAGCCGCGCTGCACGATCATGCCCTCGCCGGCTGCCGACGCGGTCGTGGCAGGGCGAGCAGTAGATGTTGTAGCGCTCCTGGCCGCGCAGCAGGACGTCGCGGTCCGACGGCAGCGGAGTTCGTCGGTGACCGGCGCGCCGCTGCGGCTGCCCGGTGTAGAAGCGCCTGATCCTCGTCGAGATGGCCGCGCGCCACCACGCCCGGCACCAGCGGCCGCGAGGCGCCGCTGATCCGCGAAGAACGCGTTGCGCTCGAACGGCTGATACTCGGGCTGGTCGTGCATGTCCTGACGGCAGCCGGCAGACGAGCAGCATGGAGGCCGCACGATCAGAGGAGCGCCGAGGTCCGAAGAGTGGAGGCGCGGACGGTGCGACTGACCTCCGCCCGCGTGCGCTGTACCCAGCAACGCAGCTCTCGCAATCCGCGCCGTTCATTGATCCACCTGCGACACCTGGCGCGGCTGCATGCGCGAGAGGAAGCCCCAGCGTCTCGTCGATGTCGAACAGCGGATCGGCTCGCCTCGATGCAGAGGAAGAAGCGGTCGCGCGAGGCGAGCGCGAAGCGCGGCACGTTGAACACCGGATGATACGGCATCGGCAGGCCGTTCAGCGCCGAGCATGCCGAGCACGGCGAGTGAGCGCCGCGGCGAGGATCGTGCACTCGAACGTCACCGGAATGAACGACGGCCAGCTGTTGAACGGCCGGCCGCCGACGATCGAGCGGATAGTCGATCGACCGACGTCCAGTAGCAGAGCGCGTAGCCGCCGACGCCGCCGAGGATGCCGCCGATCAGCACCAGCAGCGGCAGCTGGCTGTGATGTTCGCCCATCGCCTCCGCACGAGCTCCTCGATCGGGAACGGCGTGTAGCAGTCGAACTTGCGATAGCCGGCGGCGCGCGTCTGCTCGCGCCGCGGCGACCAGCTCGTTCGGCGTCGCTGAACTCGGCCAGCAGGCCGTGGATGGGCGGCTGGTTGCTCACGCGACCTCCTCCTTCACTCTCGGCTCTCCGGCAGCAGCGTGCGCATCTCGAAGATCGAGATCATCGGCAGGCACGCGCATGAACAGGAACAGCAGCGAGACGGAAGAGACCCGATGGTGCCGACGAACGTCGACCAGTCCCAGAACGTCGGGTAGTACATGCCCCACGACGACGGCAGGAAGTCGCGGCGACAGGCTGACCGACGATGATGATGAAGCGCTCCAGCCACATGCCGATCGCTGACGATGATCGAGATCACGAACAGCGCCGGCAGGCTCTGCCGCACGCGCTGGAACCACAGCGCCTGCGATCGAGATCGACGTTGCAGAAGATCAGCGTCCAGTAGAGCGGCGCGTACGGGCCCGAAGAAGCGGTTCGCAGATCATGTACGTCTCGTAACGGGTTGCCGCTGTACCAGGCCATGAACGTCTCCATCATGTAGCCGTAGGCGACGAACAGGCCGGTCGCGAGCATGATGCGCGCCCATGTAGTCGAAGTGGCGCATCGGTGACGAAGTCCTCGAGGCCGTAGAAGCGCGCGCAGCGGGATGGCGATGAGTCATCACCATCGCGAAGCCGGCGAAGATCGGCGCCGGCGACGAAGTACGGCGGGAAGATCGTCGCGTGCCAGCCCGGCATCATGCGCGACCGCGAAGTCGAAGCTGACGATGCGTGTGCACCGAGAGCACCAGCGGCGTCGAGAGCGCCGGCGAGCAGCAGGTAGGCGGTCTCGTAGCGGTGCCAGTGCGGCGCCGAGCCGCGCCAGCCCATGGCGAGCAGGCCGTAGATGAAGCGCGCCGGCCGTTGCGTGCGAGCGATCGCGCAGCGTCGCCAGGTCGGGGATCAGGCCGACGAACCAGAACAGCAGCGACACCGTGCGCGTAGGTCGAGACCGCGAACACGTCCCAGATCAGCGGGCTGCGGAACTGCGGCCAGATGCTCCATCGTGTTCGGGTACGGCAACAGCCAGTAGCGCGAGCCACGGCCGGCCGGTGTGGATGAGCGGGATAGCATGCCGCGCGCACGCGACGGCGAAGAGCGTCATCGCCTCGGCGAAGCGGTTGATCGACGTGCGCCAGCTCCTGGCGGAAGAGCAGCAGGATCGCCGAGATCAGCGTGCCGGCGTGGCCGATGCCGATCCACCAGACGAAGTTGATGATGTCGAAGCCCCAGCCGACCGGAATGTTGACGCCCCAAGATGTCAGGTGCCCCTTGATGAACAGGTAGGCAGCGAGCACCAGCAGCAACATGCACGCAGCGGCGAAGCCGATCGCGAAGCCGAAGTACCAGCCGAGCGGCGTCTTGCCGGTGAGGACGACGGCGCTGATCTTGTCGGTGACCGAGGCGAACGTGTGCCCCGGCTCGATGACCGGCACCTGTTCAGGCGGCGTCGCGGCGATCGATCACCGCCATCAGCCGATGCACGTCTCGAGGCTGTCGTCGATGCGGCGCGCGCCGATTCGTCCTGCCGGCGCGATCTCCGGGATTCGGATTGCGCAGGCCGGCCAGATAACGTCGTGCGGGCCGGGTGCCGAGCTCGTTCGAGCAGCGCGTAGTTGCGCGGCTCCTGTCTTCAGCTTCGTCGACCGCGGCTGGCCGGTCGTTGATGTCGCCGAAGACGATCGCCTCGGTCGGGCAGGCCTGCTGGCAGGCGGTGACGACCTCGCCGTCGCGGATGCGTGCGTCCTCTCGCGCTCGGCGTGCGCATGCGCGCCGCTGATGCGCTGCACGCAGTAGGTGCACTTCTCCATCACGCCGCGGCTGCGCACCGTGACGTCGGGATTGCACGCCATCTTGAGCGACGTCGGCGTGTCCGGTCGTGTGTACAGTGTGAAGTTGAAGCGCCGCACCTTGTACGGGCAGTTGTTGCGAGCAGTAGCGCGTGCCGACGCAGCGGTTGTACACCATGTCGTTCAGGCCCTCGTGCGCTGTGCACGGTCGCGCCGACCGGGCACACCGGCTCGCACGGCGCGTTCTCGCAGTGCATGGCAGGGCATCGGCTGGTGGTAGCGTCTCGGGTTGTCGAGGTCGCGCCGCGTAGTAGCGGTCGATGCGGATCCAGTGCATCTCGCGGCCGCGCGCGACCTGGTCCTTGCCGACCACCGGGATGTTGTTCTCGGCCTGGCAGGCGACGACGCAGGCGTTGCAGCCGACGCAGGCGTTGAGGTCGACCGTCATGCCCCAGGCGTAGCCTCGTACTTGTGCGGCGGGCAGAGCGACTCCTCTCGTGCGGTGCGTGGCGGCGAAGTGCGGGTCGGCGGCGTACTCCGGCGACGGTGCCGTAGCGGGCGAGGCTGCGCCCCTCCATCGAGTGATGGTGCTGCGTACGCCAGCGTCATAGCTGATCGCACCGTCTTGCGCACGCTGAGGCCTGGCTGCCGCGCCATGGCCGAAGTCGCTGCGGCGCAGGCGGTAGGCGCTGAAGCCGATGCCGCCTGCCGATGCTGCCGGCAGCGCGCGCGGCCGTAACCGAGATGGATGGTGACGACACTGGCCGCCTGCCCGGGCGCGATCCACACCGGCGCGTGCTACCGGTGCGGCCGTCGATGCTCGAGCTCGACGACGTCTCGTTGGCAGATGCCGAGTCGTTCCGCCGTCGCCGGCGCGACCCGCGCGGTGTTGTCCCAGGTCAGGCGCGGAGCGACTCGGGCAGCTCCTGCAGCCAGCCGTTGTTGGCGAAGCGGCCGTCGTAGACCGATGGGTCAGCGGAAGACGAGGTCGAGCGCACCGGGCTTGGCCGGGGGCTGGCACCGGCAGTTGGTCCGCGGCCAGATCTGCCAGCCGAGTGATCCAGCTGACTGACACGGCCGGCAGCGCGCTGAATCGGCGACGACACCGTCGTGGACCGCCTGCGCCACGCGTCTCGAACTCGGCCGCCGCCGGGTTGCCCCATTGCCGCTGCCAATGCGCGGCGTACGAGATCGTAGCTCGTCTCTGCGGCGCACCGAGCAGCGCCGATAACACGCTTCAGTGCGTCGTCTGTGCCCTCGTAGAGCGGCGCGATCAGGGTTGCAGAATGGTGACGGTGCCGTCGTAGCGCGCGGCGCGTCGCTCCACGATTCGAGGTAGTGCGTCGCCGGCACGTGCCAGTGACTCCGCGGCGGTTGTCGTCGAAGTACAGTCCGTAGTGGATGCGCGTGCCGACCCTTCGCGCAGCCGCTGGACGAAATCGAGATCGGCGGGCGCGTGTAGACGGGGCTGGTGTCGATCATCACCAGCAGCTCGACCTGGCCGCCGTCCATCGCCGCAACCAGCTCGCGCAGCTGACGGCGGCCGTGATCGACCGCTTCGGCGTCGACCGGCTCGCTGTAGACCACCGTCTGCGCCGACGTTGCCGAGCGCCTCGTTCATCGCCTGCGCGAGCAGGTGGACGCCCGGCGGCGTCCATTCGCCGGCGATCGACCAGGCTGCAGCCGGTCGAATGCTGTCTGCAGGATCGCGCACCACGACGCGTCGATGAACTTGGCGTGCACTCGACGCCCTGCGGGCGCGCACGCTGACGCCGAGCCCGCGCGCGACGGCGATGGCGAATTCGGCGATCTCGCTCGGCCGCAACGGCAGGCGATGATCGGCCATCGCGCCGGGTGTTCGACGGCGCGGTCTCGGCAACGTACGAGCCGGTTCATCGCTGGCGGCGTCGCGGCGACCGTTGCACGTAGTCGCGCACGTAGCGGACGTACCAGCGTCCAGCGCCGAGGAAATCGGCGTCGAGCGAGCAAGCACGCGGTCGGCCGCGTCGAACCGGTACTGTGTGTCCAGCGGACGGCCGAACGCGCAGCCGCGTCGCGCGGCGCGCGGCGTCACGCGATACCGGCTCCCACTGATGCCACTTCGCCTGCGGATAGGCTGGCGCAGCAGTTCGCGCGAGCTGCGCGGCGAGGGTCGGCGAGGTGACGGTTCCGGTCAGGATGCGCAGCCCGGCCACCGCCGCTGCTTCTGCTGCGTCGCCATCAGCTGTGCTGAGCATGGCGGCGAAGTTCGCCCAGGTCTGCACGTCGCCGACGTTGCGCACGACCTGTGAGCGGTCGGGATCGTAGAGGCCGAGCACCGACGCCTGGCGAGAAGGCGGTCGGTGGCACCGAGACTGGCGGGATGATCGGGATTGCCCTCGATCTTCGGTCGGCCGGCCCATGTGGCTCTCGACCAGCAGGCCCGTGGCGATACCGCCGAGCGGCATCGCGGTGGCGAAGAAGAGCGGCTCACCGGGACGATCGAGCTCCGGCGCCTTGACGTACGGAAAGACCTTTCGGTCGGCTGGCGCGTGCAGCGCGCTCACGCCGGCCAGCGCCAGCGAGGCGCCCATCAGCTTGAGGAAGGTGCGCCGCGCCCGACCGGATCGAGCAGCTGCGGCGCCTGCTCGGGAAACTCGGCGTGCAGGTACGCTTCGAACTCTGGCGCACCGGCCGAGCTCCTCGAGGCTGCGCCAGTAGCTTGCCGCGCTGGCGCTGCTGCAGCTTGGCGCAGACGCGCGGCGAGGTCGATGCGATGCGCGGTTTGCGCACCGGCGCGTACAGCGTCGGCGTCGTCAGGCGCAGAGTGTTCGGGGCCGATTGTCGTCATGCACGTCCTTGCGTGTGCCCGTTCAGCGGTGGCACGTACGTGCAATCGTCGCGGCGCGAATGTCGTGCGCCGTCATCAGTTGCTTCGCCGAGGTTCGGCTGATCCGCCGGGGCTGCCATTCCATGTTGAAGACCTCCGAACGCGGCCGCACGTTGGGCACCGGGTCGCGGTGACAGTCGAGACACCACTCCATGTGCAGCGACTGGCTGCTGCCAGGTCAGGTTCATGCTGGTCGACGCGGCCCGTGGCAGCTCACGCAGCCGATGCCCTTGCGCGACGTGGATGGAGTGGTTGAAGTAGACGAAGTCGGGCAGATCGTAGACCTTGGTCCACTGAATCGACTCTGCCGGTGCGCCAGCTCGACGCGCACCGGTTCGAGCACCGGGCTCAGGGCCCAGATCTGCGAGTGGCAGTTCATGCAGGTCTGGGTGGGCGGGAACCCGGCGTTCCAGGACGGTCTCGACCGACGTGTGGCAGTAGCGGCAGTCGATGCCGAGCTCGCCGGCGTGATGCTTGTGGCTGAACGGCACCGGCTGCTCGCGCGCCACGCCGGCCTGCGTGACGTACGAGTGATCGATTGACGACGGCCAGCGCGTAGAGGCCGCCGGCGACCACGAACAGAGCGCTGAAGATGCTCACCTTGGAGAAGGTGTTGGCGCTCTGGTGGAAGATCTGGGCCATGAAACGGCTCGACTACTAAGAAGGCCGTTCACTCAGTCGGCAATATAAGCTGCGAATCCCTCACGTGAATTCAGACTTACGGAAATCGTGCTACGAACCGAGCTGATCGCATGCCGTGCCACCGATCCACCCGTGCTCAGCCCCTGAATCGGAGTTCTATCACCACGGTGCACGGCATACCGGAGTGCAGCGCCGGTCCTGCCGTCGATAGCGCGCGCGTTGCAGGTCGGCGTCGCGTTGTGGTGAATGATCTCCCGAAGCCGTCGAATCGCCGGGGAGGAACTCCGCATGGCCGATCTCGACAGCTTCCGCCGCGAGACGCGCGAGTGGTTGCGCGCCAACGCGCCGAAATCGATGCGCGACGCCGCTCGGCGAGCACGAGGAGCCGTGCTGGGGCGGCCGCCAGGCGACCTATGCCAATCCCGGAAGCCAAGCAGTGGCTCGACGTGATGGCGGCGCGCGGCTGGACGGCGCCGACATGGCCGAAGGAATACGGCGGCGGCGGGCTGAGCCGCGAGGAAGCGCGCGTGCTCGCGCAGGAAATGGCGGCGCTGCGCCTGCGTCCGGCGCTGGTCGGCTTCGGCTTGTCGATGATCGGCCCGCACCCTGCTGCAGCTCGGCACCGAGGAGCTCAAGCGCGCGCACATTCCGCCCATCGTGCGCGGCGAGATCCGCTGGTGTCAGGGCTACTCGGAGCCGGGCTCCGGCTCCGACCTCGCCAGCCTGCAGACGCGCGCGGTCGTCGACGGCGACGACTTCATCGTCACCGGCCAGAAGGTCTGGACCTCGTACGCCGATCAGGCCGACTGGATGTTCCTGCTCGTGCGCACCGACCCGGCTGCGCCGAAGCACGAGGGCATCACGTTCCTGCTGATGGACATGGCCAGCCCCGGCGTCAGCGTGAAGCCGATCCAGCTGATCAGCGGCTACTCGCCGTTCTGCGAGACGCTTCCTCGACCACGTCCGCGTGCCGCGCCGCCAGGTGGTCGGCGCAGGTCGAACCAGGGCTGGGGCGTCGCCAAGGCGCTGCTCGGCCACGAGCGCACGATGATCGCCGACATCGGCAAGGGCTTCGGCGGCGCGAGCACGGAGCGCACGCGCCGTCGACCTGGCGCGCACCTACGTCGGCGAGCACGACGGGCGTATCGCCGATCCGCTGCGTGCGCGATCGGCTGGCGCAGATCGAAATGGACAAGCGCTGCCTCGACTGGACGCTGGCGCGCTCGCGCGACACCGCCAAGGCGGGCCAGCAGCCCGGCCCGGAGGCCTCGATCTTCAAGTACTACGGCACCGAGCTCAACCAAGCGCCGCCGCGAGCTCAAGGTCTCCGATCCTCGGCCCGCAGGCGCTCGGCTGGGAAGGCGACGGCTTCAGCGCCCGAGGAGCTCGAGCTGACCCGCGAGTGGCTGCGCTCGCGCGGCAACTCGATCGAGGGCGGCACGTCGGAGATCCAGCTCAACATCATCGCCAAGCGCGTGCTCGGACTTGCCGGACTAAAGACGAACTTGCAGGCGCACAGCTCCGTCGGCGCCGCAGATCAAGACCGTGCTGCCGACTGCCAGCACTGGCGCTGACGGTGCAGCATCTCCTGGGATCGAGGCGCATGCAATTTTCGCTCAACGAAGAACAGCAGCTTCTCGCGGATTCCGCCGCCGCGTTCGTGCGCGACAACTCGTCGCTCAAGCGCATCCGCGCGCTTGCGCGACAGCAGGGATGCGGACGGCTTCTCGCGCGTGTCTGTGGAAGCAGATGGCCGAGCTCGGCTGGCTCGGGATCGTCTTCCCGGAGGAACACGGCGGGCTCGGGCTCGGCTACAAGGAGCTGGCTCTGGTGCTGGAGGAGTTCGGCAAGGGGCTGATGCCGGAGCCGTGGATGTCGACGCGTACTGCTCGGCGGCAGCGCCGTGTGGCGCGGCGGCAGTGCCGCGCAGCGCGAGGCCATCCTGCCGCCAGCTCATCGCGCGGCGAGCTGCTGCTGGCGCTGGCATACCAGGAGCCGCAGCAGCCGCTACGATCTGCATCGCGTCGGCACGCGCGCCGAGCGCGCCGGCGACGGGCTGGCGCCTGCGCGGCGAGAAGCACCAGGTGCGTCGACGGCCACGTCGCCGACCGGCTGGTCGTCAGCGCGCGCACCGCCGGCACGGCCAGCGACCGCGACGGCATCACGCTGTTCCTGCTCGATGCCCACGCGCCCGGCGTGGCGATCGCCCGCCAGTCGACGCTCGACGGCCGCAACGCCGCGATCGTGCAGCTCGACGGCGTCAGCGCGGCGGCCGGACGACGTGCTCGGCGAAGTGGACGGCGGCAGCTGCGCTGCTCGCCGACGTGGTCGACCGCGCCACGGCCGGCCTCTGCGCCGAGATGCTCGGCGGCATGGAAGCGGCCTTCGCCATGACGCTCGACTACCTGAAGACGCGCCAGCAGTTCGGCGTCGCCGATCGGCACGTTCCAGGCGCTCAAGCACCGCGCCGCGATCATGTTCACCGAGATCGAGCTGGCGCGCTCGGCGGCGCTCGCGGCCGCGCATGGCGCTCGACGAGGACAGCATCGCGCGCGCCGCCGAGTTCGTCTCGGTCGCCAAGGCGCGCTGCTCCGACGCCTTCATGCTGGTCGGCAACGAGGGCGTGCAGATGCACGGCGGCATCGGCATGACCGACGAGCACGACATCGGCTTCTTTCTGAACGCGCCCGCGCCGCGGAGATGGCCGTTCGGCGATGCGGCGTTCCACCGCGACCGCTTCGCAGCGCTGCAGGGTACTGACGCCCGGCGCAGCGGGCCGCGCAGCGGCGCCTGCCGGTCACGCCTCGGAGCCAGGGCGCGCGACGTCGATCCCGACGATGAGCGCCAGCGCCGCCAGCGGCAGGGCGAGCGCGTGGAGCTGCCAGTACTGCGTGGTGAAACCGCCGCTGACCGCGCCGGTGATGTACGCCAGCCAGATCAGCGCCGGACAGCCCGGCCGCGCGCAACGATGCGTGGCTTCCCGCGGCGGCGACCTCGGTGGTGTCGCCGCGCGGTGGCCCGCCGCGATTGAAAAGATACCGCACGACCGCTTCCGCCAGGGTCTGCAGCACGCCGGTGATGTAGGTCGTGTGCACGGTCTGGCCGGCGACGCTGGCGCAACGTGGCGTTCTGCACGCCCATCGCCAGGGCCGGGCAAGGCCGCGAGCAGGTAGAACGCCCAGACCGTCGGCGGGCGGATCGACGCCGTCGACCAGACAGGCCGAGCCGAACAGCATGAAGGCGGCGAGCAGATGCGGCTTCGACCAGCAACGCCGGGACGAAGCGGCGCGCGCATCCGGCGCCGCTGCGCCAGCTCGACGGCGACCGTGCCGAGCGCGACGCCGAGCACGAAGAGCGGGATCGGAAACAGATGATGCAGACCGATGCGCCACTCGCCGCGTCCGAACGACGCGCCGAGCCAGACGCTGTTGCCGCTCATGTGCGCGGTGAACAGATGGAAGAGCGAAAGGAATCCGCACCGCGTCGACGAAGCCGCCGATCGACGACCAGCAGCACCGTCCAGCGCGCGGCGCGACTCACGGGGCGAGTGCGGCGGCGCGTCCATCGCGCCGCAATCAGCCGCAGCGCCGCGACGCCAGCCGCACTCCAGGCGAAGGCGTCGCCGCAGCGGGTGTACACGGCCCGCATTTGCAGCGGACGGATCTCCGCGCGCAGCGTCTCCGCGGTGAACATGCCGAGGCGCTCGAGCACGCGGCCGAACGGATCGACGACGCTGGTGACGCCGGCGTTGCCGACGCGCACGAAGTAGCGCCGGTTCTCGATCGCGCGCCAGATGCGCGATCGCCTCGTGCTGGTACGGCGCCATCGAGCGGCCGAACCAGGCGTCGTTGAAGATCGTCAGCAGCGCCTCGGCGCCGCGCGCGCGTCATGCTCGCGCGCGATGCCGGCCGGGACGTCCTCGTAGCAGATGAGCGGCGCGATGCGGACGCGGCCGGGAACGTCGAGCGTCGCGATGTCGCTGCCCGGCGTGAAGCTGGCCGGTCTGCGGACTGAGCTCGTAGAGACCGACTGGAACAACGAGGCGCCGGGAATGTACTCGCCGAACGGGATGAGGACCTGCTTGTCGTAGCGGCCGTGCACGTGACCGGCTGCCGTCGATCAGAAAGGCGCTGTTGTACAGCAGCGGCTCGCCGCCCTCGCGCGGGTACTCGTAGGCGAGGCCGCCGTAGATCAGGTACGACTGCACGCCGACGAACGGGTTGTGCTTGTCGGTCGAGCTGCGTCTCGCTGCACCGGCACCCACCACTGCGCGACCGACTCCGGCCAGATCAGCACGTCGACGGCGCCTGCGAGCGGCGCCGAGAGCTCGCGATACTTGTCGAGGTTGATGTCGAAGAGCGAGACGTTGCCCTTCTCGTGGATGCCGATGTTGGCCTGCACGAGGCCGACCGGCGACGGTCGGCGCGGCGTCGATGGCGCGCCTGCACGATCGGCATGCGCACGACGCCGTACACGAGCACCAGCGCCGCCGCCGCGGCGACGCGAGCAGCGGCAGCCCAGCGCCGCGGCCGGCTGAGCGCCAGCGCGATGCCGGCGTTGACCCACAGGATGACGAAGCTCAGGCCGTACGGGCCGGTGAGGTCGCCGACCTGCAGCAGCACCGGCACCAGCATCTGGCTGTTCGCCCATGCGCCAGGCGAAGAGGTTGGGGAAAAAGAACTCGAGCGCCGACCCACAGCACCGGAACCGCCAGGCCGAGCGGGCCGAAGCCGAGGCGCGCGAATGCCGGCGGCGAAGAGGACGAACTGCATCGCCGTAGAAGGCCGATAGGCAGCAGTAGAAGAAGACCGCCAGCAGATAGCGGGAAGCCGCCGAACACGTGGATCGTGTAGACGAGCCAGTAGAAGGCCGGGACGTTGGTCGCGAGCCCGGCGACGAAGCCCGATCGCACAGCGCCTCGCGCGCGGCTGCGCGCTGCGCCAGCGCCCAGCAGCAGCGGCACGAACGCGATCCACGCCAGCGGGTAGAGCGAGAAGTCCGAGCCACGGCGCGGCGATCAGAGCGCGCCGCTGAGCGCGGGCAGCAGGATCGTTCAGCCAGCGCGAGGCCGTGACGAGGCGGCAACGCTGGCGCGACGGCTCGCGCCGACGCCCGTATCGACGCTGCGGTGGCGCGGCATCGACACCCGCGTCGCCGACCGACGCTCGGCGCCCTGCAGGAGGTATGCGCGACTCGGGCGCGATCACCGCGGTTTCAGATTGAACGCCTGCGGGCCCTTGTCGCCCTTGCGCACCTCGAACTCGACCTCTTCGCCCTCGCGCAGGTCCTCGAAGTAGACCTTCGGCGCCATGCGCGTGCGGTGGAAGAACGACCTCGTCACTGCCGTCGTCGGGCACGATGAAGCCGAAGCCCTTGTCGCGCACGATGCGCTTGATCGTCCCGAACATCGCTGCTCTCACGCTCGACGGCGCGTGGACGCCCTGCGGCCGCGGCGCCGCCGCCGCGCGCCGGCTGGCGCTGGCCGGGCCGCCACCGCCGCCGCCGTGCCGGTCGCGTCGCGCGTGCGGCCGCGCGCCGGCGCGGGCGATGGCCGATGCGACGGCGGCACCGGCTTCGACCAGCATGTCGTCCTCGACGTGGATCACCGGCAGCCGGAAGCCGATCAGCCCCTCGATCGCCTCGAGCGCCATGACGTAGGTCTCGCAGGCCAGCGTCAGCGCGCTGCCCGACGCGCCGGCGCGCGCTGTGCGGCCGATGCGGTGGACGTAGTCCTCGGCGTCCTGCGGCACGTCGTAGTTGATGACGTGCGTGACGCCCTCGATGTGCAGGCCGCGCGAGGCGACGTCGGTCGCCACCAGGATCGGCAGCGTCGCCGGCCTTGAACTCGCGCAGGACGCGCAGGCGCACGCGCTGGTGCAGGTCGCCGGTGAGCGCGCCGGCGTGGAAGCCGTTGTCTGCCAGGCGGCTGCGTCAGCCACTCGGCTTCGCGCTTGGTATTGACGAACATCAGCGTGCGCTCCGGCTGCTCGCGCTGCAGCAGGCCGAGCAGCAGCGGCAGCTTCTCGTGGCGGCCGACGTGGTAGAGGACGTGCTCGACGTTCTCGGCGGTCGATCTGCTCCGGCTCGACCGCGACCTTGACTGGGATCGTTCATGTGCTCGTAGGCGAGCTCCATGACGTCCCAGCTGAGCGTCGCCGAGAACAGCATCGACTGGCGCTGGTCGTAGGGCGGCAGGCGGCGCAGCAGGAAGCGCAGGTCGGCGATGAAGCCCATGTCGAACATGCGGTCGGCCTCGTCGATGACCAGCACCTCGACGTGCCGCAGCGTGTAGACGCGCTGCTTGAAGTAGTCGATCAGCCGGCCCGGCGTGCCGATCAGCACGTCGACGCCGCCGCGCAGCAGCTCGCGCTGCTTGGCGTAGTCGACGCCGCCGTAGACCGCGTGGAAGCGTCAGGCCGGTGAACTCGCCGATGCGCCTGCGCGTCGTGCAGGATCTGGACGACCAGCTCGCGCGTCGGCGCGACGATCAAGCGCGCGCGGGCCCGTGCTGGCGACCGGGATGCTTGAGCAGGCGCGTGAAGACGGTGATGAGGAACGCGGCCGTCTTGCCGGTGCCGGTCTGCGCTTGGCCGGCGACGTCCTTGCCCGCCAGCGCGATCGGCAACGCCTTCTCCTGAATCGGCGTGCAGGTGGTGAAGCCCACGGCATCGATGCCGCGCATCACCAGGTCGGGAATCGGCAGCGAGTGAAAGTCCACGGCGGTTCTGCCGGACGCGACCGGACGCGCCCGAACTTGGCGGCACCGTAGCGGGCGACGCGCGCCTATCACAAGCGCGCCAGGTAGCGCAGCGCCGGCTGCGCCTGGCGCGGCGTTCCGCGTTTGGCGTTGGTGCGCTGCGCTGCTTCAAGCGCGCTGCGCTGTAGCCGCCCAGCGTCTTACTGGGCAGGCAGCGCGCTGCTCCAGAGGCCGCCCGTCACACCAACGCCAACGTCAAACGCCGAAACGCGGCAGCGGCCCGCACGGCCGCCTCTACTCACAGCTCGCATCGCCGCGAGCAGCTCGTCGGGGCCGACGTAGCCGACCATGCGCTGGCGTCTCGTCGCCGCGCGAGCGAGAAGAGAATCACGGTCGGCACGCCCGCGACGTCGTACTTCTGTTGCAGCTCGGTGGTGAGGTCGTTCTCGTCGGTGTCACATCGGCCTTGACCATGTCGAAGCGGTCGGCTTCGCGCACGACGTCGGGATGCACGTAGCGTCGTGTGATCCATTTCGCGGCACGGGATGCACCACTCGGCGGCGAAGTCGATCAGCAACGGCTTGCTCGCCGTCGCGGCCGCCGTGACCATTCCTCGTAGCGCTCCCACGCGATCGCCTGCTGGCGCGGCCGGCAGGCGAGCCAGACCGCAGCCGCGACGGCGATCATGCCGACGCCGATCGCCGATCTGATGACCGGGAAGTAGCGCACGCGTGCGGCCGGCGCGATCGATGATGCCGCAGGTAGAACGCCCGACATGCCGATCGACCGACCGGCACCAGCCACGGCCGCAGCATCGCCGGCAACAGGGGTGCGACGTAGTACGCGCGCCAGGCTCAGGAGGATGCAGCCGAACAGGCGCTCGATCCACAGCAGCCACTCGCCCGAGCGCGGCAGCTGGCGCAGCGCGCCGGCCATCATCGCCAGCGCCAGGTACGGGCAACCCCATGCCGAGCGCGAGCACGAAGAAGAGCAGGAATCCGAGCCACGGCGTCCTGTCGGCTGCCGACGAAGATCAGCAGGCCGACGACGATCGGTCCGACGCACGGCGCCGCGACGATGCCCATCGTCAGGCCCATGAACAGCGCGCCCGGCGGCGCCAGTCGCCGCGCCGCCCGAGCGCCACTGCACCACGACCGCCGGCGGCTCGCAGCTGGTAGAGCGCCGAAACTGCCCAGCGCCAAGACGATCATCGACCGCGGCGATGAACAGCAGCACGGCCGGTTTCTGCAGCGCGGCGCCGAACAGGCCGCCGGAGAGCGCGGCCGCCAGGCCGACGGACGGAGAACGAGAGCGCGATGCCGAGCACGTACGACGGGTCGCGAGCCACGCGGTGTGGCGACGGCTGCGCGACTGGCCGCCGAAGTAGGCGATGGTCGACCGAGATCGAGCGGATAGACGCACGGCGTCAGATTGAGGCCGAGGCCTGAGCACGGCGACGGCCGCAAGCGTGAACAGCAGGCCGCGCTCGCGCGAGCCATCGGCTCCAGCCGCGCGGCGCCATGCCGGCTGCCGGTGCTGCGCCGTTCGGCAGCGCCGTCGGCGCGCGCCGCGCCGCCGCGCGATCACGACCGGCAATTCGACGTCGTCGCCGTCGCGCTGGTCGGCCGGAGGCACGTGGTGTCGTCGCAGCGCCTGGTACTGCAGCACGTGCGTCGATGCGCATGCGATCGCCGGCGAAATCGGCGCGGAACGCGGATCGCCGTGGTCATGCCGAGCTTGCCCTGGTAGACCAGCAGCACGCCGGCGCCGCCGGCGAAGGCGAACTTGCGCTTGTCGGGCGGCGGATAGTTGATCGGATCGACCGTGCACGCCCGTCGGGCGCGTGCAGGGTCAGGACGGTCGGCTTGAGGAAGGGCTAGATTCGGCTCCGGTGCGTTGATGTGCCAACCGCGCGCGATGGTGGCCCACGCACTTCGAACCCGACGGCACCGCCGCGCGCCACGCGTCGTGGCGTCGGGAACGCACTGTCGAGCGTGACTTTGGCTGTCCTCGACCCCGGCGGGCGATCGCGTGCCGAGCACGCTGCGCCGAGCACCACCAGCAGGGCCACGCCGAGGCGACGCATGATGCTGGAAATGACTCGCACAGGGTGTGGGTGGTTGCAAATCAGGGCAGCGCGCGATAACCGCGCGCCTCTTCTCATGCGCATCGGCTGCCGCGCGCGCGATCGACGCTCCGTCTGGTGCGATCAGTCGCGGCGCTGCTCGTCGGCGGCGCGGCCGTGCGCGCGCCGAGTGGCTGGCGCCGCTGACGGTCGAGACGGCGGCGACTCCCGCCGTCGGGGCAGATCGATCTCGCCCTCGGCGCCAGCTACTTCCACAACCGGCGCTTTCCGGCCTTCACGCCGTCCGGGCTTCATCCACTGGCAGGATCTCACGACCAGGTGCCCGAGCTCGGCCTGCGCGGCCGCGGTCGGCAGCATGGTCGAGATCCAAGCGAGCTACGAATTCATCGACAACGACGAGAGCACGCAGCGGACGGTCACCAGCCACACCTACGGCGGCGGCGACGCGCGCCTGTTCACCAAGATCTACGCGCGTGCGCGAGCGCACGTGGATTCCCGGCCATGGGCGTGCGTTTCGGCACCAAGCTGCCCGAACGCCAACAGCCGAGGACCGCCTCGGCACCGACGAGACCGACTTCTTCATCCAGTGGCTCGGCTCGAAGCGACTTCGGCGACTGCGCCGCGCACCTCAACCTCGGCATCGCGTTGCTCGGCAATCCCGGCACGGCGCCGGCGGCTGGCCAGGACGACCTCTTCACGTGCGCTGTCGGTCTGGTCTCGCCCACGCTCGGCGCCCATGACTGCCGACCGCTGGGGCATCGCGCGGTCTGCTGAGGTCGCCGGCGCGAGACCGGCTCGCGCTTCGAACAACGACGGCGACGCGATGCGCGCCGGCGCTGCAGGTCGATGCACGGCGGCTTGACGCTCTACGCCGGCGCGCAGCGGCGGTCGCACAGCGCCGCCGAGCAAGTACGGCTTCATGGGCGGCGTGATCTACGCCTTCGATGTCGAGCGCCTGGCGCGCGCTCTTCGAGTGAAGCGCGCCGCGCCGGCGACTCGCGCACCGCCGGCGCGCGGCGCGGCTTGCGCGGCGGCGCCAGCTTGATCGGCACGCACTCGACGATCTCGAGGCCGTAGCCGGGCAGGCTCACCATGCGGCGCGGATAGTTGGTGATCAGGCGGATCTTGCCGAGGCCGACGTCGCGCAGGATCTGCGCGCCGATGCCGTACTCGCGGAAATCCATCGCGCGGTTCGCGCGACTCGGTGCTCGGGCGGCGCGCGGTCTCGCGCGGCCGCGTGCGATCGACCAGCTCGATGCCCCGCGCCTCGCGGCGCAGGTAGAGGATGACGCCGCGCCCGGCCTTGCGCGATCATCTGCCATCGAGCGGCGCAGCAGTGCCGACGTGTCGCGATCGGTCGAGCCGAACACGTCGCCGGGCAGATACTCGGCGTGCGCGCGCACGCAGGATCGGCTTCGTCGGGCGTGATCTCGCCGCGCACCAGCACCAGGTGCTCGCCGTCGTCGACGTCGGTGCGGTAGACGTAGCGCCGTGAACGGCTGCCGCGCGCGCGTCGGCAGCGCCGCCTCGGCGACGCGGTGCACGAGCGAAGTCGTGGCGCAGGCGATACTCGATGAGATCAGGCGATGGTGCAGATCTTCAGGTCGTGGCGCGCCGCGAAAGCGCTCGAGGTCGCGCAGCCGCGCCATGCTGCCGTCCTCGTTCATGATCTCGCAGATCGACGCCGGCGGCCAGGCCGGCGAGGCGCGAGAGGTCGACGCCGCCCTCGGTCTGGCCGGTGCGCACCAGCACGCCGCCGCGACGCGGCGCGCAGCGGGAAGATGTGCCCGGGCGTGACGATGTCGTCCGGCTGCCGCGGCTGTCATCGGACCGCGCTGAATCGGTCATCGCGCGCGATCGTGCGCCGACGACGCCGTTGGCTGATGCCGTGGCGGCGCATCGATCGACACCGTGAACGCGGTGCCGAGCGGCGCGCGGTTGTCGGCTCACCATCATCGATCAAGCCGAGCTCGCGGATGCGCTCCTCGGTGAGCGCGAGGCAGATCAGCGCCGCGGCCGTACTTCGCCATGAAGTTGATGGCTGCCGGCGTGACCTTGCTCGGCCGCCATGCACAGGTCGCCCTCGTTCTCGCGATTCTCGTCGTCCATCAGGATCACCATCTTGCCGGCCTTGATGTCGGCGATGGCATCCTCAGATCGGACTGATCTGCCGGGGCCGCTTCGGCGGCGTCCGGAAGGTGGTGAACATCGTGCCGTCTCAGCTATAGCGCGGTGCGGGGTCGCGGAAGCGCGGTCGCACGCCCGTGTACGCGCGCAAGCGGTCGGCTCCGCTTGCGGCGAGTCCTTGCCCTGCCGGCGGCTGAACGGCCGGACCACGTTGCAAACTTGGCCATACGGCTCGACGCTTGCGCTGACGGCGCGCTTCCCGGGGCCGCCGCCTTGCTTACCGCGGTACGGGCTTCCTCGGGCGCGGCTTGGCGGCCGTTGGCCGGTACGGGCTGGCCGGTCTTGCGGGCGCGGAAGGCGGCCGACCCAGCCGGCGGCGCTGCTGCTGCTCGCGCGGGTTGAAGGCCAGCGCGCCAGCGGGCACGTCGCGACCGGACCGTCGTCGCGGTTGCGATGGTAGGCGTCGTCGCCGATCGTGCACCGGGGCGACCAGGGTGCTGTCGCTGCCGACCTGACGCGGTCGCCGATCACGGTGCGGTGCTTGTCGAAGCCCGTCGTAGCTGCAGGTGATCGTCCCGGCGCCCGATGCTGTTCTACCGCTGCCGATCTCGGCGTCGCCGAGATAGGCGAGGTGGTTGGCTTTGACGCCGCGGCCGAGCACGGCGTTCTTGGTCTCGACGAAGTCGCCGATGTGCACGCCCTCGGCCAGGCGCGTCTTCGGCCGCAGGTTGGCAAAGCGGTCCGATCTCGCAGCGCGGCGCCGACCTGCGGATTCGTCGATCACCACGCCGAAGCGCAGGTGCGCGCGCGTCGCCGATCGATGGACTCGGCTGATGAAGGCCGAGCCGTCCAGCCGGCAGCCCTCGCCGATCGCGGTGCGGCCCGCGCAGCTGAACGTTGGGGCCGATCGCGGTGTCGCGGCCGATGGTGACGTCCGGGACCGATGTAGGCCGTGTCGGGATCTTCCAGCGTGACACGCCGCGCCATCCACTCGCGTGCTGATCTGGGCGCGCAGGTCTCTTTTCCATCGCTGCGAGCTCTCCTCGCGAATTGATCTGTCCGACCTCCGGCGACGTCGACCGGGACGTCGGCGATCGCGCATGCCTGGTCGCGGCGGCGCCGCCGACGATGTCGGTCAGATAGATCTCGCCCTGGGCGTTGTCCGGCGTCACGCGGTAGCAGATCGAACAACGTCGGGTGCTTGAACGCAATACACACCGACGTTCACCTCGCGGATGGCGCGCTGTGCGCGGCGTGGCGTCGCGCTCTTCGACGATGCGCAGCACGCGCCGTTGTTGCGCACGATTCGGCCCCCCAGCCGCGTGGATCGTCGACCGTCGCGGTGAGCAGCGTACCACGCGCGCGCCGCGCGGCGGTGGCGTCCGACCGCGCCGGCGCAGGGTGTCGGCGCCGCAGCAGCGGCAGGTCGCCGCAGAGCAGCAGCACGCTGCCCGAAGGTCACCGAGCGCCGCCTCGGCCGCCAGCACCGCATGGCCAGTGCCTGCGGCTCGCGCTTGAACGGCGAAGCGCAGACGCTCGCTAGCCAAGCGGGCGCAGCTCGTACCGCCTCGGCGGCACCACGACGATCACCGGCGCCGACGTCGGCCGCCCGCAAGGCATCGAGCACCCAGCGTGAGGATCGGGCGGCCGCCGAGCTCGTGCACCAGCTTCGAGCGCGCCGAGCGGAAGCGCGTGCTGCGCCCGGCCGCCAGCACGATGGCGCCGACCTTCGGTCCTGTCCGGTCCAGCTCGACAAAACGTCTTCGCTTATCGCCTCGGCGTCGACGACGGTCAAAACGACAGGTCAGCTGTCAACAAGGATCAGCTTTCGCCCCAGATCCTGAGCTTGAGAGTTGGATAGCTGACGGTTCGAGTTGAGCGCCGGTGCCGGCCGGAAACTGACGGCAGCGCACGTTACCACGCCGGGAATGAGTTGCCAGAGGTCGGATCTTCATGCCGGTCGTTCACTTCGTAAAAGCAGGAACGTGCGTATCGAATGCCTCTGTGGGGACCCGGCCCACTCTGCGTGAGCTGAGTGCTGGCCAATGACATCGACCTGTACGCCTTCCCCTGAACAACCTGCTCAACTGCCGTGGGCCGCGCGTTGTGCGGGACCTGCCGGGCTTCCGTCGACGAGCCGCGCGCCCTGTCCGCGCGCGCCCGGTGACTAAAGCGCAAGAACGGTTGGGAGGGTCCGAATTACCGGCTGGCGCAAATCGATGGTGCTGGCAGATGTACAGGTCATCACCAACCTGCGCCGCGTGTTCGGGTGACGAATCACCCGGACGTATCAGTGCGGCTGCAGAACGAGCCCCGGTAGAGACCGCCACCCTGGTCGCGCGCTCGCCCGCTGGCACCGCCTGGCGTACTAATGCCAGAGGGCGGGCGTGCCGCCCGCGGTCCCAGACACGGCGACTCGTGCAAAGCCTGGCGGCGCTTGCCGCGTTGGTCCGCCGCGCGAGCGGCCTACCATCCGCGACCCGGCGATAGGCGTGCCGGAAAGCGGCAAAGCGGTCGAGATTCTCGCGCAAGACGCTATTGATCGATCGATCCTCACCGGACTACGATGGTGCGTGATCGCCGCGGCGTCGTACCAATGGCGGATGCGGTACCGTGATGTGGCCGATCGTACTTCCAGCAGCGGGCGCGTCGAGCACGCCGCCGCCAGCGCCGATATCACGGAACTTGTCGCCGCCGTGCTGCTTGGCAAATGCGCTTTCGAGGATGTCGCGCTGCCCGAGCGACAGGAACACCGCGAAGACGCCAGCGGGCCTTCGAAGTGGGGATAACCCCGTGGGCTTGTTTGTCGACACAGACGAGGACCAGCTGGCGCTCGATGAGACTGAACTGAACGCGGCGGTGAGACGAACGGGCGGCCATCGGGATCCAGCGTCGTCATTTTATCGTGACCCCAGCGGCAAAGTGGCTCATCACCACCCGGAACCGGTCCTTGTCGATCGGCATCTGTGCGCCCCGCCGTGTGTCCGCTGTCATGGTCCGCGATTGGCGCAAAGCACATACATGATATGATCCGTCGTGGCTAACGCAAGAAAATGAACTGAGACCGTCGTCACGGGTGGCGCTGTGGCCGCACGCCGCCGCAGTGAATCGGTGATCAAAGCCAGGCTCGCGGGCGCACCGCTCGGGCCGGAGCAAACGAGCGCCGTGGCTTCGAACTGCCGCAGCTCATTCAGCTCAGCGGGCACATGGGCCCGGCGTTCGCGGGGAAACCGGCGGCTGGAACCTTCAAGCTGGGGGTCCGCTTCACGCCGACTCCACTACGACTATCACCTCTACGAGCTGCGCGGTCAATACAGCGGCAAACTCGGCGAGCAGATCCTAAGCCTGCGGGGTTTGTTTTGCATACCGGCCGCCAGGAACTTCTTCCTATTCTGGCTCCAAGATCAGATGGTGGCCGGAGAGCTGCATTCGACTGTTCTCGCCAAGATCACCGGGCTGGAGCGTCCTGGTCGCGCGCGTCCTTTGTCGATCACCGAGGTCACTTCGCCTCCTTGCACATAAACCCCACTGTGCCTGACCAGCCGCCGATCGCCGACTTGCCATTCCTGTCGCCATCGTGGTTCGGTTGATTCCCTGGCTGGAGCCATCGCATCCTTGAGCGCTTCGGGACGGGCAGTCTGTTGACTCCGGTGCTCGCCGCCAGGGTCGGCACCCGTTGGCTGCTGCCGCCGTTTCGATCCCGCACATGACCGCGACCGCGTTGGTGATTCTGATCGTCCAACGCAAGCATCGTCGCGATCAGTCGCTGTGAGTTTCGATTACGAGCGCGCCGGCGGCTCCCATCGGAGCACTGTTGCACGTCTATGCGAACAACCTGGCGTTGACGGTCGTCTTTGGCGGGTTGCTCATCCTCAGCGGCATCAGCGGGCTGACGGGACTGTCCAACCGCCCGCGCCTGGGCGGATGGGTGGCGGGATGGCCGGTGCGGTTTCGAGCGCTCGGGGGTTGGTCGGCAACCAAGGCGGTATCCGGTCGGCTGCGATGTTGGGCTCGATGTACCGCGCCGATGCTCTCGCGTACACCGCCAGCATGGTCGGTCTGATCGTCGACGGGCGCGCGTCCCGGTACCCTCGCAACAGGGAAGGAGCCACGCTCGCTCTGGCCGGTGCTGTCGACGGCGACCGCGGGCGCCATCCCCGGCACGGTCATCGGGCAGCGGATACCTTAACGGTGCCTGAACCGCTCTCTTATCGCACGGGGTAGTCTCGGCACTCGTGTTGGCGCTGGCGTTCAGCGCGTTCGGCGCTGGCTACGGAGTAGGCGTACCGTGCGTCCGCCATCAGGTCTCGCCTCAGAAGACACCCGCGCGCGGCGCTGGGCACCGATCGATCGCCAGCCGCGCGCGTTTGCTGATTGACAATTCTGTTTCTGGTCTATTTGGCTCGCCGAGTGGAGGGCCGGTGACGTCTGGAGAGCCCTGGGGATCGGGCATTCACCTCCGGCGATTACCGCTGGCTCCAGCCGCCACGACATAAAGCGGCGATCTGGCCTTCTCTCCTCTCCAGCTGGCAGTGAACGGCACGGGCGGCCGCCCATTGCGACGAGCACACTGACACGAAGCTAGACTCGTAGGAAATCCAACCGTGGATACGAAGCGGTCTACCGGAGCAAATCACTGAGGAAAAGCCAGTGGATATGCCCATGGCGATGCATAGCCCGCGTCCAGACCGCGCAAAGCTACGCAGCCTGTTTGTCCTGCGTCGGCGCTCGTGTCGCTGCTGGTGCTGCCTGGTGATGGATTGGCGCAGCAGCTGGCGTACCGCGGATCGCACTGCAGTCGATTCTGATCGTGAACACGGCCAACAATATGCTGCAGGGAGTCTGATCCGACCTGGTTAATCCGGATGGCCATCGCGGTAGCGCAACCGCGCCTAGCGTGGTGGTGATATCACGGGTTCCGAGACACCGACGGTCAGCGTCATCAACACTACAGCGCTGCCGTCGAGTTATTCATTCCTATCGGCGACGCCCGAGGCCATCGCGCTGAATCCGGTCTCTAAACCGCGCTGCCAAAGGCGGCGCGCGCTCAATGATCGTGCGACGACAGCTGAGATCGAACATGCCCGTCGGCACGCCGATACCGGTCAACTTCGCTCCGGTCGGAGTGGCGGTCACGCCAGGGGATCGGCCGCTCCTCTTAGTGTCCAACAACCAGTCGAATAACGTCCGTACATCAACACGACGACCAACACGAAATTCGGGATGGATGTGATGGGGACCCACCTCGAGGGTATATCGCGATCACGAACGATCCGTTCGGATCCGTTGCCGCGCGCGTATGTAGCCAACGGCGATTCGCAGAACGTAATGGTGATCGACATCGTGACGCGGAGTATCCTCGTTGCGCCGATGGTCGGCGTCGGCCCGGTTCGGCTGGAAGGTCGTACTGACGATAGCGCCGTCTATGTCATGAACATCACCGGCGCATTTGGTAAGTCTACGTCATCCGCACGTCCGACAACATGGTGACGGCGATTTGGTGCCGTGCTGGCATGGCGCCCTTAGCAATACGTGTAACCGAACGAAGTACA
>ERZ1370068.10863-contig-9523_pt1 | contig 33972 bp, 51 predicted proteins | sample MGYA00561227_ERZ1370068 | MGnify/ENA primary metagenome ERZ1370068 (study PRJEB38410, sample SAMEA6850437) | metagenome | study: Metagenomic assessment of the ecological functions of the soil: analysis of the soil microbiota associated with the...
GATGTACTTCGTTCAGTTACGTGTGCTCACAGGCGATTGCCAAGTCCACCGGGTAAATATTCGTTTACGAGTTCGCCGTGACTTATCAGGTAATAGAGTCGACATCCAGGCAGGTGATAAGGCTGTTCAGGCTGGCGAGCATGTAAAGATAATTGTTAAGGCCCGAACAGTCGCTGAGCTTGGCATGCAGCCACTTCAGGATTGATAGGCCACAAAACTGAAGCGCGACCGTTCCCAAGATCATCGTGACGCTTCTGGCGAAGCATGGCGGCGCTTAGAAAGTTGAGACGGTTGGTGTAAATGAAAGTGTCGATTGTCCAGAACTGATAGATCGCCCCGCAGATTGGGATCATCACCAGGACCATCCACCAGCGCGGCGTGACGTCAATGCGGTAGAGACCAAACAGATAGCCCGTTGTAAACGCCAGATAGGCACAACGAACCGTAGAGATCAGGAGCTACCCTGTCGCCGTTAGGGATCAGGAAGACAACCAGGATGCTGATAGGGATCGTCAGTCTAGCCGACGTTGGCAGCATCAGGATGATCCGGGATCAGCACGGTGCAAAGAGAACGTCGGAGAACAGGATCCAGAAGGCGTTGGAGGCGAAACCAGTCATCAAGGGGATCGGCGGTCTCGCGAAGCTCTCCCGTTTGATGAGGTCACGAAGGCCGGCGATCGAAGTCAGACCAAGGACATACCAAAAGCAAAATGGCAGAGTGTACTGCACGAACTTGTACTTAATGACTGGCGGAAGCTTTATGTTAGCTAGACTCAGAGGAAACTGCGTATCCGCTTACGGCAAGGTAACAGGCGGAAGACGAAAATATACAAACCTTATACACAGGGGGTCAGTCCCGCATTGAAAGGATTCGGACCCCGAATACGCATAGAATTGCAGAGTAGTGGCCGGTCCAGGATTGAGGGCGACCATCAGAAGCCTTTCTGAGTATCCACGAAGCTTATGCGATCAGCTGCCATCCCCTCACCTGCCGCGCGCGCCGCGATCGCCATTGCGCCCGCGCAGCCATCAACAAACTTGTGCAGGCGGCGATTTGTCATTGTAACTTGGCAACCAGGGCGGCCCCCGGCGGCGCTGCGAAGTGTCGGTATTGCATCTGGTGAGGGCGCGGATGGCCTCAAGGCGACTGGCCTTCTCGACGGCCGGCATGGCGACCACCTCATTGAGCGACCGGGCCATATCGTCGATGAAGGTCGGTCGACAAAGAAAAACTCCATCAGGGCCAGGCGGTCTCTCCAGGCGCCGGTGCCGCGGCTGACGATGGGCAGGACGCCGGCCTGTAGCGCCTCCCGGGGCCGGGACGACTCAGCAGGCTCGGGAAGAAGAGGGCGGTTGCGACATAGAACGTGGCCAGCTGCTGAGATTAAACTCAAATAGCCGAGATGCTCGATGCCGGGCGTTGCCTCGATCACCGGCACGCAACTCGAACGAGCATTGCCTCGAGGGCCGACGATCAGCAGGTCCACACCCTTCTCGTAAGGACCGCTTTCGCCGATAGGCGTCAAAAGCTGCGCGTACGTTCTTACGGCACTCCATGCTACCGACCATGGGGAAATAAGGACGGCTCCCTCGCTGGCTTTCCCAGTTTAGCGTGGCTGGCGATGATTTGAAATAGAGCGGGATAACTTCGGTCATCAGGTAATTGGCCGGAAACAGCTTAAGGAAAGCCCGGCGCGTGAAGTCGCTCACAAAGACGAGGGCGGGCTTGGCCTCCTGGATCGCTTATAGGCAATCGCGTAGGGTTGCCCGCGCCTTCGTGGTAGTATTCCGGGTTTGAGACTGGCGCCACATCGTGGCACGGCTCGGTATCGTCCGGCTCGCGGTCTGGTCTTGGCGCAGAACAGCGGATCGACGAAAGAGAACGCTGCGCCAGCGCGGCCGAAGCCGGTCCGGGGCTTCGTGACCTCCCAGAAGACCGCCTCGACGGCCTTGCCCGGGAATCTTTGGACTGGGCGGAAAGGGGATCGTCCCGCTGATCAGCATGCGCCAGTACCGGGCAAATTCGGATGGGCGATTGCGTGCAGCTCGTGGCCGATATCGTAGACCGCCGTCCGATTTGGCGAGGTTCATTGTCAGGTCGATTGTTAACGGTCGGGCGATACGCGCATGCTTATTCAGGTCCGTTCGGAGCAAGATGAGGGCGGAAAGGCCCCCTCATGCGGTCAACGCGCGCCTTATCGGACACATGATCTATATCGCCGCAAAAGGCATTAGCTTTGCCATGATGAGTTCCGCCCGAGATACCATCCGGGATCGTCGTCTTAAATCCTCTGGTTCCCTAAGATTGCTTGTCTCAAATGTCCAGTCCACAAGGCGCGCATGGTTAAGTGCAGTCCCGGTCTCGGGGGCGGATTTTTCTGGCCTTCAGTCATTCGAGCGTCGATCCCGATCCCAGCGGCTCATTCCAGGCTGTTTCAGCGAATGAATCGTTTAACGGCGCCATCGACAGATTGCAGCTCTTGGGTGACGCCATGTTCCCGACTTTGTAGGTGAGTCCATCCTTACAAATCCAGCACCGCTTCTGGACGTAAATTTTCCACGAAGCGGGTCAAAAGCTGGTATCATGTTTCCCTTTACGCGACCCGAGCGTCTATCCAGGACTCGGGCGCAAGCTTCGAACAAGATTTGCGATGATATTTTTGACGACGATCTTGAATGCGTAGGCAGAGCGCATCGTTTCTTTCTCAACCAGATATATAGGATTGGCAATCTGCGAATAGCCAGATCTGACTCTGGCAGACGCGCGGATTTAACGCCGCGGTGGACCCCGGCGAAGGCATCGGTCTTGACCTGTCGTCCGCAGCGCGACATTCGGCTTGCGAAGTCGATGTCTTCTTGCCAGCCATAAAGCGGCAATCTTTCAAGTGAACCGCTGGCCTTGCAGGGCCGACACACGCGATAGATCATGTTGCGGCCGTACAAGCCATCCGCTGCTCTCTGAGTATTTTTGGCCTGTCTTTTTGTTCAGGCGCATGACGCGCTATGAGCTAAAAAGCTTCTTCATGACTGATACCTGCGGAATTGATGCCGTGGCGATCAAATTCCGGTTGCGCCTGTAACCGTCGAATAGTTCTCAAAAAGTGAGGCTGCTCCCCGCAATGCGTTCGGCGCCGGCAAATAGTCGTCATCAAAAAGGCGACGAGATCTGCATCGTTGGGAAGGGCGTCCAACGCTCTGTTGCGCTGGGCGCAAAGCCTGGTGTCCCAAAATGATTTTCAAGAGGGGTCGTGTATCAGGCCTCCACATCGGCCTCCATTACGACCGAAAGGATGATCAGATGAGGTTTGAGCGACTGCGCTTGCAGCAGCGTTACGACCTGACCGATTTCGTCTGGTCTGCCCCGGGATCGTCACGACCGCGATGTTCATGCTACTACACTTTGGGAGATCGACTGCCTTGCTGACGGCTTCCGATGATCTTCTGCGGCTTTGCGTGCGCTGGCGGCCCAAGAACAATCGAAACGCCGGAGTGTGTGACTCCGGGGTCAAAAGAAGACCTGCGCATCGTGGATCATGGTGATGCATGCCGGCGCATCAGGGGCGGCAAGATTTATGAGGGAAGTAACTTTCTCGCGAGAATGGGAAGATCAATTTGCTCCCAAGGCTGCCAAAATTATTAGCCCTGACGACGATTGCGCGCCATTGGATCGTCTTCAAATGCGTTTGGCGCGCGTTTCGCGGCGTGATCAACCTCGCGCTTCTCCACTCTCGCGTGGCTCTTCGTCTTGCTAACTTGTCGAGCCCCGGCTATAACTCCGCTGCGACTCGATGCACGCCCGTCGGGCTCGCCGTCAAGAATTTGCCGTTAAAGAGGAATGGTCGAGGGTCACTATCTGATCCTTGCTTTACGGTACGACAAACCAGCCATGATCAAACGGCCTTGGGAAACTGAGCCGTTTTGCTTTGAAAAACATACATTTTTGCTATTTCATTCTTGGCTAATGGTAAATGCGTTATTCGTCTAGGACGTTTTCGACGGCCCGGCCATGGGATTCACATGACTGGCAAGCTTTGCTGGCACCTAACTCTCGTTGAAAGCGATCTCAGATGCTGAGCCCCGCTGGCATTAGAAATTCTGAATGAAGAAGGACTTCTGATCGCCCACTCCCGCGCGCATATCGCGATGGATGGGAAGTTTATCATGGCCTCAATTTTTGCTGCTGTGAACATTTCAAGACACCCGGACAATTCGCCGTATGGCGGGTCATTTGTCGCAGCCCAATGCTAGTAAAATTCTTCATTACTCGCTATAAGCTTCACGAGTTTTCTTGCGCGACAGGCTCAGCTGTTGCTCTTGTTTCCCGGAGCTTTCATGGTCCAGGCACGCGCCAGCCAAGTCTTTACGTTACAAGGCCGCAGAAGGCATGGCGTTTCTCGCCGCCCAGAGTGTTGCTTCTCCAGGGTCGTTCTCTTCACCGTGCAAATTGTTCTAGGCTGGCTGTTTTACTAAGAATTCGGGGTTGTCGGTCTTGCGCTCACGGTCACCTCGGTGGCCCTGGACGTTCGTCGGTTTCGGTGTCGACACGGTTCTGCAGCAACGCAGTTCAAAGCTGCTTTTGGGGAAGGCGGCTTTTACGGTGTCGATGGGTCAGGTTATTGGCTGCGCCCGCTCTCGCGGCCAGCGCCCCTTTTGCGCGCGCGCATTTTGGTGAACCGGACACATTGTCGGGTCCCCTGCTGCTGGTTGCCGCGAGCATGCCAATCATCGCCGTTTCGGTGGTGCCTGGGAGCAAAGATTTACGCCGGCTTAAGAATTTTCGCTGGGCTGCGGGTTACGCCCTTGTGGAGCTCGTGGGTCATCAGTTGCTGATCGTTATGCTCGCGTTACTTGCTTCATTTTTGGCGTTTACGCATTTTTTATTCAATACCGCTGGTGTTCGCCTTACGTGCGGTGTTCTATTTGCGGAAAATGCCTCTTGCACTTCGTGGAAGGGTCAGCTCAAAACAATTCGGTATTTCTTGAAGCAGGAGTCGCGTTCAGCTGTCCAAGCTGATCTCGCGATCGATCAAGGCGACTATCTTTTGCTAGGTCTTTTGCGACCGCCGAGGGCCGTCGGTTATTATTTCGCCCCCGCATTTCGTATGGCAGCGTGCGTTCGTGTCGTTGCAGGCAACTTACAAAGCATTTTATTTTCAACTTTGACCCAATTTGGCGCCGATAAACGGCGAATGGTCGTCACGGCCTTCAAGTCTGCTGAAGCGCTAAGCTATGTCGTTTACGCCGCTCTGTTTCATACAGGCTGCCGTCGCGGATCCGGTTTTAAGGTCTTTGTTTGGAGAGAAATGGCTCCCGTCTATTCTGTTGCTTCAGATTGCTTAGCCTTGGTCTTCCGGCAAAAGCGATGGCGACGGTCGCTCACGCCTTGCGCCGACTGCCACCGGAGCTTTCGACTCGTTCCTGAAATTTAGCTTTGTGAGCGGTGTCTTCTTCCTCGTTGTGGTAGGGTGGTGTATGAGCGCAAACTGCAGGCATTGGCGATTGCGGTTTTCGCTTATTATGTTGTCTTGCAGCCAATCCTTTTCTTTCAGGTTTTTCCTCCCGAGTCACGCTGGTTTCAACATCTGCTTCGTATCTTTCTGACGCCAGCGATATTATCCGCGGTCAGCGTGTTGTTCGGCATCGTCGCGTCGCTGCTTTCTCAGGTACAAAATCCTCTCCCCTTCAGGCGGTCATAATCGGCTGCGTATCTTCAAGTGGCCTATGTCGCTCAGCTTCGACTGGTACAGCGACGCATTTTGATGACTCTACAAGTCTTTGCCGACAGGTCGTTCGTGTGAACTCAAGGTCAGCGCCAGACCAAAAGATTTGAGCGGGCGATCAATTTTTATTAATCGAGCGCCAGCGCCAGGATGTCGGAGCGACATGTGTCAGTTCCGCCCGTTAGGACGTTGATGCTGGCGGGCGCGACCTCCTGGGTACGCAGCGCGGCCAGCGAACGCGAGCAGTTCGTCATAGGGCAACGCGGCGTGATGCTTTACACTGCGCACCTTGGCGCGTGCCGGCAGCAACTTGTCGAGATAGCCACGCCAGCACGCGGGATACTCGCCCTGGCGGCGCGCTGCGCCCCAATCGAGCACAGCCTCGATCCCGTCGCGAACCACCCGACGCCGTTTCTGAATTCTTCGACCATAGTGGCTCGAGGATTTTCATCCCACCTTAGCGCGCGCCTCGCGCATGGACCGAAGATCGAGCGAGCCCGCGCCTCTACGATCGCGGCCACGCATTGTGAAGCGGTAGATCAGGACTTCAGAGCCCTGGTTTCACATGCACTTTCACCCGCAGATAAACAAGCGCGAACATCGGGTTTGGCGGAGAGTGGGATTCAGACCACGGTACGGTTTCCCGCACACACGCTTTCCAAGCGTGCGCCTTAAGCCACTCGGCCATCTCTCCGGATGGCCCTGTCTTGAAGGGGCAGGACGACTTTTGCAAGGGACTGCGGGCGCGTGCGCCGGAAATTTCCCCAATCGATTGAATATATTCGATAATTTTCGACATTTGCTACTATCGGCGCGGGCTGTCGGGCTTGTAGGCCTTGAACCGGAAACAGGTTATCGGGCGACGATCGACCATAGCGGCAACCCAGCAGGCGGAGGACGGCATGATGCCATCGACGCGGGCCCTGTTCATTCGCGATTCTGCTGTCGGCGCTGGTCGCAGGCGCAGCACGCGCCCGCGATGGCGCAATCCTGCACCCGTCAGGGCGTCGATGTGAGCTGCGATGACGGCAGGCGCGGCGTCTGTCAGGCGACGCGATCATCTGGGCCGACGGCACGCGATCGAGCCTGACGCTCGCCGCATCCGAGCGTCATCATCGGCAACAAATCGTCGGTCATCGTCGGGCCCGGCGTGTTCGTCGGCCAGGGCAACGGGCGTGGTGCCGATGGAAAATCCGAGCGCCCGCGCAAGGCGCGCTGCCCGGTGCTCGATGGCGTGTCGCGTATTGTTACTGATGATACCGCGCGTCGGCTAAATTGGTACCGGACGCGAAGCGGACAACAATAGCCGGCACGGTTCGCGGCGATCGCAAGCAGGGTCCCGACAGCAACCCTTGTCGAGCATGGGCTCTCCTGCAGCGCGTCGATGAAATCGGCGAACCATTGCTGGATGGTGCTGGCCGCGAAGTTTTGCCATCATCGCTTCCCAGCGCATCCGCCGTTCGGTCAGCGGCATCGAAGCGCGGTCGCGATGGTGCTGCGCCATGCCGTCGATATCGTGCGGATTGACCAGCAGCGCGGTGTCGAGCTCGTTGGCGGCGCCGGCGAATTTCGACAGCACCAGCACGCCGGGATCGGCGGGGTTTTGCGCGGCGACATATTCCTTGGCGACCAGATTCATGCCGTCCTGCAGCGGCGTCACCACGCCGACCTGCGCGGTGCGATAGAGCCCGCGAGCACGGCCTGGCCATAGCCCTTGTTGAGATAGCGGATCGGCGTCCAGTCGACTTCGCCGTGGATGCCGTTGACGTCGCTGACGAGCTTTGCGACCTCGCTCTGCAGATTGCCGTAGGCCTCGATCGCGCCGCGCGACGGCGTTGCGATCTGCAGCAGCGAGACGGTGCGCTGCAAGCTGCGGGTGCAGGGTCCACATCCGGTCGAACGCCTTGATGCGGTTGACCAGCCCCTTGGAATAGTCCAGCCGGTCGACGCCGATCGCGAGCTTCTCGCCGTTCAGGCTGCGCCGCAGCCGCGACACGTCGGGATGGCGTCATCGCCTTGGCGGCCTGCTGGGCGAATTTCTCCGGATCGATGCCGATCGGGAATACCGCCGCGCGCGGTCCGGCCGTGGCGCGAGGTGACGACGCCGTCGCGCACGGCGAGCCGAGATCGGCCTGGACGTAGGCTGAGAAAATTCTCGCAATCCTCCTCGGTCTGGAAGCCGATCAGGTCATAGGCCAGCATCGCCTCGATCAATTCGCGATGATGCGGCACGCCGCCGATCACGGCGCGCGCCGGCCACGGCGTATGCAGGAAGAAGCCGATCGGCTGGGTGACGCCGAGATCGCGCAATTCCGCGCCCAGCGCGAGGAAATGATAGTCCTGGATCCAGAACACGGTGATCAGGCTTCCGGAAGCGCAGCAGCGCGCGCGCCATGAAGGCGTTCACCTCGCGGTAGCTGACATAGTCTTCCTGCGAGGCGCGGATCAGATCGGCGCGCGAATGCAGCGCCGGCCACAGCGCCGAATTGGCAAAGCCCTCGTAATAGCCGCCGTAATGCGCCGCCGGCAGGTCGAGCATCGCCAGCGCGCCCGCGCCCAGCGCCTCGATCTCGGCGAACGGTTCCTTCTGGTTCCCGTCACGGACCGCGGCCGCTGGAACCCACCCAGATCGCGCCGGATTTCTCCACCACCGGCAACAAAGCTGCGGCAAGCCCCCCGTCATGGGTTCGTTGGGCTTTGCCGCGCGCAACACGGTTCGAAACGACGACGAGGTTCACCGGGTCCCCTCCTGTTGATTGCTCATCGCGTATTAACAGCCATTCATCAATATGGTTCCCGGTCGCCACCGTTTCAACGAATTGAAACCAAATTCGGGCCGGCGCTGAGCGGAACTCGCGGGAACTCGCGAAAAGAAAATTTTGCGCGAGACACGACGCGAAGATGCACGACAGCACCACTGTCGATTGATCGGCGATGCGCATCAGGATCTGATTACGGCGCGATGCGTCTCTTTCGTCATCGAGCAGATGCGCCAGAAATTCGCGCACATCGCTCGGCGCGTCGAAATGCGCCGGCGACGCCCTTGGCGCGCCGGCCGACGGAGAATGCAAGGCCGTCGAGATCGGGCATGATGGCGAACACCGATCTCATCGGTGACGTCGTCGCCGATGAAGAACGGACGGCGGCCCTTGAACGGCTCGTGCGTCATCAATTCGAGCACGCCGGTCGCCTTGGTGAAGCCGGAATGCTTGATCTCGCAGACGCAGCTTGCCCGGCAGCACCTCGATCGGCGCGTTCGGCAGATCGGCGCGGATCAGCGACACCGCCTCATAGATCGCCTTCTCCGCATGCGGCGCGAGGCGATAGTGCAGCGCCAGCGAATAGCCCTTGTCCTCGAGCAGAATGCCCGGGCTCAACTTGGCGATCGCCGCAAGCCGCCGCTTCAATTCCTTGTCCATCGGCGGCGCGTGCGCCCGACCGCTTCGCTGTCGGGATCGATCCGCATCTCGGCGCCGTGGCCGCCGATCGGCCGGAAAACTGATCGGGCGCGAAGATCAGATCGATGTCGTTGAGCGAGCGGCCGCTGACCAGCGCCAGCGCGCCATTGGTGCGCGCAGCCAGATCGATTGAGCGTCTTGGCAAGGCCCGGCGGCACCCAGACCTCGCGCGGCGTCGGCGCGAGATCGAGCAGCGTGCCGTCGATATCGAGCAGCACGCGCGGTCTCGCTCAGATGCGGCACCAGCGAGCTCGGCACCGGAACGGCTTCCGGCGCGCTCTCGTCCTCCGGCGAATATCTTCTTCCAGCGACATTTCAGCCAGATCCTCAGATGTCATCTCATCCTACTCCACAAAAGCGAGCGGCCGTGCGACGGATTTCGAGCGACTTGCGCTCGGCGGCGATGGCATAACGCCACGCGACCGCCGCCGCCACGATCATCAATGCCGACCCCGAGCAGATAGCCGGCGAACACGCTGAATTGCGCGATCCGGTATCGATCAGCGCGCCGAACAGAGCGGGCCCGACGACGCCGCCGATCCCGGTGCCGATCGCATAGAACAGCGCGATCGCCAGCGCCCGCACTTCCAGCGGAAACGTCTCGCTGACGGTGAGATAGGCGGCGCTCGCCGCCGGCGAGGCAAAGAAGAAGATCACCATCCAGGCAATGGTCTGGCCCTGCGCGCTCAAGCGCGCCGATCGAGAACAGATAGCCGGACAGCGCGAGCAGCATGCCCGGAGACGCCATAGGTGAACGCGATCATGGTGCGGCGGCCCAGCGTATCGAACAGCCGGCCGAGCAGCAGCGGCCCCAGGAAATTGCCGGCCGCGAAGGGCAGGATGTACCAGCCGACATGGTTGGCGGGGATGCCGAAGAAGTCGGTCAGCACCAGCGCGAAGGTGAAGAAGATCGCGTTGTAGAAGAACGCCTGCGCCACCATCAGCACCAGCCCGACCAGCGAGCGCTGGCGATAGGTCGTAGAACAGCGTCTGCGCCACTTCGCGCAAGCGGCGTGTGGTCGCGCATCCGCAGTCTTGATCTTCGGCAGCGCCTCGTGCGACTGATCCTGCGACATGTCCCGTCGCCGATCGTCTCGATCTCGGCGACGATCGCATGTGCCTCGATCGGGCCGGCCGTGGATCATCAGCCAGCGCGGGCTTTCCGGGATCCACATCCGCATCACGAACACGACGAGGCCGAGGCAGGCGCCGGTGAGATAGGCCAGCCGCCAGCCGATGATCGGGATCGATCAGCGCGGGATCGAGCAGCACGATCGCGCTTGACCGCGCCGATCGCCGCGCCGATCCAGAAACTGCCGTTGATCACGAGATCGGTCCAGCCGCGATAGCGCGCCGGCACCAGTTCCTGGATCGTCGAATTGATCGCGGTGTATTCGCCGCCGATCCCGGCGCCGGTCAGGAAACGAAACAGCGCGTAGCTCGCGACACTCCAGGACAGCGCGGTGGCGGCGGTCGCGGTGAGATAGACCGCGAGCGTGATGAAGAACAGTTTCTTGCGCCCGATCCGGTCGGTGAGCCAGCCGAAGCCGAGCGCGCCGAGCACGGCGCCGGCGAGATAGGCGCTGTTGGCGAAGCCGACGTCGAGATTGGAGAAATGCAGCGTCGGGCTTTCCTTCAGCGCGCCCGACAGCGCGCCGGCCAGCGTGACCTCGAGGCCGTCGAGGATCCAGGTGATGCCGAGCGCCAGCACGACGCGGGTGTGAAAGCCGCTCCAGCGCGAGATCATCGAGCCGCGCCGGAATGCGAGGTCTCGATGACGCGGTCATTGTCCCGCGGCACCGCCGCAGCCGCGCAGCGCGCTCGGATTCAGGTGCAGAACTGCGCTGTGATCTCGCTGCAAATCCATCGCGACCGAACCAATGAGCAAAGCACCCCGGCGCCGCGTGCGGCCCAAGGTTCCTCAATTCCCGAGATTCGCGGCAAACAGGATGGCCCGCCACCGCGAGACAACGCCGGCGCGGCATCGGGTTCCCGCATTGCGGGATAGGAACCGAGCACGCGACTTGCGGCGTCAGGCGCCGCAAGAGCTGGCGCAGGCGGCACGCGAGTAACACGCAGCGTACGCTAGGTGGCATTCCGACAGCACCACGCCGGGAGCGACGGCGCCATGACGAAAGCCGCTGACGCCGCGCGGATATTCGCCATGAAGCGGTCGAGCTCTTCGCGCAGCGCGCGTGCTTTCGCGCTCGACAGCGAGCGCGCCGAGTGTCAGCACCTCTTCCGACGCCGAACCGGTTTCGGTGGCGCCGCGGTTGACCTGCATGACGCTGGCGGCGGCCTCCTGCGGTGCCCTGGGCGACATTCTGCACGCTGCGGGCGATTTCCTGCGTCGCCGAGCTTTGCTGCTCGACGGCGCTGGCGATGGTCGACGGCGATCTCCGGAGATCTGTGCCGATGGTGCCGCCGATCTCCTTGATCGCGGCGACCGATTCCTGCGTCGCGCCCTGCATGCCCGAGATGTGAGTTGAGATCTCGTCGGTCGCCTTCGCGGTCTGGCTGGCGAGCGATTTGACCTCGGAGGCGACCACCGCGAAGCCGCGGCCGGCATCGCCGGCGCGCGCCGCCTCGATGGTGGCGTTCAGCGCCAGCAGGTTGGTCTGCTCGGCGATCGCCGTGATCAGCTTGACCACGTCGCCGATCTCGCTGCGCGGCGCGCGACAGCTTGCCGATGCGGCCATCGGTCTGCTCGGCCTGACGCACCGCGGCGTCCGCGATCTGGCTGGATTCGCGCACCCGCCGGCCGATCTCGTCGACGGAGGCCGAAAGCTCCTCGGTCGCGGTCGCCACCGACTGCATGTTGCTGGAGGCCTGCTTCCGAGGCGCCGGCGACCTGGCTCGGACAGGCTCTGCGTGGTCTCCGCGGTCCGCGTCAGCGTCCCGCCGCGGTTTCGAGCTGCACGGCCGAAGCCGAGACGTTGGAGACGATCGGCGCCGACCGCCGCCTCGAACTCGTCGGCGAAGCGGATCAGTCTCGGCGCGGCGCGCGGCGCTCGTCGCCTTGTTCTGCGCCTCCTGGCGTGGCGGCATCGCGCTCGGCGCCTTGGCGACCGCCTGCACCTTGAACTCCTCCACCGCGCCGGCCATCTCGCCGAGTTCGTCCCTGCGGCCGAGGCCGGGCAGCACGACATCGAAATTGCCGGCGGCAAGCTCGCGCATCGCGTTGCACATCGCCGTCATCGGGCCGGGAAATGCCCTTGCCGAGCAGGAACGCCCAGATCACGCCGAGCAGGAAACCGCCGGCCGCCAGCATCAGGATCAGCCGCTCGGTCTCGCCGATGGCGGCATGCGATTCCGCCTCGAGCCGCTTCTGGTCGGCGAGCAGGTCGGACTTCATCGCCGCCGGAGCCCTTGTTGATGGCGGCGGCCGACTCCGTCATCTCGGCGGTCAGTTCGTCGATCGCCTTGCGAATTCTCGATCAGCTTGGTCGAGCGACTGCCGGTATTCCTCCAGCAGTGCCGGAGATCTCCTTCAGGCCCTCCAGAATCTTCTCGTCGGTCGACGGGATCGCCTTCAGCGAGTTCTCGACGAATTTCAGCCGCGCCATCGCACTGGTGGCGACCTGTCTGGTCGGAGTTGATGACGAAAGTATTGGCGAGCGCCATCACCGCCTGGAATTGCTCGGCCACTTTCTTGGCGCCGAGCGTGATCGCCTGCAGTTCGGATCATCGGCATTGCTCGGAGATCGTCGAGCTTGTAGCGCAGCGAGGTGCCGCTGCGGGCGAGCGCTGGTTCTGCGCGATCAGCGCGCTCTCTTCCTTGACCTTGAGGATTTCGGCAAAAATCTTGGTGAAGGCGCGGAACTCGCGCTCCAGCTTCGTGATCTGCTCGAGCCGGGCCGGGTTGGGTGGTGCCCTTCATCGAGCCTCGAGGATGGCGTCCTTCAGGCTGGCCTCGGCCGCCAGCGCCGCCTCTGCCGTCCTCTTCCTTGCCCGTGACCACGAAGTAGCGGGCCAGCGCGCGGTAGGAGATCAGCTTCGCGGTCGATGTTGCGCGCCAGATCCGCCTCCGTCACGCTTTGCCGGTAGGAGGCGACGCCCGCCGAGACGCGCTCAAAGCCGAGATAGGCGAAACCCATGCTGGCGGCCGAGATCGCCAGCGTCACGGCAAAGCCGAGCATGATCTTGGCGCGAATCGAAGGGTCGGAAATTTGATAAGTGGCGCCCCGCTACGCCCTGCCATCTCCACCCCCGTCTTCATTCTGAAAACCCAGCGGAATCCGGCGGCGTGCGCCCCAGACCCGGCGCGCAAACCTAAGGCAGAATGGATAAGGGCCGCGTAAATTTCGGGCCAGGCTCCCGGCGATATGGGCGGCAGCGAAGCCGTGCGCGGTTCGCGTCGTCATTCCGGGCTGTCGTCAGCACCGAAGGCCCGGCGAATCTGACGAGATTCCGCGGCTCGCATGCTTCGGCATCGCCAGCCGGAAAGACAGACCAGCATGGCCAGCCGGCATAACGCTGCCGCAAGCGCTGTCATCACAATGACAGGGCCGGCCAAAATCCTAGTTGCAAGTTCCGCGCTCCGTCTGTCTCTAATTGGAATAATTACAAAACATCGGGAGGTAGCGACGCGTGTCTACCAGTCAAATTGACGGTGAACGGCAAGGCGGTTTCGGCCGAGGTCGAGGACCGGACCCTCCTCGTCCATCTGCTGCGCGAAAATCTGAACCTGACCGGCACCCATGTCGGCTGCGACACCAGCCAATGCGGCGCCTGCGTCGTCCATATCGACGGCCGGGCGGTAAAATCCTGCACCGTGCTGGCCGGCCAGGCTGCCGGCTCCAACGTCACCACCATCGAGGGCATCTGCCAAGGGCGACGAATTGCACCCGATGCAGGCGGCGTTCCGCGACAATCACGGCCTGCAGTGCGGCTATTGCACGCCGGGCATGATCATGTCGGCGATCGACATCGTGCAACCGCCACGGCGGCAAGCTCGACGAGGAGACCGTCCGGCAGGAGCTCGAAGGCAATATCTGCCGCTGCACCGGCTACCACAACATCGTCAAATCGGTGCTCGACGCGGCCGGCCGCATGAAGGTCGCGCAGGCGGCGGAATAGCGCCGCAGCGCATCACCATCCGAATTCAAGACCGCCGGTTTCGATGGAAATGGCGGGAAACAAAACTCCGGTCGGGAGGACAGGACATGGGCGTTGAAGGCATTGGCGCAAGCGTGGTGCGCAAGGAAGACCGCCGTTTCATCACCGGCAAGGGCCGTTACGTCGACGACATCAAGCTGGTGGGCATGACCCACGCCCATTTCATCCGCAGCCCGCATGCGCACGCCAAGGTCAAGAGCATCGATTCATCAGCGGCGATGAAGATGCCGGGCGTGGTCGGCGTGCTGACCGGCCAGCAGATCGTCGACGACAAGGTCGGCAATCTGATCTGCGGCTGGGCCATCACCTCGAAGGACGGCACGCCGATGAAGATGGGCGCGTGGCCGGCGATGGCGCCGGAGACGGTGCGCTTTGTCGGCCAGGCGGTCGCGGTCGTGATCGCCGAGACCAAGAACCAGGCCCGCGACGCGGCCGAAGCCGTCGTCGTCAATTACGAGGAGCTGCCGGCCGTCGCCGACATCACGCGCGGCGATCAAGCCGGGCGCGCCGCAGCTGCACCCGGAAGCGCCGGGCAACGTGATCTACGACTGGACGCATCGGCGACGAAGCTGCGGTGAACGGACGCGCTTTGCAAACGGCGGCCAATGTGGTGTCGCTCGACATCACCAACAACCGCCTGGTGCCGAACGCGATGGAGCCGCGCGCGGCGATCGCGGAATACAACGAGCGCCGAAGAGCACTTCACGCTCTACACGACCTCGCAGAATCCGCATGTCGCCCGCCTCGTGCTGTCGGCGTTCTACAACATCGCGCCGGAGCACAAGCTGCGCGTGGTCGCGCCCGACGTCGGCGGCGGCTTCGGCTCGAAGATCTTCATCTATCCCGAAGAGATGGTGGCGCTGTGGGCCTCGAAGAAGGTCGGCCGCCCGGTGAAGTGGACCGGCGACCGCTCGGAGGCCTTCCTGACCGACGCGCATGGCCGCGACCACCTCACCAAGGCCGAGATGGCGTTCGACAAGGACAACAAGATCACTGGGCTTGCGCGTCAAAACCTACGCCAATCTCGGCGCCTACATGTCGCTGTTCTCCTCGTCGGTGCCGACCTATCTCTACGCGACGCTGCTGTCGGGCCAGTACAACATCCCGAACGATCTATCGCCGAGGTGATCAGCGTCTACACCAACACCACGCCGGTCGACGCCTATCGCGGCGCGGGCCGCCCCGAGGCGAGCTTTCGTGGTGGAGCGGCTGATGGAGACCGCGGCGCGGCAGTTGAAGGTCGATCCGGCCGAACTGCGCCGCAAGAACTTCATCACGCAGTTCCCGCACCAGACGCCCGTCATCATGGCCTATGACATCGGCGACTTTCGGCGCCTCGCTCGACGCCGCGATGAAGGCGATCGACTACGCCGGCTTCGCCGGCCGCAAGGCGAAAGCCAAGTCCGAAGGCAAAGCTGCGCGGCATCGGCGTCTCCTGCTACATCGAGGCCTGCGGCATCGCGCCGTCGAAGGCGGTCGGCAGCCTCGGCGCCGGCGTCGGCCTGTGGGAATCGGCGGAAGTGCGCGTCAATCCGGTCGGCACCATCGAGGTCCTCACGGGATCGCACAGCCACGGCCAGGGCCACGAGACGACCTTTGCGCAGCTGATCGCCGAACGCCTCGGCGTTCCGATCAGCCAGGTGCAGATCGTCCACGGCGACACCGACAAGGTGCAGTTCGGCATGGGCACCTACGGCTCGCGCTCGGTCGCGGTCGGCGGCACCGCCATCGTGAAGGCGATGGAGAAGGTCGAAGCCAAGGCCAAGAAGATCGCGGCCCATCAGCTCGAGGCGTCCGAAGAACGACATCGTCATCGAGAACGGCGAGTTCAAGGTCACCGGCACCGACAAGTCGATCGCGCTGCCGATGGTCGCGCTCGCCGCCTACACCGCGCACAATCTGCCTGACGGCATGGAGCCGGGCCTCGAAGGAAGGCGGCGTTCTACGACCCGACCAACTTCACCTTCCCGGCCGGCGCCTACATCTGCGAGATCGAAGTCGATCCGCGCCACCGGCAAGACCACCTTCGTCAACTTCGTGGCGGCGGATGATTTCGGCCGGCTGATCAACCCGATGATCGTCGAAGGCCAGGTCCATGGCGGCCTCGCCCAGGGCATCGGCCAGGCGCTGCTCGAAGGCGCGGTCTACGACAGCTCAGCGGCCAGCTCGCTGACGGCGTCGTTCATGGATTACACCATGCCGCGCGCCGACGACCTGCCGTCGTTCAAGCTGTCGCACACGCACGACGCTGTGTCCGGGCAACCCGCTCGGCGTCAAGGGCTGCGGCGAGGCCGGCGCGATCGGCGCATCGGCCGCAGTCATCAACGCCATCACGGATGCGATCGGCAACAACAAACTGGAAATGCCGCGCGACGCCCGATCGCGTCTGGCACGCCATTCACGGTTGAGAGGAGCAAGCACCATGTACGAGACCACTCTATCACCGCGCCTCTTCGGTCGACGAAGCCGCGGCGCTGTTCGCCAAGGGTCCAGGAAGCAAAATATCTGGCCGGCGGGCACACGCTGATCCCGGTGATGAAACAGCGGCTGGCCGCGCCATCCGACGTCATCGATCTCGGCAAGATCAAGGAACTGATCGGCATCGAAGCCGTCCGGCGACACGCGTGACCATCAAGGCGGCGACGACCGCATTACGACGTCGCGCAGAGCGGCACGTGCAGAAGGCGATCCCGGCGCTCGCCTATCTCGCCTCGCTGATCGGCGATCCGGCCGTGCGCTATCGCGGCACGATCGGCGGCTCGCTCGCCAACAACGATCCCGGCGGCGGATTATCCGGCAGCAGTGCTGGCGCTCGGCGCGACCGTGAAGACCAACAAGCGCTCGATCGCCGGCCGACGACTTCTTCAAGGGCCTGTTCGCGACGGCGCTCGAGGACGGCGAAATCATCACCGCCGTATCGTTCCCGGTTCCGGCCAAGGCGGGTTATGCCAAGTTTCGCCATCCGGCCTCGCGCTTTGCGCTGACCGGCGTGTTCGTCGCCAGGACCCAGGCAGGCGACGTCCGCGTCGCCGCGACCGGCGCCTCGCAAAGCGGCGTGATGCGGGTCGGTCCGATCGAGGCGGCGCTGAAGGCGAACTGGTCGGCGGGCGCGATCGACAGCGTCAAGATTTCCGGCCGCCGGCTTGCTGAGCGACATCCACGGCTCATGCGGACTATCGCGCCAACCTCGATCAAGGTGATGGCGCAGCGTGCGGTGACCGCTGCAGGCTGACAGCGCCTGAACACAAGATCAAGGAGCGGCGCGCAGCGATGCGCGCCGCTTCTTGTTGTAGCCCCTCCAGCGGCGCCCAGGAAATTGTGGCGAAGCCGGCTAATCGAAAACCTTCCGTTCGGTTGAATAAATTCTCCGCGCCACTTGAAGTAGGGCGCGGTTGATGGCATTTGCGTCCGCGTGACCGCAGTACCGGGATCCAGGCGGCGAGCCGTCTACCGCGCGATTTTTGAGAAATTTCAAGGAGCAATATCATGAGAGTTCAGCCTCAAATCGATCTGTCGTCGTTTCAGGACGCCAACAGCAGTTTTGCCCACCTGTCCCTGCTCGATCTCGTCACGGCGCGGGATCTGTTTCACGTTCATCTGATGCGACATCCCTAACGTCGCGGCTACCGCCATTGGGCGCTATCGGATACGCGTGCGGGGACAGCTGGCCGAACGACAAGAAAATCCACGGCACGTCGGTTCGGCGGCTCGATAATTCGGAAGTCAGGCTCGTATTCCTGGCCAAGCATCCTCGTGTTCGTGACGGAGTGGTAGGATCCGAAGGATACATCGAGGCTGGCGAAATGGTGCCGAGCACCATCTTCATGCCGGACGGCTGACGCGTCCCGGTTTGCGTCATTGAGGCACCCGTGAATCCAGAACGAGGAAATACGGGCGCGAAACGTACGCTTTCCGCTCCAGCAATATCGGACCCGGGCAACCGCGATCATCGCGGAGGTTCAGGGCCAGGAATTCGTGGCCGATCGATCGGCTGCCTGGCGAGCGACGGTCACAAGATATTACGCGCTCACCAACCGCCATGTGACCGGCGCCGCCGGCGAGGTGCAGTGGTCTGGTCCAGACCACCGGCGTGCGAGAGCGGATCGGGGCAAGCGCGGCGAAGCAGCTCACGCGTTTGCCGCTCTCACCTCGACTCTATCCGAACTTCCCCGTGCAGGACACCTACGTCAAATTCCTCGACATCGAGCCCGATCGATATCGACGACATCTCGCGATGGACGACCAAGGTCCCGGGCGTCGGGCGTGCTAGGTCCGATGGCAGCATTTTTCCGGCACCAACCTCTCGCTCTCGCTGGTCGGCTGCCAGGTCCGCGGTGTCGGTGCCGCATCGGGAGAAATGCTGGGCGAAATTCAGGGTCTTTTCACAGATACAAGACCGAGGCGGCTTCGAATACGTCTCCGACCTGTTCGTTGGTCCTCTGCGCGCCGGAAAAAGGCAGAGAGGCAGGAAGCGCGCGCCTGCGCCTAAATTTGCGACCCATCCCGGCGACTCGGAACTCTCTGGATGCTGGAGCCGACGGCCAGAATCCCATTCGAAAGCAAGCGGCTCCGCAGCCTTCCTTCCACTGGCCATGGAATGGGGCCGCAACATGCTCAGCTCATCCGGGAGCGCTCCCCCGCAAGCCTTTGCGCTGGCAACCCTGCTGTCGCGGGTTTGCGCGCTTCTCGAGGTCGATCCGGTTCGCGACTGGAACATCGACCAGCCGGACACATGGGGCGCCTTTGGGCCATTTCTCCATTGCCACCCGCACGCTTGTCGCGTTGTCAGTGCGATTTCCTCATCTCGATACGCTGATGGAGAACAACGAGGAGATCAATAAGCCATGGCGACGATGCCCTCGACGAAGGCGACTTCAAGGGCATGGGTTCCGACGGGTTCGTTCCGATGGCCGACGTGCCGGACTTTTTCTGGAAGCCCGGTGTTGGCAAGCAGGGACATACCCGACCGTTCGGAAGGCCCAAACCACTTCGCTGACATGGATCAGAAAGACGACGATGGCGAACACGCTTCCCAGCCTGACGACCAGTGCGGCGCTTTATCGATCCCGACAGATGGCAGGCGTTCATACGATAGTGTGAACGATATTCTCAGCGGCGATCCGATCGCGCCGAAGCATCGTGGCTTGCTGCCGTTCAGGGTTTGGCAGATCTTTCGATGAAAATGTGCCAGTTCGCCGCCGACGGAGACGCTCACAAATTCGTTTGCGCGTGCCGGCGTGGCTCTGTCACTACGTCGGACGACGCCTGTCAATCCGGCTCCCATATCTCCTATCTGCACGACGGAGATCCGGAGCGACTCCATCGAGCACGAGTTCACGACGGGTGAGAGGGCCGGCACAACGGGAGATGCGTCCGTTGGGCCAGGGCGTCCATTCTGGCCTACGGAAGACCGGATGGTGTTCGATCATCGAGCGGCAATTCTGGAAGGGCTCAAGCGCACGCCGAAGGTGAAGCAGAACGAACTGATCACCAACGGCTTCGACGCCGCCGCGCAAGACGATCGGAAATGATGCGGGACGTGTTCCGGCAGATTCCGCCCATGGACATAGTCCAGACCTTCGTTGACGTTGGCAAAGGTGGGAGAAGCCAGTTCCGACGCGCTGTGGAAGGATTACGGTCAGAAGACCATCAACGTGATGAAGCAGGGCACGCACCTGCTTGCGGTGCTCGGGGAAAGCGCCTGGCAGGTCGGGGGCGGCGAAACCAAGGTCAGGTCGCTTCGTGCCTTGACCGAGGATGAGGCCATGGCCGTGGTCACCGACCCCGAGTTTCTTCCTCGCTGACGGTCGACAAGATCGGGGCACTCTCTGAAGCGGCCATAAGCGCTTCTGCTTTGCCCCCTGGGAAAATGCGCTTGCCACGCGCCGGATAAGGCGAGACAATTTAGCTAATCAGCTAATTAAAAATAGCCGTCAGGCGAATCCCGGGAGCGCCCATGAAGTTCGGCATTTTCACGAGCATCAATTGCCGCGGCCGTGGCATGAGGGCGCTGAGCACCAGGTTGCTGCAGGGGAGGCGCTCGAGGCAGGTCGAACTCGCCGACCAGCTCGGCATCGACTACGCCTGGGAAGTCGAGCATCATTTCCTGGAGGAATATTCGCACTCCTCCGCGCCGGAGATTTTCCTCGCCGCCTGCTCGCAGCGCACCAAGAACATCAGGCTCGGGCACGGCATCTGCCTGATGCCGCCGAAATACAATCACCCCGCGCGCGTCGCCGAGCGGATCGCCACGCTTGATCTCGTCTCCAACGGCCGGGTCGAATTCGGCACCGGCGAGAGTCGCCTCCTGATGGAACTCGGCGGGCTTCAATGTCGGCCTCGACGCAGCCGAGAAGCGGCGGATGTGGCAAGAGGCCGTCGAGCAATGCGCCAACATGCTGGTGATGGACCCCTATCCAGGCTTTAAGGGCGAATTCTCTCGAAATGCCCTGCCGCAACGTGGTGCCGAAACCCTTGCAGAAGCCGCACCCGCCGCTGTGGGTCGCCTGCTCCAACCGCGAGACCATCAAGCTGGCGGCGCGCTGCGGCGTCGGCGCGCTGACCTTTGCCTTTGTCGATCCGGCGCGAGGCGAAGCAATGGGTTGACGACTACTACCGCATCTTCAAAGAGGAATGCGTGCCGATCGGCCACGCCGTCAATCCGAACGTCGCGATGGTCACCGGCTTCTCCGTGCATCCGGATGAGGAGGAAGCGCGACGCCGCGGCGAGGACGGGCTGCAGCTTCTTCCGCTACGGGCTCGCACATCACTACATTTTCGGCGAGCACAAACCCGGGCCGTACCGACATCTGGGCCAATTTCGAAAAGCCCGCCACGCGCTGCACCGCCGGTCGGCGCCGATCATGGCATCGGCACGCCGGATCAGCTGCGAACCCATCTGCAGCATTTGAGGAAAGTGGCGTCGACCAGACTGTGTTCATCCAGCAGGGCGGCCGCAACCAGCATCAGCATATCTGCGAGGCACTGAAGCTGTTCGCGGCCGAAGTGATGCCGGAATTTCGCGCGCGCGAGGTCGAGCGCGAAAGAGAAAACAGGCCGACCTCGCGCCCTTCATCGAAAAAGCGCGCTGGCGCGCAAGAAGGCGATGCCGCCGTTGCGCGACGAGGAGATTCCAGTCTATGTCGCGCTCGGCCGCAAGGTCGCCGAGGAAGGCACCGGCAGCGAACGCCAGAAGCAGAACGCCAAGTTGTGGGCCGATGCCGCCAAGGTCACGCTTAGCGATCCCACCCGTCACGGCACCAAAACTCCTGCCGCCTAATCATCAACGGAACAATAACGTGCCCGATCAACCAGCTTCCAAGACTTCCGCCCGCACCTCCGGCCCGCTCGCAGGTTTCCGCATTATCGAATTCGCCGGTATCGGCCCCGGTCCGTTTGCCTGCATGATGCTGGCCGACATGGGCGCCGAGGTCGTGACGCTGGATCGCGTCGGCGCTTCCAAGAATCTGAAGGCCGTCGCGATACGCGGCCGCAAGGTGGTCGAGCTGGATCTCAAGGACAAGCCGGCGATCGCCCAGGTGCTTCGACCTGCTCGCCAATGCCGACGCGTTGATCGAGGGCTTTCGTCCCGGCGTGATGGAGCGTCTCGGCCTCGGCCCGGACGTCGTGCTCGCGCGCAACCCAAGACTTGTCTATGGCCGCATGACCGGCTGGGGCCAGGAAGGGCCGCTGGCGCACGCCGCCGGCCACGACATCAACTACATCTCGCTCACCGGCGCGCTGGCACGCGATCGGGCCCAAGGCGAAGCCGGTGCCGCCGCTCAATCTGGTCGGCGATTTCGGCGGCGGTGCGCTCTACCTCGTGGTCGGCGTCGCTGGCTGCGCTGCTGGAAGCGTCAAGATCCGGCAAGGGCCAGGTGGTCGATGCCGCGATGGTGCGACGGCGCGGCCTCGCTGATGTCGATGTTCTTCGACATGACGCGCGATCGGCCGCTGGACCGAGGAGCGCGAGCAGAATTTCCTCGACGGCGGCGCGCACTTCTACGGCGTCTATGAATGCTCCTGACGGCAATTTCGTCTCGATCGGGTCGATCGAGCCGCAGTTCTACGCGTTGTTGCGCCAACATGCCGGCCTCACCGACGCCGATTTCGACGCGCAAATGGACCGCAAGGCCTGGCCCGGCTTGCGGGAAAAGCTGACAAAGGTGTTCAAGAGCAAGACCCGGGAGGACTGGTGCAAGATCATGGAAGGCACCGACATCTGCTTCGCGCCGATCCTGACCATGCAGGAGGCACCAAAGCACCCGCACATGGCCGCGCGCGAGGTGTTTGTTACGCGGCATGGCGTAACTCAACCGGCCCCGGCGCCGCGCTTTTTCGCGCACGCCGTCGGCGATCAGGGATGCGGTGAACGCAGATATCAGCGAGATGATGAAGGAGTGGAAGGCGCGGAGCTAGTTCCGCACGTGTCATTGCGAGGGAGCGTAAGCGACGGAGCAATTCCATTCTCCGTGGTTTGGCGCACCTCAAGGAAAGTTCGAAGTTGCCGCTGAAGGCGCTGGAGGCTGTAGCATGGCGCAAATCGAGGGAATTTCGCCATTCAGATTCGCGCACTCGATTTGCGATGATCCGGTGTCCACGCTGATGAGACGATCATGGCGCTGCAGCTTCGACCGAACTGCGAATATTGCGACAAGGACCTGCCGCCGAATTCGACGGAGGCGATGATCTGCTCCTATGAATGCACGTTCTGTGCGGATTGTGTCGAGAGCAAGCTGTTCAATGTGTGCCCGAACTGCGGCGGCGGTTTTGCGCCGCGGCCGATCCGGCCCTCGCGAAGGAGTGGCGGCCAGGCGTGTGCGTTGTCAAACAGACGGCATCGGACAAGCGGATGCACTTGAAATACAGCGTCGTAGACGTCGCGGCGCATTCGGCGAGGCTGAGGATATTCCGCCGCAGGAGCGCTGACGTCTCAGCACCTCGTCGTTGGGAGCCGAGCGACGCAATCTAGACTTCCGCGCGCGAGGAGCGATGGATTGCTTCGTCGCTGCGCTCCTCGCAATGACGGCGGGAGGGTCACTCCGCCGGCGCAATCGTGCCCTCGACTTCTCCGAAGCCGACGCGATAGCCGCCGCCCTGGCACCAGCCGCGCATCACCAGTAGAATCGCCGTCTTCCAGGAACGTAGCGGCTGACGGCAGGCGCAAGCTCAATCCGGCTCGGTGCCGTTCCAGCTGATCTCCAGAAGGCTGCCGCGCTGGTCTTTCTCCGGGCCGCTGATCGTGCCGGAGCCCAGGAGATCGCCGACATTCATCGCGCAGCCGCTCGAGGCGTGGTGCACGAGTTGCTGCACCGAGGACCAGTACATGTATTTGAAATTGGTGCGGCAGATGCGCTTCGCCTCGTTCATCGCGCCGCGCGCAAGGCGACGTCGAGCTGCAAATCATAGTTGTTCGGCAGTGCCTGCCGCAGATAGGGCAGCGGTGCCGGGTCCTGCGCCGGTCCGTGGACGCGGAACGGCTCCAGCGCCTCGCGCGTCACGATCCACGGGCTGATCGAGGTGCGCAAACGCCTTGGCCTGGAACGGGCCGAGCGGCACGTATTCCCATTGCTGGATGTCGCGCGCGCTCCAGTCGTTGAGGATCACGAAGCCGAAGATCATTTCTTCCGCCTGCGTTTCGGTCGAGCATCTCGCCCATCGCGCGACGGCTGGCCGACCACCACGCCCATTTCGAGCTCGAAATCGAGCCGCTTGCACGGCCCGAAGCTCGGCAGCTCCGCCGTCGGCGGCTTCAGCTGCCCGCGCGGCCGCCGCACCTTGGTGCCGCTGACCACGACGGTCGACGCGCGCGCCGTTATAGCCGATCGGCATGTGCAGCCAGTTCGGCTGCAGCGCATTGTCCTTGCCGCGGAACATGACACCGACATTGGTGGCGTGCTCCTTCGAGGAATAGAAATCGGTGTAGCCGGACACCGCGATCGGCAGATGCATTTTGACATCCGCCATCGGCACCAGCGCGCGCTTGCGCAGCTCGTCGTTGTCGCGCAGCTCCGGCATGATCGTGCCGCAGCAATTCGCTGATCCGCGCCCGCGTCCTCGACCACACCTTTGGCCCCAGCGCCATGAAGGGGTTCAGCGAGGATGCGGCAAACACGCCGGCGTCGTCCACATCAAACCGGCAATCCTGCGCGAGCTGCCAGAGATCGAGCACGTAATCGCCGATCGCGACGCCGACGCGCGGGGCGAGGCCGTCCTTGGCCGAGAACACGCCGTAGGGGAGGTTCTGGATCGGAAAGTCGGAGGCAGGATCGACGTCGATGAAGGAGCGGAGGGCTGGGATCGTTGGGATGGGGCAACGCTGTATTCCTGATGACTACGCAGCGAAATCTATCCACGGTCGTCATCCCGGGATGCTCAATGACGCTGCGCTGCGCATCGAGACTCGGATGCATCGCGGCGCGATGCCCCGGAATGACGGCAGGTAGTCTACGGCCTGTTCGGATCGAACCGCTTCTCCAGTCCCTTCCAGCAATCGGCGTAATCGTCCTGCAAGCGTCGCCGATTTCGCCGCGTGCTCGGTGACGCGCTGCGGAAAGCGCGTCTCGAACATGAAGGCCATGGTGCCCGTGAGCTTGACCGGCTTCAGTTCGCCATTGCTGGCGTGGTCGAAGGCCTCGCGGTCCGGACCGTGCGGCAGCATCATGTTGTGCAGGCTGATGCCGCCGGGCGTAAATCCTCGCGGCTTGGCGTCGTAGACGCCGTAGATCAGCCCCATGAACTCCGACATGATGTTCATGTGATACCAGGGCGGCCGGAAGGTGTTTTCCGCCACCGCCCAGCGCTCCGGGAAAATGACGAAGTCGATGTTGGCGGTGCCCGCGGTTTCCGACGGCGACGTCAGCACCGTGAAGATCGACGGATCGGGATGGTCGAAGCCGATCGCGCCGACCGGCGAGAAGGTGCGCAGATCGTATTTGTACGGCGCGTAATTGCCGTGCCAGGCCACCACGTCGATCGGCGAATGCGGCAGCGTGGTCTTGAACAGCGCGCCGCCCCATTTCACGATACAGCTCGGTCGGCGTGTCCTTGTCCTCATAGGCCGCGACCGGGGTGAGGAAGTCGCGCGAATTGGCGAGGCAGTTGGCGCCGATCGGGCCGCGCTCCGGCAGCGTGAACGCGCCGCCGTAGTTTTCGCAAAGATAGCCGCGCGCGGGACCGGATCGGAATCTCGACGCGGAATTTCACGCCGCGCGGGATCACCGCGATCTCGCCGGGCTCGGCATCGATCCGGCCGAACTCGGTGACGAAGCGCAGATTGCCCTGCTGCGGCACGAACATCATCTCGCCGTCGGCGTTGTAGAAATGCTGATCGACCATCGATTTGGTGATGAGGATAGACATGCGCGGCCATGCCGGCCTGCGTGTTGGCGTCGCCCGCCGTGGTCATGGTCTGCACGCCCTGCAGGAAGGTCATGTCCTCCTTCGGGATCGGCGCCGGATCCCAGCGCAATTGCGCGATCGGCAGTTCGTATTCGTGGCACGGCGCGGTGCGCCACAGCCCGGCATCGACCTTGGCGAAGCGCCCGGAGTGCTTCACCGACGGACGGATGCGGTAGAGCCATGAGCGCTCGTTGGTGCCGCGCGGCGCGGTGAAGGGCGAGCCGGAGAGCTGCTCGGCATAAAGCCCGTAGGCGCAGCGCTGCGGCGAGTTGCGCCCGATCGGCAGCGCGCCGGGCAGCGCCTCGGTCTCAAAGCTGTTGCCGAAGCCCGACATGTAGCCCGGCGTGATGTTGCGCGGAGCTTCGGCGATCGCGTCAGGCGAGGTGTTGATATTCATGGTCATCCTCCTCCTTGCAGGGCGGCCCACATTTCCTGGTCGCGCTTGTCGGTCCAGATCACGGGATCGTCGATTCCCGACGCCTCGTCGAACGCGCGCGAGACGTTGAACGGCAGGCAGTGCTCGTAGATCGCAAAGCCGGAAAATTTCGGATCCATCACCTCGCGCGTCGCCGCCATCGTCTCCTTGAGATTGCGGCCCTTGGCGACTGAGAGTTTCGGCCGCGCCGTAGAGCGTGGTGACGAAATCGCGCGTCATCGCGATCGCGTCGCGCGCCGGTCGCCAGCCCCTCAGCGCATCGCCGCGCCCGGGCGCGATCGCCTTGGGATTGAAGGCGCGGATTTCGTTCAGCGTCGTCGGCCATTCGCGCAAATGCGCATCGCCGCAATAGCAGGCCGAGTGATATTCGATCAGGTCGCCGGAGAACATCACTTCGGCATCCGGCACCCAGGCCGACGATGTCGCCGGAGGTGTGTCCGGCGCCGAGCTGCATCAGCCGCACCTCGCGTTTTCCGAGATAGATCGACATCTCGCCTTCGAATGTCAGCGTCGGCCAGGTCAGGCCGGGAATGCTCTGCGGCGTCCTGGAACAGGCGCGGAAAGCGGCCATATTCGGAATCCCAATCCTGCTGGCCGCGCTCCTCGATCAGCCGATGGGTTTCCTGCCGAGGCGATGATCGCCCTGCGCCTTGTAGGCCGAGGCGCCGAGCACGCGCACCGCGTGATAGTGCGACAGCACGACATATTTGATCGGCTTGTCGGTGACGGTGCGCACCCGCTCGATCACCTTGTTGGCCATCGCCGGCGTCGCCTGCGCGTCGAACACGAGGCAGCCGTCGTCGCCGACGATGACGGCGGAGTTCGGATCGCCCTCGGCGGTGAAGGCATAGAGATCGGTGCCGATCTCGGAGAAGGTGATCTTCTTCTCCGCCATGATCGGTGGTGGACGCAAAACCCTTGGCCATCAATTCAATTCCTTCGTTGCGCTTATTGTTGCTGCTGCTGCTGCTGCTGGCTGGCATCCAGCATCCGCCGCTTGGCCAGCGCGATCGCCTCGCGCAGCACGTCGAGATCGCCGATGTGGTTGGCGAGAATCAGCACCAGCGCGGCATCGAGATCGGCGCTCTGCGCCTCGCTCAAGCCGCGATGCGCCTCGACGACGGCACGGAATGCGTCATCCGGCTTGGCAAAGTTCGAACTGGTGGACAGCGCCATGATCGAAACCTCAGTCGATCCGGCGGCACGCGCCAGCGCCGCATCGAGCGCGGCCGCGTCGGATGCCGGAAGCGCGCCGCGACATAGCCATCCGGCCGCAACAGATAGGCGGTGCCGGGCTCGGCGTCGTAGCGCGCTGCCGGCAAGCCCTGCGGCATCGGCAAGACCGTCGTCGCCGCCGATGCGGATCGACGCCGACGCCATCGGGCGCATCGACCGCCGCGCCATTGCCAAACTCCAGCAGCGTGAACCGCGTTCCCGCTTGATGAAGGCGTCGGTCAGGAACATCGGCATCGCCGCGACGCGCTCGGCAATCGGCGCATCCGGCATCGACGCGCCCGGGCCGCGGGCCGCCGCGCCACGCATCGCATCGGCGGTCGACAGCGGCGTGCTCATAGATCGACGGCACCGACGAGCCGTCCGCCATTGACCATGCGCTTGCCGAACTCGGTTTCTTTCGCCAGCGACAGCACCGCCTTGCGCAGCCGCGCCTCCTGGTGCGAGTTGGGCGCCATGAAATCGGTCGAGCGGGTCGATTCGCGGATGTTCTCGTCCGCCGCCGCAGCTGCGCTCGATGTGATAGCTCTCGAGCAGCGCTTCCGGCGACGTTCCGCGCAGCACGCGGTCGAGCTTCCAGGCGAGATTCTCGGCGTCCTCGAGCCCCGAATTGGCGCCGCGCGCGCCGAACGGCGAAACCTGATGCGCGGCGTCGCCGGCAAAGATCACGCGGCCATGGACAAACCTGTCCATCCGCCGGCACTGGAATTTGTAGAGCGAGATCCATTCGAATTCGAACTTGTCGTGGCCGAGCATGCGCGCGATGCGCGGCCGCACATTCTCCGGCTGCTTTTCGACGCTGGATCGGCAAACCGGCTGAGCTGCAGATCGATGCGCCAGATGTCGTCCGGCTGCTTGTGCAACAGCGCCGATCGTCCGGCGTGGAACGGCGGATCGAACCAGAACCAGCGCTCGGTCGGAAATTCCGCCGTCATCTTGACGTCGGCGATCAGGAACTGATCCTCGAACACCTGGCCGGCGAATTCCGCACCGACCATTTGCCGCAAGCGAGGAACGGGCGCCGTCGCAGGCGACGACGATAGCTCGCGCGCATCCGGTAGGGACCGTCGGGCGTCTCGATCGTCAGCACCACATGGTCGTTGCGCTGCTCGAGCCCGATCACCTTGTTGCGCCAGCGCAGGTCGATCGCCGGCAAGTTCCTCGACGCGGTCGACCAGATAGGCCTCGGCATAGAATTGCTGCAGGTTGATGAAGGCGGGCCGCTTGTGGCCCTCTTCCGGCAGCAGGTTGAACTGGTAGAGCTGCGAGGCGCCGTGAAAGATCTTGCCGACGCTCCACACCACGCCCTTGTCGACCATGCGCTGGCCGACGCCGAGCCGGTCCCAGATATTCCAGCGAGCGCTTTGAGAAGCAGATCGCGCGCGAGCCCTCGCCGATCCGGTCGGCATCATCGAGCAGCACCACGCGACTGGCCGCGCTGCGCCAGATCGATCGCAAGCGACAGCCCGACCGGACCCGGCGCCGACCACGACGACAGGATATTCGGCCACGTCAGCGCCGATCCGATCCTGATCGGGATGGCGGCGATAGCCGAACTGGATTTCTGGTCTGCGCCATGCGCTCAAAACCTTGCTACTGGCCAAGGGCGGCGGATGCTTGCTAAATTAGTCGCATCTGCAACTATCTAAACTCCTCGGACGCCTCGGCGTCAACTCAAATTGGAGCGCATTTTGGCCAAAAGCGTTTCGGGCGAAGGCACGTCCCGGCGCGATCCGCGGTCAGTAGCGCCGTGCGCGCGACGCAAAGCGTGCCGCAAAAGCGACGGCTCGATCTCTTCCACGTTCGTGCCATTCCGTCTGAACCGGCTGGCGGCCGAGGTCGAGCTCCGCGCTGTCGGCCGAATATCAGGCGCGTTACGGACTGGACATTCCGGAATGGCGCGTGCTGGCGACGCTCGGCTTCCGCAACGATGCCTGCAGCGCGCAATACATCGCCGCATTGCACCCGCACCGCATAAATCGACCATCAGCCGCGCGGTCACCGGCGCTGATGAAGCGGCAATTGATCGAACGCGTCGAAAACGAGGACGACCGCCGCGAATTCCGCCTGCGCCTGACCCGCAAGGGCACGGGCGCTGTACGAGGAACTGATCCCGCGCCTGTTGCGCAAGGAGCAGGAGATCCTGTCGTGTCTGTCCGCGCAGGAGCGCAAGGATCTTGCGCTGCTGCTCGGCAAGATCGAGACAGAGTCTCGAGCTGGTGCAGACCAGCGAAGAGGCTGATGCCAGAGAGGCGTATTGAGGAGCGATCGCTCCGTCGGTCATTGCGAGGAGCGAAGCGACGACGCAGTCCATCTCGGTCGTGCATGGATTGCTTCGCGGAGCCTCGTCATCGGGCGCATTCGCGCGATCGGCTGGCTCGGAATGACGGACGTGCGTCTAAGCCCGATCAATATGCTTCGCGATCACAGGAAAATAACTCTCTCCCGATCCGGCATCGATCGCTTCCTGCAGAATCGTGCCGGTCAGCTCCGCGCCGCGAATCTCGCAAGCCGGCGTCGCGGCGAGCTCCAGCGCGTAGGACAGGTCCTTCAGCGCATATTCGGTCGAGAACGCGCGTTCCGGAAATACGCCCGGCACGATCGCCTTCATGCCGTGATTGCGCAGCGCAAAAGCTGTCGGCCGAGCCCTTCGACAGCGTATCGAGCAAGCAGCTTCGGATCGACGCCATTGTGCTTGGCCACCGCGACCGCTTCGGCGAGCGCATTGACGGTCTCGAACAGCACCATGTTGTTGAGGATTTTGTCACCTGCCCGGCACCGACCTCGCCGCAATGGGTGACGTCGGTGGCAAAGCAGCGGATCAAAGGCTCGATCGCGGCGATAAAGCCGGGCGACGCGCCGACCATGACGCTGAGCGTGCCGTCCTGCGCCGCCTGCCGCGTGCGCGCGATCGGCGCATCGGCCCAGGCGCGCCCCTGGCCTGCAACTGCCGCGCGAAATCGCGGGTCTGGCTGACCGACGACGTACCGAGATCGACGACGACCTGGCCGTTCGCGGATATTGTTCAAGATGCCGTCGCCCTCGAACACCGCGCGCACATGCTTTGCGCTGGGCAGGCACAGGAACAGCGAGATCGCTCTTGCTTGATCGACATCGGCAACCGACGCCGCGACCTCGGCGCCGTCCGCACGCAGCGCGCGCCAGCGGCTCGGCCGCGAGATCGAACGCGACACACGCGCTTGCCGCTCTTCTTCACGAGGATTGCGGCAGATCGGCTCGCCCATCACGCCGAGGCCGATGAAGCCGATAGTCCTGTACTCAGCCATTGCTTCTCTGTTTCTGACGCGTCTTGACGCGAACCGGTGGCCACTTCTCGACGAACGATGCGCGATCGGCGTCGCAGGTGCAGCGCGAAGGCATCGACCTTGTCGCTGGCGCGCGGATAGATCTCGCTCACGATCGGATCGTGGCCGGGGATGAACGCGGTCCGGGATGGCCGGCCAGCCGCTCGACGATCTCCCAGCCCATCGCACATGTCGCCGACATTGTAGACGATCGGAAACGGGCTGCGCGCGATGCAGGTTGCGCATAGTAATGCGCGGCGTCGGAGGCCAGCACCACCGGACCGCGCGCGGTCTCGACCCGCACCACCTGCAGCCCGTCGGAATGGCCGCCGACGCGATGCACGGTCACGCCCGGCGCGACCTCGCCGTCGCCGGAGTGAAAGGTGACGCGCTCGCCGATAGACATGGCGGACCATCAGCGTGACATGCTCGACCGAAAACGGATGCCGCAGCAGGCCGTGGCACATGCAGCGCCCGGTGCGCGTAGCTCATCTCGCGGTCCTGCAGATGGAACCGCGCGTTGGGAAAGCGGTCGAGATTGCCGGCGTGGTCGTAATGCAGATGGCGTGACGACGACGTCGCGGATCGCCGTCCGCGCGTTGACGCCAAAGCGCTGCCAGCGCATCGACCGGATTGAGCGTCAGCTTGCGGGCGCGCAAGCCTCGCCTCCTCGGCGTTGAAGCCGGTATCGACCAGGATATCGCGGCCTTGCCCGCGGATCAGCCAGACGAAGTAATCGAGATCCTGCGCCGTGGTCTCGTGCGGATCGGGCACCAGGATAGTTCAGATGCGGGCGTGCGCGGCGACATCGTCGCATAGCGCAGCGCGTAGATTTCGTAGGCGTTTCCCATCGGTTTCACTTTTGTTGTTGGTTGCGCGATTGGCCGATCTCGCACCAAGCCACCGTCATCCGCAAAGGTCAAACCCGCGCAGGCGCATGTCGGCTTGGCGGCGACGGCGCATCCAATGTGAGAGGCCGGTCAGACTGCGGTCTGCAAGACGGACTCGAGCAATCTGTCCGTGCGATCACCGCACGTGCGGAACCTGTCGCCAGGCACGCCTCGCGCGAGCCGTCGACAGCCAATCGCCGCCAGTCGCGGTCAATTGTCGCAATTAACGCGGCTTCGCAAGCGGTTGACGGCCCGCGAGGCCCGGTTTGATAATGGGTTTGCGTAGAGTAAGGTCGCCGAGGCGCAAGCTGGGATCGGCGCCTTGTTGGCTGGACTGCTGCGACTATGAAAATCCGCCTCGCATTGCTTGCTGATCTTTGATGTTGTCGGTCGCGTCCGACTGGTCCCCTCGGTCGCTGCGAGGCCGACCGGTTTGCGCTCGTGATCGGCAACGCCGAAATACCCGGACGCCGAAGCGCCGCTGCAAGGAGCCGATCAACGACGCCCGCGACGTCGCCGACGAACTCAAGCGCGACGGCTTCAGTGTCGAGGTCGGCGAGAACCTGACCGGCGAGGCGATGCGCCGCGCCTTCGACAAGCTCTACGGCACGCATCAAGCCGGGCTCGGTCGCGCTGATCTTCTTCAGCGGGTTCGGCGTCCAGTCCGGCCGCCAGAGCTACATGATCCCGGTCGATGCGCCAGATCTGGACCGAAGCCGGATGTTCGCCGCGATGGCTTCAGCCTGGAGACGGTGCTGGGCGAAATCAACGGCCGCGGCGCCGGCGTCAAGATCGCGCTGATCGACGCCTCCAGGCGCAATCCAGTTCGAGCGCCGGTTCCGCAGCTTTTTCCGCCGGCCTTGCGCCGGTGATCGCGCCGAACGGAACGCTGGTGATGTATTCGGCGGCGCTCTCTTCCGTCATCTCGCGACAATGGCGGCGATCACAGCCTGTTCGTGCGGGAACTGCTCAAGGAAATCCGCGTTCCCGACCTGATGGCCGAAGAAACGCTGAACCGGACCCGCGTCGGCGTCACCCGCGCCTCGCGCAGCGAGCAGGTGCCGTGGATTTCGTCGTCGCTGGCCGAGGACTTTTCGTTCATCCGGGCGGTCCGGGCCGCGGCGCACGTCAAGCCACCCGGCTCCGGTGGCGGCGCTCCTCCAGACCACCTGCCGTCCCCGACACCGCTCCCGCCGCTGCCCGCCGCCGTCGACCCGGTCCTGCCGCCGCCGCGCCAAAGCCAGGTCGACTCCAGATCCCGCCACCCGATGCGAACCGCGACCGCCAAAGCCGGCGTCGACAAGCCGCCAGACCGGCTGCCGAAAATCGACGGCACCATGGCGGTGGCGCTCGCCGATGATCCGACCATCAAAAGCCTGACGCGACAAGCTCGCCGACAATCCCGACGACGCCGGCGCGCTCTACCGGCGCGGACAGGTCTATGCCAGCAAGGGCGCCTACGATCTTGCCATCAAGGACTTCGACGCCTCGCTGCGGCTGAACCCCAAGGACGTCGAAGCCTTCAACAACCGCTGCTGGGCCCGCACCGTGATCGGCGACCTGCAGGCGGCAGCTGAAGGACTGCAACGAGGCGCTTGCGGCTGCGCCCGAACTTCGTCGATGCGCCTCGACAGCCGCGGGCTGGTCAATCTGAAGAGCGGGCAGACCAAGAACGCGATCGCCGATTTTGACGCCGCGCTCGAGGATCAATCCGAGATTGACCTCGTCGCTGTACGGCCGCGGGCTTGCCAAGAAGCGCAACGGCGCGATTTCGGAGGGCGAACTGGATATCGCCAACGCCAAGGCGATGGATCCGAATATTGTCAAAGGAATTCGCCAGATTACGGGGTCCGCTGATAACGAAAATTTGAGCCTGAAAGACCCGGCGTTGTCCTCGAACCGCGCGGCGCGGCGCGCCAGCGACAAACCGGAGAAAGCCAGCCGGCGCGCGATCCGATCATGTGCGCGCGGCTGATGTGCGAATGTCATGGGAGCCGCGCTGGCGCGCAGGAGGGACTGACAATGTCGAGGATGTCTGGAAGGAAAATGTCTTACCGCATGCTCTTTCGATCGCTGGCGATTGGCGCACGCGCTTTCCTTTGGCATGGGACAAAGCCGTCGCCGCCGATGATGTCACCGAGGATCAAATCGTCCGGGCGCTGGCGCCTGCCAAGAAGCCGCCGTGACCGCGGCCTGTCCGGCGGCTCTCAGGCCAGACCGGTCGGCGCCGCCGCCGCCGCCGAGGGCGTTTGCTTCAGACCATCCGCGGCCGGGCGACGCGTTCGCTCTCGGCGAGCGAGCGCGAAGAAATCGCCGCCGATCGCCAAGGACAAGCCGAATATCGATCTGGAAATCACCTTCGATTACAACTCGGCCGATATCAGCAGCAATACGTAACTGAACGAAGTACAT